>Ga0207694_10000016_pt1 | contig 349087 bp, 344 predicted proteins | sample KBSC34metaG_FD_184353 | JGI IMG/M metagenome (GOLD analysis project Ga0207694, IMG submission 184353) | Corn rhizosphere microbial communities from Kellogg Biological Station, Michigan, USA - KBS C3-4 metaG (SPAdes) (version 2) | ecosystem: Host-associated > Plants > Roots > Rhizosphere >... | reverse complement strand
ACGCTGCTCTTCAACACCGCCGGCGTGAACAGTTTCGGGCCGGTGGAGAATTCGACCTATGACGATTTCGACTGGCTGATCGGCGTCAATCTGGGTGGCGTGATCAACGGCATGGTCACCTTCGTGCCGCGCATGATCAAGGCCGGAAAGCCGGCCCATATCGTGACGGTCTCATCGCTCGGAGGCTTGCAGGGCAGCGCTCTGGCCGCGCCCTATTCGGCAGCCAAGGCCGCTGTTATCAATCTCATGGAGGGCTACCGCATGTCGCTCGAGAAGTACGGCATCGGCGTGTCTGTGGTGTGCCCGGCCAACATCAAATCGAATATTGCCGAAGCCGTGAGAATCCGACCCGCCAAATTCGGCAACAGCGGCTATGTCGAGAACGAAGAATCCATTGCATCGCTGCATTCGATCTACATCCACGGAATGGAGCCAACCGAACTCGCCGGACATATCAGGCGCGGGATCGAGGAAAACCAGCTTTACATTATCCCTTATCCGGAGGCGAAGGAGGGGCTGAAGAAGCATTTCGACACCATCGTCGAGTCCGTGCTGCCGATGGAGGCCGATCCCGAAGGCGCGCGCAAACGCGTCGAAGCACTGCAGCGCTGGGCCGCAGATCGCGCACGCGTGTTCAACAAGGGCGACAACCAGACCTGAAGGAGGCTCGCCATGGCCGTCACCGTCTATTTCGCGACGAATCGCCAGGTCACCACGCCAACGGATTACAAAAGCTACGGCACGTCCATCGTCTCACCGACCCTTCCGCAGGAGATCACTTACGGCACGGCCTTCGTCGACGAAGCCAATCTGACCGCTGACACCGTCGGTGCCATCAAGTCGATCCAGGATATCTCGATGGGCAAATTCAGTGCGCAGGCTGTCGCCGATCTCTCCGATCCCGGCCGCAACCTGCTCATCTTCCTCCACGGCTTCGACAACAGCTTCGAGGACGCGATCACCCGCGCGGCGTTCAATCAGCAATGGTTCTTGAAGTCCGGCGTTGCGGGCGCCAACACCACGGTCGTCGCATTCAGCTGGCCATCGCTCGGAAAGCTGATCTCGCTGCCGATCCCGCAGGAAGATTATTTCCACGATCAGACTGTGGCAGGGCAGTCCGGCGCGCACATCATGTCGTTCTTCGCCAATCTTGAGCCGATCGTCAAAAGCGCGCGGGCGAATGGCCACCGCTCCATCCTGCTTGCACACAGCATGGGAAATTGGGCATTGCAGGCGGGCGTCGAAAGCTGGTTCGCACACGGCAATGGCGCCACGAACCTGTTCGACGAAGCCGTGCTCGCGGCCGCGGACGAGCGCTATGACAGTTTCAGCTTCCCGGCGCCGGGACGCTTAAGCGACCTCAAGCAACTTGCCAAACGCATCTCGATCTATTTCAGCACCGCCGATGCCGTTCTGTGCCTCAGCTCGTTCCTCAATCTCGGCGCGCCGCGCATCGGCCAAAGAGGGCCGCACGACCGCTACGACACCGCCCTGTTCCCGCCGGCCACCTATCGCATGGTCGATTGCTCAGGATTCGACGACTACAACCGCGATTTCCAGGGCTCTCACCAGTACTACCGCCGCTCGCCCAAGGCGCGCACCGACATCTCAAGCATCATGTAGTAGTAGCCGGCGCGAGTTTGTCCTGCGTGCGCAGTTCGAAATCGGACGCGTCATGACGTTCGAGGAGTTGCGTGGCCGGCTCGCCGAACGGTTTGTTGACCATCCGCCCGCGCTTTACCGCCGGCCGCGCATTGAACGCCTCCGCCCAGCGCAGCACATGCGTGTACTCGTGCGCCGACAGGAACGTGGCCGCGTCGCCGTAAGCTTCGCCCCGTGCGACATGGCCGTACCACGGGCAGGTTGCCATATCGGCAATCGAATATTCGTCGCCCGCCAACCATTCGTTCTTTTCCAGATGGCGATTGAGCACGTCGAGCTGGCGCTTGGCCTCCATCGCATAGCGGTTGATCGCATATTCGATCTTGATCGGCGCATAGACGTAGAAGTGACCGAAACCGCCGCCGAGGAAGGGCGCGGAGCCCATCTGCCAGAACAGCCAGTTGAGCGCCTCTGTGCGTTTGTAATGATCTTTGGGCAGGAACGCGCCGAACTTCTCCGCAAGATAGAGGAGCATCGAGCCCGATTCGAACAGCCGCGTCGGCGGGTTCGTGGACCGGTCGACCATCGCTGGAATCTTCGAGTTCGGATTGACGGCTACGAAGCCGGAGCCGAACTGGTCGCCGTTGCCGATATTGATCAGCCAGGCATCGTATTCCGCATCCTTATGACCGGCCGCGAGCAACTCCTCGAACATCACCGTCACCTTCACGCCATTGGGCGTGGCCAGCGAATAGAGCTGGAAGGGATGTTTGCCCACCGGCAATTCCTTGTCATGGGTTGGCCCTGCGATCGGGCGATTGATGTTGGCAAAGCGCCCGCCGGATTCCTTGTCCCAGGTCCAGACTTTCGGCGGCGTGTATTCGGTCGTGTCGTTCATGTGGAAACTCCGGGAGCGGCGTTGATACGAGGATGTGCATCTAATCGCGTTCCCCGGACCCTGCCAAGCATCAGAACAATCGAGAACCGCGTTCTCCGGAACCATCCCTGCCCCTACGCTTTGTGAAGAGGTCAACCGCCGAGCGATCGTTGGCAAAATCCACCAAGGGGGAATGAAAGGACACGCTTTTGCGAACGCAGCGTCTCGTTTTGCTGTTGGCGACTGCGGCGATAGCGATGTCGGGCTGTGCGAAGAACGCGCAGCTTTCGCCTCAAGCCAGCTACGGCCCGAAGCCGGTCATTCCGGCACCCACAAAATATATTATTCCGCAAAACAACACTGCTCCATCCGCACAATGGCAGAGCGGTGAGACACCCGTGGCCCCGCAAGGTCTGAGGGTCAGAGCCTTCGCCAAAGATCTCAACCATCCGCGCTGGCTGTATGTGCTGCCGAACGGAGACGTGCTGGTCGCTGAATCCAATCATGGCACGCAATGGGCGGACACGATGGGCTATGGCGGCTGGGTCGAAAGCCTCGTGCGGCGGCTCGAAGGGCTTTCGACGAAAAGCGCCAACAGGATCACGCTCCTGCGCGATACCGACGGCGATGGCGTCGCCGATCAGCGGACAGTTTTTCTGTCGGGCCTCAACGCACCCATCGGGATGGCTCTGGTCGGCGATACATTCTACGTCGCCGACACCGATGCGTTGCTCGCTTTCCCTTATCAGTCCGGCGAAACACATATCTCCGCTCCCGCGCGCAAGATCACGGATCTGCCCGCTGGCAGGATCGATCATCACTGGACCAAGAATGTGATCGCGAGCAGGGACGGCTCCGCGCTTTTTGTGACCGTAGGCTCAAACAGCAACGCCGGCGAAAACGGACTGAGCAATGAGGTTGGCCGCGCCGCGATCTGGATCGTCGATCCGAAGACCGGCGAACATCGCATCTATGCATCGGGTCTACGCAATCCGAATGGTCTCGGCTGGTCGCCCGGAGGGGCGCTCTGGACCGCGGTCAACGAACGCGACGAACTCGGCGGCGATCTCGTTCCGGATTACATGACCGCCGTGAAGGATGGTGGCTTCTATGGCTGGCCCTGGAGCTATTATGGCCAGCATATCGACGACCGGGCGAAACCCGAAAATCCGGCGATGGTGGCCAAAGCCATCGTTCCCGACTACGCGCTCGGCACACACACGGCTTCGCTGGGTCTCACGTTTACGGATGGTGCCGATCTCGGGCCGGAATTCTCCTCCGGCGTGCTTGTGGCCCAGCACGGCTCCTGGAATCGCGAGCCGGTCAATGGATACCGCGTCGCGTTCATTCCCTTTCAGGGTGAGCATCCCTCGGGTTCACCCGTCGACTTCCTGAGCGGCTTTCTGACCCAGGACGTACATGCACGTGGCAGGCCGGTCGACGTCGTCATCGACAAGAAGGGCGGCGCCCTCGTCACCGACGACACCGGGAACATCGTCTGGCGGGTGAGCAAGAGTTAGGATCGTTCGGCTGGGGAACTTTTTTTGGGGCCAATGCTTTATTGCAGAATGCGAATATCCCTCTGGCAAACAGCAGTGGCGTCAACTTCTGATGAAGGCTATGCGGACATCTTCGATCCGCACAGCAGTCATCTGCAACCGGTCAACCTCGACGACGGCACATCCATCGCCTGGCCGCCCGGCTGGTCGCAAAAGGATGCCGACCTCTGGCGCCGCGCGATCGGCCTCGTCCGGCCTGCTTTTCTTCGGCAACGAGGATCGTGTTGACGCTGCAGCCAGCCCGCGTGGCGCCACGATCCGTCTGCGGTTCTGACCCTTGCCGTAAAAGCAAAAAGCCGAGAAGGATTTCTTCCCGGCTTTCTGATTAATCTAACGGACGAATTTCTTACGGTTTGATCCGCCACACCGTGCCGGGGAAGAAGCCGCCCTGGCCCGCGACGCCATAGGTCGTGCCGTAGAGACGGCCCAGCTTGTCGAGCCACACTTTCGAATAGGAATACTGGCCGCCCGCGCCGCCCGGGAAGGTGTAGAGCACTTTCGGCGTCCACGAATTTCCCTCCGGCGTCAACTGGAACACCTCGCCGAACGAGCTCGCGCCATCCGCATAGGTCGTGCCGTAGATCGTGCCATCGGCGCCCAGCGAAACGGTCTGCCACGGACCATTACCGGTGAAGCCCTGCCCGCCGATGATGGAGTAGATGACGTTGTAGTTGCTGCCGTCCGTGCTCATCTCAAATACATTGCCGTAGCTTTCTGCAAAGCCCGCCGTCGCGCCATAAAGCGTGCCGTTTGCGTCCTGGATGAGGCCGTCACGCGGCACTTCGCCGTCGCTGCCGCCTGCAAATGCGTGCAGCACCGAGAAGCCCCAATTGCCGCCACCCTGTGCCGTCAGCTTATAGACGACGCCGTAGTTGAACTGGCCATAGCCCGCGGTCGTACCGTAGAGATTGCCGTCCTTGCCGAGAAGGACGTTGCCCATCGGCTCGCCACCGTCATTGTTGCCGGTGAAATTGTAGAGAACGCTCTCGCTCCACTTTTTGCCGTTCGGCGATAGTTCGAACACCGTACCGACGACACCCGTCCCGCCTTGCGTGGTCGTGCCGTAGAGATTGCCGGCGCTGTCCATCGTCAGCGAACCGGCGGGAACGCCACCGTCATTGCCGCCGGTGAAGCCCCACAGCGTATGATAGGTCCAGGTGCCCTTGCTCTTGTGGCGGGCGAGTTCGAACACAACGCCGTTGCCGGTCGCACCGCCGCTATAGGTCGTGCCGTACAGGTTGCCCCTGGCGTCCATCATCAGGCCGGCTTGCGGATTGGCGCCGTCATTGCCGCCGGTGAAGGAATAGAGCGTCGTCTGCGTCCAGGTCGTGTCGCCCTTCGCCGGTGGACTGAGCTCGAAGATCACGCCGGCATGGTTGGCGCCGCCGCTGCTGGTGACGCCGTAGAAATTGCCCTTGGCATCGGCGATCACGCCGGCATGCGGAAAGCTGCCGTCATTGCCGCCGGTGAAGGAATAAAGCGTGGTTTCCTTGACCGCCGCTTCGCCGGATGTGGCCGTGCACAGGATTGCCGCAGCCGTCATCATCAGTGCCACTTTATTACGCATGTGAGGTCTGATCCTTTGCTTGGTTGGAGGGCGGCGACGGCCGATGCGTCAATCCGCGCGCGTCTCTTCATTGTATTGACGCAAAGGAGCGGCCATGTCCTGATTCAGATTCTGAAATTTTCCTTACGTCATGCAAGTTTAGGAATGGGCAGCGAGCCATATCGCTTTGGCCGGTTCACACTCGATCCGGCAAATAAGGAACTCAGCGCAGATGGGGCGCCAATCCCGCTCGGCGCAACGGATTTCCGCCTTCTCTTGGCCCTGATCGAACAAGCCGGATCTGTGGTCACCAAGGACGAGTTGATGTCGCGCGTCTGGGGCAAGGCGACAGTTGGCGACAATACGCTGCATGTTCACATCACGGCGTTGCGCAAAGCGCTGGGCGACGGGTTCATCGCGACCAAGCAGGGCCGCGGTTACCGGTTTGTCGAACAGGTCGTTCATGCGGAGCCGGCGCAGAAGCCGCATTCCGGCAATCTTCCTGTTTATTCGGCGAGAGGTGCGTCCCGCCTCGTCGGGCGGGAAAACCAGATTCTGGCCGTGTCCGAATTGCTCGCGCGCAACGCACTTGTGACGCTCGTAGGGCCCGGCGGGGTGGGTAAGACCCGTTTGGCGCTTGAGGTCGCTAATGACGTCGCGCCCGCGTTCAGGGATGGCGCGTGGCTTGTGGAGCTGGCTTCCATCACCGACGACGCATCCACGGCAAGTGCGGTTGCGACTGTTCTGGGTATCAAGATCGGCGAAAGTGCGGCACCGTTCGAAACGCTTGCGCGCCAGCTTGGTCGTAAAAATCTTCTGATCGTTCTGGACAATTGCGAGCAGATCATCGGTTCGTGCGCGGCTTTGTGCGAGGCGATCCTCGGCGCTGCGCCGGAGGTGCGCATCCTGGCGACCAGCCGCGAACCGTTGTCCTGCCTTGGCGAACAGGTGTTCGACGTTCCGCCGCTCGCACTTCCCGGTGAAGGTGCGCCTGATGCCTCCACGATCCGAAAAGCGGCGGCGGTCGAACTGTTCGTCGAACGCGCAAAGGGGCTGAACAACGATCTCAAGCTCAGCGACAACGATCTCGCGATCATCGCGCGGCTCTGCCGCCGTCTGGACGGTCTGCCACTCGCGATCGAGATGGTCGCAAGCTGGGCCGGTGTTCTGGGCCTTCCGGCGCTGGAAACAAAGCTGGACGATCCATCGAAAGCCTGGTTGGGCGCACGGCGTACGGCGCCGCTGCGTCATTCCACGCTGCTGGCGACCTTGGAATGGAGCTACGACCTCCTTTCGCCGGAGGAGCAGACCGTCCTCCGGCGCCTCGCCGTCTTTGCCGGACCGTTCTCGATGACCGCTGCGCAAGCAGTCGCTGCTGCAGACCATCTCACGGCCGATGAGGTTCTCAATCTGACCGCGAGGCTTATCAGCAAATCCATGATCGCTGTCGTGCCGGGATCGCACGAAAATCTCTATCGCCTGCTCGAAACCACGCGTGCGGTGATGCTCGAGAAGCTGAACGCTTCGGATGATGCGCGCGCCACACGTCAGAAACACGCGGCATTCGTGCTGCAAGTCTTGCGGCAGGCGATGCTCGACTGGGAAGCGATGAGCGACGCTGTGTTTCTCGAACGCTATGCACCGATCCTCGACGATTTGCGCAGTGCGCTCGACTGGTCGATGTGCGAGAACCACGAACTTACCATCGCGCTCGCGGGCAGCTCGTGGCCGTTGTGGCGCGAATTGCCGGTGCGCGCGGAGGGCCGGCGGCGGTTGGCCGCGGCTGTAGCGCTCTTGAACGCCAATACGCCGCGTGAGCTGGAAGCGCATCTGCGGCGTGGCATGGGTGAGCTCTATTTCAATACCGCTGCCGTGAAGGATGCACGCCAGGAATTAGAACGTGCCGTCGCACTTTTCCGCGGACTGAACGACACGCAAAATCTGGGAAGCGCGATCGCCGCCTTCGGCTATGCGTCCCTGATCCTCGGCAACATCGAAGAAGCGCATGCCTCGATCGAGGAAGCCTTGAGGATGGTAGAGCGTGCACGGCGTCCGCGCGCGCTGGCGGCTGCGTGGTCCGTCAAGTTCTGTGTCGAGGCACGTTTGAAATCGTCCGCCGTTCGCGAAGCCGGCGTGAAGGCAGTGCGATTGTGCGAGCTTGTGGGCGCGGACCGCGCCGCCTTTGTCGTTTCCGCCAATCTCGTCGAAGCCATTCTGGAATTGGGCGATGTCGACGCGGCGATCGGGAGCGGCCAAGCCTTGATCGCCCGCCTGCAGGACACCTACCACACCGATATCCTGGGCTATGTGCTGGGCATGGTCTCCAGCGCTCTGACGCTGCGGGGCGATGTGGATGCGGCATTGGCAGCCGCGCAGGAAGCCGTGCCACTATTGCGCGACGAAGGCATGCTGTTCTGGTTCTTCGATCATCTGGCGCTGCGTCTTGCTCTCGCGAGCAATGTCAAAGACGCGGCCCTGGTGGCGGGCTATGCCGACTCGCTGTTTAAGGAATTCGGCCGCCCACGCGAGCCTGTCGGCCAGGAAGCCGTGAACCGGTTACAGCGTATCCTGCGCACAACGCTTTCCAACAGCGAAGTCCAGCAGGCGCGCGCGATAGGCGCCCAACTGAGCGAAGATCGCGTCATTGCTTTGGCGCTAAGCCAGTAGTCGAAACCCGGTCTTCAATCCGGCACAACAGCCGTCGCCTCGATCTCGAGCAATGCTGCGTCTTCGATGAGTGCTGCGACTTGTACGACCGACATGGTGGGGAAGTTGCGGCCCATCACGCGGCGATAGATCTCACCGACTTCTTTGGCCTGCGAAAGATAGGCGCGCTTGTCGGTGATAAACCAGGTCAGCCGCGCGACATGTTCGGGGCCCGCGCCCGCTTCGGCGAGCACGGCGACGATGTTGCGCAGGGCCTGCTCGAACTGCCCCGGAAAATCGTGACGCTCGAATTTGCCATCCTTGTTCCAGCCGATCTGGCCGGCGACAAAGACGAAACGCCCCTTTGCCTCGATGCCGTTGGCATAGCCTTTGGGCCGCGCCCATTCCGCCGGTTGCAGCACGCGCATGATCAGTTCCCCTCGAACACCGGTTGGCGCTTCGCCGCGAACGCCTCATAGGCACGGCGGAAATCCTGCGTCTGCATGCAGATCGCCTGCGCCTGCGCCTCCATCTCGATAGCCACGTCCAGGCTCACCGCCCATTCGGTGTTGAGCTGCGTCTTGGTGATGCCGTGCGCCCAGGTGGGACCCGATGCGAGAGCACTCGCCATCTCCATCGCCGTGCCCATCAATTCTTCCTGGGCCACGATGCGGTTATGGAAGCCCCAGCGGTCGCCTTCGTCCGCACTCATGAAGCGGCCGGAGAATAAAAGCTCAGAGGCGCGGCCTTGGCCGATCAGGCGCGGCAGGATCGCGCACGCCCCCATATCGCATCCGGCCAACCCTACGCGGGTGAACAGGAACGCGGTCTTTGCCTTCGGCGTGGCGATGCGCATGTCCGAGGCCATGGCGATAATGGCGCCTGCGCCCGCGCAGATGCCGTCGATCGCGGAGATGATGGGCTGCGGACAACCGCGCATCGCCTTCACCAGATCGCCGGTCATGCGCGTGAAGTCGAGCAGCCCGGTCATGTCCTTTTCGGTCAGCGGCGCGATGATCTCGTGTACATCGCCGCCGGAGCAGAAATTCCCGCCCGCACCGGTCATGATCACGACCTTCACGTCGCGCGCATAAACGAGGTCACGAAACAGATCGCGCAGTTCGGCATAGGATTCGAAGGTAAGCGGATTTTTGCGCTCCGGCCGGTTCAGCGTGACGGTCGCGATGCTGTCCGCGAACTCCCATTGGAAATGCTTCGGGCTGAACGTGGCGGGGTTCATAGTCCGCTCCTTTCGATGGATGTCTTGACACGGCCAAGGCCGCTCAGAAGGGGATTGATCTCGGAGTCGACGAGGTCGCCGAGCAATTGCTCGATCCACGCTTCGTGGGCCGCAGCATAGGTGCGGAAATCCCGCCGCCCCTTCGCCGTCAGCTTTACACGCAGCACGCGGCGGTCGGATTTGTCCTGCAGACGCGTGACCAGCCCATCCTCGACGAGGCGCGCGACGATGGCCGTCACGTTGCCGTTGGAGACCAGAAGATGTTCGGACAGCGCGCTCATGGTCAGTCCGTCCGGCTCGCGATCAAGTGCCGCCATGACATCGAAACGCGGCAGTGTGGTGTCGAAGCGCGCGACCAGCATCGCGCGTGCCTTCTTCTCGATGGCGGTGGCACAGGAAAGAAGCCGTAGCCACAGTCTGAGGCGCTGCTTGTCGCTCACAGCTCGCCACCCGCGATCGCGAGCGCCTGGCCGGTGACCGAGCGGGCGTCATCCGAGACGAGATAGGCGACAATTGCCGCAACTTCCTCCGGCTGGATCAGACGGCCTTGCGGATTGAGGAAGCCGGCGCGGGCCTCGTCGTCGCTGCGCCCCGTCTTCGAGACGATGTTGTCGACCGCATCGCGCACGATGCCGGTGTCGGAATAGCCGGGGCAGACGGCATTGACCGTGATGCCGGTCGCGACCAGTTCCGCCGCAAGCGCGCGGGTGAGGCCGAGCACAGCGTGCTTGCTCGCGGTATAGGCCGACACATAGGCGTAACCCTTCAGCGACGCCGTGCTCGCAACATTGACGATGCGGCCCCAATCGCGCCCGCGCATGAACGGCAGCACGGCGCGCGTCACATAGACTGCACCCATCACATTGGTGCGCCACATGTCCGACCAGTCAGCATCGCTCTGTTTGTGGAACGGCGCGGTGCGCACGATACCGGCGTTGTTGACGGCGATGTCGAACTCCCCGCCGATTTCGAGCGCAGGATCGGTGACATCGGCGACGATATGCGCGAAACCCGTGGCCTCCAGCTTCGCCTGATCGCGGCCGAGCACCGTGACCTCGCAGTTTTCGGCAAGCTTGCGCGCAACCGCGAGCCCGATGCCGCTGCCGCCGCCGGTGACAAGGGCACGCCTCACGCGATCGTCGCCATCTGACCGGCCCTCTCCAAATTGATCGCGAGCTGGCGATAACCGCTGTGGTACTGCACCGGCACCGGCGGCTCCCCGTATTTCTGCTCGGCCGCGGCGCGTAGCGTCCAGTTGGGATCCATCTGGTGCGGCCTCGCCAGCGCGCAAAGATCGGCACGCCCGGCGGCGAGGATCGAGTTGACGTGGTCGATCTCATAGATATTGCCGACCGCGATGGTCGGCACGCCAAGCTCGTTGCGGATGCGGTCCGAGAACGGGGTCTGGAACATGCGGCCATAGACCGGCTTCTCGGCCTTGGTCACCTGTCCCGAGGAGACGTCGATGATATCGACGCCGGCTTGAACGAAGGCGCGGCTGATCTCCACCGCCTCCTTTGGCGTCACCGCATCGTCGCCTACCCAGTCATGCGCGGAGATACGCACCGACATCGGCCTTTTCTCGGGCCACACCGCGCGCATGGCGCGGAAGATTTCCAGCGGAAAGCGCAGGCGGTTCGCAAGCGCTCCGCCATATTCGTCACGGCGCCGGTTCTGGGTCGGGCTGATGAAAGCGGAAAGCAGATAGCCGTGCGCGCAATGCAGCTCGAGCATGTCGAAACCGGCGCGCGCGCCGCGCTCGGCAGCCGCGACGAATTCATCGCGGACCTTGTCCATGTCGGCCCGCGTCATCGGCGTCGGCACGGCGTTCTCGTCAGTCCACGGCACATCCGACGGCGCCATCAGCGGCCAGTTGTCCGAAGCAAGCGGCTTGTCGGTTCCTTCCCACGGCACGTGGGTCGAGCCCTTCGCGCCGCTGTGGCCAAGTTGCAGGCAGACCTTGGCGTTCGAATGGCCATGCACGAAATCGACGATGCGCGTCCACATCGCTTCCTGCGCATCGTTCCACAGGCCGGGACAGGCCGGCGTGATGCGCCCCTCCGGCGAGACACAAGTCATCTCGGTATAGACCAGCCCCGCACCGCCAAGCGCGCGCGCGCCGTAATGCACGAGATGGAAATCGGTCGGAACGCCGTCGACGGCGGAATACATCGCCATGGGCGAGACCACGATGCGGTTCTTGAGCTCCATCCCGCGCAGCCGGAACGGCGCAAACATCGGCGGGACGGGCGTTCCCGAGAACCAGGTTTCAAGCCCGGCAAGCCATTTCGGATCGCGCAGGCGCAAATTCTCGTGACTGACGCGCTGGCTGCGGGTGAGCAAAGTGTAGGCGAACTGCATCGGATCGAACGGCAGGTAGCGCTCAACCTCCTCGAACCATTCCGTCGAGTTTCGTGCCGCGCTCTGCAATTTCAGCGCCTCAAGTTGGCGCGTGTCGTAGTAGCGGTTCAGCGCATCGGGCTTGCCATCGGTCAGAACCCTGGAGAGTTCGATCGCGTCTTCCAGCGCGAGCTTGGTCCCCGAGCCGATGGAGAAATGCGCCGTGTGCGCGGCATCGCCCAGCAAAATGACATTGCCGCGCCGCCATTCGTGGCACAGCACGCGGCGGAACTGCAGCCACGCCGAGCCGCGGAGATGGGCGGCGTTGGTCATGAGTTCGTTGCCGCCCAGATGATCGGCGAACAACTCCTCGCAGATGCGGCTCGATTCCTCCTGGCTCATGTCGCGGAAGCCGAACTTCTCGAAGGTCTCGGGGGCGCATTCCACGATGAAGGTCGCGGTGTCCTTGTCGAATTGATAAGCGTGCGCCCAGATCCAGCCATGCTCCGTCTTCTTGAAGATGAAGTTGAAGGCGGTGAAGCGCTGATGGGTGCCGTACCAGATGAAATGGTTGCGGCGGGTCTCGATCTCGGCCTTGAAGTCGGGAGCGAAGGCAGCTCGGAATTTCGAGTTGATGCCGTCGGAGGCGATGACCAGGTCGAAATCTTTCAGCATCGCGCTATCCGGCTCGATCTCCGTTTCGAAGCGCATCTCGACGCCGAGTTCGCGCGCGCGGTTCACAAGGATTTCGAGCAATCGCTTGCGTCCGATGCCGATGAAGCCGTGACCCGAGGACGTGATCTTCGCGCCCTTTACGTGCACGTCGATGTCGTCCCAATGGGCGAGTTCGTCGGCCATGCTCTGGGCACTGACGGGGTCATTGGCCTTGAGGTTCTCCATCGTCTGATCGGAGAACACCACGCCCCAGCCGAAGGTGTCCCCCGGACGGTTGCGCTCGAACACCACGACCTCATGCGCCGGGTCGCGCAGCTTCATCGATATCGCGAAATAGAGGCCGCCCGGCCCCGCGCCCACGCAGGCAATCTTCATTGAAACCGCCTCTGCGATTCCCGTTCCGTATATATTTTATGCTTGAAATATTCAAGCCAAAAATATTTGCCGGCTCCGCCCGAATCCGTTGATTTCCGAGGGCTTTGGGGTGACACTCGCGCCGCTCAGAACACAAGAAGGATGAGATGTCCCAATCCGCGCTCCAGGCTTTCGCAACCGGGGTCGCGTCCGGCCGTATCCGCACGATCGATCTGACACAGACCCTTTCTGCGGACACGCCGACGCTCATCCTGCCACCGCCATTCGGGCAATGCGCACCGTTCAGGATGGAAGAAATTTCGCACTACGACGAGCGCGGCGTCGCCTGGTACTGGAACAACTTCTCGATGGGCGAACACACCGGCACGCATTTCGACGCGCCCGTTCATTGGGTGACGGGTAAGGACCTCAAGAACAACACGCTCGAGACCATCGTTCCGAGCGACTTCATCGCGCCCGCGGTCGTGCTCGACTTTTCGAAACAATGTGCGGAGAACCCGGACTTCCTGCTCTCCAACATGGACATCGACGATTGGGAGAAAGAGCACGGCCGCATTCCGCCGCGGTCCTGGGTGCTGTTCCGCAGCGACTGGTCGAAGCGCACGGGCGATGCCTACACCAACCGCCGCGAAGATGGCGCGCATACGCCGGGCCCCTCGCCTGAAGCCGTGCGCTTTCTTGTCGATGAGCGCGACGCGCTCGGTTTCGGTGTGGAGACTATCGGCACCGATGCGGGACAGGCGCATCTGCTCGAACCGATGTACCCAGCCCATACCTTGTTCCATGGCGCGGGGCGTTACGGGCTTCAATGCCTGACCAACCTCGATCGGCTGCCGCCGACCGGCGCGGTGATCGTGGCCGCGCCGCTCAAGATCCGCAACGGATCGGGCTCGCCGTTGCGCGTGCTCGCGCTGATCGATGGCTGAACGATCCTTCAAGGCGGAAGTCGAACAGCTCCGTCTCGGCGCCGGTGACGAATTTCGCGGCGAAGGCATCCTCGCCGTCACCAAGGCGCTGCTGCAAGCGGGTGTCGCCTATGTCGGTGGATACCAGGGTTCGCCGATCTCGCATCTGATGGACGTGTTCTCGGATGCAGACGATCTTCTGAAAGAACTCGGCGTTCATTTCGAGACCAGCGCCAGCGAGGCAGCCGCGGCCGCGATGTGTGCGGCCTCGGTCAACCATCCCCTGCGCGGCGCGGTGGCCTGGAAATCGGTCGTCGGCACCAACGTCGCCTCCGACGCGCTGTCGAATGTCGCGTCGGGCGGCGTGACCGGCGGCGTGCTGGTGATCGTGGGGGAGGATTATGGCGAAGGCTCCTCGATCATGCAGGAGCGCGGCCACGCTTTCGCGATGAAATCGCAGATCTGGCTGCTCGACCCACGGCCCAACCTGCCGTCGATCGTGGCAGCCGTGGAAAAGGGCTTCGAGCTGTCCGAAGCGTCGCACACGCCCGTCATGCTGGAGTTGCGCGTGCGCGCCTGCCACCTGCACGGGCGCTTTTTGGCCAAAGACAACGTGCGTCCGCGGTTTACAGTACAGGACGCGGCGAACAGTCCGGTGCGCGACACCGAACGGATCGTGTTGCCGCCGGCAAACTTCCTGCACGAGCGTGAGAAGATCGAACAGCGCTGGCCCGCCGCCGTAAAATTCGTCCAGGAGAACAGGCTCAACGAACGTTTCGGGCCGACGGAAGGCGAAATCGGCATTATCGTCCAGGGCGGCCTGTTCAACACGCTGAACCGCGCGCTCGAATTGATGGGTCTGTCGGACGCCTTCGGCGACACGAGGCTTCCGGTCTATGTCCTCAACGTCACCTACCCTCTGATCCCCGACGAGGTGCGTGACTTCTGCGCCGGCAAGCGTGCGGTCCTGATCGTCGAGGAGGGCCAGCCGGAATTCATCGAGCACGAGTTCAACACCATCCTGCGCCGCGCCGATCTGCAGACACGCATCGTCGGCAAGGAAATTTTTCCCCGTGCCGGCGAATACACCGGACAGGTCCTAAAAGACGGCGTGGCGAGATTCCTTTCGCAATGGGCGGCGATGCCCGAAGCGCCAAAGCCGGCTGCTCCCGATCCCGCGCTGGCAAAGGAAGTGCCGCAACGTCCCCCAGGCTTCTGCACCGGCTGTCCGGAGCGCCCGCTGTTCACCGCCATGAAGCTGGTGCAGCGCGAACTCGGCGAACATCACGTGAGCGCGGATATCGGCTGCCATCTGTTCTCGATCCTGCCACCGTTCAACATCGGCAACACGACGATGGGCTACGGCCTCGGCACCGCGGGCGCCTCCGCGTTCCGGCGTCACGACGGCAAGCGCCCCATCGCCGTGATGGGGGATGGCGGCTTCTGGCACAACGGGCTGACCAGTGGCATCGGCAATGCAGTGTTCAATCGCGACGACAACCTCACCATCGTGGTCGACAATGGTTACTCGGCCGCGACCGGCGGGCAGGACATTCCGTCTTCCGCCGCGCAGAACGACACGCGCTCCACGCGTCATACGATCGAGACAGCCATACGCGGTGTCGGTGTGGGCTGGGTGCGCACGATCGACAACACCTACGACGTGCGGCGGATGCGCGACACGCTACGCGAAGCGCTGACATCAAAGGACAGGGGCCCGAAGGTCGTCATCGCCCAGTCGGAATGCATGCTGACCAAGCAACGCCGCGTGCGGCCCCTGTTCAACAAGGCGGTAAAAGGCGGAAAGCGCATGGTGCGCACGCGCTTCGGCGTCGATTCGGAGACCTGCACCGGCGATCATGCCTGCATCCGCCTCTCGGGCTGCCCCTCGCTGACCGTCAAGCCCAATCCCGATCCGTTGAAGATCGATCCCGTCGCGCACGTCGACAATTCCTGTGTCGGCTGCGGGCTGTGCGGCGAGGTGAGCCATGCCGAGGTCCTCTGCCCGTCGTTCTACAAGGCTGAAATCGTGTTCAATCCCACCTGGTGGGATCGGCTCAAGGCGCGGCTGCGTGCCGGCGTGATCGGGCTCCTGCAGCATGCCTGAACCGCGGCGGCGCATCACCATCGCCATCCTCGCGCTGGGCGGCCAGGGGGGCGGCGTGTTTGCCGACTGGCTGACGACGCTTGGCGAAGCGCACGGCTACTACGTGCAGGCGACATCCGTGCCCGGCGTGGCGCAGCGCACGGGATCGACGGTCTATTACCTGGAGTTTTTTCCCGAAGAGGCACGCTCCGGCCGCGAGCCGGTGCTCGCCCTGATGCCGGCGCCCGCGGATGTCGACATCGTAGTCGCCTCGGAGCTGATGGAGGCCGGGCGCGCGATCCTGCGCGGCTTCGTGAACAAGGATCGCACCACGCTCATCACCTCGACGCACCGTATCTACGCAATCTCCGAGAAATCGGCGATCTCGGGCGGCCTCGCCGATAGTGCGAAGGTGCTCGACGCCGCACGAAGGGATGCGAAGGCGCTGGTCGCCTTCGACATGGATGAAGCCGCGTCGCGCACGGGAAGTGCGATCAGTGCGGTCATGCTGGGTGCGATCGCAGAGAGCGGCGCTCTGCCTTTCCCACGCGCGGCATTCGAGGAGGCGATCCGCACAAGCGGCATCGCGAGTAATGCCAATCTGGCCGGCTTTGCAGCGGGCTTCGAAGCACCGAACTGTGACATCGCTGCGCCCGTGACCCTCGATACGAATGCCATCATCGCGCTGGGTGTGCAAAGGCTGACGGACTATCAGGATGAGCCTTATGCAGCGCTCTATCGAAAGCGGCTCGAGGCGTTCGCCGATCCCGCGCTAAAGCGCGAAGTGGCGCGTGCGCTCGCGGTGTGGATGTCCTACGAGGACGTCATGCGTGTGGCGCAGCAGAAGGTTCGCGCGGCGCGGATGGCCGGCGTGCGCGCCGAGGTCAACGCGCAGCCCGGTCAGATTCTGCACGTGACCGAGTACATGCATCCGCGCTGGCAGGAACTATGCGACACGCTCCCGGCGGGGCTCGGCAGACGGCTCGCCCGCGAGGGAACCGTCAAACGGCTGTTCGCGCCTTTGTTCGAGAAAGGCCGGCATGTCCGCACGACGAGTGTGTTCTGGTTCACGATGCTGAGCGTGCTGGCCGCGCGGCGGCGCAAGCGGCGTGGCACGCTGCGCTTCGCGGAGGAAAATGCCCGCATCGAGGCCTGGCTTGCCGCGATCGCAGACGCCGCGCGCGACGACATACCGGCTGCGATTGAGCTCGCGCGCTGCCAGAATCTCATCAAGGGCTATGGCGAAACACATGCGCGGGGTTTGCGGAAATTCTCCGAGGTGATGGCCGCCTATCAGGCGCTTGGGCATGACTCGAACAAAGCAGCCGCGCTTCGCACACTGCTGGAGCAATCGCTCAAGGCTGAATAACGGTCAGTCGCCTAAGAACCCATCGAGCGCGACGATGGCGCCGTCATTCTCTCCTCGCGCAACTGCGAGCGGCGGACTTTTCCGGCATCGTCGCGCAGCGGCTCGGTGACGAACTCGATCGAGCGCGGGCATTTGTAGCGCACCAGCCTGGCGGCCAGATGCGCTTCCAGATCGGCCTCTGTCAGCCCGTCTTTGGGTTGGACGATGGCATGCACGCGGCTTCCGAGATCGTCGTCAGGAAGGCCGATGACACAGCTCGACTGCACAAGCGGGTGCTCGTCGATTGCCGCCTCCACTTCCGCCGGATAGACGTTCGCACCGCCGACCAGGATCATGTCCGTACGGCGGTCGGCGAGATAGAGATAGCCATCCTCATCCACCCAGCCGATGTCGCCGATGGTTTCCCAGCGGCCCTCGAGCTGGCGTGTTTCCGCACCAAGGTAGCGATAGGTGGCGGGCAATCCTTCCTTCTGCCGCATGAAGATCTCGCCGACCTCGCCGCGCGGCAGCATCGTGCCGTCCGCGGAAAACGCCTCGATCTCGGAATTGAGAAGCGGACGGCCCACCGAACTGCGGTGCGCCAGCCATTCCCGGTCGCTGATGATGGTTGCCGCAACGCCTTCCGTCCCGCCATAGAGCTCCCACAAGACGTCCGGCCCCAGCCAATCGATCCAGGCTTCCTTAAGCCATGGCGGACACGGTGCCGCGAGATGCCACACGGTCCTGAGCGAAGACAGGTCGTATCGCTTGCGCACCTCCTCCGGCAGACGCCAGATGCGGCTCATCATCGTCGGCACGAGATAGAGCCAGGTTGCCTGATGCTTCTCGATCAGGCGCAGCGTTTCTTCTGCATCGAATTTCGGCATGATCACGACCGCCGCGCCAACCATCAGTGCTGGAAACACCGTCACGATCGGGCCGTTGTGATAGAGCGGCCCGGGCATCAGCACGACATCGTCCGGCGTGATGCGCATGCGCGCGGCGGCCACGTTCATCACGACGCCGGGCTGGCCGGCCACGATCAGCTTTGGCCGTCCCGTCGATCCGCCGGACGTCGGCGCCTTCCATGCCGGTGACACCGCATCGGGCAGATCACTATCGTCGTCGGATGCGTTCAGGAGGTCGGCGATTGCGACGACGGGACGACCAACATCCAGCGGCGTGTCGCCGATCACAATCGGCGAGTTCGCCAGATCGATGATCGCCTTCATCTCCGCGAGCGGCAGCCGCCATGACACCGGCTGCGGCACAGCGCCAATCTTCCAGGCGGCATAGAACGCCTCCACGAAGGCGATGCCGTTCGGCAGGGCGATGGTGAGAAAGTCGCCGTGATGAACGCCGCGTGCCAAAAGCCCTCGCGCCATCCTGTTTGTGCGGCGATGCAGATCGCTCCAGCTGCGCGTGTCGTCGGCGCACGTGACGGCCAACGCATCTCCCTTCGCTGCGGCCATGGCCGACAGGCCAGCCCCAAGCGACGGCGGATTTGGGTCAGGCGTGAATGCTGCCAGGGTCTGGTGAATGCTGTTCATGGGCCATCGCGGAGTGGGATCTGTCTTGCATACTAGGGAATATCCGCAACGGTGCGAATAGCCGTCGCCGGGAAGCCGGCGGGCCAAAAAAAACCGACTGATACGCTTTATATTTTCTGAGACTGCTCTAAGCTTCAGATAGGCTGGCAACCTTGAATGTGTAGCAATAACCATGAACCGACGTGAGCTGTCGAACCAGACCGCGGTCGTGACCGGCGCGACCAGCGGCATAGGCGCCGCGATCGCGAAGGGATTGAGCGCGGCCGGCGCGAACGTGGCCTTTTGCGGACGCCGGCGCGCGGAAGGTGAAGACGTCGTTCAACAGATCAAAAGCGACGGCGGTGACACCTATTTCGAGGTCTGCGATGTCGGAAGCGGTGCCGCACTCGCGGCATTCGTGGACAACGTGGTGCAGCGCTACGGCCGGCTGGACATCGCGGTGAACTGCGCGGGCATAAGCTGCCCGGATACCAAGCTCGCCGACATCGAAGAGAGCGACTTCGACACGATGATTGCGGTCAACCTGCGCGGTGTGTGGCTCGCGATGAAATACGAGATCCGCCAGTTTCTTGCGCAGGGCTCGGGCGGGTCCATCGTCAATATGGGATCGATTCTGGGTCACGCCGTGATGGGCGCTCCGGCGCAATACTCGTCTGGCCACTATGTGGCGGCGAAGCACGGCGTGGAGGGCCTGACGAAGGCCGCAGCGATGGATTACGGGCGAAGCGGTATTCGCGTGAATTCCATCTCGCCAGGCATCGTGGCCACGGCATTCAGCGATCATCTCATCGAAGCCGGTGTTCCGGTGATCACAAACTTCATCGCGCAAACCGCGCTCGGCCGGCTCGCGACCGTTGACGATATTGTCGGCGCGGCCTTGTTCCTGGCCTCGGATGCATCCTCCTATATCACGGGCAGCACGATCGTCGTGGATGGCGGATATCTCGCTCAATAGCGCCCCGCGCGGTTAAATTACGAACAGGACGGATTGTTTTTTGTTCGACTTGGGATACACTCCCGGCAACCGCGCGTGCGCTAAGCCGCGGGGAGCGGGAAAGTCGCGCTCACGGAGGAGACATGTTCACCGGACCGATCGATGATCGCGCATCCATTCGCGATCTGATCGACAGCTATACCGACGCCGTTTGCCAGCGTGACACGAACGCCTGGGCGGAAACCTGGGCGGAGGGCGACAGCGTCTGGAATCTCGGCGAGGCCGACATCGTCGGAAAGGCCAATATCGTCACAGCCTGGAAAGCCGCGATGGCTCGCTTCTCATTCGTCGCGTTCTCGGCGCGGCCCGGCATGGTGCAGATTTACGGCGCGAAAGCCGATGCGCGTGTGTACGCAAACGAATTCCTGATCGGTACAGACGGCTCAGAGATGCGCATCGTCGGGCAATACGACGATCGTCTCGTAAAGGAATCGGGACGGTGGCTCTTCAAGTCGCGCCACTACAAGGTCCTCCACCGGAGTTAGACATGATATTGATCGCCGCTCGCATCGATGTGCCGCCAGAGGCGCGTGAACAATTGCTCAAGGATGCCATTCCCTTCATCGCAGGAGCCCTGGAAGAGCGAGGCTGCCGCGAATATGCCTGGACTGCCGATCTGGAGCGCCCCGGCCGCATCCACGTCATCGAAGAATGGGACGATGAGGATTGCCTCAAGGCGCATTTCGAAAGCGAACCTTACCGGCTCATGCGCGACCATATCGGTTCGCGCGGCCTGATCGCGGCCTGGAGTCAGAAATATCGCATCGCCGAGGCGGAACCGGTCTACGACGACGCCGGCGCACCCAAGGCGGACTTCGCGAACCGCGGCGGCACAGCACGACCGGATTGAGAAGCCTTCTTTTCGAATCTATTCCGGCGGCTTGCTCGCGGTACGATAATCGCTAAAGGCCGCATCGCGATCGTTCAGCCCCTTCGTCACGCCTTCGCGAAACTTGGCGAAGGAGTCGCGAGAGGTCTGCGTCGTCAATGCCAGCGACTGGATTTCGGTCCCGGCGCGGATGGCCGCGCGCAGACCCATGATTTCCATCCCGCGATGGACGGCGCGCTTGTTCATCTGCTGAACATCGGTTGGAACCTTGGCGATGCGCTGCGCGACCGCGACCACCTCTTCGTCCAACCGCGCCGCGGGATAAGCACGATTGGCGAAGCCGACCTCAACGGCGTGGGCGCCCGTGATGGCGTCGCCCGTTAGCATCATCTCCATCGCGGGCCTCAGCCCGCAAAGCCAGGCATGAAACTGATTGTCGGGAGGGCTCATCGTGCGAACGGGCGGATAGCCGATCTGCGCATTTTCAGCGACGTAGACAAGATCGCATGCGGTGGCGAGCTCCGATCCGCCCGCCAGGCACCAACCGTGCACTTGGGCTATCACGGGCTTCGCGAGGTCCCAGATGCGAAAGCATCCTTCCACCACATGGCGTGCCCATTCGCCCGCGCCCCCCGCCGTATAAAAGGGCAGGGATTGGACGTGACGGCCGTTTTCGCGAGACAGGTCATAGCCGGCGGAAAAGCAGCTACCGGCCCCACGGATGATCGTTACACGCACCTCTGGATCGCGATCGGCCGCCTCGAGAGCGGCGAAGATTTCGCCCCGAAGCTGGTTGGAAAGTGCGTTGCGCTTTTCGGGCCGGTTAAGCGTCAGCCGGCGGACGAATTCGGCGGGGTTGTCGACCAGCAGTATAGGCTGGCTAGGGGCAGTTTCTGCCATCGTTCCCTCCTCCAAGCGTTAAGAGCAGCGCAGCAAAAAACAATCCAATTTGCTTTTTTTCCGATCCGTGGCTACGCTAGCAACCAACAATAACAGACACAACGGAGGAACCCGGATGCCCGACCGCGAACCCATGGAGCCGGGTTCCGCGCGCCAACCAGGACCTGGCTGGCGTGAATATCTCGAGGCCGACTCAAAGCCGGTTCCGGATTTCCTCAAGGACGAAACATACCGTTATATGGGTTCGGAGCCGCTCGCGGCAGCGCGCTATACCAGCGCGGAGTTTTTCAAAAGCGAAAACGAAAAGATGTGGCCGAACGTGTGGCAGTTCGCTGCGCGCGAGGAGGATATGCCCGACCCAGGCGACGTTGTCGTCTATGAGAATGCCGGCCGGTCCTATCTCATCACGCGCCAGGACGACGGCTCCGTGCGCGCATTTCACAATGTGTGTCTGCATCGCGGACGCAAGCTGCGGCTGGAATCCGGCTATTCGAAAGACTTCAAGTGTCCGTTCCACGGCTTCACCTGGAACCGCGACGGCAGCTTGAAGGAGATCCCCTGCCGCTGGGATTTCGCGCATTTGCGCGACGAAAATATGGGCTTGCCGGAAGCGCAGGTTGGCCGTTGGGGCGGTTACATATTTGTTCGGGAGAACGACACCGGCGTTTCGCTGGAAGATTTCCTCGCGCCCATTCCCGAACACTTTAAGCGCTGGCGGCACGAGGAGTGCACCACGGCGATCTGGGTGGCAAAAGTGGTGCCGGCCAACTGGAAAGCCGTTTCGGAAGCCTTCATGGAAGCGTGGCATTCGCTGGTCACGCATCCGCAGATCCTGCCTTTCACGGGGGACGCAAACACTTGCTACAACGTGTGGGGCGACAACGTGAACGCGGCGCTGACACTGTTCGCGGTCCCTTCCCCGCATCTCGATATGACCGGACGAGAGCAACAGTGGATCATCGACGAATTTCTGAAATACAACGGCCGTGCCGGCAGTGCGGATATGAAGGTTCAAGTACCGGAAGGCTGGACCGCGCGCAGAGCTATGGGTGACGCGAACCGCAAGCGGTTCACCGAAACCTTCGGGCATGACCACAGCGAAGCGACGGATTCCGAAGTGCTGGATGCGCTGGTCTACAACGTGTTCCCGAATTTCGCGCCTTGGGGCGGTTTCATGCCCAACATCGTCTACCGCTTTAGGCCTTGGCCCGACCAGGACAAGACTCTGATGGAAGTGCGCATCCTCACGCGCGTGCCGCCGGGCCAGAAAATCCCCCGCTCGGTGCCGATGCACATGCTGTCCGACGACGAAACCTGGTCATCCGCGACCGAACTCGGTGTGCTCGGCAATGTGTTCGACCAGGACATGGCGAATCTGCCTTATGTTCAGGACGGGTTGAAAGTCTCGAAAACCGGCCAGGTCAATCTCGGCGACTATCAGGAAATCCGAATCCGGCAATTCCATCGCACATTGGACAAGTATCTCGACACGTACTGAACCAAGGGAAAAAACCAAATGACGACGCTGATCGACCGCTCCGAACTAACAGCGATGGTCAAAACCACGATCGCGTACGGCAAGGCGGGAACCATTCCCCAGGCAGACAGCATTCTGAAAATGCCGGCGTCGAACTACGTCGATCCCGATCGCTTCGCGACGGAGGTGGATCGCATCTTCAAGCGCCTGCCCCTGATGCTCGCGGCGAGCGCAGAAATCCCCAATCCGGGAGATTACAAGACGATCGAAGCGGTCGGCGTCCCCATCCTCATCGTCCGCGGCAAAGATGGTGTGGTTCGCGCGTTCATCAATTCGTGCGTGCACCGTGGCGCCAATGTGGCCACGGCGGAACGAGGCAATGCGCGGCTTTTCATGTGCCCCTATCATGGCTGGACCTACAGTCACAAAGGCGAGCTGGTTGCTGTCGCCGCTTCCGGCGATTTCGGAGAGCTGGACAAATCCTGCCTGAAACTGAAGGAGTTGCCTGCCGCCGAGCGTGCGGGTCTTGTATGGGTCATCGCCAATCCCAATTCGGGTCTGGATATCGACGCGTTTCTTTCAGGCTACGATCGCTATCTGGGACATTTCGGCTTTAAGGACTGGTATTTCTTCTCCCACAGGACGTTGAAAGGACCCAATTGGAAGATCGCCTATGACGGCTATCTGGATTTCTATCACCTGCCCGTCCTGCACAAGAACACGTTTGGCGAAGACATGTGCAATCAGGCGATCTACACCGCATGGGGTCCGCACCAACGCGTTCAGATGCCGGCGCGCAACCATGCCGAACTCGAGGCTCAGCCGGAGCAGGAATGGGGCGATGCCGCCTTGATGGCCGGCGTGTGGACCATCTTTCCGCATATCTCCATCGCGAGCTTCGACGGCGGCGGCCGCGGCGTGATGGTTTCGCAACTCCTGCCGGGTGCGACGGTCGATGAATCCTTCACGACGCAAATCTACCTGATGGAAAAGAAACCGGACGGCGAGACCGAAAAGCTCGCCTATGAGCAATTCGCATTTCTCGAGAACGTCGTGAAGAACGAAGACTACTTCACGGGCCTGCGCCAGCAGCGTGCGCTCAAAGCCGGCGGTATCGATTATGTGATGTATGGCCGCAACGAAGGCGGTGCGCAGCGTTTCCATCAATGGGTGGACCGGGTGGTCACCGCCGACGATCAGGAACTGAATCGGATGTTCTCAGGCGATTAGGTCTGACGGAATTTTCGGCCGCGGATCTGCAGATCCACGATCGAGGCCTAGCTGCTTTTCGCAGCGTTTCGCCCTGCGATATAGCCAAACACCATCGCCGGACCGATCGTGCCCCCCGCCCCGCCATAGACCATACCCGTCGGCGCCGACATCACATTTCCCGCGGTGTAGAGCCCGGGAATGACGTTCCCGTCCGTATCGAGAACGGCGGCATGCGTGTTCGTGCGCGGTCCGCCTTTGGTGCCGAGCGCGCTGGAAACAATTTCCACGGCATAGAACGGCGGAGTGTCTAGCGGTCCAAGGGTGGCGCCCTTGCCGGGATAAAGACTTTGATCCCCGCTCCATCCGTCATAGGCGCTTTCGCCGCGCGCAAATTCCGGATCTCCACCCTGGGCTATTTGCGCATTGAAGCGGCGCACCGTCTCTTCCAACGCTTCGGGCGGGACCTCAATTTGCTTTGCGAGGTCGCGCAGATTGGATGCCCGCTTGACCCACGCCGGGAATTCACCCGGCGGAAAGCCAAGCCCGCCGTACCGCCGGACGAACTCCTGATCGACGATCATCCAGCAAGGCAGGTTTCTGTATTCGAATTCGGTGGGGTCGAATTCGTGAAACGCCGCGCCGAGAGCATTGTAGTTCGCCGCTTCGTTGGTGAAGCGCCGGCCCTTCCGATTGACCAAGATGGATCGCGGCAAGGTGCGCTCGCGCAATATCAGCGTCACCGCCTGCTCGCCGTAATTGTGTTCGCCCGGCCGCAGCGCCACCGGTATCCACCATGCTTCACGCATGTTCCCCAGCGATGCGCCAAGCTTCATCGCCATTTTCAGGCCGTCGCCCGTATTGGTGGGGATCGACGGCGGATTATGCATCGGCCCGCGCAGGAAACTCCGCACCAGATCGCGATTCCATTCAAAGCCGCCGGACGCGAGCACGACGCCGTGCCGCGCCTGCGCTTCGAATGCGCCCGCCGCGCTTTCGAATTTGACGCCCTGAACGCGGCCGCCCTCGCGGATAAACTCGACCGCTCGCGCGCCCAACACGGGTTCAATGCCGCGATCCAGGCAGCCTTTGAGCAACGCCGCAACCAGCGCGCGTCCAAACCCTTCCAGTTTTTCCTTTGCGCGCCGTGCCAGTTCTTCCGGCGCGAGAAATCCCGCGCCGCCGCCGAGCGGCGATTCCGCAATCGTCATCGGCGCAATCGGCCCCGCAATCTTCTCGGCCCAATCGCCCAGCTGTGCCAGCGAGAAAAGATCGGGCTCTATCGACCGCCCTCCCCGCGGCAAGCCGCCCGGACGCTCGGGGTGATAGTCGGGAAAGCCCGTCACCAGATGCAGCCGCAGCGGTGTTTTCGCCTCCAGCCACTCGATCATTTCGGGCCCGGTGTCGACAAAGGCCTCTGCCAATTTTGGATCGATCATGTCGTGAGACAACGACATCAGATAAGCCAAGGCGCGCTCGCGCGTGTCGTTGATGCCAGCCGCAGCCGCATATTTGTTGATCGGCATCCACAACACGCCGCCCGAAAGCGCCGAAGTGCCTCCGATCACAGGCCCCTTCTCGTAGAGGCCGACTTTCGCGCCCGCGTCATGCGCCGCCAGCGCGGCGGTCAGCCCGGCCGCTCCCGTGCCGAGCACAATGACATCATGCGCGGTCATCTAGGCCGCCCCTAGCTTCACGAGGTCAAGACGGGGCTCGTTCGGGTAGACCCATTCAGGTCCGATAACCGGCGGCACCCGAAGTTCTGGCGGAATATTCTCCGCGCCTATCATCTGATCGGCCGATTGGTTCCAATAGTAGATGCGCGCTTCCTGGTAGCTGAGGGGCACGCCCTTGAATCCGTAGGACGACACGGATTTTTGAATCCACTTGCCGAATTCGGTGTCCTCACGAAGCACGACATCGAACGCCTCGGTGTAGTCCTTCCAGGCGGACGGCTTCTCACCCGAACCCCAATCAGGGCCAAACCACCACACTTCCATTTTGCATTTGTCGATTCCGTTGGGCCAGAACAGCAAAACGGGGAATCCGTACGAACCGAGCGGCGACACCCAGTTCGGAAAGATACCGTACGATTGGGTGCACGTTCGTGCGATCTCGCCCACGGTCGGGATGTCAATTTCGGGCGCGCCGCGCAGATAAGCCTTGCTGGGACCGGCCTGGCGCGACGGCGCCACCATCCGGCCATGCCCGTTGGGATAGAACGTGTTAACGTTCCTGTCGGAATCCAGAAGCGGATCGACCGTCGCCGGATGGATGCTTTTCACGTGATAGACTTCGGTATTGGCCTCCATCGCGATCTTCCAGTTCGAATGAAGATCCCAGACGTAGTGGTCGACCAATCGAAGATTGCCGAACTGGAATTCCTCCCACTCCGACGCAATCGCTCCGATCCATTCCCGGAACGACGGTGCATTGTCGTCGAAGTTCACGAAGATCAGGTTGCCGAACCGCTCGCATCGCACCGGCTGTAATCCACGGCATGAAAAGTCCAGATCGACGAAGTCCCGCGCGTCGCGGATGGCAACCAGCGCGCCCTCATCGTCATAGGTCCAGCCATGATACTTGCATACAAGGCGCGCGCGCCTGCCGGTGGGTTCCGTTACGACCGGCGCGCCGCGATGACTGCAGGTATTGTAAAATGCGTTGATCGCGCCCGAACGCGCATGAATGATCACGATCGGTTGACCCGCGGTATCCCAAAGCTTGTAACAGCCGGCTTGCGGTATTTCGTCGATATGCCCCGCCAGCAGCCAGGATTTGCGCCACACATGCTGTTGTTCCAGCGCAAAGAAGCGCGGATCGTTGTAGCGGCCACCCGGGAGGTCGGGAAATTTCGGAAATCCAATCGGCGGCCCGTTGCGCCCTCCTTCATATTCCATGAGGCGGCGAAGATTTGCGATTTCCGCGGCTTTCATTTCGCTCTTCCTTCGAATTTCTATCCGGCGGGTGGGCGCGGCTTGTTCGATAACGTCCAGTCCTGACGCGTGGCCCATTCTCGGATCGATTCAAGCTTGATCGGCAACCGATCGAGCATCGCGTCGGTGTCCACCTGAAAGGGTCTCGTCGGCGCCGTATTGTTGTATTGATAGAACGCGTCGATGTAGTCCTCGGTCGCCGCCCGCTCCGTGGCGTCCATATCGTCACCAAATGCGCCGGTCAGGAGTTCGCCGAATTTGCGCGGGCTGACCGCCTCGTAGCGAACGGGCCTTCCGATAGCGTCAGACAAGGCGGCGGCGATGTCGGTCGGCTTCAATCGTTGCGGGCCGCCGATGTTGAGCCACGCGCCCTCCATATCGGGGCGGTCCAGCGAAGCGATCATGCACTTCGCCACGTCGTCGAGGCTGATCCAATTGGCCTCCAGATCGGGCCGATGCGCGTAGACGAACTTTCCGTCCCGGACGATGTAGGGAAATGCCCAGTTGGTGAGGAGATTGTCCATGAACAGGACCGAGCCGAACACGGTGGCCGGAACGCCTGAGCGCCAAAGCGCGTTCACGCCCTCGGTATTGTTAGCATAGAAACCGGGATCGCCCGGCCGATCGGGAATCCAGCTGCTCGTGTTCCAGACGAAGCGCTTGACGCCGGCCTCTTTGGCGAGCCGTCCGAGCCGGTCCAGCGCCGCCGCGCGATCCGAACGGTCGCGCGTCTCACCCCGTGCAGGCCCGCGCAACGGGTGGGTGTAGAAGACCGCGTCCACGCCGTCGAACGCACGCGCGGTGGAAGCGTCGTCCATGATATCGGCGGGCATGATCTCGGTGTTGTCGAATTTCTCGCCGTAGAATGGATCTTGTCGGCGAGACAGCGCGCGTACTCTGTGGCCGGCTTTTACCAGCTGTCGGACTTGCGCGAGGCCCTGCCGCCCGCTGGCGCCAAATACCGCAACGAAAGTCATGGCCGCTTCTTCCTCTTGTTTCAATGACCAGTCCGGCGGAGCGTGTCAGCGCATATACGGCGCGCGCTCCATGAAAACGGTTGTCTCTCGCTCAATGGTCTCGGCAAGAGCCGCCGCAATCTGCGGGAACCGCTCATCCGCGGCGATGGCCTTAAGGCCCTTATCGTAGTGATTGTAGTCTTCGAGTTCCCACACATCGATCACGGTGTGGAGCCGGCCCGTGCGCTGCATATAGGCGCCAACAAGCTTCCAGCCTGCTTTCTCCGCGATCGGTAAGACGATCTCCATCGTCTGAAGAAACTTGGCGATACCCTCCGCACGAAGCTCGATCGTCGCCTGGAAATACACCGCCATGCTGCTCGTCGCTCCCCAGATTGCCGGCAACCGAAAGGGATTACCCTTTCGGTTCCGGACGATGGTGCGTCAGTACTTGTAGGTAAATTCGAGTGTCAGTGTTCGTGGTGGCAAAACGATGGACCCCTGATCCGAGTGGAGTTGTGGCCCGCAACTGGACACCTGGCAGCCCGTCGTTCCGCCAGACAACGGCAAGCCCTGCGAACCAACAATCACAAAGGTGTCCGTTATATTTCTGCCAATAAGCGCAACTTGCCAATCGTTGGCTTCGCTCCCGACACGAAGCGCCGCGTCGATCATTCCATAAGCAGACTGCCGATCGACGCGCTGAGCCACCGCGCTCGGAAACCCGTTTGCGACATACGAACTGCTTAGCCGGAAGTTGCCCGAAAAGCCCGCCACCAGCCCGCTGCCGATTGCTCTGTTGTAGTCAAGCTGAACGGAGCCCGTCCAGGTCGGCGCCAGCGCCGTTGGCCGCCCGCTGACATTCATGAAATCGCACGTATTGGTCGCGGTTCCGCAGTTGGGTGAGAACGTGTACGAACCGTCAGCGTTGACGATGCGCTTCTCGGTGCAGCCTTCTTCATAACTCAGGCCTGCAGGAGAGCATGGCGCGATGAACACGCCGTAGTGAGATTCGTTGTAGGCCCCCTCGGCGTGCAGCACCAGGCCCGCAATGCTTTTTGGCGCATACTCCACCTCAAGCTCGGCACCCTTGGTGCGCGCGCTGGCGGCGTTGAGCGTGATGTAGTTGAAGGTCGGCGTGTTGAAGAAGTCGACCTGCAAATCTGTGTAAAGGTAGTTGAAAATGCCGAAATTGGCCCGCAGCTGATCTTCCAGCCAGAGCGATTTGACGCCGGCTTCATAACCTTGCGCTTTTTCCGGTTTGAAGAAAAAGTCGCCAGGGCTCGCCAAGGTGCTGAGAATTGCGCTGTCGGAGAACCCGCCGGACTTGAAGCCGCGCTTCCATCCGCCGTAGACCGTAAGCGTATCGCTCGGCTTCCAGGTCAGCATCGCCTCCGGCGACAGATTGTCGAACGTCTGGTGGCCCCGGATGATCGTATTTGGATCGGTCGGATCGAATTGCGTGAACAACCCCGTCAGGAACGGATTGACGTAGGGTTGGAAGAAGTACGACCCCTTGAGCTCGTGCGTGAAGCGCACGCCTCCCGTCAGCTGCAGTTCCGGCATGATGTCCCAGATCGCCTGCCCGAAGACCGCGTATGTCTGACCGGTCGTAGCGGACTGTTTCGCGTAGGATACGAACTCGTCCGCAGGATTGGCCGCTGCGGTGTTCTGGCTGCCCAGAAAGATCACGTCCTGCAGGAAGTTCAGCTGTGTGGTCTGAAAGTAAGCGCCACCCGCAAAATTCACAGGGGAATCCAGCGTTGTGAGCACACGCTCTTCCGATGAGAACTGCTTCCAGGCAAAGCGCTCTCCCGCCATGACCTCGGTGACAGCAGTGTAATCCTGATCGCCGGTCCATGCGTTGGCGAGATGCTGATAAGCGTTCGCGGACGAGATCGTGACTTTCGGCGTCACATAAGTGGCGTTGGCCACCAGCGTATAGGATTGGTAATCCTCGAAATCATTGCCATTTCGATTGCCCTCCAGCGCTCCGGCAGAGGCAACGGCAAACGGAACGGCATTTTGCTGGGCCACCCAGTGCTTTCCGCAAGGATGCAGCTGAGCCGGAGGGTCCTGCCCATAGGCGGGCGCGAAGTTCTCGAGCTGCGGATTTCCCATCTCGCAATACGTATTGATGACGTTGATCGAGTTGTTGTTGGTGGAATAGTCGTTGAAGGTCGCTTTGAACGTGACAGTGAGATCATCCATCGGTGCCCACTTCGCTGTCAGCCGCGCCAGATTATTCTTTTCCTGGCCCAGATAACCATTGGGCGTTGGCGTCGGATAGCTGTTGGCCTGAAACGTTGCCGCATCCGTGGTGTGATATGTCCCGGCGCCTGCATTGTTTATGACGTAGCCCTGATCCTGCGTGCTGGTATGCACTGCCAAACGGACACCCAGAGTATCGCTCACCGGCCCGGAGGCGATGGCTTCAACGTAAGGCATTTCGGATTCGAATTCGTATCCGACCCGCGCCATCGCCTCGAACGAATTTCCGGGGTCTTGCGTATCAATGGCGATCACGCCGGCCGAAGCGTTCTTTCCAAAGAACAAGGCCTGAGGACCCTTGAGGATTTGAACGCTCTTCGCGTCGAAGAGGCCTTCGTTGATCGCACGTCCTTGACCGTAGTAGATGCCGTCCACGTCCACGGCGACCGATTGCTCGATTCCGATGTTCTCGGAGGACGATCCGATGCCGCGCAGGCTGATATCCGCGCCGCTGCCGCTGCTGCCGCGCGCGATGATCAACTGCGGCGTCGACGCAGAAACCTTCTCCAGGCTCGTCATATTGTAATTTTGAAGCTGCTCCCCGGAGAGCACGGACACAGCCACGGGAATGTTCTGAACGTTTTCTTCGCGCTTGCGGGCCGTGACAACGACCGTTTCGATTTGCGCCACGGCTGTGCCGATATCGACTGTCAGAAATGCGGCGGAGGCTGAAAGCAGCAATAATGCTGCACGAAACCCTCTGTGGTGCTGACTGCGCATTGGACGCGGATACATGCTCATGGCGAGCCCCCTTTGAAAACGCGTTCCTCCGGCGGAATTTCGTCGCGGCCATACCGCACAACAGAGATTCCGTATTTCGCGAGCGGCTTATGCGCCGTCTTCGCGGTCCATTCGCAAAAAAGCGCCCGGCCATGGGCCAAGAGGCAATCATTGTCGAATGGTGCCGTCGATCTAACATAAAAAAACAAGTCGTTCTACTTTTTTTGTTCTCGATTGCTTTTTTCGGACAAAGGGTGTCGTTCTGGTCACAAGGCAATGACGGAAAATCAGCGCGAATTCTCAATCACAGCGCGTATCCGCCCTCTGCGCGGTGCGACAATCGCCAGCAAGCCGAGACAAACAATGCTGGCAGCAGCAAAATATCCAAGCGCGAAGGGCATAGCGCTTAATCCGCCCCCCACTTTTCCGACAGCGATTACCGACAAACAAATCGTCCCGCCCAACGCCAGGCCGATTTGCTGACACGTGAACAAAACGGCGGACGCCAGCCCTTGCTGCGAAGAGGAGACGGAAGCGGTCGCGTCGCCCATCAACGACATGAACGCCACGAGGCTTCCGAGAGGCGCAAGAATCGATCCGACCAGGATAGCGGTCACGTAGTGCGCCGAGGCCGCACTTATCGCCAGAACGAGCAGGCCGCCGATGTTCACAGCAAAACCGGCGATGGCGGCGAGCCTGACCGGCGTCCGGGCGAGAATGGCAGGCACGACCTGGCCGGCAGCCACGACCGAAAGCGCGTATGGCAACATGCCGATCCCGGAGAGCGCCGCCGAGAACCGCAGCACCGTCTGCATGTAGAGGTTTGCCATGATGAAAAGCCCCCCTACCCCGGCCAACAGGCCCATGCCACCGATGCACCCAGCGATCAGAGCGGGCGTATAAATCGCGCGCGGCACCAGCGGATTGTGCGCTCGCATTTCAAACAGGAAGAAGCCCGCATAGCCCAATGCCGCGACGAGCAGCATGCCCAGAGCGACACGGGAGGTCGGCCCGAGTTCCGCCATCAGCGAGAGAGACCACAACAGCAGCGCGGTCGCTATCGTGATCGCACCAGCCATCGGCAGATTGCTGAAGGCATTTTCGGCGCCGCCTCGTGTACCTGGCACCAAGCGCGTAACCAAAATGATCGATACCGCGATTGCTGGCACGTTCAGAAGGAAAACCGAGCGCCAACCGATGCTGGTCGTCAGGAAGCCTCCCACGACAAGGCCGATGATCACCGAAAGACCTTGCATCATACCAAAGATGCCCAGCGCGCGATGGCGCGGGGCGCCTTCCGGCACAAGCGTATTGATCAAGGAAAAGCTGGACGGCGATAGAAGAGCCGCACCCAATCCCTGCAGGGCCCGCGCCCCTATGAGCCAGCCGATCGAAGGGGCAGCAGCCGAGCATATCGAGCCGATGCCAAACAGAGCGAGCCCGCCGAGCAACGCGCGCCGTTGACCGGCAATATCCGTAAAACGCCCGCCCAGAACGAGGAAGCCGGCGAACGTCAGCGCGGTCGCCGACACAATCCACGACAGCGTGGAAGGCTGCGCGCCAAACGATCGGCCGATGGTCGGCAGTGCGACACTGACAATGGAGAAATCCGTGGTCAGCACTAGCTGGCACAGCCCCATCAAGAATATGACATGGCGATAGTTCGGCGTAACCAAAAGCCGGACGGCAGCGTCATCGCCGGGAACAGACGCCGCTGCCGGACCGCCGGTCAAAGCTGGCCCGCGAAATTCGCGTATGATTTGTCCTGCTCGCCTCGCTCGCCGAATGTCCACTGGCCTGGCACGGCACGATTCCAGGAATCCGTGGAAGGGCCGGAAGAATTCCAGTCATAACACGCCTGGCGATGGGAGATTTTCCAGGCCCCGTTTCGACGCTCGAAGCGATCCAGATAGCGCCCCGCGGCGATCATGAACACATCGTCGCCTTTCTCATTTTGCAGCGTATGGTGCGCGATGAAATAGGTTTCGCTGAACGCCCGGTCCCCGTCGACTTTGATCAGCATGTTGCAAATGCTGTGCTGAGTTCGTTTCATCGTCGCGAGCACGTCCATCACCCACGGCACGAAGTCCTTGGCCGTGCCGTGAAAAACGCCGTGATCGTCGGTGGCATCGTCATGGAAAAGAGAGCGCAACAGAGCCGCGTCGCAGCGATCGATCGCGCGAGCGAGCTTGTAAATCAGCTCTGCACAATCTTGCTTATCGAGGAACACGCGCAAGCGTGCATCGGTTTCCTGGGCCATGGCCGCTTCTCCCGCCTCCCCGTTCTGCGGTGGGGTAGGACGGTGATGGTCTCACGCCAAGAAAGAAACGCAACAGTTTTTATTAGACACAGTGGCTTTTATTTTGCTTTTGTGCGATGTTGGCCGGAATGCTGCGTTGCACGGCAATGGCGGGCGCCAAGGGCGGCCGGCAAGCCAGAGGCGACCGATAAGAACGGGAGAAACGGTCATGACTTTGCTCGATGCCGCACCGGAAAAAACGCATACCCATCGCGTCGACAAAAAAAAGGCGCCGGAACCGGCGCTGACCAACGCACCGATCTCGCCCGAACGCTATTTTTCGGCGGAGTTCGCCCGCGCCGAATGGGAAAAAATCTGGACGAAGACATGGCAGATCGCAGGTGTCGCACGACAGCTGCAAAAGCCGGGCGACTTCATCACCATGCCGCTGGGATCGGAGACCATTCTTTGTGTAAAAAGCGACGATCACAAGGTTCGCGCCTTTTACAACGTGTGCCAGCATCGCGGCATGTTGATGATGGCTGCTGAACAGGGAAGCGCCCGCCGCCTTGTGTGCCCCTATCATGGTTGGGCTTACGATTTGAAAGGGACGTTGCGGGTCGTGCCGGAAGAGGCCGATTACCCGCAAGGCAGTCCGTGCGGAAAGCTCAACCTAGTGGAAATCCCCTGCGAAGCGTGGGCGGGGTTCATCTGGTTCAATATGGATCCGAAGTGCGAGTCATTACGCTCCGCCATGCATCCGATCGCCGACCAGATCGACACCTATCCCATGGACGATATGGTGCGGACTCATTGGGTCACGCTGGAGGGCAATTTCAACTGGAAACTGGTCCAGGATAATTTCAACGAATCCTATCACGTACCCTTCGTGCATCCGCAAACCAAATACGTGATGGAATACGCGCACCAGGCCTGCCAGTTCGATCTTTATCCGACCGGGCACGCGCGCATGTTTCTTCCGGGCTCGACGCCCACCATTCAGCTCCAGGGCGGCGAGGAAGAAACGCTTCGCTATATGGCGCAGGATCTGGAGTTCTGGGAGCTTAATCCCGATCAGTTCCGGGGCGGCAAAACACGCGAAATCCGTGCGGCGATACAAAAGCAGAAGCGAAAGCTGGGTGAATCCAAGGGCTACGACTTTTCGCGTTACGACGACGATCAGCTCACCGACCATTGGCACTATACCATTTTCCCGAACCTCTCTTTCAGCTTGAAGCCCGATGGAAATATCTGGCTTCGCGCGCGGCCGCACGAGTCCGATCCGGAGAAGTGCTATTTCGACATGTGGTATCTGACGCTTTTCCCAAAGGGCCAGAGCAAGTATTACTCTCAGAGCATGGCGGAATGGGTCAGCATCGAAACGCCAGCGCCCCACCAGCAGGGCAAATGGGGTGAGGTGTCGATGGGACCAGGCATCGATCAGGATGTGTCCGTGTGGGAACTGCAGCAGCGCGGCCTTCATTCGCGCGGCTACCGGCGCGACTACCTATCCCATCAGGAACGGCGCGTGCGGTATTTTCACGACAACATCAACCGCTGGATTGCGAAATAGAAGCCTGCGTTCGCGCGAGCGATTACGATCGCCCCGTATTTGCGGGACGCGGTTCTATAGCTTTTTCTTGGCGCGCGGCCCCAGAAATTTTTTGGCGACGACTTTTGTGGGAAGTTTCGTTTCCCCATCCCGCAGTTGTCGTATCACCATGGCGAGCAACGCACGCAACATGGCTTCCCGCTCGGGATTGGCCCAGATAGGGCTGTTCAGGACCAGACCTTCGAGCGTGGCCTCGACGAAGTCCGTCGCGTGTTCAAGGAGTTCGGGCTTGCCTTTCCATTCCGGTAAAACCCGGGTGGTTTCCTCCCGCCACATCCGGTCGTATCTCTGTGCCTTCGGCAGGAATATCTGCTGCAATTCCACGTCCGTGCGGGCGGCAACGCTGAGCTCGAGATAGGCCTTGTATTCGCGCGTGAAGTAGCCTTCCCAAGCCTGTTCGATACCAAGGTTCTCATCCACGCGCTGACTCTCCGTAAGCGAGCCCACACGCTTGGTGAATATCGCCATGCGGCGGTAGAACAGATAGTCGATCACGGCCGATATCAGTTCTTGCTTCGAAGCGTAATGATGCGTCATCGCCCCGCGCGAAATCTTTGCGAATTCCGCGATCAACTGCATCGTGGCCTGGGCGTAGCCATGGCGCTCCAGACAGTCGATGGTCGCTTCCAGGATGGCCGTGCGGGTCTGAGAACTTTTGCGCTGCTGCCATTTGGGACCTTCCGGGGCCAGCCCTTCCGGTTCCAGTGCTTTCAGAATGCTGACGGATTTCTTGGACATCTCTGTCTTTCGTGCCGAAAGAATCGCGCTTCTGTAGAAAAAGTAACGCGTTGCTACCCGCCTCGCTACGCCGATGTTGTCGCGCTGGCGCGTGGCTGATCGATAAGGGATCAGGTCGGCGGCTCGGGCAGAGTGAGGATCACCGTGCCGTCCACCGACTCCACATCGAATGTCCGGATCGGCGTTTTCGTCAACGCCCCCGATACCGAACCGTTCCTTAGATCGAATCGCGCGCCATGGGCCGGGCAAAAAAGGGAGTTCCCCCTGATACGGCCGCCTTCCAGCGCCGAACCATTGTGCGAACAGCGATTCTCGACAGCGTAGATATGGCCGGCAGCTCGGCAAATGAGAACTGAAAGCCCCTCAATTGCGAAGGCCTTGTTCCCGTCCTCCGGGATGTCGGCAAGAAGAGCCAGCGTTACGCGGCGCGTCATCGAGCCGGAGATTTCCCGGCGGTCGCGTAGAGAGGATCTTCCGGAAAACGCATCCCGATCACTTTGAGGCCCGCATAGAGCCCTTCTTTCCACTCGCTTGTCGAAATGCCGTTCTGGTTGAAATCCATGACATAGCGTCTTGTCCCGATCCGCCAAATACCCTCCCGCCGGGAGAAGCGATCGAGATAACGGCCGCCCACCATCATCTCCCGCATGCCGCCTGGGGCCTTCACCTCATGATAGGCCCGGCAATAGGTCTCGACAAACGCGCTGTCGCCCTCAAGCTCGATCAGCACATTGCTGATGCTATGCTGAGTTCGCTCCATGGTCTTCAACGCAGCGATAACGTCGATGCACCATTGCTGTGCCCCGACGTCGCCGGTGCCGTAATCGGCGGTGGCGTCGAACCAGAACGCCGATTGAAGCGTGGCGAGATCACACCGATCTATGCCACGGCAATACCGCGCCAATATCTCGGAGATCGCAATTTTGCTGGCGATTTCATTGAGGTTTGGAGTGTCCATACACGCCCTTTGAACTTAGAGATGACGCAGTTTTTCTCGCTGACAGCTCAGATCGTCGGGCGCTCTTGAGCCCCAGGGCATGTTTGGAGCATTTTTAAGCCACTCATCGGCGCGCGATTCCGAGCGCACCCAGTCGATCCGCTCGCTTCGATGGGCGATTTTCCAAACGCCATCGCGACATTCGTAGCGATCGATATAGCGGCCGCTGACAAAAAGGTCCCGTTCCTCGCCGGCTTCGACGATGCGGTGATGGGCCTGAAAATAGACTTCCCCGAATCCAACCGAACCTTCGATCTCGATCTTCGCCTGTCCGATCATGTGATGGTTGGCGAGATGCGCGTTCAGGATGGTTTGGGCGAAATCGACGAAGCCGTCCGGGCCTCCTACATAGGCGCCATAATCCGTGGTTGCGTCGTCGAAAAACACCGAACGATGAAGGGCGGGATCAAGCCGGTCCTGCGCGTGCATATAGTCGCAAAGACGATCGTAGATTTCCTGGCGGGAGATCAGGTCTCGGATTTTTTGTTCCTCGGATGGACTCAGCATGAGAGCTCAGGCCTCAAGATATTTGTCGATGGTTTGATGGAATTTGCGGATGCGGATCTCCTGGTAATTGCCCAGGGTCTGCGCCTGCTTCTTGGAAGCCTGAAACCCGCGATACTGCATGGAGAGGTTGTTGGTGTCCTGGTCGTAGACCGCACCCAGTCCGGGATCCATGCCGGGCGCGGACGCGTATGAGTCGTCGATACCGAGGCGCACGGGTTCCGGCGGATCCGGGCGCTCCATACCAGCGCCGAGCGGCCGCAGGAAAACGAGGTCGAACAAGGTGCGCCCCGGATCCATGCCGATGGGACGGAAGCGATAGATCATCGGAAGCGACACCCCAGGAAACAGGCACATGTTGGGGAACAGCTGATATTCGATCGAATCCAGCATCTCGCTGTCGGAATAGTTCGACAGATCCGTGCTCCACTGCTCGCCCAACGTACGGCGCAGATGTTCGGCGGCCACCGATCGCGCCGTGCGACCTTCCGGAACCGTGGTGCCCGCAGGCGCCGAGCGCATTTTCTCCAAAATCTCGGTCTGTGTTTGCGGCACGGTGTAGTGCGGGCTGGGATAACCGATGGTATGAACAAAACGCGTGACGTGCTCGCCAAATACGTCGTATTGCGCGTTGGCGTCGCCCGCTGTGGGTAACCCTTGCGCGTGCGTTTCCACGACATGATAGGCCTCAAGGAAAGCTTCCATCGCGGCTTTCCAATTGGTCGGCAATTCCTTCTGCAAGTGCAGTACCGTGTAACGCTGACTGAGATCCCAGCCATTCTTGAAATGATCGGGCAGAACGCCGAGAAAGTCAGCGAGCGGCGGTGCGTCTTTGTCCATGTTGATGAAGATGAAGCCGCCCCACGTGGCAACCTTGACTTCCGGCAGCCGGAAAGCGGCATCCTCAACATGCGGAAAATCCCAACGGCAGGGGATGTATTTCAGGCTGCCATCCAGGTTCCAGGTCCAGCCGTGGAACGGGCATTTGAATTCCCGCGCGTAGCCCTGCGTATTGGATTCACGAAGCTGCGTGCCGCGATGGAGGCACGAATTGTGATAGGCCTTCACGCTGCCATCGGCCATGCGCGCCACGAGAATCGAGTACGGGCCTACGTCGTAGGTGATGTAGTCACCAGCCTGCGGAATATGTTCTTCGCGGCAGACCCATTGCCAAACCTTCGGCCAAAGCTTTTCCACCTCGCGGCGGAAAAATTCCGGTGATGTGTAGCGTGCAAAATCGATGTCCTCGCTGCCGAGATATTCATAGGACTCGGCGACGAGCGCGTCCGGCACGGGCCAGCCATCCGACAGGATGATGTCACGCGTACTGGGTCCGGGACAGCGGTCTTCACCGGGGAGCGGCAGGTTTGCCTTGATATTCATTGGCCTTCTCCCACAGTGAAAATTTCAGCCGGAGTGCATCGGATCAGGCACCAAGAATTGCCACCGCCGATATGCCCGGCGCGCCGTAAACCTGGCTGTAGCCGATCTGCGCGTCTTCGACCTGCCGTCCGTCCGCACGGCGACGAAGCTGTTGAACGTTCTCGTAGACTTGGCGAAGCCCGGAGGCCCCGATCGGCTCACCGCAGGCAAGACAGCCACCATCGGTATTTATCGGCAGGCGCCCGGTCAGGCGCGTCTCGCCATCGGCCAGCATCTTCTCCTGCTCGCCATCGAGGCACAGGCCGTTTTCCGCCATGTGCATGATCTCGGCGCCGCTTTCGGTGTCCTGAATTTGCGCCACATCGATATCTGCGGGTTCGACTCCCGCCATTTCGTACGCGGCTTTCGACGCAATCTGCGTCGGCGATGGTCCGCGTTGGACGTCGAGCGATGGCGAAAACACCTCGAAGGACCCATTCACGCGCGTGCGGACCGCCGCGCCCATGACACGCGGACCGGAAAGGCCGAGCTCCCGCATCTTCTTGTCCGACGCCAAGACCAACGCCGCCCCGCCTTCCGCGGGAGAGCAGAACATGTATTTGGTAAGAGGGTCGGACAGCATCTGGGATTGCAGAATGGTATCGGCGTCGACCGGCTGACGGCGCCAGGCGTGCGGTGCCTTGGTGCCGTTTTCGAAGGCCTTTTCCGCAACGCGGGCGAGCGCCATCGCCGAAATTCCATGCAATCCCATATAGCGTTGAATCTTCATCGCGAAGAACTGCGTCGTCATCATCAGGCCGATATCGCCGTACCAGCGCGGCAGACCCGATGCCTCCGGATCCGCGTTAAAGGCTCCACGCGGATGCTTGTCGAAGCCGAGCACGATACCCAAATCGAATTCGCCGGACTTGATCGCCCAATAGCCCGACAAGAGGGACGATCCGCCCGTGGCGCAACCATTCGCGACGTTGATGAACTGCACACCGGTCAGCCCCAGCCTGGGCAGCATGGAGTCGGCACTTCCCGCCGCAGAGGAACCGCCGAAAGCGAACTGTATGTCGGACCATTCCACACCGGCATCTGCCAGCGCTTCGCGAACGGCATAAAGTCCCTGATCGAGGCCGGACAGCCCTTCGGTGCGCCCGAAAGGATGGATACCAGCGCCCACGATATGCACGTCGGTCATGGGAAATTCTCCTGTTGCAATCTCAAGCAGGCGTGAAGGCGTAGGACGACACCGATTTTCCATCGAGCCTTGGGAAATCCACGATGATGAGCTTCATCGGCATCCCGATCTTCAGGCGTTGGAAATTGTCGACCTCGATCCGGGTCTCCACGATGACTTCCCCCGGCAATTCGACATATCCCAGCGCAAAGGGCTTGAAGGTCGTCTCGTCATCCGCGCCCATATAAGAAGGCGTTTTTGGGCGAAACCGTTGCACGGTGTAGGACCACAGCGTGCCGCTATTGGCGAGCGGGATGGACTCGAAGAAGCGTGCCTCGGCACCCTGCGGCATCGGGAATACGATGCGGCCATCCGACTTACGCCGCCCGCCGATCAGATGCGGACCATCAGCGGCAGCCTCGAAGAGGCCTTGGGCAATCGGATCGGGTCCTGACCGGGGGCTGGAAGCCGTGGCTGCCGCTGTGGCTGACATGAAACCTCCCATCGCCTCTTGTTCTCAGGATTGTTAGAGGCTACGAATTAAAAAAAACATTTCGGTCTTATTTGGGATGATAAGCTTGTTTTTGTCCCGATCAAGCCGAATTGGGGGCAAGCGGGAAGGATTATCGACCTGCCGGGATCACAATGCGGAACCCGAAAGGCATGCACCCATGACACAAACTTCGCCGATTTCGCTGGCATCGGGCGTCCTGCCGGAATTTCCACCCGACGTCTTGGCGCGCGCGGCAGCGTCGGCGGGGTTCGACGCAGCCGGTATCTGGATTGAGCCATCGACCTGGACGGACGTGACCACAAAGTCCGTATTGGAAGCGCTCGACGGCGCCATTCCGGTTTTGGATGCGGAGGTCATCTGGCTGAAGGCCGGCGAAGACAATCCCGATCATCTGCGGATCCTCGATATCGCACTGGCCCTCGGCGCCGCCAACGTGCTCGTGGTCAGTTCGGATCCCCACCCGGCTGCGACGACGGCCAAATTCCGCAGGCTTTGCGAGCATGTCGAAGGAACAAATCTACGCGTGGCGCTGGAGTTTGGTCTGTTCACGGAAGTTCGCACCCTGAAAGATGCGCTGGCCATCATCGATGCGGCCGCCCACAGATCGGCCTCTCTATTGATCGACCCGCTGCATCTTTCCCGATCGGGGGGCACGGTTGCCGACGTGTCGCGTGTCGCCCCTCGGCTTTTGAGCTATGCACAGTTCTGCGATGCTCCTCTCCAGATGCCACGATTGGACGACGTTCAGGCAGTCATTCACGAAGCGGTCGACCTCAGGCTCCTTCCCGGTGAGGGCGCGCTGCCGCTTCCAGCGCTGCTTGATACCCTGCCCACAGGAATTCCGCTCAGCATCGAGCTGCGGTCCAAAGCATTGCGCGATTCATACCCCGATCCGATAGAACGCGCCCGGGCGCTCGCGAAAGCGACACGTTCTTTTCTCGCGGCCAGGAAGCCGCATCACTGATTGCCTGTTTCGGAGAACATGATGACGAGTTCCGAGCAACCGCAGACCCTAGGCGACGTGTCGCGCCAACAAGCCCGCGACAGAGGCAATGAGACGGCCTTCACGTTCGAAGGCCGAGTGACGACGTTCGACGCGTTCGATCGTCAAACGAACCAGGTTGCCAACGGCTTGATTGCACAAGGGCTAAAGCCCGGCGCGCGAATCTCCTATCTGGGCAAGAACAGCGATCACTACTTCGAAATTCTGATCGGAGCCGCAAAAGCTGGTATCGTGATGGCGCCCGTGAACTGGCGTCTGGCACCGCCGGAAATCGTTTACATCGTTTCGGATTGCAAGGCTCAAGCGCTGTTTGTCGGCACAGAGTTCACGGCTCTTGTGCGCGGCATCGCGAAAGATATTCCCGATGTAAAAACGATTGTGGCCATGGAGGATGATGTGCCCGATTGGCCCGGCTATGTTGCGTGGCGCGACCGCCAATCCGAACAGGATCCGAAGGTGGCTGTCCGGCGCGACGATATCGCGCTTCAACTCTATACCTCCGGCACGACGGGCCGGCCGAAAGGCGCGATGCTGAGGCATTCCGGCATTCTCGGCCCGCGGCAAACTTTTGCGGATCAGGCCCCGGAATGGAACAAATGGACATCTGAAGACGTGGGGCTGGTTGCCATGCCAATCTTCCACATCGGCGGCTCCGGCTTTGGGCTTACCACCTTGATCAACGGTGCCCACGGCGTCATCGCGCGCGAATTCGACCCGCATCGCGTTTTAGATTTCATCGAGAACGATCGCATCACCAAGATCTTCATGGTTCCGGCCGCCATGCAGATTGTCGTGCGCCATCCCAGGGCGCGCGAGGTCGATTATTCGCGCATCAAATACATTCTCTACGGCGCGTCCCCCATTCCGCTCGATCTGCTGCGCGAATGCATGGACGTGTTCGGCTGTGGCTTTGTGCAGATGTACGGCATGACGGAAACGACCGGAACGATCGTGGCGCTCCCCCCCGAAGATCATGATCCGGCGGGAAATCCCCGTATGCGCTCCGTCGGCAAACCGTTACCCGGCGTGGAGGTTGTCATCATTGACGAGGCCGGTGCGCCCGTTCCCGCCGGCACGGTCGGCGAGATCGCGACACGATCGATGGCCAACATGCAGGGGTACTGGAACCTGCCCGACGCGACCGCGAAAACCATCGACAACGAAGGCTGGCTACGCACAGGCGATGCTGGATACGTCGACGAAGACGGCTACATCTACATCCATGATCGCGTGAAGGACATGATCATCTCAGGCGGCGAAAACATCTATCCCGCAGAGGTGGAGAACGCGATCTTCGGGCACCCGGATGTGAGCGATGTCGGCGTGATCGGCGTGCCGGATGCGAAATGGGGCGAAGCCGTCAAGGCATGTGTCGTCGTGAAGCCGGGCCGCAATCCGTCGGCTGAGGATATCATTGCGTTCGCGCGCCAGCGCATCGCCGGATACAAGGCCCCGAAATCCGTCGACTTCATCGACACGCTGCCGCGCAACCCATCCGGCAAGATCTTGCGCCGGGAGTTGCGCGAACCTTATTGGGTGGGCGTATCGCGCCGCGTCAACTGACCGGCGCGACCGACACTCAGCCGACTTTCAGAAGCTGCTTTCCGAAATTTGCGCCCGAGAACAGCCGCATCAGCGTCCGCGGTGCGTTTTCCAGCCCCTGCTGAATGTCTTCCTTGTATTTCAGTTTGTCGTCGCGAATCCATTGCGAGAGCCGCTGACGCGCCCAGGGGAACTCGCTGGCCCAGTCGGTCAGGATGAACCCGGACATCGTCGCGCGCTTGAACACCAGGTTGAAATAGTTTTCCGGACCGGCCGGCATCTGTCCGGTTTCATAGCGCGAGATGCCACCGCAGATCACCACACGCGCGTGCATCGCGATCTCACCCAGCAATCCGTTCAGAATTTTCCCACCGACGTTGTCCCACAACACGTCGATACCGTGTGGCGCGAGCTGCTTGACCTGCGCGCGCACATTGTCCGCTTTGTAGTCGATGGCCGCGTCATAGCCCAACTCGCTGACAAGCCAGTTGCATTTGTCCGCGCCGCCCGCGACGCCAATCACCCGACAGCCACCGATCTTGGCGATCTGACCCACCACCGATCCCGTCGCACCGGCAGCCCCCGTCACGACCACGGTGTCCCCCGGAAAGGGCCGCCCGATCTTTTGCAGGCCAAAGAATGCCGTGAGGCCGGTCGTCCCCAAAACACCCAGATGGGGCGTCAGAACATCGCTGTTCTCAAGCTTCAGAAGATCCTTCGCCGCGACCGTCGGATATTCCTGCCAACCCAGCTGGCCCATGACTTTGTCGCCCGGCTTCAAACCCGGATCGTTGGAAGCTATAACTTCACCGATGCCCGAGCCGCGCATTGTTTCGCCGATTTGGGTTGGCGCGACGTAGCCGCCGATGTTCTCCATCCAGCCCTTAAGCGCCGGGTCAAACCCAAGATACAGCGTGCGCAATTGCACCTCACCCGGGCCTGGGTCTCGCGCCGGCCGTTCCGCCCATTCGAAGTCGGAATCTTTGAGCGCACGTCCGGTGGGGCGATCGGCGATCAGCCATTGGCGATTTGTTTTGGTCATCGATGTTCCTCGTTTATTGGAAATTGTTGAGCGGGCATCACATGCCCGGATGCCCCGCCAGCATGCCGCCATCGACAAAATAGTCAGCGCCGGTGCAGTAGGCGGATTCGTCGGATGCCAAAAAAGCGGCCATCGATGCGACCTCGTCGGGCGAGCCTATGCGGCCGAGCGGCGACATCTTGTTCACCGTTTCGCGGAAGCCCGGAACGGTTTGCAGCGCGGGCGTCAGGATCGCCGTCTCCGTCGCTCCCGGCACGATCGCGTTGCAACGAATGTTCAGGCCCGCGCGGGCACAATGGACCGCAACCGAACGCGTGAGCCCGCGCACACCGAATTTGCTGGACGAATAACCCACATCTCCCGGAAGTGCCGTGAAGCCGGACGTCGAAGCGATATTGATCAGGGATCCGCCGGAGCCGCCGGGATTCTTCTTCATCGCGGCAATTCCGTAATGGCAACCGAGCATCACGCCGGTCAAGTTGACCGCAAGAACGCGGTGCCAGGCTGCAAACGCATCATCCTCAATGGACTTGCCCGACACGATCCCTGCGTTGTTGACGACGATATCCAACCTGCCGTGGCGCACTACGGCCGCCCCCACAACCGTTTTCCATCCGTCCGCTTCGCTCACGTCGTGCACAAGAAACGACGATCCGGTCTCCTGCGCGACCGATTGGCCGAGGTCAGCCTGAATATCCGAAAGAAAGACGTGTGCGCCTTCTTTAGCAAACCGGCGCACGGTAGCGGCACCGATACCGGAAGCGCCTCCGGTTATGACGGCGACCTTACCGGAAAGGCGCCCGACCATCAGCCGATTTTCCGCACCGGGTCTTTGCCGTCCCAACCGCGCGCGGCGTCCTTCATCATGGCAAAGAAGCCGTCGGTACCAGGACCCCGCGCCAGAATTTCCACCATCGTGCCCGGACCGCCACCGGTATCCACATAAATCACCTCGCCGCCGCCAGCGACCTTGCCTTCTTGCGCAACGATCGCGCCGATTTCGGTACAGAGCCTTCGCGCCTCCTGCAAATCGTCCACCAAAATGCAGACATGATGCAACCCTTCGTGGCCTTGCCTGAGCCATTCGGAATAGATCGACGACGTATCGTTGTGCTGACGGATCAACTCGATCTGAATGTCGCCCCAATAACCAATAACCATGGAGAAATCGACGTCAGCGGGCTTGCCCAGATATTTCAGATCGACCAGCTTCACGTGATCCAGTGCGAAAAACGGACCGGCGCCCACCGTCTCGATCCAGAATTTGAGGGCGGCATCGAAGTCTTTGGGAACGTAGGCGAGTTGCATGACCTCGCCCAACGCGGAAAAGGATTTTAGCCTGCTCATTCGGCGGCCTCCGCAATCGATACCAGCGGTAACGGCATGCCGATGGCGTCGGCGATGGTGCGATGCTGGTTTTGCAGCGCGATCTCCTGGCGCCCGTAAACGACCGTTGCGCCTTCTGGCAACATCGTCATGTTCCGCCAGCCTTCCGCAGCAGTGACATAATCTTCTGTCGTAACTACATGCGCCGTGGCGTCGAACGCCGCCTCCACTTCCTGGCGGTACTCGTCGGAATTCACGCCCATCGGTGCATAGATCGATTTGTGCGTGACGGTTTCACCGACATCTGTTCCGGGAAAATGACGAAACAGCGTGGTGTAGGTCTGCCCAGGGCGGACGGAGCCCACAAAGATAATGGTGTTCGGAAAGAGGTAGTGGACGCCGCTTGGTACGTCCAACGGCCATTCGCTCTCCGGCTTCTGCGCCCAGACCTCCACCTCGCGGCTTGCGAACCCGACACGGTGATGAGGACCGAACTTGTCGTACACCGTCACGTCGTTGCGGAAATACGGCGCCAGCGTTGCCTTGTGCAGGGCGGCGAAGTGATATCCCTCGCCGTAGGTGTCGAGCGCGAACTTCCAATTGGATTTCACGGGAAGCTGACCCGACTTCACGTGTTCGGCCTTGTCCAGATCGAGCTCGGCCAGAACCGGCGCAAATGGGCCCAGATGCGCGTCGATATCCATGGTCGAACCGGGTGTAGCCTGAACGAAGACCATTCCGTAACGCTCCGCGGCGGGAACGGCGATCAGGTGTTGGCTCTGCTCGAGCGCGCCCTCAAAACGGTCGCGTTCCGGAACCGCCGCGAGTTCGCCTTTGGTGTCGAAGGACCAGCCGTGGAACCAGCACGTCAACAACTTGGCGGTCCCTTCGCGCTGCCGCACCAGCCGAGCGCCACGATGCATGCAGATGTTCAGGAAAGCGCGCACCTGGCCGTCTCCCCCGCGCACGACGACGATCGGCACGCCCGTCTCGTCAAACAGGCGATAGCTGCCGGATCGGGGCAGGTCCGTCGAGAGGCATGCCACCACCGGCGTTTGGCGGAACAGCTTCTGCAACTCTGCTGCGTGACGGGTGGGATCCGTATACACCGAGACGGCGTTGCGCATTGGCGTGGGAGCAAGATCGGAAGTGTTGTTCAAGACATGGTGCGCCAGACGGCGCGCCTGCATCAGCCTCCGCGCTCTACGATCGGTTGGAGCATCCATCATTTGCAAACCGCCTTTTCTCGAAATGCGATTTCAATCGGCCTTCATCACCGCACGTATGGCGGCCTCGATACGCCGTGGGTTGGGCATGTACTCGTCCTCGAGGTTCGGTGCGAAAGGGACAGGCGTATGCGGACATGTGACGCATTTGATCGGGGCCTTCAGCGATTTGAACGCCTTGTCGGCGACGATCGACGAAATGTCCGACGCCATCGAACAACGCGGCGGGCTTTCGTCCACCACGACCAACCGGCCGGTCTTCTCGACACTTTCGAGGATCGTGTCTTCGTCCAGCGGTGACGTTGTGCGCGGGTCGATGACTTCGGCGCTGATGCCGTCTTTCGACACCGTTTCCGCAACCGCAAGTGCGCGGGGCACCATCGGACCGAACGCAACGATGGTTACATCTTTGCCTTCGCGCGCAACCCGGGCCTCCCCGAACGGAATGCGATATGCCTCGTCGGGAACCTCGACTTCGGTGTCGTAAAGCGTTTTTGCCTCAAGGTAGATCACCGGGTCATCGCCGCGCAGCGCCTCGATCATCAGACCTTTGGCGTCATAAGCGTTCGACGGCATCACGACCTTCAAGCCCGGCACCATCGTGAACAGGGGGTGCAGCGACTGACTGTGCTGTGCGCCGGCCCGAAAGCCTGCGCCGATAGTCGAACGAATGATCATCGGCGTCTTGGCCTTGCCGCCAAACATGTAGCGAAACTTCGCCGCCTGATTATAGATTTGATCGAAGCAGACGCCCACGAAATCGACGAACATGATTTCCGCGACAGGGCGCAGTCCGGTCAGCGCCGCGCCCGCGGCCGCGCCGACGATGGCGCTCTCCGAAATCGGCGTGTCAATCACCCGCGTGGGTCCGAATTCTTTGTAGAGCCCGCCGAGCACGCCGAACACGCTGCCGACGACGCCAGTCTCGCCGCTGGCCCCTTGTCCACCCGCGACGTCTTCGCCGAGCACGATGATGTCGGGATTGCGCCGCATTTCCGTGCGCAAAGCTTCATTGATAGCGGTACGGTAGGATTTCTTGGCCATGATTGATTGCCTCAATAGCGAGCGTAAACATCTTTTTCGAGAGAACTGAGAGCGGGGAACGGCGCCGCCGTCGCGGTCTGCGCAGCATCTTCGACCTCGGCCATGATGTCCGCTTCGATGGAGTCAAGTTCTTCGGCTTCCAGCAACTTTGCTTCGGTTACTTTTTTTCGGAAATGCGCAATCGGGTCGTGCGAACGCGCGATCTTGAGTTCTTCGGGCGTGCGATACGCCTGTGGGTCGCCAACGAAATGGCCAAGGAACCGGTAGCAGACGATTTCCAGGGCATAAGGACCGTTGCCGGCACGGCAATGTTCGAGCGCACGGCCCATGGCTTCATGGACTGCGAAGAAATCCACGCCGTCCACCACTTCCGCAGGCATTCCGAAACTGCGCGCACGATCTGCGATCGAACCGCCGCCGACCGAATAGGTCGCGGCCGTGTGTTCCCCGTAGCCGTTATTCTCGAAAACGAAAATCGCCGGAACCTTGAGAACCGCCGCCATGTTCATGGCTTCGAAGGTCGTGCCCTGGTTGGAGGCGCCATCGCCCGAGAAGGCGACCGATACCCGGCCGGTTTTCTTGTATTTCTGAGTCAGCGCAGCACCCACGGCGATCGGCGGAGAGCCACCGACGATCGCGTTGGCGCCGAGCATACCCTTGGAAAGGTCGGCAATGTGCATCGATCCGCCCTTGCCGCCGCAAAGTCCGCCAGCTTTGCCCATGATTTCCAGCATCATGCCCTTCACATCGCAGCCCTTGGCGATGCAATGGCCGTGGCCGCGATGGGTGGAACCGATGAGGTCTTCGTCCGTCAGATCGTGACAAACCCCCACGCCCACGGCTTCCTGGCCAAGATAGACATGCGCGAAGCCGGGGATATTGCCGGCTGCGAATTCCTTTTCGACCCGCTCTTCGAACGCTCGAATTGTGAACATCCGGCGATAGGCGCGCTTCAGTTCGTCACGGCTCAACTGCATTGTAGTTCCTTCCGTCTTTCTCAATCCGCTCCGCGACCGCCATCGACGGTCAATTCGGCGCCGGTCACATAGCTCGACTCATCGCTGATCAGATAAAGGATCGCGTCGGCGACGTATTCCGGCCTTCCGATCATCCGCAGCGGCGTATCCGCGGCGAACGCATCCGAAAGCGCCTGGTCGTCACCAAACGTCCCTGTGATCATGGGCGTCCATATGACGCCCGGGTGCAGCGAATTCACGCGAACCTGGGGACTCATTTGCGCGCCTTCCAGCGCGGCCGCCTTCGTGAGCCCGGTGATGGCGCCCTTGGAAGCACAATAGGCGATCGCATTCGGAAAGCCGACCTGCCCCATCAACGATGAAACGTTCACGATCGCGCCTGCCGATTGCCCCCTCGCAAAAGCGCGCATGGCATGTTTGACGCCAAGAAACGTACCCTCGACGTTGATGGAATAGGCAGCGTCGAAGTCCGCTTCCGTTGTTTCTGCGAGCGGCTTCACAAAGAAGATTCCGGCGTTGTTGACGAGGCCGCACAACTTTCCAAAATGCCGTTCCGTCTCTTCGACAACCCGCACCCAATCGTCTTCCCGGGAAACGTCATGAGAGAGGAAAAGAGCCTCGCCGCGGGCACCCTTCGCGAGCCTGACCGTTTCATCCCCGCCTGCAACATCGCGCCCCGTGACGGCAACGTTTGCGCCTTCCCGCGCGAACAGCAGCGCAGTCTCGCGGCCGATCCCTTTTGTGCCGCCGGTAACGATGATGGTGCGGCCATCGAGTCTTCCGGTCATTGGATGATCATCCCGCCATCGACAACCAGCTCCGCACCGGTGATGAACTGTCCGCGCGGCGACGCGAGGAAGAGCGCTGCTTGCGCGATTTCGTCCGGCCAGCCCATGCGGCCCATCGGAACGCCGGCACCGAATGCATCGGGATCGACGAAGGCCGTCATCTGCGTGCGAATTCCACCGGGATGGATAGAGTTGACGCGGATTTTTTCGGGGCCCAGCTCGAGGGCAGCCGCTTTCGCCATCAACTTCACACCGGTCTTCGCGGCGCAGTAATGGGTATGCCCCGGCAGGCCTATTTTGCCCGCGACCGAGGATATCAGCACGATGGCGCCGCCCTCCCCGTGCCGCCTGATCGCATTCACCGCGTGCTTCATCCCCAGGAACGGTCCCTTGAGATTGATGCGGCAGAGTGCGCGAAACTGTTCAAGCGGCATGTCGGCTGCCGCCGCGATGTTGTGCACGCCTGCATTGGCGACGAAAATATCCAGCCTGCCGAAATTCGAGATTGCGGCTTCGATTGCACGGACGTTGTCGGCCTCATCCCCGCTGTCGGCGCGCACAAATACGGCTCGCCCGCCCAGGTTTCGAATGCCGGTGGCAACGGCCTCGCCCTCGGTGCCGTCCAAATCCGTCACGACGACACTCGCACCGGCGCCGGCGAAGCGCTCCGTGATCGCGCGTCCCATACCGCGCGCACTTCCGGTCACGACGGCGACTTTGCCCGACAGTTCGGCGGCATCAGCCAAGCTGAGGCTCCTTCGCCCAGGCAATCCCACGGCGCAGAAGATCGTAGAATGTAGGCGTGTCCCACGCGCACCTTTCCACGGCGGGATAGAAATCCATCAAAGGCGCCATGTCGTAATGACCGCGGCAATGGCCTAACGTGAGATACAGCACCGCCCCTTTGCCCATGCGCTTCGTATAAAAAATGGGATGACGGCCCTTCACCCATTTGTCTTCGACGAAGCCCGTTGCCTCTCCTTCGAAATCGGTGTGAAGCATGACGTGCAGGTCGCCATAGGTCTCAACAAGATATTCTTCGTCGGTCGCTTCGAACGGTTCGATCCCTTTCACCAAAGGGTGCGATGGATCGGTGACCTGAACGGTATAGGGCCGTATCGGCGGGTGAGCGATGAATTGCGAGCCCAGCGTCTCCATGAAGTGCGGCGCCCAACGCGGGCTGTCCACTTTGCCATTGGCGAGGAAGCGCAAAATGGAATTTGTGCCGTGCAATGCATACCAGCGCCCGCCGCCTTCAATGTAGGCGCGCAATGCCTCCTGCTCATCCAGTTTTGGAATAACGTCGCAGGTATAGGTGATGAGAAAGTCCGAGTCGCGAATCGCTGTGATGTTCGAGTAATCCTCGAACACCCTGACGCGCACCCGATCGTCCTCCGCCAGAAGCTTCAGAAGCTCCAATCTGGCGAAATCGATGTCGTGATACTTCCCGGCCGCAACGAGCGCGACCTTGATCTTTTTCTTCGCGTCGTCGGCCATGGGCTCGCCCTAGTATTGAACGCGCCTAGTGAACGCTCCATCGATCACGACATTGGTCCCTGTCATATAACGACAGGCCGGCGACGCCACAAAGGCGATCGCGCGACCAACTTCTTCGCCGGATCCCAGACGCCCCATCGGAACGGCCTTAAGCGTCGTCTCGTACATCGCCGGAATATTGGACTTCACCCAATCCCACGCGCCGCCGTCGATCCAGATCGGGCCGGGCGAGACCGTGTTCACGCGAATACCCTTTGGGGCAAGTTGTTGCGCGAGCGCGGACGCGTAATTGATGACTGCGGCCTTGATTGCGTTGTAAGCCGAAGGACCGAAAAATTCTTCGAGCGCCGCAGTCGTGGAAATGGCGACGATCGAACCGGCTTTGGATTTCTCGAGATAAGGCAGGATGGTCTGGGCGCCGCGGAAGACGCTCAGCAGGTCATTGTCAATGACAGCCTTCCAGCTCTCTTCCGTCGCCGGTCCACCGCCTGCGGACACGAACGATATGAAGATGTCGCAGCCGCCCAGACCCTCCGCCGCGCGCTTGACCCAGCCCGTGTAGGCCTCGGCGTTCGATACATCGACGGATTCGCCGATGGCTTTGACGCCCTTGCTCTTGAGGGACACAACGGCTTCATCCACCGCCGCCTGGCCGCGCGAGCAGATGGCCACATCACAGCCTTCCGCTGCCAGAACTTCTGCCGTCGCCCGGCCTATCCCCTTGCTCGCTCCGGCCAAAACAGCCTTCAGGCCCTTCAATCCAAGATCCAATTTAAGCCTCCCTCACTGGTAATAGACAGGATGGATTGTTTTTTTCATAATAGACCATTCTTCCCGCCAGTCCACCCTGAATGAGCAAGAACGCCCACCTCATGTCGGATGAAATGAACGCAAAGCCGGCCGGCCACTAGGAGTATCCATGGACATTGCATTCTCGCCGCAGGACCTCGCTTTTCAGGATGAAGTGCGCAGCTTTCTGAGCAAAGAGTTCACTGTCGAATTGCGCGAAGCAGCCGCGCGGCAATCCGGGGTGTTCGCCGATGCGGGCCTGAACCGCCGCTGGCATCGCGTGCTCTTTGAGAAAGGCTGGATCGCACCGGCGTGGCCCAAACAATATGGTGGCACGGGTTGGACAGCCGTCCAGCGATATATCTTCGACACCGAGTGTGCCGCGGCGGGCACACCGGCCCTTCCCGCCATGGGGCTTCAGATGTGCGGCCCCTGCCTTATGGGCTACGGAACGGAAGAACAGAAAGCCTTCTACCTTCCACGCATCCTGTCTGGCGAGCATTACTGGTGCCAGGGCTATTCCGAGCCTCAGTCCGGATCGGATCTGGCCAGCCTGCAAACACGCGCTATTCGCGAGGGCGCCGTCTACGTGGTCAACGGTAGCAAGATCTGGACGACCCATGCCCAGTTCGCCAACTGGATGTTCCTGCTTGTCCGCACGAGCACGGAGGGCAAGCCGCAGACGGGCATCACTTTCCTGCTGCTCGACATGAAAACACCTGGCCTGACTGTCAAACCCATCATCACGATGTCGGGCGAACACGAAGTGAATCAGTGCTTCTTCGACAATGTGCGCATTCCGGTCGCCAACCGCGTGGGCGACGAAAACCAGGGCTGGACTGTCGCGAAGTACCTGCTGGAGTTTGAAAGGGGCGGCGTCTACTCCCCTCGCTTGCGCGGAATGTTGCGCAAGGTCAAAAAAATAGCGTCCGCGGAGCAAGATGGATGGGGAGCCACCATCCGCGATAACGCGCGATTCCAGCACAAGATGGCCGAAGCCGAGATCGCCATTTCGGCGATAGAATTCACCGAGCGGCGCATCATTTCCCAGCTTTCAGCGGGCGGCCCGGTCGGCGATGCGACGGCTTCGATGTTGAAGCTCAAGGGCAGCGAAACCATGCAGTTTGTCACAGAGCTGGCGCTGGAAGCGCTCGGTCTCTACGCGGCGGCGGATCAGCGACCGGCTTTGGATCGCGGGAGCAATAATCCCCCGATCGGACCCGATTACGGCGTGACAGTGACGGCCCGCTATCTGAACACACGCGCCGCGACGGTATATGGCGGCTCGAGCGAAGTGCAGCGCAATATTTTGGCAAGGGTTGCGCTTGGGCTCTGAGAAAAAAGGATAACTGGATTTTTTTCGTCACACCTGATTTTATTGTGTCCGGCTCTTTCTGCAACGCCGGACAAAAAAACCTCAGGGAGGAATTATGCCCCAGCTGCAAAACAAGGTCGCGATCGTGTTGGGTGCGGCGGGTCGCGACAACATGGCTCAGCATATCGCGGCACGGTTCGCCAAAGAGGGGGCGAAAGTCGTCGTCGGCGGCCGCAACCTGGAAGAACTCGAACGCTTTGCGAAGACCATCGACGGCGCGGCCTGCGCTTGCGACATAACGTCGAAGCCCGAACTCGAACGGCTCGTGGCTTTCACCAAAGGCCGCTTCGGTCATGTCGACATCGCGGTAAATGCAACAGGCTGGGGCTTTCTTTCGCCATTCCTCGAGAACTCGGAGGAGGATCTGGTCAAGATCATGAACCTCCAGTTCAAGGGTCCTTTTCAGTTCTTTCAGGCGGTCATACCCACGATGGACCGCGGAGGCTCACTCATCCAGATCAGTTCGGCGACCGCGACGATCATGTTGAACGATCATGCCGCCTACATGGGGACCAAAGCGGGAATCGACCATGTCGTGCGTTGCATCGCGAACGAGTTCGGAGCCAAAGGCATCCGCGCCAACTCGATTTCGCCGGGGCTGACGGACACGCCCATGACCGCCGGCGCCAAGCAGACCCCAGGGGTCTTTGAGGCTTTCGCGTCGGCCTACCCGCTCGGCAGAATCGGCACGTCGGACGATATCGCGGCAGCCGCGGTATGGCTGTCGAGCGATGAATGCTTCATGACCGGACAGAATCTGCAGGTTAACGGCGGCCTCACGCTGCGCCGCAATCCTACGCGTGACGAAATCGGCGCGTCGGTCGCAAAGGCGATGGCCGCTCAATAGCGGCCAACCCTTTGAAACTCCGGACGCCCGCGAAACCTGTCGGTTACTTCCCCGCCGCACCGATATAGCGGTCGATCAACAGGTGCAGCTGGCGTATCCGCATTTCGGTATACCGACCGAAATGGACCAGCCCATTTCCGCTCGCGCGCAAGCCTTCCTGAACGTACGGAAGATTGCCCATGTCCTGTTCGAACACGCCGCCCAGACCCTGACCGATCTCCGGCGCATCGATCCAACGCTCATTCTCGCCCAGCAACCGTCCAGGCGCGGGTGCCGGGCGCGGGCCGTTCTTGGGCACGCGCTTCAGGATGATGACATCCATGATCGTGCTCTCATGATCTTGGCCGTTCGGGCGCCAGCGATAGGTGAGATTGGGCGCATAACCGGCCCAGAAACTCATATTCGGCCAGAGATTGTAGAGCATCGGGTCGACCATCTCGGCGTCCGAACACCCGGAATAATCCCAGCCATCTTCCGCTGAAAGGGATTGGCGTGTTTGCTCCGCCGCGTAGGCACGTGCGGTCATTCCTTCGGGAACAACGACGTCGCCTTTGTTGCCCAACGCATTGCGCCGCGAGCCGCTTCCACCGCTCGATGCCGACATCGCGCGCATGATGTCGGTCGGCGTGTAGTTCTTGTCGGCGACGATCGGGCTCGCCACGCCACTCGCCGTGAATTGCCGCGTGACGTAATCGTTGAGGAAATCGTACTGGCTGTTCACATCACCCAGGAAAGGCAGAAGCTGCGGGTGGGTCGTGATAGTGTGATGGCTCTCCATGAAAGCCTCCGCCACCGCCTTCCAGTTGGCGTGAATGACTTTGTAAACATGCATGGCCTTGTAGCGGTTCTCGAAATCGTACGCGGCGAAATCGCGCATCAACGGCCCGAGATAATATTCCAGAGGCTTGGCCGCGGGATCCATGTTGATGAAAACGAAGCCGCCCCACCGGTCGACCTTGGCCTCGGGCAGGCTCATGTCGCGGTCTGCCCATTGCGGGAAATCCCAGGCAATCGGGTTGTCCTTGAAGCTGCCGTCGATGTTCCACGCGATGCCGTGATAGGGGCAGCGGAATTCCTGCCTGCAGCCATTCAGCGTAACGAGCTTGCGCCCGCGGTGAAGGCACGTGTTGTAGAAGGCTCTTATTTGATTGGGCGCCGTGCGCGTGACGATGAACGATTTTCCGACAAGATCGAAGATGTGATAGTCGCCGACCTTCGGAATCTCCTCTTCGCGGCATGCCATCTGCCAGACCTTTGGCCAGACGCATTCGACTTCCTTCTGAAAAAAAGCCCGGTCGGTATACCGCGACGCGAGCACGGGCTCGGTTCCAATCTCGCGGACTTCCTGCTCACGCAGGAATGCCGGCACCGGCCTGGTGTCGCCGTCGAGAATATCCTCATACGACTCCGAAGGGTGCCGATCTGGGCGAAATTCGAACGTGGGCTTGTTCATAAATTCCTCCGGCGGTTCGTGCGACCGCCTCAAAAGCCGATGCGCCCTCGAATGGGGCGCTTCCGCAATATCCTATTCTTCGCGACGAAAAAGTCACGCATGTTTTATACCGGATGATTAGTCTTTTTTTGATGGAACGCGCTCAGCCTGCGGCTTCGCGCGCCCATTTCCGGGCCGCATCGGACGTGACCCAACGGACGGAATTGGCGACAAGACGGCGATATTGGGGGGCCTGATAAGTAGGGGGGCCATCGCCCGGCTGGAGGTAAACCAGGGGACTGTTCCGCGCGCGCTTGGTCCAGCCGACCAGATTGGTTCCGTCCGGGTGCGCCCACCCCTCGTTCGCATACAGGCGTCCCGCAACCGCAAGCCCGGCCGAATAGAAGTTGTCGCGCGTGAATTTGTGGTTTGATGTCAGGAGCGGCGTCACAGAGTCTTTGAACACTTCGAAAAGATACAACTCGTCCGTCAGTTGAAACGGGAACTCGATCCCCTGCACGATTGGATGGTTCCGGTCGGCGGCCGTCACTTCATGCGTCACATCGTGGCGATAGCCTGAGTCTGGACGCAGAACGCCGCGCAACGAGCCTGGTTTGTAGAGGAACCTGCCGCCGAGCAGCTCCGCGTATTCCGGCCAGGCAGGCCAACCTGCAATCGCATGGTGGAGCGCCACGATGCCGATACCCCGATCGAGCATGGCAAAGAAGTTTTCCCTAAACGTATCTCCTGGCTCGACAAAACCGGGCCCGTTCGGCGCGGAAAAATCGAGGCCAGGCATGTCATAGAGCACGATCGCGTCGAAGCCCTTGATCCCATCGGGGCTCATCAGCCGCATGGCTGCCGGCTGCTCCACGAGCGTAAAGGCGATGCCCTCGATTTCGTCGAAGATCGCCATGAAGGGATCCCGCAAATAGGGGTGCCCCTTCGCGACGATCAAAACGTTCAAAGGCTCATGGTAGCGAATGACCGGCATCGTTCACTCCAAACAAAGCGGGCGGCGCAACGATGCGCCGCCCGCTGCTCAAATCGAAGCGGACGCTAGAATTTGGCGTCGACCTGCAACATCCAGGTGCGTCCGGGGCCATAACCTTCGAAGAACACGGTCGGCAACGACTGATCGCGATAGGTCTTGTCGGTCAGATTTTTGCCGCTGACGCTCACGCGATAATTGTCCCAGTCGTAACCGATCTGCGCATCCAGCAGACCATAACCCGGTTGAACATCTTCGGCCGTGCCGAACGATCCCAGGGAGAACGCATCCTGGAAAGACCATCCCGCCGTCAACGACAGATCGCCCGGGCCGACCTTCGTCGTGTAGATTCCGCGGAGTGTATAGTTGTAGTCCGGAACGCGTTGCAGGGTTTGCCCGGTGAAGTTCGCCAGAGATCCCGGCGCGCCCGCTTCTCCATCAGCCTGCCCCGCCGCCAACCGGCCATCGATGGTGCCGTCGGTAATCTTGGCTTTCTGAATTCCCACCGTCGCCTCGAACGTCAGGCCCTCAAGACTCGGGATCCATTCACCCACGTGAGCATCCGCCTCAAACTCCAGACCCTTACTCTCCACCTTTGGCAAATTGGAGATGTAGGTGTTGGTGCCGGGGCCATATCCCGGCGTTATGACGACGTTGCTGAACTGAAAGCCCTTGTCCTGGATGAAGAACGCGGCCGCATTGAGGACGAGCGCGCCGTCATAGAAGGCGTTCTTGGCGCCCAACTCATACTGAACGTTGGTCTCCGGATTGAAGGCCAAAAAATTGTTGTTGGGGCAGCCGGTGGGCACGCCGCAGTTGGTCGAAGCGGCCTGCTGCTCTGACAGCGTTCCGCGAATTGAAAAGCCGCCGGAACGGAAGCCTTCGGAACGCGTCGCATACACCATCGTCGACGGTGCCGCCTGCCACTGTGCGCCAAAGCGTGTGATCACCCGGTCCCAGCTGTGCTGATCGTTGATCTGAGGAACGATAGGCACGGTACCGAAAAGAAAATAAGCGGTTTGGAAGTGCTTGTCCTCGTTGATGCTGCGAAGGCCGGCCGAGAGCTTGATCGTGTCAGTCACGTTCCAGTCGACGTTGCCGAAAAACGAATAAGACGTTCCCGATTCGGTGGAAAACTGATCGACAACCGCATTGGTGTTTTGATGCAGCCCGATATCGTGATGAATGAAAAAGAAACCTCCAAGATATTCTATCGCGCCGTCCATTATATCGCCGTTCAGGCGCAATTCCTCCGTCACCTGCTTGTATGTTTGATCGCGGATGGTGTGCAGCTCTGCGCCGATGAGTGGGTTGCCGACGCTCGTGCAGCCGGGCGAGCCCACACAGGTACCGTCGAAATCCTGATGGACAAGATCGGCCTCGTCCATATACGCCGTCTGAGACACAAGTGTGCCGATAGGCGTTTGCACGTTGAAGATCAGACTGTAAATGCTGTTGTCGTACTTGTCGGAATCCCGGAAATTGTTGTTGATTTCGCGCACGCCGAGACCATCCGGGCTTCCGGTTTCGGGATTGTAGTTCGGCCACAATTGCTGCGGTGTGAGTCCCACCGAACCGGCAATGATTTTGGCGGTCAAGGCGTCACCGAACTCCACAGGATAGCCGCCGCCGAGCTCATGCATCCTGTCGTAGCTGAACTTCACGTTCAACCAGCTGGTAAGATCGTAGTCGCCGACGCCGTTGAACGCGTAATAACGATCACCACCCGCATGATCGCCGGTAAACTCGTTCAGATAGTCGCCGTAATTGTATTTGAACGTACCGGCGACCTTGATGCCGCCGTCGTCGCCCAGCGGCGCGTTGACCAACGCGCGCAGCACCGTGCCATCATAAGCTCCGTAGGACACCGATGCCTTGCCCCCCCATTCGCGCGTCGGCGCGGAACGGGTAACGTTGATCACACCGGCCGTCGTGTTCTGGCCGAAGAAAATTCCCTGCGGTCCGCGCTCGACCTCGAGCTGGCTGATGTCGAAAGTATCGAGCAACTGGCCCGTGCTGGTGCCGAACACAACCCCGTCCATCACCACGCCCACGGAGGGGGTCTGGGTTTTCTCGATGTCCGCGTATCCGAGCCCGCGGATGAAGATCGCGCTGGCGCCGGGACCGGCGGTGTCCATGCCGATGAATACGTTGGGCGCCGACCCATTCAGGTCGAGAAGCGTTTGCGGCGCCCGCAACTTCATGTCTTTTTCGGTCAGCGCGGTTACCGCAACGGCGACTTTTTGGATGTCCTTGACCGTGCGGGTGGCCGTAACGGTTACGGTTTCGATGCCGCCCGGTGTCGTTTGTGCGGACGCCGGGGTGATCCCCGCTGCGAGTGCCATTGAGATGACGCTGGTGGTTGCAAGCAAAACGCGCGCGAGTTTCGCCCGCCCATAGTGAGCCATCGTTCCCTCCCTTGCGCGCACTTCTGAGTGGTCTGGTCGACGTCAGCGAAAGCCGACGGCCAGCGCGCCGATGGGCAGGATTTCAATCACGGCATAAAAAAGTCAAGCATGATTGTTCTGAGCAAGCTATTCTGTTTATCCTTGTGGACTGGATGACACAGGGCAGGATCGGCGCATGCGGCTCGCGGAAAAACGCGCATTTATTACAGGGGGAGCGAGCGGAATTGGGGCCGCGGCCGCGCGAAAATTCGTGTCAGAGGGCGCTCGCGTCGTCGTCGCCGATGTGCAGGATGTTAAGGGGAAAGAACTGGCGGAGAGCCTGGGAGAGCGCGCGCACTACGTTCATCTGGACGTCACATCCGAACGTTCGTGGCAGGACGCCATGCACGATGTCGAGAACAACCTTGGCGGGATCACGACACTGGTAAACTCCGCCGGCATCTCGATACCCGCGAATATCGAACAGGAAACTTTCGACGGGTTTCGCCGCACCATCTCCATCAATCTCGAGGGTACGTTTCTGGGGTGCAAATTCGGGGTTCAGGCTCTCAAGACGAAGACTGGCGCGGCGATCATAAACATCGCATCAATTCTGGGCGTTCGCGCGGGCGCGATCTTTCCCGCTTACGCAGCCTCAAAGGGCGGCGTGAGACTTTTGACCCGCTCGGTGGCGGTGCACTGCGCCGAGCAGGGCTACGACATTCGGGTCAACGCTATTCTCCCCGGCGCGATCCATACCGAAATGGTCGAGGGCTATATCGCGGCGGGCATCGCGGCAGGCTCGACGCGCGAAGCGGTAATCCAGGGATTTGCAGCCAGTCATCCGATGAAGCGCCTCGGTCGTCCACACGAACCGGCCGACGCGATCGCATTCCTCGCGTCCGACGAGGCAAGCTTCATTACGGGCGCCGATCTTCCCGTGGATGGCGGACATCTCGCATGACCGAAGATGCCATGCGCCAGAACGCGGTTCCCGAATCCGGTGAAGGTGGCAAATGTCCGCTCGCGGATATCGATGCGTTCGATCCGGCTCTGCTGCAGAACCCCCATTCCTACTATGCACGCCTGCGCGCGGAAGCGCCGGTGTTTCGCGATCCAAAAACGAATATCGTTTTCGTCTCGACCTACGACCTGATCTACAAAGTCAACACGCAGCCGCGCCTGTTCTCGAATAATTTCAGCGAACAGCTCAGATCCGGCAGCGCGGCCGCGATGGACCCAGACGAGATCGCCATCCTGGCCACCGGCGTACGGCCCAGAAATACGATGCTGACGGCCGATCCACCGGATCATACGCGCTATCGCAAGCTTGGGGTGAAGGCATTCACCTACAAGCGTGTGGAAGGCATGGGCGGATATATCGGCAAAGTCGCCAACGAACTCATCGATGCATTCATCGATAACGGTCACTGCGAATTCAAATCGGCTTTCGCCAACGTCCTTCCGATGACGGTCATCGCCGACGCGCTTGGCGTTCCCCGCTCGGACATGGAGCGCTTTCACCTTTGGTCCGATGCTTTCGTCGCCCAGTTGGGTGGCGTCGCTGAGAAAGCGGCCCGGCTCGACGCAGCGCAAAAGATCGTCGAATTTCAGCGCTATTTTGTCGACAAAATAGAACAGAAGCGAACCGATCCCACCGAAGACATCATTTCCGATCTGGTGCACGCCGATCTTGCCGAAGAAGGCGATCCCCGAAAAATGGATCACTCGGAGCTCATTTCGATTCTCCAGCAGCTCCTCGTGGCCGGCAACGAGACAACGGCGCATTCCCTGACAGCCGGCTTGTATTATCTGATAAGCCACCCTGCCCAATGTGCCGCGCTGATGTCAGACCCGTCTCTCATCCCGAATTTTGTGGAGGAAACGCTGCGCTATCTGTCGCCGACCAACAACATGTGGCGCGTGGCGACTTCAGAGACAGAGATCGGCGGGGTAAAGATCAAGAAGAACGATCTCATCCTCCTGCGATATGGCTCGGCCAATCGCGATGAAACACAGTTCGTAAATGCCGACGAATTTGACATTCGCCGCGACAATGCCCGGACCCATCTGGCGTTCGGCGCAGGGATACACACCTGCATTGGGGCGCAGCTCGCCCGGAAGGAAATGACGACCGTATTCCCCATCCTGCTCAACCGACTTCGAAATATCCGGATGGCGGATTCGCAGGAAAAAATGCGCTACGAACCAAATATTCTCTTGCGGGGCGTATCCGAACTTCGGATAGCATTCGGTCGCGGTTGAGAAATGGCCACGCGCGGGAGCAGAAAAAAATTGGTTGATAAAGCGGACGCGGACGTCAAACGGCTGACGCAGTTCGAACCCGAAGGAATCGCTCTAGAAGGCAGCTGGCAGCAGCGCAAGAGCGCGCAAACCCGGATTGCCGTCCTGGAAGCGGCGATCGATTGTCTCGCCGAGTTCGGTTACTCCCGTACCACCACGCAGCTCATCGCCAAACGCGCGGAAATTTCTCGTGGCGCGATGTTGCATCACTACGCGACCAAGCAAGACCTCGTGGCGTCATTGATAGACTACGTCATATTCAAACGGTTGCAGGGCTTCATGGCGCGGATTGCAGCGCTTTCGGAAGACGCGCGAGTCCGTCGTCAGGCCGGAATTGAACTTTATTGGCAGAGCCTGCTGACGCCCGAGTTTACAGCCTACCTCGAACTTTCGCTCGCCGCGCGAACGGACGCCGAGTTGCGCGCGATCTGGCTTCCCCGCGCGCGCCGCTATGACCGGCTGGAACGCGAAGAGGTGCTGAAGGGGTTTCCTGAATGGGCGGTCAGACCGGACGAATATAAGCTTGCCATGGACTACTGCATCGCCTCCATGAGCGGCTTGTTGCTCAATCGGGAAATCTGGAGCGAAAGCGCGCGCCGCCGGCTGCTGCGCGAATTCGTTTCCCGAAATATTCGCATGCTTCGAGAAGGCGAGCTGCAAATTCCGACCGTCGCCGAAGACTAGTTCCGATCGAACAGTCCTTCCGCAGCGGTCGCACGAGTTCGGATACCCAGCCAATAAGGAGTCGAAATGGCCGACATTTTACCCGTGCGTATGCCCAAATGGGGCCTCGCCATGCAGGAAGGGACCATCGTTCACTGGTGGAAGGAGCCAGGCGCCATCGTCAAGGAGGGTGAAGATCTCGTCGATATCGAGACACCGAAAATCACAAACGTCTTTGAGAGTCCTCAATCCGGCGTCGTCCGCCGCATCGTCGCACAAGCCGGTGAAACACTGCCCGTGGGCGCCTTGATCGGTGTCATGGCGGACGCCACGGTGGAAGATGCGGCGATCGACGCGTTCGTCGCGGAGTTCCAGGCGACGTTCGTGCCAGGAGACGACAGTTCAGAAGCTGAAGGTGCGCTCGCACTGTCTACGATCGACGTCGGCGGAAGGACCATTCGCATCGGCCGCGGCGGCCGGACAGAGGGCGTTCCGGTCTTGCTGATCCACGGCTATTCCGGCGATCTCAACAACTGGCTGTTCAATATCGAAGCTCTGGGCGCGGAGCATCCCGTTATCGCGATCGATCTTCCCGGCCACGGGGGATCCTCAAAAGACGTTGGAGACGGATCGTTGAAGTCGCTGGCAGATGTGGCGGCGGATGCACTGAAGGAACTCGCCGTTCCCCGGGTTCACGTTATAGGGCATTCGCTGGGTGGCGCGGTCGCCGCAAGACTGGCCGCCGATCATCCGGAACTTGTCGAGACAATTTCTCTGATCTGTCCGAGTTCTCTTCCAGGCACCAACCCATCGGAAGAATTCCTGACGGGAATGGCAGAAGGTCAACGTGCGCGCGACTTAAAGCCCCTTCTTGAAATGCTGTTCGCCGATCCGGCTTTGGTCACAAAAGACATGCTGGAGGAGATGGTGAAGTACAAGCGCCTCGACGGCGTGGAGGAAGCGCTAAAACATCTGCGTGATCGATTGCTCGATAACGAAGATCGTGGAGCGCTTGCAAAGGACCTTGGCAAGATCGCTTCCGCTACTATCATCGCGAGCCATAGTGATAAGATTGTGGGTGAGCCCGATGAAAATGCTCTTCCAGCAGGGTTCAGAATGCGATGGATCGAGGCGGGCCACATGCCCCATCTTGAGAAAGCGGCCGATGTCAACGCGACATTGCTCGAGACGATAAGCCTTGGGCGCAAAGCGGATGATATGGCTTCTCGGCAGCCGGGCACCAACGCCTAGCATGGGGTGTCGTAGGTGAGAGCATAAGCCATTCGCGTAGTAAGCTGGTCTGAAGCGTGCCTCGCGGCAGGACAGAACGCCGTCTCGCACGGTAAAGCCGTCGGAATGGCCGGTGCACGCGTGGCTGCGAGGTTCACGAAAGCGTTGTTTCCTGATCCGGCCCCACCCCATGCCGGAGAAACGAAACTTCGATTAGCCCGTGGGTGGGGATCAATAAGTACGAACGAGGTGGCCGATTCTACCGCAGCCGAATCCACCGGCGAATTAGCCCAGAATTAGCCCAAGAAAACCGCCAGCCAGGTACCCCATTTATTTAATGGTGGGCGCGACAGGGATCGAACCTGTGACCCCTACCATGTCAAGGTAGTGCTCTCCCGCTGAGCTACGCGCCCTCAGGGGACGGCTTCTATACCGTCCCCCTTGGGCCACTTGCAAGGCGGTTGCTAGCGGGCGTTTTTCAGGCTGAAAACGACCGCCGCGTCGGTTGCGCTGGCGACCGCGACGCCACCCCGGATCGCGGCCTTGTATTTCCAGTGGGCCAGCACCCAGGCGATGGCCGACTGATCGAGATCGGTAAACCCGCTCGACTGCGTCACGCTGGCGCCAGTCACGCTACCCTCCGCCGAGATCGTGAGGTGCAGCATGACCCTGCCCTCCTCACTCAGCCGGATTGCCGTCATGGGATAGGGCGGGATGGTGTGCGTGCCGACGACACCGCTCGCCGCACTGTCGGCGATCGCGACCTGCTGTTGCTGCTGCGGTGGCTGTGTTGGTCCGGTCTGGATCGGAACGCGTGGTGCAGGGTCATCCTGGATAGTGAATATCGGCGGCTTCACCGCCTCTGTCGTCGAAGCGTTCGGCAGAAACACTTTGGGCGGCTGCGCCGGCGGCGATGGCGGCGGCTTTTGCGGATCGTCAATCGTCGCAATGATGGGCGGTGGATCGACGATCTTGAGAATCTGCTGTCCCAAGCCTGCAATGATCGCCCAGATCGCGATCACATGCAGGACACCGACGAACCCGATGCCCACAACGCGTTCGGGCGTCATCGCCGGTGACTGGCTTATGGCGTGAATTGGCTGTTTCACAATTTTCCTCCCGACTGTTGGCGCAATGCGCTCTTGCGGGAGAAGTCCCGCGCGAAGCTGCACGGCACGACCGGCACATGCCGGATGTCGGAAGGGTGACGCGGAATTCAGACCACGTGCGGGCGCAATTGCGGCGACATCGCCTCGCAATTGCGGCAATTCAGGCGGCGATCATGCGGTCCACTTCCGCCACGATCTCGCGCAGATGAAACGGTTTGGAGAGGACCTTCGCCTGCTTGGGCGCCTGCGAGGAGGGATGCAGTGCCACGGCAGCGAAGCCGGTGATGAACATGATCTTGAGCGCGCCGTTCATCTCCGCCGCGCGCTTGGCGAGTTCGATGCCGTCCATGCCCGGCATCACGATATCGGTCAGAAGCAGATCGAAGCGGTCGCTTTTCAGGCGCTCCCAAGCCTCGCTGCCGTCGCCGAAGTCGATGACCTCGTGACCGGCGCGAATCAGCGCTTGCGCCAGGAACTTGCGCAGCGACTCATCGTCTTCCGCCAGAAGGATATGCGCCATCGCCCGCCCTCTCGGGTAGTAGAGCGTATAACGGCGGAGTGTGTAAATGGCGGTTAACGCCGTGCTAAAGGCAAGCCTTGATTGCGCCCGGTCCTTGGTGGTCCAATCGTGGCGCAGATGGAACGCGTGGCTACGGAATGAGCCTTTCGGGGCGATGGTTCGAACAGAATGCGGATGCAAGCCTGGCGGCGCTCTATGCCCATCCCATCGTCGTCACCCGGCCCGAGGTGCAGCGCGTTCCCTTCGTCTTCGCCTCGCCGCATTCCGGAAAGCTTTACCCGACGAGTTTCGTGGCGCGCAGCCGTCTCGATCCGCTCTGTCTACGCCGTTCCGAAGATGCCTACGTCGATGCCCTGTTTAATGGCGCGGTGGCGCTCGGCGCACCGATGGTGGCGGCCCGCTTTCCCCGCGCCTTCCTCGACGTGAACCGCGGGCCCGGCGAACTCGACAGTGCGATGTTCGACGGTCCGTTGCATCTCGATATCGATGGGCCGAACGCGCGCGTGAATGCAGGACTCGGTGTCATTCCGCGCATCGTGCGCGACGGCGCGGAGATCTACCGGGCCAAGCTCCTGCCGCGCGAAGCCCAGGACCGGCTAGCGCTTCTTTACCGGCCCTATCATCGCGCGCTTGCCGGATTGATCGAGGAGACGCAGCGCCAGTTCGGCGTTGCGGTCGTCATCGATTGCCATTCGATGCCGTCCGCGGCAGCCGTACCGGATATCGTGATCGGTGATCGTTATGGTGCGACTGCGGCGCCATCGCTCGTGCATCTGGCAGAAGCCGCGCTCGAGCGCGCCGGTTTCAGCGTGGTGCGCAATGCGCCCTATGCCGGGGGCTACACGACCCAGTTTCATGGCAGGCCTTCCGCCGGCGTTCATGCGCTGCAGATCGAAGTCAATCGCATGCTCTATCTGGACGAAGAGCGGATCGAACCCGGCCCGCATTTCGAGGGCGTTCGCGCCCGTCTGAGCCATGCGCTCGCAGAACTGGTCGCCGCCGACCGCGAATGGCTTGGAAGTGGACGCGCGGCTCCACTTGCGGCAGAATAGAAAGAAAAAAAGGCCGCTCCCGAAGGAGCGGCCGAGTTCAGGGAGGAAACGCCCAGGAAGGGCGGCGGCATCGCAGAGCGAAGCTCGCAATGCCGCGCTGCAACAATATGCACTCCATGCTGCGGCGCCGCAAGCTTTTTTGAATGGTTCTCAAATAGAATTTTCGGCGGAAAAGCTCTATTTTTCGGCAAGCTAAGGCCAAAACTCAGGCAATTGGACACCATTCGCCCGCGCGTTGTGCAACGCAAAAAATTTGTGAAATTTTACCTTCCTGACTCCGAGTCATAATTCTGTCGTTGCGACGCAAAAAAAGCGTCGCAGCTGTGAGTTACGCCCTTTCCGGGTCCGCGAGTGTGATTCGTGGACCGGGGGACAAGGAGCCGCGTAATGGCTGAAATCGCCTGGAGTATCGCCGCCTACGCCCGCCAGGAACCGGCGCGTATCCGGCCCCGGAAGCAGCCGCCGGCTGTGCTTCCGCCTGCCGACCAACCGCGCCACTTCCGCGACCACCGCACGATTTTCATCTCGGACACGCATCTCGGCACGCGCGGCTGCAAGGCTGACCTGCTCGCCGATTTTCTCGCGCGCAATTCGTGCGACACGCTCTATCTCGTCGGCGACATCATCGACGGCTGGCAGTTCCGCCGCTGGTACTGGAGCGAAGCGCAGGAGCGCTGCGTCGCCGAAGTGCTGAAGAAGATCGATGAAGGCACGCGCGTCATCTATGTGCCGGGCAATCACGACGAGTTCCTGCGCTCCTATGTCGGCAGAAGCGTCGCGGGCATCGAGGTCATGCGCGAAGCGATCCACACCACGGCACAGGGCTTGCGCCTTTTGGTGCTGCACGGCGACCAGTTCGACGGCGTGATCGGCTGTGCCAAGTGGCTCGCCCACGTCGGCGACCATGCCTACACGCTGGCGCTGCGTCTCAACGACGGGCTGCACGCGATCCGCCGCGGGCTCGGCCTGCCGTACTGGTCGCTGTCCGCCTATCTGAAGAGCGCCGTGAAGAACGCCGTCGAATATGTCTCGCGCTACGAAGAGATCGTGGCCCGCGCCGCCGCCCAGCGAGGTGTCGACGGAGTAATCTGCGGACACATCCATCAGGCCGAGATGCGCCAGATCGGCAATATCCTTTACCTCAACGATGGTGACTGGGTTGAAAGCTGCAGCGCCCTTGTCGAAGATGCCCACGGAAATCTGGAGATTCTTCGCTGGGCATCCCTTTCTCAATCGCACGATTCAGCCCTCACTTCGGCCCGCAGCGAGACCGCGCTTATACCCGCGTAGGATACGTCGGATGAGGCCGGGCGGCGCGATGCCGGCCGGCATCGGTACAGCGCACGACGCCCAATCGCTGAAAGTGCTGATCGTGACCGATGCCTGGGCCCCGCAGGTCAACGGTGTCGTGCGCACGCTTGAGATGCTGGGCCGCGATCTGCGCACGCTCGGACACGAGGTGCGCTACGCGACGCCGGAAGGCCGCTTCACGGTTCCGATGCCGACCTATCCCGAGATCCGGCTCTCGGTGCTTCCGCGCAAAAGCCTCGAACGCGAGATCCGCGAATACGCGCCCGATGCGATCCATATCGCGACCGAAGGCACGCTTGGCCTCGCGGCGCGCGCGATCTGCCGCAAATACGGCATCCCATTCACGACCTCATTCCACACGCGCTTTCCCGAATATGTGCATGCGCGTTTCCGTTTCATCTCCGAAGCGCGTGTCTATCGCTTCCTGCGCTGGTTCCACGCGCCCGCGACCGCGATGATGGTGGCGACGCAATCCCTCCAGCAGGAACTCGAACGGCATGGCTTCAGGAACACGCGAATCTGGTCGCGGGGCGTGGATGTGGACCGCTTTCATCCGATCGCGGACGCGTCGTTTCCCTGGCCGCGTCCGATCTGGCTCTATGTCGGCCGCGTGGCGGTCGAGAAAAACATTGAGGCCTTTCTAGCCCTCGATCTTCCGGGCACCAAGGTAATCGTGGGTGACGGACCTGCGCGTATATCGCTGGAGCAGCAATATCCGGATGCGAAATTCGTGGGCCAGAAATTCGGCGACGATCTGGCTCACGCCTATGCGGCAAGCGATGTCTTCGTCTTCCCCAGCCGAACCGACACGTTCGGCCTTGTCCTGCTCGAGGCACTCGCCTGCGGGACACCGGTCGCGGCCTACCCTGTGCAGGGACCGCTCGACGTCGTGGGCGGATCGGACGTGGCGGCCCTCGACGAAGACCTCGCGGCCGCTTGCCGCACGGCGCTTACGCTTAACAGGGACGTCTGCCGGGCCTTTGCCCTGAAGCGCTCCTGGGCCACCTGCACCCGGCAATTCCTCTCCAATCTCGCCGTAGAGCCGCCGCTGGAAGGGTAACTCTCACGCGGAAGAAGGCATTTCCATCGGCCCGGAAATGCCTCTAGGTTCGGGCGCTTATATCCCTTCCGGTCCGTTGATGTCCCTTCCCTCCGCCCATTTGCGCGACTTTCGTCTGGCGCCGCGCGAGTGGCTGTTCTTTGCGGCTGTGATTCTGTTCTGGGCTGGATTCGTCGTCTGGATGGGCAAGGACACGTCCTGGGATTTCCGCAACTATCACTGGTACATCCCCTATGCCTGGCTGAACGGACGGATGGGGATCGACATCGCCGTGGCGCATCAGGCGAGCTACTACAACCCCTTCCTCGACATCCCGTTCTATCTGCTCGCGACACACACGCCGTCGTGGTTTTCGCTGGCCGCGCTCGGCGCGGTGCAAGGCGCCAATGTCGTGCCGCTCTACATCATCGCGCGCCAGAGCCTCCGGCTCGACGATTTTCATCTGGGGGCCGCGCTGGTCGCGCTGCTTGGGCAAACCGGCGGCCTCGGCCTCAACCTCTACGGCACGCATTACTACGACAACGTGATGAGCGTGTTCGTGTTCACGAGCCTCGCCATTCTCGTCGTGGCGTTCCGCACGTTGCGCGAAGGCGCCTTGTGGAAAGCGGCGCTGATCTCCGCCATCGCGGCGTTTCTCACCGGCATCACCGCAGGGCTGAAGCTGCCCGAAGCCCCCTTCGCGCTCGGCATCGCCGCGGCTCTGATCGCGGTCGGCGGCGACTGGAAGCACCAAGGTGCGCGGCTCGTGGGCGGCGCCGTCGGCGGCGCTGTGGGTTTCGCGCTCCTCGCGGGTGTGTGGATGCTCTACATGGATCGCCTCACCGGCAATCCGCTGTTTCCCTATTTCAACGAGCATTTCCATTCGACGCTGGCGCTTGCGCGGCCATATCGTGACCTTCGCTTCGTTCCGACGCATTTCTGGCGGCAAATCCTGTTTCCGTTCTATTTCACTTATGACTGGTCGGTCGCTGACGATATCCCGTTCCGCGACATCCGCGTGATGCTCGCTTATGTCGCCGTGATCGGCGCCCTGATCGTATGGCTGGCACGCCGGCGCTCAGTTGACCCGCTGATGGCGCCGGAAGCCGTGCGCATCCTCTTCGCCTTCGCGATCGTGTCCTACGTGGTATGGCTCAAGGTGTTCGCGATCTATCGCTACATCCTCGCGCTCGAGATGCTGGGACCCATCCTCATCGCGGCCGCCATCGGCCTTCTGCCGTTCAGCCGCCGCGCGCGCTACATCGCCATCGGGGTCGCGTTCTTCGCGGCCCTGGTCGCTACACAGCCTTACTATCTCGACCGCGCGCCCCTTGGTGATCCCTATGTCAGCGTCGCCTGGCCCAAAATCACCAATCCCAGGCGCAGCATGATCCTGATGACAGGCATCGGTCCCTTGGGCTTCCTCGCCCCCGAATTGCCGCCGGAAATCCCGATCCTCAGGATCGACGGCTGGATGCTGCAGCCCAAGGATGGCTCCGGCCTGACAAAGCTGATGCGCAAGCGGGTGGCCGCATTCCGGGGCGACCTCTACCTCGTGGCGGACGCCTATGACATGACCCGTGCCCATGACGCGCTGGTGAGCTATGGCCTCGCCATCGACTGGGAGAAATGCAATCTGTTCGACACCAACCTCGTGGGCGCTTATCAATTGTGCCCGCTAATGCCGCGGAAGCCATGACCGGACAACTCGCCCGCATCGCCGTGCTCGTGCCCTGCTATAACGAGGAGGCCGCGATCGCGACCGTCGTGCACGATTTCCGCGCGAGCCTGCCGGCAGCCACGATCTACGTCTATGACAACAACTCGAAGGACGGGACCGTCACCCGCGCTCGTGAGGCCGGCGCCGTGGTGCGGACGGAGTCGCGCCAGGGCAAGGGCAATGTCGTGCGCCGCATGTTCGCCGATATCGAAGCCGATGTGTATGTGCTGGTCGATGGCGACGACACCTATGACGCCACGGCCGCACCGGCGCTGATCGCCAAGCTGGTCGAGGACGGTCTGGACATCGTTTCCGGCCAGCGCGTGGCCACGGGCCAGAGCGCCTATCGTCCCGGCCATGTCCTCGGAAACCGGATGCTGACCGGCCTCACCGCGACCATGTTCCGCGTCGAGCTTCACGACCTCCTGACCGGCTACCGCATCATGTCGCGGCGCTTCGTCAAATCCTTTCCGTTCACGGCCGAGGGCTTCGGCATCGAGACCGAACTCACCGTCCATGCCGTGCGCCTCCTGATGCCGATGGCGGAGGTCGAGACCCGCTACAAGGAACGTCCCGAGGGATCGGTGAGCAAGCTCAGCACCTATCGTGACGGCTTCAAGATCCTCTTCACCATCGCCTCGCTGGTGCGCGAAGAACGCCCGCTGGTCTTCTTCGCCTCGATCTTCGTCCTGCTCGCGGCGTTTTCGCTCCTGATCGGAACGCCGGTCGTGGTCGAATATTTCCGTACCGGATTCGTGCCGCGCCTGCCGACCGCGCTGGTCGCTGTCGGTGCGATGGTGCTGGCGTTCCTGTCGCTGGCGAGCGGACTGATCCTCGACACCGTCACCCGCGGCCGCTGGGAAGACAAGCGCATGGCCTATCTGGCCATTCCCGGACCGCAGGACCTGAAGCTTCCGTGAGTGCGTTCCTGCGCTTTGCGCTCGTCGGTGCCGCCGGTTTCGTCGTCAATGAAGCCGCGCTCTTGATTGCGCTGAACGTCCTGCATCTTGGGAAAGACGCGGCCTGGTTCTTCGCCTTCGTGCCGGCCGTCACCTTCACCTGGTGGGGCAACCGGAGCTTCACCTTTCGCGAACATGCGAGCACCGGTGCGCGCGCGATGCTGAACGAATGGGTGCGGTTCGTGACGACCAACAGCTTCGGCGCGCTCGTCAACCTCGTGATTTATGAGCTACTGATCCACCTCACGGCCGCGAGCCCGCTGCTCGCGCTCGCCTGCGGCGTGCTGGCCGGCATGGTGTTTAATTTCACATTGTCGAAGAAGTTCGTATTTCGTCTTTAGCATTCCGCGGCCGCTGCGCGAGAGTGGAGTGACGGCGCAGCCTCGCCGCTCCGTGCCGAAGAATGAACGCGGATGCATTCAGCTCCGGCACGACATCGGATCCTAGGAACTCGTCCGGTGCTTTGCGGTAGCGGTCCAAAGCCTGCACGCAGTTCATCACGCGCACGTCGCTGCGATTGCGCATCAGCGCCAGAAATCGATTGAGCTTTTGCGCGTCGCTTGCGCGCGGTTCGGACCGCGACGTACGGCGGTCGAAACGCAGCAACGAATAGCTGTGCATGAACAGGTTCATCAGAACGAGACCGTTTCTCACGGCAAAATCGACGAATGCCACAAGCTCCGCGAGACTGCAGGTATTGAGGTCGGTTTTTTCGGTTCGACGGTAGATTTCCCTGAACCCGGGCACTCTCAAAACATAATCCTGAACCGTGACGGGCAACTCGACGATGCCCTCGCGCGCGACGACCGCATTGCGGCTCCAGGTTATCTGGGAATTAACATGGGCGATATTCATGCTCGAATCGAGCGCGATGCCCGCCGATCTGAGGGCTTCGACGGTATCGGCATTGATGGAATATCCGCCGGAGCGGTGCGCTACCGGGGCGACGCCTGTCCAGCTGGTGAGCATGTCCATTCCCGCCTTCAGGAACCCCAGCTGATGCTCGAACGAAAGCTGTGCCATAGGGCCGCGGAGGCGTTCGGCGTTTCCCTGGGAAGCCCCTAACAATCGCACGCATACGGGCGCTCGCGGGCCTTTGTTTCGCGGACCGCAAAACTCGGGATGGGTATGGAGCTGGACGTCGCCGCCCGCGTCTATCAAACGACGCGTCAGATCACGGAATTTGTCCTCGCCCCAGAAAATCGCCTCATAGGCGTCGACAAAGAACGTCGCACTGACCCCGTTGCGACGGCAAATATCGAGAATGCGAAACACGCCCCATTCTTCGTGCGAACCGTTGACCTCGCCGAGGATGAATTGCTCGAAGGGCTGGGGCCCGTGGAATCCTTCCGTATCGACAGTAGGCACAATGGTCAGCATGATTTTTCCCGGCGGTGTTGAGCGATCTGCTGGCCGGCTAATCCACCTTTGTCCATTCCGGGATGTCCACTCCCGGCGGGGCATCGACATCGACGCGGGTGGTTTCGGTGAGGCGCGCCATCGTCATGTAGAAGCCGCAGGTGAGGATGATCTCCACGATCTCCTGGGGCGAGAAATGTGCGTTGGCCGCAGCAACGGCGGCCTCGCTCGCTTTCACGTCGCGCACAACCTCGTAGACAAGCCTGAGCATCGCCTTGGCACGCGCATCGAACGTCGGATCGTCGAAGTGCAACGCCTCCAGCGCCGCAATCTGTTCCTTCGTGCAGCCTGCACGCTCCCCGATCGGGACGTGCTGCACCCATTCATAGATACCGCCATCCAGCCGGGCCACCGCGAGGATGACGAGTTCGCGCAACGCCTTGTCCAGCTTCTGCTGCGTGAGGATCGCATTGCCGAGGCCGAGCGCCGGAGCAAAACACGTCTCTGCGTTCGACATCATGCGGAAGATGTTGAGCTGACGCCTGAGCCGGTCGAAGGTCGCGCGCGCGTCGCCGGTGAGGCTTTCGGGATCGGCATAGGGGATCAGCGGCATAAGAGGCTCCGTCAATTCGAGGAATCCACGATAACGCTTTTGATGATCGCGAACACCGGTGTGCCGGGTGCCAGCGCAAGGCGCTGAACCGAAGCCTGTGTGATCCGGGCGACGAGCTTTGTCGCGCCACAAGCGATCTGCACATCGGCTTGTGCGCTGCCGCCGGCCCGAAGAACGGAAACCACGGCGGGCAGCACATTGTTGGCGCTGATCGCGCGTGGCTCCTCGCGCGCAAGCAGGATATCCTCCGCACGGATACGCACGCGGACGCGGCTGCCAACATCGCGCGGGATCTGCGAAACGATCAATTGCCCGCCATCGAAGCCCAGCACACTCAGACCCTCACCAGGACGAAGTGCTTCCACCCGCGCGTCGAGGACCGCCCCGAGCGTCGGGATGCTGCCGTCAATTTTCGTAAGCAGGTCGAACACCGAGCCCTGTGTTTCGACGCGGCCGTCGCGGATCACAACGATCTCGTCGGCGAGCCGGGCGACCTCGTCCACCGCGTGACTGACATAAATCATCGGCAGCCTGGCCTCGTCGCGCAGGCGGCCGAGATAGGGGAGGATTTCCGAGCGCCGCGCTGTATCCAGCGCGGCCAGCGGCTCGTCGAGCAGAAGAAGGTCGGGCGCCGAAAGCAGCGCACGGCCGAGCGCCACACGGCTCTTCTCGCCGCCGGACAAGACTTTCGGCGCACGCTGAAGCAGAGGGCCGAGTCCGAGCAGATCGACGATGCGCGCGATCCCGTCTTCGCCGATGCGGTTGGGCGTGCGCCGCCATCCGAAGCGCAGATTGTCCGCGACGCTCATATGCGGGAACAGGCGCGCGTCCTGGAACACATATCCGGTCCGGCGCTGTTGGGGCGGCACGAACACACGGGCATTGGTATCCAGCACGACGCGGCCCTCGATCGCGATGCGCCCTTCGCGGGGACGCAGCAGTCCCGCAATGGCATTGATCACGCTCGTCTTGCCCGCACCGGAGGGACCGAAGAGCGCGGTGACGCCCAGCCGCTCGATCTTGAACGCAACGTCGAGCGCGAACGCACCGAAGCTGTGGCGCAGCGCAACCTCGATGCTCATGACCGCCGCATCCGCCGCTGCACGATTTCGGCCAGCGTCATGAAGACGAGCGCCAGCACGATGGAGATGAGGGAAAGCTTCGCCGCTTCCGCTTCGCCGCCCGGCGTCTGGAGTGCGGTGTAGATCGCGAGCGGCAGGGTCCGCGTCTCGCCCGGGATGTTGGAGACGAAGGTGATGATCGCGCCGAACTCGCCGAGACTGGCGGCAAAGGCGGTGATCGCGCCGGCCACAATCCCGGGGAAGGCCAGCGGCAGCGCCACATTGACAAGCCTGTCGAGCCAGCCTGCGCCCAAGGTCCGCGCGGCTTCGTCCAGGCCAAGGTCCGCGCCCTCCAGCGCGATGCGGATAGCCCGTACCTGGAAGGGAAAGGTAATGATCGCCGAGGCCAGCGCCGCACCTGTCCAGCTGAACACGAACCGGATGCCGAAAGTCTGAAACAGCCAGGCGCCCAGCCCGGCCCGCGTCCCGAAGATCGTCAGAAGCAGGAAGCCGATGGCGACCGGCGGCAGCACCAGTGGCAGATGGACGATGCCGTCGACGACGATCTTGCCCGGAAACCGCGTCCGCGTGAGCAACAACGCCACGGCCACGGCGAAGGGCAGCGCCGCGAACACGGCGACCGAGGCAATGCGCAAACTGAGAAGCAGCGCCTGGCTTTCGGCAGGCGTGAGAAATGCCATCATGACGGCGGAAAGCATACCGTCCACAAACCGCGCCGCCAAAGCGGGCTGCCGCACCTGGACCGGCTAGCCTGAGTTCCTACCCTTGGGATAGGCGCTTTCGCCTATTTCTTCGCGTAGAGCGACCAAAGCTTGGCCATCGTCACCCATTTCGGATCGCCGCTGACCTTGGCGAATGCGCGAACTGCCATATCTTTCTTGCCGGCGCCGAGATAGGCCGCGCCGAGACGAATCTGCGCATTGTTCATGTCAATCTTGTCTTTCTGGATGCCGGCCTGAATGGCGTTGATCGCGTCGTCAAACTTGCCCTGACCCCAGAGTTCCTCGCCGATCTTGACCAGCGGATCGCCAGTGGGCGCCTTCTGCGCGGCCGCCATGCGCTGCGCGAAACTCGCCTGCAGTTGTGCAACCTGGGTCTGCGTCAGCGCGGCCAGACGGTTGAAGGTGTCGCCGGAGAGAAGTTTTGCTTCGACGCCCTTCTGCTCAACAGCGGCCGCTTCCGCGGCAAAGCCCTGCGCGATCGCAAGCTTCGAGAGCAGCGTGTATTGATCGGCGCCCGTAAGGGTGCCGGTGCGCAAGCGCAGGCGATAGATGTCGAGCGTCTGATGGTCGTTGAGGCCGGGCGTACGCTCCGCGGATCTGAGAAGTTGGGTCCAATATTCCGGGCTCTGCGAACGTGCAACGAGCTGCACGAGAGCATCGGTCTGTCCCGCCTCGTCACCGGCACCAAACGCGCAGGCCATCTGGATCTTCAGAATGATGTCGCTGCCGCCATTGCCAAAATGATCCTTGATGTAGCTGACGCACTCTTTATTCCGGCCGAGCTTGTAATAGGCGGTGGCGACGGCGGCGTGGTCATTGGAGTCGAGCTGGCCGCGCATGCCTTGCGCATCCGCAATCACAGCGCTCCATTTTCCGGACCGGTAGTCCGCCGAGAATTTTCCTTTGCCACCGGTCGCGCTCGATTTCGAGGAAATGTAGGAGCGCATCTGCGAAACAATGCGGCTCTCCTCGGGGGTCAGTCCGCCTACGGCCTCGGCCTTGTTCACCTGGGCCATCGCGGCGCTGTAATTGCCGGCCGCGGCCAGGCTCTGCGCTTCCTGGAGCGGCTTTCCGACCGCCGGACGGACGGCTGCAACAGCCGGCGTCGTTGTGATGGCGCCTGTACCGGCAACCACAGCGAGGCCAAGGAAAAGCGCCGTCGCGGCAGCGCGGACATTCAGGGCGTTCATTCTCACAACCTCATTTCACGCACGCAGTCCCGGAAGCGCGCCACCGCACGCCGGTTCCGCGGTCATCCCTCACTCATTGACCGTATTGTGACGTATTGGAAAAGCCGATTTTCGTGATCCCAAGCCGTTGCGCATCCGCAAGCACGATCGCAACCGTATCGTACTTTGCGAGTAAGTCCGGATTGAGGTGAATTTCGGGCTGCATCGGGAGCTCCTGCTGCGCTTCCGACACGAAATAGCTGTCCATCGTCGCACGATTGATCGGCGCGCCGTTCCAGATAATCGTGCCGTCGAAATCGATACGCAGTTCAACGGGCGCCACCAGCGGCGGCGGCGGGTTTTCGACCGGTTTGGGCATATCCAGCTTCACGGCGTGTGTCTGGATCGGCAGCGTGATGATGAGAAGCGTCAGGAGAACGAGCATCACGTCGATCAGCGGCGTGGTGTTCATTTCCACCATTACTTCGCCTTCACCGCTGGAATTACCGACATTCATTGCCATGACAAAAGACCTTCCCTACTGATCATTGCGCGGTTCGGTGAGGAAGCCGACCTTCAGGATGCCCGCCTGCTGGGCTGCGAAGATGACACGGCCGATCGCGCGGAAATGCGCGTCGCGGTCACCGCGAATATGCACCTCGGGCATCATCACTGCGCTCATACCCGATGCCTGAGCACGGCGCAGGGCATCCTCAAACCGCCCTTTGAGTTCGCTCGGCTCGATCGGCGCGTTGTTGTAGTAGACGTTCTCGTCCCTATCGATGGCGATCACGATGTTCTCGGGCTTGGTGATCGTCGCGATATTCCTAGCATTCGGAAGCTGGAGCGGCACCGTCTTACGGATCACCGGAATGGTGACCAGGAAGATGATGAGCAGGACCAGCATCACGTCCACCAGCGGGGTCGTGTTGATGGTCGTGTTCAGCTCGGCCTCTTCGTCCCAGTTATCGTTCTGGACGTTCATTGCCATGAGCGGGTTCTCCTAAATCCGATCCGCCCGCTCACTTCGCCTTCGAGATCAGGTAGGTCTGAAGATCGCCCGCGAAGCCGCGCAGCTTTTCCTGGATTACCTTGTTGCGGCGAACGAGGAAGTTGTAGAGCAGCACGGCCGGCACGGCGGCACCAAGACCCAGCGCGGTCATGATGAGCGCTTCACCCACCGGGCCCGCGACCTTGTCGATCGAAGCCTGACCGGCGACGCCGATGGCGATAAGGGCCTGCAGAATGCCCCACACCGTTCCGAACAGACCGACGAACGGCGCCGTCGAACCGACCGAGGCCAGGAATGCGATACCGCCCTGAAGGCGCGCATTGGCGTCGTCGAGCTGGCGGGTCAACGACATTGCGATCCAGTCGTTGAGGCCGACGAGCGAGGTGCCGCCCTGACTGGCGCGGACGCCACTTTCCGCGATCAGGCGGAACATGGAGTTCTTCGGCAGCTTGTCGATGCCTTCGTTGAGGGTGCCCGAGGTCCAGAAGCGGCGCTCAACCGTGCGCGCCTGACCGAGGATGCGGCTTTGTTCGAAGAACTTCACGAAGAAGATATACCAAGTACCCGCCGACATCACCGCGAGGATCGCGAGAATGGTGAGTGACACCGGGTTTCTCTTCGCGAGAATGTCGCCGAGACCGTAGGGGTTTTCGGTGGACGTCGTCGCTGGCGTTGGCGACGGCGCCTTCACGTCCGGCGCCGCAGCGGGTTCGGGCGCGGGAGCCGGCGCTGCTGCGGGAGCCGCGGCCGGTGTGGACGATGCCGGCGCCGCGGCGCTGTTGTCTTGCGCCATCGCACTGCCGGAAATCAGGACGACCGCTGCCACAATCGTCAGGTATTTCGAGATCATTTCATCATACTCCGTGTTTATTCATCCTAACGACCGGCCCCTGTGACCGGACTCATTTCTTGGACAAGAAATCCCTCAGTGCAGTTTCCATACGACGTTGGACTGCCATGACGCTTCGACCGGATTGCCGTCTACCTTTTGCGGTGAGTAGTGCCAGCGTCCCACGCAAGAGATAGCTGCTTCATCTAGCCTCGGATATCCGCTCGATTTGCTGACCGTTACATCGCTGACGCTGCCATCCGTCATGACCTTGAAAGAGAGAAGCGTGGTGCCCTCTTCGTTCAGGCGAACTGAGGTCTCCGGATATTTGTCGAGGCAGGTGTGCGCGCGACCGACCGATACCGGTGTGGTGACTGAAGCATGCACGACCGGCGGCGGGGCCGGCGGCGGCGGCTTGTTCGTTACCGTGATCGGGCTCGCCTGCGTCTCAACCTGGATGTTGATGGCCGGCGGCGGAACCGATGGCGGCGGCGGAATATCGACCTGTGGCGGTGGCGGCGGCGGCGGCTTGGGCTGGATCTTCTCCTGCTCGACCGCAACCTTGAGCTCTTCGGGGAGCTTCTCGATCAGCGTCGCTGCGAGGCCCGAGACAAGTGCCCAGACGAATCCGATCTGCAGGACGAGGGCGGCGACAAGGCCAGCCACCTTCTGGGGCGTTAACCCCTTCCCTGGGACGGTTCGCATACTGTGAAAAGGCTGTTCCATGATCACACTAACCCGACAAAACTAAACCCGACGCAAAGGCGCCGGGCCCCTAGACCGACCTTTGAACTTACACTTCCCCCGGGCGCCCTTATGGCCGGACGCTTCGTTGATATTGGCGATATCGTAATCATGGTTCTCTTTGGCGGTCCAGTACTTCGATTGGTAAATAACAGTCACAGGCCTGCCCGGTAAACAACATTGCGGAACCGGCCGTTCCCGTTTCGACCCAAGAAAAATTCGTTCTTTCCTCTGCTTCAGACAGAACGCGCGATCATCGCCTTCCGTTCGCGGGGGACCCTTATGGTTGAACAAGATCGTGGAAGAAAAGCGGCGAATTGTATCACCCCTTTGTTTTATAACGTCGATTGCAGGCGGCATGGACGACGGGAAATTGCACGGCACACGAACGCAAATGTGATTTTCCGCGCATTTTGCGCGATTGAGCGCATTGGGCGTGTTTGGTTGTGCCGCAGCAAAGGAGTGTTAGGGTCCGCCTCGCGCACTATCGCTCAGCAAAAAGTGAAGAGGGCCAAATGCGTTATCTCCACACCATGGTGCGGGTCGCCGATCTGGAAGCCGCGCTTGATTTCTATTGCGCGAAGCTGGGCCTGGTGGAGGTGCGCCGGATCGAGAATGACAAGGGCAGGTTCACGCTGGTTTTTCTCGCGGCACCCGAGGATGCAGAACGGGCCGCCAAGGACCAGGCCCCCTTGGTGGAACTCACCTACAATTGGGACACGGAAAACTACGCGGGTGGCCGCAATTTCGGCCATCTCGCCTATCGCGTGAAAGACATCTACGCGCTCTGCCAGAAACTGATGGACGCCGGCATCACGATCAACCGGCCGCCGCGCGACGGGCATATGGCGTTCGTGCGCTCACCCGACGGCATCTCGATTGAACTGCTGCAGGACGGCCATCTGGCACCCGCCGAGCCGTGGTCGTCGATGCCCAACACGGGAACGTGGTAGCCAGACCGGCATGAATTTCAGGAGTGACAATTGCTACGGCGTTGCGCCGGAGATCGCCGATGCGGTCCAGGCCGCGAACCAGGGAACCGACAGCTCCTATGGCGACGATAGGATCACCGCGCGGCTCAACGCGCGGTTCTCCGAAATCTTCGGCCGCGAAGTCTATGTCTATCCCGTCATCAGCGGCACGGCCGCGAACGCGCTCGCGCTCGCGACTCTGGTGCCGCCACACGGCGCAATCCTTTGCCACGCGGGCAGCCATATCGCCGTCGACGAATGCGGTGCGGTGGAACTCTTCACCCATGGTGCGAAGCTTGTGGGGCTGGAGGGCGCGAACGGAAAACTCGCACCCGCGATCGTCGAAACCGCGCTCGCCCGGTTCGAGAAAGGCTCCGTACATCATCCTCAGCCCAGCGCGATCAGCATCACACAGGCAACAGAGGTCGGCAGCATCTATCACCGCGGAGAGATCGCGGCCCTTTCCGGCGTCGCGCGCGCGAACGGCATGAAGCTGCACATGGACGGTGCGCGCTTCGCCAACGCGCTTGCGACGCTGGGCTGCGCACCGGCAGATATCACATGGCGCGCCGGGATCGACGTGCTCTCGTTCGGCGCCACCAAGAACGGTGCAATGGGAGCGGAAGCCGTTGTGTTTTTCGCGAAGGAAGACGTGCGTGATTTCGAATACCGCCGCAAGAAGAGCGGGCATCTGATGTCGAAAATGCGCTTCGTCTCGGCACAGCTCGAGGCTTACCTTGATGACGGGCTGTGGCTGAAGCTCGCCTCACGCGCCAATGCGATTGCGGCGCAGCTTGCCGAGGGCCTTGCCGGTATCGATGGCGCAAACCTCGCCCATCCGGTCGAAGCCAACGAGGTGCTGGTGCATCTGCCGGACGAGACCGCCGCGCGACTGCGCAAGGCGGGTGCGGTTTTCTATGACTGGGAGCCCCCACGTGCGGGGCGCACGCTGATCCGCCTGGTGACGTCGTTCGCCACGCCTGCACAGGACGTGGCGAACTTCGTCAGGATTGCAAAGGGCTAGATGCGGCCCAAGAGGTGAATGAGCCCCACTTCGGTCGTAGCCCCATTGGTGCCGCGTACGAAGTCGAAATTCGCGCCGATGGTCCATGCATCCGTCGTCGCCGATAGCGACGCGCCCGCCACGAAATTGCCCTGTGAGGGATCCGGACCGGTCACCGTGAATTGCGGCGGCGTCACGTTCGTACCCAGATCGGCAAAGCTCACTTTGAGCTTCATCGGATCGTTCAGGAAATCGTAGCGATAGCCGAGACGCAGGTCGGGCTGGACGAAGAAGTCGCCGAGGTTGAGGTCTTCGCGGACTTCCGTGCCCACGAAGGCGCGCAACGAGCTTGCATAATAAGACTGGGCACGCAGGTTGAAGCCCATGCCGTTGCCCGTGGCCGAGCCGCCGGCGTGGGTTTCGGTGTAACCTTCCTCCCGCATCGTCATGCCGTCCACGCTGAGCTGCGGCGTCAGGATCGTCGAGCCATAGGCGAAGATCGCGCCGGTGGTGAATCCGCCCGAACCCACAAGGCCTGGACGCTTGCTGTCCGCTTCATCAACGAATGCCGTTGAGCCACCGGACGAATTCGGGATCGAGAGGTTGAGGAAACGCTTCTCCTTGACGTCCATGTAGCCGACATCGACCTTGGTATCGAGGAACAGACCGCGGCCGCGCCAGTCGGTGTAACCGGTCAGCATGTACCATAGCGTGTTGGTGTGAGAATCGCGCGGGCTGGGCTCGACGACGTCGCCGCTGTAGAAGCTGAACGCGCCGCCGTACCAGCCGGTCCGCGGCTCGCCGCCATCGAGACCGAGCACGAAGCCGAAACCGTGATCCTTGAATCCGGTCTGGCCGGTCGAGGTGTTGCCCGGATCCTTGATGTATTCCGCGAATTCCTGGCCCCAAAGGGTGATGTCGCCGTCCTGCTTGCCGTACATGCGCAGCGTGCGCTGGCGCGACGCGACGGGGCCGGACGCCTGATCGGTAAGCGAGATCGCGATGGCACGAACGCCACCAGAGACATCGGGCGCGAACTGGTTGTAGGCGCGCTGCGCCGTCTCCTGGTTGGTGATGGCGGCGACCATCGCGGCGCCAAGCACATTGTCGTTGACGAGCGCCTGGTTGGCATAAGGCAGCATCTGTGCGGCATAGCCGGTCAGGCCGAGTTGGGCCGCCGTCTTGGGATCGACCGTAAGCACGAGTTCGTCGGTCGGTCCGATCGAGGTGGTGGTCTGCTCGATATCCAGCACCGACGACTGAAAGAGGAAGGGAATGTTCGCCGCGAGTTGCTGATTGTAGGTCGAAAGATCACTGACGTGGAGCTCACCCTCGGGCGCCGTCATCAGCACGAATTTCGAATCGGCAGGCACGAAGCTGCCATAGGTGAGGTTCAGTTTGGCGCCGGTGTCGAGCTGCACGATACCGTCCGCACCGTTGGCGCTGTTCTGGGCCGTGATGATGCCCGACGTGAACTCGTTGAGGACCGTCAGGTTTAGCGTGCCACCGTTCTCGATGTGGAAGGCATTGGTAAGTAGCGCGGTCGTGTCGTTCTTGAGCGTCAGCGTGCCGCCGTTCTGCACATCGACATCAACGCCGTTCTTCGCGGTGATCGTGCCGACGACCGTCGAGAAATCGCCGATCGTCAGCTTGTCGGTGCCGAAGCCGCCCGCGGCGGTGCCGCCGCCATACGAAATGTCGCCGATGATCGTGGCGCGGTTGTCCGCACTCAAGCCGGCGACGTCGACGATCTGCATGTCCCCGGTGCCGAAGAGAATGTCGCCGGCGATCGTAGCGCTTGTGTTGGCCGTCGCGTGATCGAGAATGGCGACGCCGGATGCCGTCGCAGAACTGGCACTGTCTTGGGAAAGATCGATCGCGATCGTCCTCTGCGATCCGTCCGTCAAGGTCGTGGCAGACGCCGATATCGTTCCATTATTTTGGATGTAGCCCAACGTGCCAGAGAGATCGACGATGGCGTAGGCATTCAGGCCGCTGTTGGAGAGCACGCCGGTCGTTGCGGTGGCGGAGATCGTTCCGGAATTGATCAGCGACGGCATTTTGGCATCAGTGGCGATAACCAGCGCCTGCGCGGTACTGCCGGCAATCGGGCCGGACACGGTCGCCGAGATAACGCCCTTGCCCGCAGCCGAGGAATTGACGAACGACGCCATGTCGGTCTTGCCGCTGCTCGCGTTGTTGTAAGTGTAGGTACAGGCGTTCGAGCTCGGAGGGCAGGCAATCGTATACGTGTCGGAGGGTCCGACATTGGCAAAGGCGCCGATCACGATGCCCGTGGCGGTCGCCGCTCCCGAGCCCGTGGCGCTCCCCGCCGCGGAGGCAATGCTGCCGGAGTTGAACAAGCCCTGCGTGAGAGTGACGTTGCCGGTCGCGGTGGTACCGAGAATTTGCACCGCGACCGAATTGTCGCCGGCATTGGCTGTGGTGGCGGTGATGGAGCCCCGATTGTAAAAGCTGAAGCCCGGATTGGTCGTGTCGGCTTCGTATACGCCGATCACGAGAGGCGTGGTGGGCGCGAACGGCGTGATCAGAAGCGCTTCGGTGTTGCTGACGGTGGAGATGACGGCCGTCGTGTTCGTCGAATCGGACGGGCTGAGCGGCCCGCCATTGTAGAAGCCGCCGGCGATGCTGCCCTCAATGCTGACGGCGGGCCCGGCCAACACATTGCCTTTATTGGTCGTGAGCGCCGACGCAGAACCTGCGACCGTTATGCTGCCGTTGTTTACGAAGCTGCCCAGGCTCGAGCAACCGTGCGTGTCGCAAAGCGGATTGATATCTCCAGTGAGCAAGACGCCGCGCACGCCCTGGCCCGTCGCGGTGATTGACGAGGTGCGGTTGATGGTGACATCGCCATTGATCGTGCCCGTAAGGTCCATCCCAATGACGCCGCTGCTGTTCGAACTGCCCGTGAGCGCGATCGATCCGGCCGTATAGGTCGTGCCGTCGGAGTTCAACTCGCCGATCGCAACATTGCCGTTCACGATGCCGTTCAATTCCACACCGACCATCGCCCCGGAAGATGTCGAGGACGCAGGCTGGATCTTGATGTTGCCGATGGTGAGATTGCCATAGAGAGCGGCAGACGCATCTTCGAGGATGCCGACGCTGCCGTCGCCGACGATGTTCATCGTCGAACCGGTCATCTCGATGTTGCCGATGAAGGAGAACGGGCCACCGCTCGTCGGTCCCTCCAGCCACAGCCCGCGCTTGGTGTCGCCGGTGCCGTTCAGGTTGAGCGTGCCGGCTTCGATGATCCCCTCGGTTGTGTGGCAGGGAATGGGCAACGCGCCGCAGCTCGTGGAATCGTTGTCGGCGTCGAGGCTCTGGTTCGACAGATCTACCAGAATGCCGACCGCCTGATCGGTGTTGTTGATCGAGGCCGTCGTGCCTGAAATCTGATTGAAGCTGTTGTTCGAGTTAATGGTTATAAGAGGGACCGCAACGTCGTTGGTGCCGGACTTCGAGTACGAAAGGCTGCCGCCGGTGTCGATCTTGATGTCGCCCGGCGAACCATTCGCAGCATGTGCCGTATCGATCGGCACCGTCACGCCGGTCGTGATATCCGTCCAGTCGTCGGCCAGGGCCGGCGCGGCGCCGAATACGATCACGGCAGCGGAAAGCATCAGGACAGGCTTTTTCAAGTCGAACCCCTTGTTTTCAGTGGCCATTCCGGATTCGCGGGAGTGCTCCCCGGGGTTCCGCGCTGGCGTTAACCTCAAAAGTACCGTTCTCGGGCGCCAAATTTTCCCAGCCACCAACGCACTGGGCGGCACGATATAGAAAATCGGCCGCCACACCTAGCCTCCGGCGCGGTTAAACGCAAATTGCCCCTTTTTAATCGGGTGTTAGCGGGTCGGGCCGATGATGGGCGGCAACGTTAACGCCGGTTCACCATTCCCCTATGCCGCCCGCACAGCGCACGAGCTTCGCCAAACTCAGCCAAAGGGATATGGCGGCGGCGATCGCGCGCCATGAGATGCTCTACACTGGACGGATGGGCGGCGCGCGCGCCGTGTTCGCGTTTTGCGATCTGAGCGGACTCGACCTGTCTGGACACAACCTTGCCGACGCCGATTTCACGGGCGCCATCCTGGAAGAAGCCGACCTCTCCGGCGCGAAGCTCGATTCGACGAGCTTTTACGGCGCCGATCTCCGTCGCGCGAACATGAGTGGGGCGAGTCTGCGCCGCGCCGACATGCGCGGTGCCTGTATGCGTGGCGCCAATTTCATCGGTGCCGACCTCTTCGAAGCCGACATGCGCGAAGGAACGATCGCGGAAAAGGACGGCCGCGGCGACCTGCGTTTCCTGCAGCACGACATCGGCCCGACCGAACTGCCGGCGGCCATGCTGAACAGCGCCAACCTCGAACGCGCGAAAATGACCGGCTCGATAGCCATCCAGGCGGACTTCACCGATGCGATGATGCGGGGCTGCCGCCTCGCCCGCGCCAATCTTCGCCAAGCCAATTTCGGCGGCGCCAATCTGGAGAACGCCGATCTTTCCGGTAGCGATCTGTCTGGCGCCAATCTTTCGGGCGCGGTGCTCATTGGCGCGAAACTGACCATGGCACAGACAAAAGACGCCGATTTCACCGGTGCGCTCACCGATGGGGTCTCGGGAAGCGAATTGCGCGAGATGCCGAACGTTATCGAAGAGATGTTCGCGCTGCACGCGCGCTGGGTCGAGAGCGATGGCCGCGACGGCAGGCCCGCCGATCTGTCGCGGATGGACCTGCGCAAAGCCACATCGCTCGCGCATCGCTCTTTGACCGCGCTGATTGCGCCGGGTGCGAATCTCTATGGCCTCGATCTTTCGGGCGCATCGCTCCAGGGCAGCAACCTCCAGAACGCCGATCTGCGCTCCGCGCGGCTGAGCGGCGCCGATCTGCGCGGCGTCAATCTCTCCGGCGCAAAGCTGAACTATGCCGATCTGCGCGACGCCAAGCTCGGCCCGCTGATCATCTCCGACGCAAGGCTGCTTCCCGCGCGACTGGACCAGGTCACCGCGCGCTATGCCGATTTGCGCGGTGCCGATCTGAGGCGCGCCGATTTCACCGCGGCCGATCTTTCCTATGCCAATCTCATCGACGCCGATCTGCGCGGAAGCAACATCGCGGACGCCGATCTGTCCGGCGCCAAGCAGTCGGCAGTCCAGGCCACAGCCCTGGCAGGCTAGCAAGTCTCAGCTTTTCACGAACACCACGCAGAGATTGTTCGCCGGCATCGCGATCGTCTCGCGCAGCGCCAATACATTCTCTTCGCCCAGGCGCGCGACATCGCCGAGATCGCGCACCCCGAAAGCGGGATCGCGCTGCTTCAGCCATCGATCGAAGGCTTCGTTGGAGGGCGCGGTGTGTACGCCATCGCGTTTGAACGGACCGTAGAGGAAAAGAACGCCGCCGGGCCGCAACAGCCGCCCCGCGCCACGAAACAAGCCAGGCGTGGCCTCCCAAGGCGCGATGTGGATCATGTTGATCGCGACGATGGCATCGAAGGGTTTACCAACACCCCAATCGCCGGTACGGACATCGATCGCAAGCGGTGGCAGGACGTTGGTGAGTTGCTCATGCGCGATCCAGGCCGCGATGCTTGCGCGCGAGTCCGGATCGGGATCGCTCGGTTGCCAAAGAATGCGCGGCATCGCGCGCGCGGCTGAGACGGCGTGCTCGCCCGCACCCGACGCGATCTCCAGGACCTCGGCGTCTTTGGCGAGCACGCGTTCGAGCACGGCCAGAATCGGTCCGCGATTGCGAGCGGTGGATTCGGAAAAACGCCGCCGGTCCATCCGCCGCGTCAGCCCGCAGCCGTATAGGCTGCGGTCTTGGTTTTGATGAACTGGCCAAGCCGCTGCAAGCTCACGCGCGCCTCGGGCACTTGGGGGTTGGCCTGAAACACATGCTGCATGCCGTCATAGATCTCCACACTGACCGGCGTCCCGGCCTCCGCCGCGCGATCGCCGAGACGGCTGGCATCGTCCCTGAGGATCTCGCGGCTGCCGGCATGCACCATGATCGGCGGAAAATTGCTGAAGGTCGCGAATGCCGGACTCGCATAAGCATCGGTGGGATTGGTCTTGCGCAGGTAATGCCGCGCAGAAAGGAACAGCAATTCCCAGGTGAGCGCGGTGTCGTTGAACTTGTTGGCAAGCAGGCTCAGGCCCGAAAGCGACAGATCGGTCCAGGGCGACATCGCGATTGCGGCCGCGGGTATCCCCAGTCCTGCATTGCGGATCGCAACCAGAACCGCGAAGGCAAGGCCTCCGCCCGAGCCATCGCCCGCGACCACCATGGACTTCGGGTCCACGCCCTTTGCGATCAGATGGCGATAGGTATCGATGCCGTCGCGTACGGCCGCCGGAAAGGCGAACTCCGGCGCGAGCCGATAGGCCGGAACGAAGGCATGCGCTTCCGCGGCAAGCGCCAGCCTGCCGATGAGCGGACGATGCGTCTCGGGCGAACCGGCGATGTAGCCACCGCCGTGGAAATAGAGGATCAACCGCTCCGCCGGACCGGCCCCCAATTTCACCCATTCGCCCTTGATCGGCCCCACCTGTCCCGGCTCAAACACGACCTCGCTGGGTGACGGGCCGAAGCGATCGGTGAGGTAGGTGTATTGACGGCGCAGCTCGGCGATAGTGGTCGACGCGCCAGCCACGCGCGGACGCGAAAGACGTGCAAAATGGCGAGAAAGGTTACTCTGCCAAGATGGCATTATGCGATAGCTCGAAGCTTAAGGAATGCGTGAACGAACAGAGTAAGCTCGGCCTGCCTGGGCTGTCATGCAAGGCTTTGTTTCAGCGTTAAGCAGCGACGGCCGTAGGAGACAGTCTACGATTTCCTGCCGCAACACGATTTCCGTTATCCGCTTGTGGTGTCGACCAAAACCAAAAATCCGCGTTCGCCTCGTTCGTGAGGCGTCGATTGTCCACAAGAAAAGGCCGGGTGCTTTCGCACCCGGCCTTTCGCGACCCAACTTGGGGGGAACAGTCGGTCGCTTGAATTAGGCCGCTTTCGCGGTTCCTTCGATCGCCTTCAGTTCCGGCGCATTGATCAGGATGCGACGGGGCTTTTTCTCTTCCGGCACGATCCGCTCAAGGTCGACATGGAGCAGGCCGTTCTCGAGCTTTGCGCCCTTGACCTCGACGTGCTCGGCGAGCTGGAAGCGGCGCTCGAACGCGCGGCCAGCGATGCCGTGATAGAGATAGGACTGCCTGTCGGCGTCCTCGCGCTTGCCAGTGACCGACAGGACACCATCACGCACCTCGACGCTCATGTCCTTGTCGCCGAAGCCGGCGACCGCCACCGTGATGCGATACTTGTTCTCGTCGGTGCGTTCGATGTTGTACGGGGGATAGCCCTGGCTGGAATCCGCGACCTGGTCGAGCATATCGAACATACGGTCGAAGCCGACGGTCGAGCGGAACAGCGGGGAGAAATCAAAACTGCGCATGGTTCAAACCTCCTAAAAGCGTTTGCGTTATGGCCTTTCCCTGCGGGGCAAAGGCCGTTTTCAGGTTCCGGACGCCTACTGGCCGCCCGGATAGTTCCTAGGTAGGAAGTAGATTTGCGGCGTCAAGGGGCGGCAAGGCGCGGGTGCCGTTAGCCGCGGATTCGGGGCGTGATTTGACAAAACACACCGCCATCGGCCGCCATTTGCGACGAACGGCTTTCTGGAACTCGCAATGCCGAGAATGTTGCCCGGCAGAGCAAAAAGGCGCGGGCCGCAGCCCGCGCCTCTATCTGCTTGGAACAGAATCAGGGCGTGAGGTGGTAGAGCGTGCCACCGCCCATCGTGCCGCCCAGCGAACCGGTTCCGTAGAACGCACCGGACGGGCTGAGTGCGAGGCCGGCGCGCGGGCTGGCGCCGTCTCCCATGCTGTTGTCGAAGGAATAGACCTTGGCGAACGTGATGTGCTTGGAACCGCCGAGCTTGTAGATCAGGCCGCCGCCATGATCGCCACCCGCTTCGGCCGTGCCGTAGAGATCGCCCGATGCGGATGCGGCAAGACCGATATCCCCGAACGGCTGCTCTCCGTCGGTGCAGTTCGTCTCCGAACAGAAGCTATGCAGCGTAGTGAGGATGGAGTTCACGCCGTGGAGCGCAAGCTTGAACACCGTTCCCTCGTTCTGCGCGCCACCGATAACCGTCGTGCCGTATAGGGTGGTGCCGATGACGATCGGGGGCGAGGTGGGATTGCGGCCATCGGTGCAGGACGCCAGCTTGCAGAAATTGTAGAGCACGAACTCGCGGTATTTCGTGCCGCGCGGAATGAGCTCGTAGACGACGCCGGCATCGCTGTTGGCGCCGCCATTGGCCGCCATGCCGAAGATGTTGCCCGACCCGTCCACGAACACGCCCGAGCGCGGGTAGTAGCCGTCGGCGCACGCAGCCAGCGAGCAGAAGCTGTAGAGCACCTGCTCCCGCCAAACCGAGCCATCGAACTTCAGCGAGAACGCGGTGCCGAGATTGTGCGCGCCGCCATATTGCGTGGTGCCGAATAGCGGCGACGTACCGTCATAGAGGACGCCCGAGGATGCGCCCTGATAAGTCAGCGCGGTGTAGTTCGGCGTCTTTCCGTCCGTGCAGCCGGCTTTGATGCAGAACTTGTGGATCAGTTGGTAGGTCCACTTCGCACCGTTGGGCGTGAGCTTGTACACGAGGCCTGCGTTGCTAAGGCCGCCCTGAGTTGTCATGCCATACAGGCTGCCATCGGTGCCGACGACAACCCCGCCGAGCGGCAGTGAGCCGTCCGTACAATTGGCCTGGGCGCAGAAGCTGTGAACCACGGTGAGCTTGCCCGTGGAATCGACGCGGACGACGGCGCCTTTGTCGTATTTTCCGCCGATCTCGGTCGTGGCGTACCAGTTGCCGCTGGCGTCGGCCGCAGGCGTAGAGGCCGGAAAATGGCCATCGGCGCAGCTTGCCACGCTGCAGAAGTTATAGTCGGCCTTGAAGGTCACCGCGCCTGCAGGCGCCGCGAAGACCAGGCCGCAGGCAAGTGCCGAAGCGGCAATCGTATGAAGCTTTTGCATAGGCGTTTCCCGAAATGGTTGCGGGCGTGCTTTTGATCCAACGCCCTCATCGCGCGAAGTTGCAGCGGCGGGCACCGAACGGCGCGGCGGTGCATGCAACGGTTGCAAATCGGGGTAGATTTGCCATCCTGACCGGGAGATTACGGTCATTGGGGCGATCGGTGGCCAGTTCCGACTTCAGCGACAAACTCAATCTGGTGCTCAAGGCCTTTTCGCTCAGCCGCGGACGGCTGGCGGCTGAGTTGAAAGTCGACAAATCGCTCGTGGGCCGATGGGCTGCGGGCACCGTCACGCCCTCGGCGCACAATTTGGCGGCCCTCACCGCGCTCATCGCCAAGCGTCTGCCCGGTTTCAGCCTGCTAGACTGGGACCTCGCTCTGGCAGGCCTTGCCGACCGGCTTGGGTTGGACGTCAACGCCTTCGCAAAAGCCGCGAGCACGGAAGCGGAATCGCCCGTTCATTTTCCGCAGCGCCTGATGGACACGGCGCGTCACGAAACCGCGCGCCGCGGTGCCGGCTTCGAAGGGATCTGGAATACGACCCGACTTGCGTTCACGCGGCCCGGCGAATTCGTGCGCGATGCGGTGATGATCCGCAAGCAGAACGGTATCCTGCACATGCGCTGGGGCAACGCCGCCTATGAGTGCGCAGGCCCGCTGCTTCAGCTCGCAGGCCAGCTCCACGGCATCCTGGTGGACGACAGCGACGATTCGATCCTGTTTTGCATCCTGAACGGCGTGAACATGCCCAAGATCGACGTGGTCGACGGATTGTTCATGGCGATCGCCAAGGACGGCCCGCAGACACCGTGCGCGGCTGCCTGTCTTCTCGAACGCGAAGACGTTCTCACCGGCGATCCGGCGGAGGACGACCGCCGCTACGAGAAGCTCAAAAGCAGCGTGTACATGTGGGACGCAGCTGGCATACCCAAACACATCTACGACCATCTCGTGCGCGATGTCGGGCCGAAGGCGTTCGCGGATGGCGGCGATCTCGTGCTGCGCGCGCCACTGGCGCGCTCGCTGTCGCGCGGTTCGCCAGCGATCCCGCCGGGCACCCCGGACGGCGCCAATGTGATCCGGCTTGTGAAGGACGGCTAAGGTCCCTCGATCGTTGCGCCTTCCGCGCGCAGGCGGTCGAGAATTCCGTTCTGCCGCAGCAGCGATCCGATGGACGCGGCCATCACTGTCTTGCCGTGTTGTGCGAGCGCCGTATCCACGGCGCTCACAGAATCATTGACCGCCCGCTGGAAGAGCGCGGCAACGCTCGGCACAGACTGGATGCAGCTTTCGAAGCGCTGCTCGGAATAATTGGCCTTGATGCCAGCGAGGTCGCCGGATGTCCAAGCCTTCGCCGCGGCGGCCGCATGCGCCGAAACCGTATCGATGTCGTCGAGCGCGGCTTTCACGCAAGCATGGTTCGCGGCCTCAGGCATATCCGGAAGCTGCCTGAGCATCGGGATCGCTTCGTAATCCGCGACGAACCGAGACGGCACGCCGGTCTCGCGCGCAAGATGGCGCAGCGTCCCTGCGGGCTCGTCCACCGCCAGACGCTGCGCTTTTAGGACATCGCCTTCGAGCCGCAAGGCTGCGAGCGGCGGGCGCAGGCCGGAATAACGTCCGGCATCGCCGTGGATTCTCTCGCGCGCGGCAATGAAGCGCGCCCGCAGATCGGTCGGCAACGTCGATTCCACGGTGGTCCCGCTTGGCAGATAGAGTGCGTCCGAATGCCATGCCAGAAGCCACAACATGTCGAACAGTCCCGCGGAGGCCTTCGGCGGAAGCAGGAGCGCGCGTGCACCTTTAAGCGCGCCACGCACGCCGTCCTTGTTCCAGTCGAGATCCTCCGGCAGCGGTTGGAGGATTCCGATGAGGACGACTTCGGAGTCTCCCTTCCGGACGCGCCATATCGGCGGGCCCGGCACATGCGCCGTGACGATGACTGTTTCGATATTCGTCGACCAATCCTGCACGGGAGGTGGGTCTGCACGTGCGGCGAAGGCGAACACCAGCAGCGCCGGTAGAATTCGACGCATCACCACCAATAGAGATGGCTGAGACCTGCGAACCACAAAGCCGCCATGAACCCGTAGGTGATGAGATCGACCTGCCACGGCTTCAGCGCGATGCCGGTGACGTTGCGGATCAGGGTCATCAGCCAGGCGCCCTCTTCCGCGTTCTGTTCCGCGCGCCAGGTGCCATAGCGCAGCCACGATTCGGCGTTGTTCAGCACGCAGGAATTCTTGTTGAACTGCCATTGGATCGCGACCGCCGGAATGAACGCGAGATAGACCCAAAGGACGGGTGGATACGGGACCGCCCAGCCGCCGACAATAAAGATCAGTACCGCGAAATGCAGATAGAAGCAGAAATTGCCCAGAAGGTCGCGCTTCTCCACCGGCGACGGCGCGGTGGTCGCGAGCGCGGGTATGTCGTCGTCCCTGGTGGCGGCCATGAACTCCCCATCGAGGCCTGTGCGTCCTTGTAACGGAATTGCGACACATTGGATACGGCGGAGCACCGGCGTATAAACGCGCGTCGGTGAACTGCACAACAATCAGGGAAGGACGTCCATGACCTCGCCACGCACCCAGGAAATCGTGACCCAAATGAGCAACGCTATCGGCGACAATTCCGGCCTCGGCGGGACGCTCAAATTCGATTTCGGCGCCGACGGCAGCGTGCTGATTGACGGCAAGTCCACGCCCAACACGGTCACCGACGGCGAAGGTAAGGGGGCGGATTGCACGATCAGCGTGAGCCTCTCCGATTTCGAGAAGATGGCGAAGGGCGAACTCGACGGCACCTCGGCCTTCATGCAGGGCAAGCTGCGAGTCGCGGGCGACATGGGCCTCGCGATGAAGGTGGGGCCGATCCTCGCAAAGGCGCGCGGGTAATCGCTCTGAGCTTCACGCCCCAGTTCATCACCACGCGCGACGGTACGCGGCTGCGCACCGGCGTGTTCGCAGCACAACCGGAAACACGCGGCGTCTGCGTGCTGCTGCAAGGCCAGACCGAGTTCATCGAAAAATACGCTGAAGTCATCGGCGAGCTGAATTCGCGCGGGTTTACGGTCGCGACATTCGACTGGCGCGGCCAGGGCGGGTCTCAGCGGCTGCTCGCCGATCCGCTCAAATCCTATGTGCGTGATTTCGCGCAGTTCGACGACGATCTTCAGAGCTTCCTCGAACAAATCGTCCGCCCGCTGTCGGACAAGCCGCCGATCGCGCTCGCGCACTCAATGGGCGCGCACATCCTGCTGCGTACGCTGCACGACAAGCCCGAGGCCGTCCGCGCCGCCGTGCTGACGGCGCCGATGCTTGCGATATCGACGCGCGGCTATCCGGGGTGGCTTACGCGCACGGTGACTGCGCTTTATTCCGGCTTTGGATTCGGCGACGACTTCGCCTGGGGCATGGCGGCGCGCGATCCGTTCCTGATCACTTTCGATACACAGCTCGTGACGTCCGATGTCGCGCGGTTCGCGCGCGCGCAGGATTTTCTGAAAGACCATCCCGATCTGCGTCTTGCCGGGCCCACCTGGGGCTGGATCGAAGCGGCCTATCGCTCGATGAGGCGTGTGAACGCGCCCGGCTATGCCGAAGCGATCACCATGCCGGTGCTGATCTGCGGCGCGGGAAAGGACCGCATCGTACTCTCTGACGCGGAACGTGCGTTCGCGGCACGAATGCCACGCGGCGAATATCTCGATCTTCCCGATAGCGAGCACGAAATCCTGATGGAAAACGATTCCATCCGCGCACGCTTCTGGGCGGCCTTCGATGTATTCATCGCAAAGCTCAGATAGCCCGCAACAGCAGGGTTGTCATATCTCCAAACTGAACCTTTTACGGGCCATGACATTATGAGGTAGTCCTGCGGAATCATTAAAGGGACCCTGCCATGACCTGGCCGATGATCGCGCCAATTCTTTTGCTCAGCATCTCCAACGTCTTCATGACGTTCGCGTGGTACGGCCAGCTCAAATACCCGGCGACGCCGCTCTGGATTTTGATCCCGGTGTCCTGGGGAATCGCCTTCTTCGAATATTGCTTCGCGGTGCCGGCCAATCATATCGGCCACACCGTCTATTCCGCAGCGCAGCTCAAAACGATGCAGGAGGTCATCACGCTCGCCGTGTTTGCGATCTTCTCGACCACGTATCTCGGCGAGGCGCTCAAATGGAATCACGGCGTCGCGTTCCTTCTCCTGATCGGAGCGGCCTATTTCGCGTTCAAATAGGCACCTCAGCCCGCGAGCACCCGAAGCGCCGCTTCGTGCACGCGCGCATCGCCGGCGGCGAGTGTCTGTCCGCCTTCGCGGCAGTCGCCGCCCTGCCAGTTGGTGATGATGCCGCCCGCGCCTTCGACCACGGGAATGAGCGCGGCCACGTCCCAGCGATGGAATGCCGACTCGACGATCAGATCGACGAAGCCCATCGCCAGCAGCCCGAAGAGATAGCAGTCTCCGCCGAAGCGGCTCATGCGCACGGCGTCGGACACGCGCCCGAACGCGGCGCGCTCGTCTGCGGAGAAGTAGGCATAGGGATGCGTGGCGCACAGGATCGCATCCTCGATCCGCGCGCATTCGCGCACGCGAAGCGGCGTCACGCCGCCGGCCGTGCGGAACGCTGCGCCACCGTTTACCCCGATGAAGCGTTCGCCGATCACCGGCTGATCGATGATGCCGAGCACGGGACGTTCGCTTTCCTCGAGTGCGATCAGCGAGCCCCATTCGTGCCGGCCATTGATGAAGGCGCGCGTGCCGTCGACGGGATCGAGCACCCAGCGCAGCGCGTTCCGGCCGGCCTTCTCGCCGAATTCCTCGCCCAGGATTCCGTCATCGGACCGGTCGCGTTCGATGATCGCGCGGAGCGCCTTTTCCGCCCCTTTGTCGGCTTCGGTCACGGGATCGAAGACGCTGCCCTTGGCGGCGCCCTTGTCGGTGATCTCTATGCGCTGACGGAAATAGGGGCGGATGACCTCGCCCGCGGCATCGGCCAGCCTGTGCGCAAAGGCGATTGTTTCGACGTCGACCATGCCTATGTCTTTCGTTCGGCTATAATGCCGCAATCCGCTATCGAAGGGGTCATGCCATGAAATCCGTCGTCGTTACAGGTTCGTCCACCGGCATCGGCTGGGGTGCCGCCAAAGTTCTCATCCAGCACGGCTTCCGCGTCTTCGGCTCGGTGCGCAAGGAGGCCGATGGCGAAAGGTTGCAGAAGGAATTCGGCGCGAACTTCGTGCCGCTGAAATTCGACGTGACGGATGCGGCAGCGGTGAACGCGGCGGCGGAACAGGTCTCGGCGGCGCTGGGCGGCGAGACACTGGCCGGTCTCGTGAACAATGCCGGGATCGCGGTCGCAGGACCCCTGCTCTATCTGAAGATCGACGAGTTGCGCCATCAGCTCGAGGTCAACGTCACCGGCCAGGTGATCGTCACTCAGGCGTTCGCGCCGCTGCTCGGCGCCGACCGTTCGCGCAAAGGCCAGCCCGGCCGCATCGTAATGATTTCCTCCGTCGGCGGACGAAATGCCAATCCGTTCATGGGCCCTTACAGCGCTTCCAAATTCGCCATCGAAGGCCTGTCGGAATCGCTGCGTCGTGAACTGATGTTGTTCGGCATCGACGTGATCGTGGTGGCGCCCGGTGCGGTGGCCACGCCGATTTGGGCGAAGGCCGAGGAAGTAGACGTCAGCCAGTATGCCAATACGCCCTACATGTCGCAGCTTCAGAAGATCCGCAGCTACATGCTCGACCGCGGACCGAAAGGGTTGAGGCCGGAGGCGCTGGGCGAGGCGATCTACACCGCGCTGACGACGTCCAATCCGAAAGTGCGCTACGTCGTAACGCCGGACCGCTTCCAGGAAGTGATGAGCGCGATTCTGCCCAAACGCACGATGGACAATCTCATCGCGGGGCGATTGGGACTGAAGCCGGAGAAATCATGACCGGCGTTGCCGGTCCCGTCGTAAATTCACTAGCTTCCCGATTTGAACACGCAGAGCTTGTTGCCGTCGGGATCGCGAAAATACGCGCCGTAAAACGTTTCGCTGCGGGCGCCGGGTGCACCTTCGTCCTTCGCGCCGAGCGAGATCGCCTTAGCATAGACCTTGTCGACCATTTCCCGCGACGGCGCTGCGAACGAGAACATCGTTCCGTTTCCGGCCGTCGCGGGCTTGCCGTCATGCGGCGTGCAGACCGCAAGCATCGCGCCCGCCTTGCTGCCATAGCCCTGCATCCGGTCGCTCGCGAATGTCCGCTGGCCGCCGAGCTCCGCCGTCAGCGCGTCGTAGAACGCCTTCGATTTCTCGAGGTCGTTCGATCCAAGCGTCACATAACCGATCATGTTCGTCTCCTATCTGCCCGACGGCACCTTGTTGAACGGCACGTCCTTGTCGACGCGCACATCGCCGGGAAGGCCGAGCACGCGCTCGGCGATGATGTTGCGCAGGATCTCGTCCGTGCCGCCCGCGATGCGCAAGCCCGGCGCGGAGAGCCAACCTTGCTGGAACATGCCGTTCATCGGGGCATCGTTGCCCGTGAGCGCACCCGCTTCGCCTTCGAGCTCCATCGCAAACGCGGAGAGGTCCTGAAGCTTCGACGCCACCACGACCTTGGCGATGGAGGCTTCCGGTCCCGGCTGCTGGCCGCGCGAAAGCGCCGTCATGGTGCGCAGGGTCGTATATTTCAGGCCCGCCGAGCGCACATACCAGTCCGCGATCTTCTCACGCACCGCGGCGTTCTTGATGGCCGGACCGTCTTCCAGCTCCAGCGTGCGCGCGAGTTGGAGGAGCTGCGGCACGTCGAGTCCGCCGCCCTGTCCGCCGCCGACGGCGAGGCGTTCGTGCATGAGCGTGGTGAGCGCGACCTGCCAGCCCTGCCCGACTTCGCCGACACGCTGGCTATCGGGGATCTTCACATCGGTGAAGAAGATTTCGTTGAAGCCCGAGGCGCCGCTCGCCTGCTTGATCGGGCGCACTTCGACACCGGGCGCCTTCATCGAGAGATGGAACATGGTGAGACCCTTGTGCTTGGGCACATTCGGGTCGGTACGGGTGAGCAGCAGGCCGTAATCGGAGAACTGCGCGCCGGTCGTCCAGATCTTCGATCCGTTGATCGTCCAGGTGTCGCCGTCCTTCACGGCGCGCGTCTTCAGCGCCGCAACATCGGAGCCGCCGGCCGGTTCGGAGAACAACTGGCACCAGATTTCCGTGCCTTCGACCGCCGGCTTCACATAGCGATTCTTGGTTTCGTCGCCGCAATAGGCCATCACGGTCGGGATGCACATGCCCAGCCCGATCGCGAACGGTCCGCCGTATGGCACGTCGTATTTCGATTCTTCCTGCCCGAAGATGATCGACTGCATCGGTGTGCCGCCAATGCCGCCCATGCCCTTGGGCCAGGTGATGCGCGCATAGCCTTTGTCGGCCTTGGTCTTCTGCCAGGCTTTTGCTTTGGCCATCGTATCGCCATCGTCGCGCTCGTCGAGCGGATCGGTGGTGTCGCGCTTGACGCGCGGCTTGGCGTTGGCGTCGAGCCATGCGCGCACTTCGGCGCGGAACGCGGCTTCTTCGGGGCTGTCTTCGAAATCCATGTATTCCTCCTTTATCCGTTCTCTCTCTGCGTCACCCTGAGGTGCCCCGCGTTCTTCGAGGCTCGCTGTCGCTCGTACCTCAGCATGACGCGGGACCGCGAAGGGTCCTTAAGCCGCGTTCGAGAGTTCGAGTTCGGTGACGAGCTTGTCTTTCCAGGTGCGCTGCGGACCGAGTGCAAGACCCAACTGCCGCGAACGCTTGTAGTAGAAGTGGCAATCCGCCTCCCAGGTGAAGCCGATGCCGCCATGCGCCTGGGTGTTTTCCTTGGACGCATAATCGAACGCCTGTGTCGCCGACACACGCGCCGCCGCTGCCGCCAGTGGCAGTTCGCGCGCATTCGTCGACAGCGCCCATGCACCATAATAGGCATTCGAGCGCGCGAGTTCGTTGCCGATATACATGTCTGCAAGCTTGTGTTTGATCGCCTGGAACGAGGCGATCGGACGGCCGAAGGCATAGCGCGTCATCGCGTAATCCTTGGCCATCGCAAGACACACATCCGCGCCACCGACCTGCTCGAACGCGGTGAGGATCGCGGCACGGTCGAGCACGCGGCTCGCCACGCTCCAGCCTTCACCGAGCTTGCCGAGCGCCTCGGCGCTCGCGTTGTCGAACACGATCTCGGCGCTGCCGCGCGAAGGATCGAGCGAATCGAGCGCACGCCGCTTCACGCCCGCGCCTTTGAGATCGACGAGCGCAAGCTGCAGACCACGTTCGCCGGCATCTTCCGAACCGCGCGCGAGCACGATGGCGTAGTCCGCTTCCATGCCGTCGGTGACCGGAGTCTTGGTGCCGGACAGCTTTCCGCCCTTGAACGCCGTGCGGATGTTCTTCGGCGTCACGGCACCCGCAGCTTCGCTGCGCGCAAACGTGCCGATAAGTTCGCCGGACGCGATCTTGGGCAGCAGGCGCTTCTTCTGTTCGTCCGTACCCGCGGCAAGAAGCGCTTCGGCGAAGAGATAGACCGTCGAGGAGAACGGCACCGGCGCCAGCGCGCGGCCGAGTTCTTCTGCAACGACGCAAAGCTCGAGATAGCCGAGACCGAGTCCGCCGAACTCTTCCGGAATCGCGGTGCCCATCCAGCCCATCTCCGCGATCTGCTTCCACAGTGCGGCGTCGTAGCTCGCAGACCCTTCGTAAAGTTTGCGCACCGTTTTGGTGGTGCACTTCTCGCTCAGGAATTTACGCGCCTGTTCCTTGATCTGTTTCTGCTCGTCGGAGAAATCGAAATTCATGCGTCCCTCGATATTCTTGTCGTTGCAGGCGATAAAACACGGCCAAACGTTAAACGCCAGATGTGCATTTTAACGTCCGTTTAAGGCGGCGTGTCCACACTTCCGCGAGGTAAGGCAGGATGCGGCGAATATGGCCAAGGCACAATTCCACAAGAACCAGCGCGTCTTCGTGAAGCCCGTCGGAACATGGGCTCTCGTGGAGCATGTGGTGCCGCATTGGGCCAAGGGCCTCGATGAGCCGATCCGCGTGCATTACGACGCAGGCTTGGGCCGCGAATTCACCGCCGACGAATTGCAGTCGGAGGAACCGGTCGCCGAAAGGAAGTCGGACGGTTCCGAGCATTGGCGCGTCACGCGCGCACGCAACAAGTGGCAGGCCACGGAAGATTGTTCGCGTCATCCCATCCCGGGCACCTATCCGGTGGTGATGACCGGTGAGACCGATTGGGGCGGCTGGCGCGTGCCAGGTGCCGAATACGATCTCGACCCGAGTAAGATCGAGCGCCAGGCGCAGATGATCGCCGCCGCACCGCAGCTTGCCTCCGTTGCGCGCATGCTCGTCGAATGGGCGCGCCGTTCGGGCGAGGAAATGCCGACCGAGCTTGCCGACCTCGCACACCGTGCGCAGGACGTGCTGAGCGCACTCGAGCGCTAGGACTACTTCTTCGTTTCGGGAACAGGCGGCGCGGCCGCGTGTTGCGCCGCCGGCGTGCTCGCGGTTTCGGAAGCGTCCGTGGTCGCTTTGGGATGCAGCGGCGAGAATTTGATCTGTGTGAAGGTGATCGTCACGACCTTGCTGTTGCCGACGATGCGCCGCGCCTCGGCCACCAGACGCGCCGTGAGCGCCGCGGTATCGATGGCGAGAGGGTCCTGGGCCTTTCCGGTTGGCGACGCATTCACGTCGCGCACGAATGCGTCCTGGATGAAGGCGAGCTTGTCGCGGATCTCGACAGATGCCGACGGCGTGGACGCAACCAGCTTGGAAGAGATGTAGCTGTAGCCCTGAAGCTTGCCGTCGACGCTCATCGGCGCGATCAGGAACGGCATCTGGACATGCGTGCCCGGCTCTTCCTTCGGCGTTTTGGGCTCGTCCGCCGCGCGCGCGGGCAAGCTGAGAATTAGGGCTGCGGCAAGGACGGCCAGTTTGCGCATCCGGCGACCCTCGCCCCATCATGGCTAACAAAGCGTTACCTTTCAGAAGTGCCGATAGCCCGCACGCGGAACGGGCACATCCCTTCCCTGCGCATCCACAAGCACGACACCCGAACCCTGCTCCACCCGGCCGATGCAGGTGACGGGTGTGGGCGTGTTTTGGGGTGGCGAGGCCGCGGTGAACGCAATCTCGTAATCGTCGCCCGAGGTTGCGGCGCGGACGATCGCATCCATGCCGTCGCCCCAGAGCGCCGCAAGTACATCCGAGCGCGGGATGTGTTCGGCCTGCAGCACGATGCGCACAGCCGATGCCTCGGCGATATGTCCGAGATCGGCGAGGAGACCGTCGGAAATGTCGAGCGACGCGGTCGCGATGCCGCGCAACGCCTGTCCGAGCGCAAGGCGCGGCGTGGGCAGGCGATAGCGGGATATCAGATAATCGCTGTGAGAAGCCTCTTCGCCCTTCAGCACCGCCAATCCGCCGCCGCCATCGCCGATCGTGCCGGAGACGAACACCAGATCGCCGGGCACAGCACCCGCGCGGCGGATCATCGTGCCCACCGGCACATGACCGAACGCGGTGATGGCGATAGAGAGCGGCCCCGGCGTCGAGGTCGTATCGCCGCCCAATAGCGACAGCGCAAATTCCGCCTGATCTTCGCTTAAGCCGCGCGCAAACGATTCCAGCCACGGCATATCGATGCTGGCCGGCAGCGACAGCGCCAGCAGATAGCCATGCGGCGCCGCACCCTTGGCGGCGAGATCGGAGAGGTTCACGCGCAGCGCCTTCTTCGCGACCATGTCCGGCGGATCGCTTGCAAAGAAATGCACGCCTTCGACCAGCGCGTCCGTCGTGACGACGAGATCGGCGCCCTCGCGCGCCGGGATGACCGCGGCGTCGTCCTTGAGCCCGAACGCGCCGGGTGCGGTGGCGAGTGGGGCAAACATCTGTGCGATCAGCTGAAATTCGGAAAGACGCGGCATGGGCCGACTATAATCCGGCAGGCCCGGCAATGCCTGCAACAAAGAGTAGAATCGCGCTACGCTGACCGCATTCAAGCTGGAGGATTCCATGTGCATCCATAACGCCATCAACCGCCGTCATCTCGGATCGCTGTTTCTGGGCGTGGCAGGCGCCGCCATGCTGCCCAGAGCCGCTTCCGCCAGTGCCCAGATCAAGGCGATGTGCGTGACCTGCATCGACTATCGCTTCCTGAACAAGGACACCGCGTACATCGCCAACGAGCTCGATCTCTTCAAGGAGGCCGACATCCTGGCGCTGGCTGGCGCATCGCTCTCTGGTGTGTCGAAGATGTTCAAGGACTCCGTGCCGGCGTTCTGGGAGCAGGTGGGACTTGCCAGCAAGCTGCATGAAATCCAGAAGGTCGTCGTCGTCGATCATCGCGAGTGCGGCGCCTTCAACGCCGAGTTCGGCGTGCCGCCGAACCGCGAGGCCGAAACCAAGCAGCACCGCGACGTGATGGTGAGACTGGCGCAGGCGTTCAAGGACAACAAAATCCCGCTCCCGCTCGAGTTCTATCTCATGCCGCTCGAAGGCTGCGCCGAACGCATCATGGTCTGAGCCGGTTCTCGAGGCGAATTTCCTGAAGGAAGAGCTTCGCCTCCTTGATCATATTGCGCGCGCTTTTCAGAACGGCGGAGTACTGCGCGCGCTGCGCCTTTGCCTCCCGGTTGTGGAAGGCCTCGCGCTCGGCGTTGCGATTGCCTTTCGGCGCACCGCGCTTCCCGACATACACCGGCAACCGGCACCGCCCCTCCGCATCGCGGATTCCAGATATTGTGCTCTTTGTCGCTTTTCTCACCGCGAGCCACCACATGCAGTCATTTGTTTTTCAAAACTTGCTATTTTTCCTGCGATTCACTTCGAAAAAATCCACTTGCGGATCAACCCACATAAGAACATATAGGGAACATTCTAAGTTGCAAGCGAGTCGTTCCGTATGCTATTGTCATACAGAGCTAGCGAGACCACCCAGATGACAACCTCGGTCCTCAGCGTGCGCGTAAACGAAGAAGAGCGTTCCCTTCTGGAGGCGGCTTCCGAACAGGCGCGCACAAATTTGAGCGATTTCATCCGGCGCAAAGCGCTGGAGGCGGCCGAAATCGACGTCCTGGAGCGGCGTGTGGTTACGATCCCGGCAAAGCATTGGGAAGCCTTCGAGGAATGGGCGCATCGGCCCGCCAAGAAGATCGCGGCGCTCGAGGCTCTGGCGCGCAAGCCGCCGAAGTGGAAGTAGCGCGACCGCGGCCGCTCGCGGAAGCCGACGATCGCAGTGCGTTTGATTGCGGCCGCGAGTCGATGAACCTCTGGTTTCGCCGCCATGGCTGGGCGAACCACGCGGCAGGCGTTTCGCGCGTCAACGTAATCTGCGAGGCGGCAACGAACAGCATCGTAGGCTATGTCACGATCAGCGCCGCACAGATCGAGCGTGCAGCCCTGCCGAAAGCCCGGCAACGCAATATGCCCGATCCTCTGCCCGCGACGCTTCTGGGTCAGCTTGCCATTCACAAGGATTGGCAGGGACAGGGCTACGCGGAAGTGCTTCTCTTGTTCGCCCTACGCTTGGCGCTTCGCGCCTCCCATGATGTTGCCAGTTGGGGTGTCATCACCCATCCAGTCGACAATGGTGTACGATCATTCTACGCGCGCTACGGCTTCGAGGATCTGCCCTTCGATCCCCGCCGCGCGATGGCGGTGCGAATGGCTGACCTCGAACGCAGTGATATCTCAGCGGGGTGAGTATTGGGGATAGGCGACAGAAATTTCTGTCCACTGTCCTGCCATCAGCCGGGAAGCGAAACCTGAACCGGCATCACGCCATCGTGACGAGCACCCGGAAGATCGAACGCTATCGTTGTCGCAAGGCGCGGAGCGAGTTGAAGAGATGATAGGAATCAAAGCGCATCCGGGAGCCAGAGCGCCCCAGATTCTCTTGGCCCTGGGGCTTCTCGTTTTTGTCGACCGCGCCGAAGCTCAGCCGCCCCTTGCAACCGATGCGCTCAAGAAGCTGGAGATCTATGGCGGAGATTGGACCGTTCGCGCCGATCATCCCTGGAGTGGCGCGCCCAGAGGCAGTTCTGACCGTCTTCTGAGCCGATGCCAGCGCTTCTCGGCCTACTTCGCCTGCGAGCAGACGGTGAACCTAAAACCGCAGGCGCTGATCGTCTACACGGCCGCGGAAGCGCCCAATCGCCTCCACACGCGCACGATTGCACCCGACGGCCGCGCCGGTGGCCGCGGCGACCTCGTGCTCGAAGGCAATCGCTGGACCTATCTCGACAAGCCGCCAACCGGCCTGAAGGGGCCATGGTCGCGTACCGAGAATGCAATTCTCGACAAGGACCATATCCGGTTCGTCGAATACGAATCTTCAAACGAAGGCAAGACCTGGGTTCAAACCAACGCAGGCCTCGAAGTCCGAACGACTCGTCGCTGACGAACGCACCCGGCAGCGTGGGCGTCGTGATCATCGGAGGCGATGGTCATGCGCGCGGCGGACTTCTACGTGATCTGTCCCGCGTTCAATCGTGCGCGCCAGAGCAACGTTCCTCTTCATCAGGCGGGGCAGAATCCCTCATATCACACGTGGCTGTCATCCCGGCCAAGCGATGCATCAGCATCGCGCCGGGCCGGGACCCAAGGGAATTACCGGCACGATAGGTCCCGGCGCTCACTTCGCTCGGCCGGGACAAGCAAGCGGTGATCGCAATGCGATCTAAAACTGCAGCTCATCATCCGGCGGGGTTTCGCCGAATTCCACCGCGCGTTTGCGGCGGGCGAGTTTGTCGAGGGCGGCGTTGACGAAGCTGGGTTCGTCGCCGGAGAAGAACGCGTGGCTGACGTTGAAATATTCAGCATGCCACGGAAAATGTTGATCCTATGCGCCGATTTTTACTCTGGCCCCAAATTCTCCGCTACCTGCGACCACGATTTCCTAAATATGCAGAGGATGCTTTGGGTCGGAGACTTTCAGTAACAGATACGCCCTTGCAGCATAATAGAGCGACACAGGGGCATTGGCCTTGCAGAACTGATCAACCCAACCGATCAAGTCTCCTGCATCAACCTCTTTCTGGTCCGTCAAGGCTGTAACATATCCGCGAAGCCAAGCTTGCATTGGCAGACCTTCTGCACCGCCGGACCGTACGGCTGCCGTCCATTCGGCGCAGGTCTTATTCCCCTCTCCTAAGATTTTGCTTTCCGCAGCGCCGGCATACCCGCATAAGAGCATCGCCGTCATCACTAACAGAACTCCACGGCTTTTCATCTTCCACCACAAGCTTGTTCTGCCTGTTCTTGCGTTGGTTCTAAAACTGAAACTCATCATCCGGCGGGGTTTCGCCGAATTCTGTCGCCCGTTTGCGGCGGGCGAGTTTGTCTAGAGCGGCGTTGACGAAGCTGGGTTCGTCGCCGGAGAAGAACGCGTGGCTGACGTCGAGATATTCGTCGATCACCACCTTGCCCGGCACATCCTTCAGCGCGATCAGCTCGAACGTGGCCGCGCGCAGGATCGCGCGCAGGATGGAATCGATGCGCGACAGCCGCCAGTCGGCGCTGAGAACCTTGGTGATGCCGGCGTCGATCTCTTCCTGGTGCTTCGGCACGCCGCGCACCAACCCTGCGAAAAATTCGGCATCGGTTTCGCCCGCTGTTCCGGTCTCGGGTTCCCACCCGAAGCGGTGCTCGACGAATTCGCGCACGACCTCTTCGGTGTCGACGCCCGTCAGTTCCATCTGATAGAGCGCCTGCACGGCGGCCAGCCGTGCTGCGCTGCGCGCGCTGCGGTCGCTCATCGGATGCCGAAGCGCGCCCGCGCCTCGATCAGCGACAGGCAGGCGCGCGCGGCATCGCCGCCCTTATCACCGCCTTCGCGCGCGGCGCGCACTTCGGCCTGGCGCTCGTTCTCGACCGTCAGGATGCCGTTGCCGATGCAGATTCCGTGTATGAGACCGAGGTCCATCAGCCCGCGCGCGCTTTCGCCTGCCACGATCTCGAAATGATAGGTCTCGCCGCGGATCACGCAGCCGAGCGCGACGAAGCCGTCGAACATCTCGCCGCCATCCTGGCCCGCTTGCGCGGCAAACAGGATCGCGGGCGGAATCTCGAGCGCGCCGGAGACCGTGATGCGGCTGAACTGGGCGCGGGCGGTGTCGAGCGCCGCAGTCGCGCCATCGAGCAGCGCGGACGCGATATGGTCGTAATAGCGCGACTCGACGATCAGGATCTTGGCGGTCATGAATTGTCCTTGCCGCGGATCGCGTGCGTGCCGACGATGTCGAGACCGTAGCCGTCGAGCGCCACGACCTTCTTCTCCGGCGTGTCGGTCAGAAGCACCATGTCCTTGACGCCGAGGTCGAGCAGTATCTGCGCGCCGACGCCGTATTCCTTCACACGCCTACGGTCGATGTCGTCCTCGATGCGGCGCGACAGCACATCGGTCACGAAGGTGGGCCGCGTCTGGCGCAGCACCACGACCACGCCGCGGCCGCGCTCCGCGATAATGCGCATCGCCTCGCCCAGCGTGTCGTGCGCATAGTTCTTCCAGGCGAGCATGTCCGAGAAGATGTTGATCGCGTGCATGCGCACCAGCATCGGCTCGGGCGTCGTGATATCGCCCTTCACCAGCGCGATGTGCTCGGCGTAGTCGAGCTCGTTGACGTAAACGACCATCTTCCACGAGCCGCCATTGTGGCTCTCGAACGGCACTTCGATGCGGCGCTTGACGAAGTGATCGTATTTGCGGCGATAGGCGATGAGGTCGGCGATGGTGCCGATCTTGAGATTGTGGTGCTGCGCGAATTTCACGAGGTCGGGCAGCCGCGCCATCGTGCCGTCATCGTTCATGATCTCGCAGATCACGCCGGCCGGCGTCAGCCCCGCGAGCCGCGCGATATCGACCGACGCCTCGGTGTGGCCGGCGCGCACGAGCGCACCGCCATGACGCGCGACCAGCGGAAAGACGTGGCCTGGCGTGACGATGTCGCCCGGGCCTTTGGTCGCGTCGATGGCGACCGAGATCGTGTGCGCGCGGTCATGCGCGGAGATGCCGGTGGAGATGCCTTCCTTGGCTTCGATGGAAACCGTGAACGCGGTCTGGTTCGGCGTGCCGTTGACCGGCGTCATCATCGGAATCTTGAGCGTCTCGGCGCGCTCCTGGGTGAGCGCCAGGCAGATGAGCCCGCGGCCATACTTCGCCATGAAGTTCACGGCATCGGGCGTACACATCTGTGCGGGGATAACGAGATCGCCTTCGTTCTCGCGGTCCTCGGCATCGATCAGGATGAACATCTTGCCGTTGCGCGCGGCTTCGATGACGTCCTCGATCTGGGCGATATAGTCGTGAAAGACCGCGACGTTCATGCTGCCACCAGCCGCGCGACATAGCGCGCCATCAAATCGGCCTCGAAATTCACCTTCATGCCGGCCTTGGCACGGCCGAAGGTGGTGACGCTCTGTGTGTGAGGAATGATGTTGACGCCGAAGCGCGCACCATCGACGTCGTTGACCGTCAGCGAAACACCATCGAGCGCAACGGACCCCTTGGGCGCCACGAAACGCGCGAACTTCATCGGCACCTCGAAGGTCAGCCGGAGCGACTCGCCTTCCGGCTTCGTGCCCACGATCTCGGCCACCGCATCGATATGGCCGGTGACGATATGGCCGCCGAACTCGTCGCCCACGCGCATCGGCCGTTCGAGATTGACGGGGTCACCCACCTTCCAGGCGCCCATGGTGGTCTTGGACATCGTCTCGGCCGAAGCCGTGACCGCGAACCAGCGGTCTTTGGCCGTGCCTTTGTCCACCACGGTCATGCACGCGCCCGAGCACGCGATCGAGGCGCCCATGTCGACGCCGGTGACGTCGTAATGGGTCGCGATCACGATATGGGTGTCGCCGCGCTTCTCCACGTGGCGCACCTTGCCGACATCGGTGACGATTCCGGTGAACATGGGGCTGTTTTAGGCTCTGGCCGCGAAGGATTCCAGCACATCCGGCCCGAGAGCGCGACGCCCCGCCGGAACGAAGCGCGACGCTTCGTCAAGATCGAGCGCCGCCAGCGCATCGACGGCATTGCGGCCGGACCCACCCAGCACGATGGGCGCACGGAAGACCTCCAGCCGGTCGGCCAGGCCGCGATCGATGAAGGCGGCGTGGACGGCCGCTCCCCCTTCCACCAGAAGGCGCGTGATGCCCCGGCGCGCGAGTTCGGCGAGCACCGCGCCCACATCGGGCCGGCCGCGCGGATCGCGCGCCACCTTGACGATCTCGACGCCGGAGGCGACCAGGGTGCCGCCGCCATTGGCGACGGTGAAGACGATAGTCGGTGTCTGCTTCGCGGTGCGGACGAGCTTTGCCGCTTCCGGCAGACGGAGCCTGGTGTCGAGCACGATGCGCACCGGGGAGCGGTCTTCGAGCCCTGGCAGACGGCAGGTGAGTTCGGGGTCATCGGCCAGCGCGGTTTCGATCCCGACCAGGATCGCATCGTTCTTCGCGCGCAACAGATGCCCGAAGCGGCGCGCCCCGGGCCCCGTGATCCACTTGCTCTGGCCGGAGACCGTCGCCGTCTTGCCGTCGAGACTCTGCGCGATCTTGAGCGTGACCAGCGGACGGTTCTCCGCTAGGCGCAGAAAAAAGCCGGCGTTCAACGCAGCCGCCTCCCGTTCGAGCACACGGGTCGCGACATCGATCCCGGCGGCGCGCAGCATGGCGATGCCTTTTCCGCTGACGCGTGGATCGGGATCCTCGACCGCCGCGACGACACGCACGACACCCGCTTCCACCAGCGCATGTGCGCAGGGCGGCGTCTCACCGTGATGGGCGCAGGGCTCGAGCGTCACATAGGCGGTCGCCCCGCGCGCGCCATCGCCGGCTTCCGCCAGCGCTATCGTTTCGGCATGCGGCCGTCCACCCTTCTGCGTCCAGCCACGCCCGATAACGCGGTTCTCCGCAACGATCACGCATCCCACTGCTGGGTTGGGCGCCGTAGTCCCGAGCCCTCGCTCAGCCAGCGCGAGCGCATGACGCATGTGACCGGCGTCGGTCATATCTTCGCTTTTGCCGGCGAAAGCGACGTTGCGGCACCTTCGGATTGGTTCACGCGGAGACGCGGAGACGCGGAGTGGGGGAGACCGTTCACGATTCTCTGCAGGCCTTCTTTCAACGTTGGCGCCCCAAAATTTATCAGCAGACCCACGGGAAGCTTCAGCAGACGCAGATAGGTGAGCACCTGTTTGCCGTGGATCGCTGCGGATTTCTCGATCGACTTGATCTCAACGACGACCCGCGCGTCGACCAAAAGGTCGACGCGCAATCCATCTTCGAACCGCAGACCATCATATTCGAACGAAACAGGTTTCTGCCGCTCAACGTGCAAACCCCGTCTTTGCAGGTCGCGGCATAAAACTGTCTCGTAAACGGATTCGAGCAGACCGGGCCCTAGTGCCGTGTGCAATTTGAAGGCTGCATCGACAATCTCGCCCGTCACATCGTCGAGTGGACGCCCCGAATCCATCGCTCCGCGTCCTCCGCGCCTCCGCGTGAAATCTATTCCTTGTCGCCTTCGAGTTCGCCGATCAGGTTTTCGAAATCCTTGGTCTCGCGGAAGTTCTTGTAGACCGAGGCGAAGCGGACATAGGCGACCTTGTCGAGGCTGGAGAGCGCCTGCATCACGAGCTCGCCGATGGTCGTGGCCTGGATCTCGTTTTCACCGAGGCTTTCCAGGCGCCGCACGATCCCCGTCACCATGCGGTCGACGCGCTCGGCCTCCACCGGCCGCTTGCGCAGCGCATGCGCGAGCGAGCGCTCAAGCTTGTCGCGGTCGAAGGGCTCGCGCCGTCCGTTCTTCTTCACCACCACCAGTTCGCGCAGCTGCACGCGCTCGAAGGTCGTGAAGCGTCCGCCGCACGCCGGACAATGGCGCCTGCGCCGGATCGCGGAATTGTCCTCGCTCGGACGGCTGTCCTTCACCTGGCTATCGTCGTGTCCGCAGAACGGGCAGCGCATGAGATTCTTCTTCCCCTAGTAGATCGGAAAACGCTTGCACAGATGGCCGACGCGTTCGCGCACCGAGGCCTCGACCGCAGGATCGCCTTCGTCGCCATTCTTGGCCACGGCATCGACCACTTCAACGATGAGTTTGCCGATCTCGCGGAATTCCGGAACCCCGAAACCGCGCGTCGTCCCCGCCGGCGAACCTAACCTGATGCCCGAGGTGATCGCGGGCTTCTCGGTATCGTAAGGCACCGCGTTCTTGTTGCAGGTGATCGAGGCGCGGTCGAGCGCCTTCTCCGTGGGACGGCCGGTCGCTTTCTTGGGCCTCAGATCGACCAGCATCAGATGCGTGTCCGTGCCGCCGGAGACGATGTCCAGCCCTTCGGACTGCAAGGTCTCGGCAAGCGCCTTGGCGTTTTCCACCACGCGCTTCGAATAGAGCTTGAAGTCGGGCTTCAGCGCCTCGCCGAACGCCACCGCCTTCGCCGCAATCACATGCATCAACGGCCCGCCCTGCAGACCTGGAAAGACCGCGGAGTTGATCTTCTTCCCCAGCGCTTCGTCGCGCGAGAGGACCATGCCGCCGCGCGGCCCGCGCAGGGTCTTGTGCGTCGTCGTCGTGGCGACATGGGCATGGTCGAGTGGATTGGGATGGACGCCACCCGCCACCAGACCCGCGAAATGCGCCATGTCGACCATGAAGTAGGCGCCGACCGAATCCGCGATCTCGCGGAAGCGCTTGAAATCGATGATGCGCGGATAGGCCGAGCCGCCGGCGATGATGAGCTTGGGCTTGTGCTCCTTGGCGAGCGCCGCGACTTCGTCCATGTCGATGCGCTGGTCCTGGCGGCGCACGCTGTAGGGCACCGGCTTGAACCATTTGCCGGACTGGTTGACCGGCGACCCATGGGTGAGATGCCCACCTGCCGCGAGATCGAGGCCCATGAAGGTGTCGCCCGGCTGAAGCAGCGCGAAGAACACCGCCTGGTTCGCCTGCGCGCCGGAATGTGGTTGCACATTGGCGAAGGAACAGTCGAACAGCCGGCAGGCGCGGTCGATGGCGAGCTGCTCGGCGACATCGACAAATTCGCAGCCGCCATAGTAGCGGCGGCCGGGATAGCCTTCCGCGTATTTGTTGGTGAGCACGGAGCCTTGCGCCTCGAGCACGGCGCGGCTGACGATATTTTCCGACGCGATCAGTTCGATCTTGTCCTGCTGGCGCGCCAGTTCCTCGCCGATGGCCTTGGCGATCTCCGGATCGGCGGCCGCCAGATCCTGGTTGAAAAAGGCGGAAATCATCGTTTCCGCCGCACTCGCCGCCGCCATGCCACACCTCGCCAGGAACACCGCCCCATAGCTGGACAGACGCCGCACCTATCGGGGACGTACCCGTACCCCTTTACCAGATGTTGCGCCAGACAGACGGTGAAAACATGCCCAGCCGCTTTGTCGCGGATCGGCGCGTCAAGTGTATCGAAATACAGAAAGCGAACGGGCAAGGGACGGAAGAGTACAGAATCTCAACTAAAGATAGAGAATAATAAAGAATATAACACTATCGTGATGATTCCGAAGAATAAAAGTCTTTTTATTGGATCAGAATTGGGCATTCTCCGAATATTGATTCGACCCGCTTTGTTTCTTCCCGGGTCAGTATTGAACGCCAGCGTTCCTTGAGGAGTCTGCCATGAAGACGACCGCGCACGAGACGCCAACCGCGCAATCCAGCGACCTGCTCAAGCTCGCCAGTGAAATCGTGGCCGCCTATGTCAGCAACAACTCGGTTTCGGCCAGCGAATTGCCGAGCATGATCAAGAGCGTGCACGCAACGCTGGGCGGCCTTACGGGCGGCGCGGGTGCGGAGCTGCTCACCGCACAAAAGCCCGCGGTGAACATCAAGAAGTCGATCACGCCGGAGTACATCGTCTGTCTGGAAGACGGCAAGAAGCTGAAGATGCTGAAGCGCTATCTGCGCTCGCGCTATGGGCTTTCGCCGGAGGATTACCGCGCGAAATGGGGCCTGCCCGCGGATTATCCGATGGTCGCGCCGAACTACGCCGCCCAGCGTTCCGAGTTCGCCAAGAAGATCGGCCTCGGCCGCTCCTCCCCGCCGACCAAGGGCCGCAGGCGCGGATAATCCGCAAAAACCAAGTGCCTCACGCGGAGACGCGGAGTCCGCGGAGTTCTTTTTCTTCTCCGCGTCCTCCGCGGCTCCGCGTGAATCTCTTATTCGATCAGCGCCCGTCGGATTGCTTCTTCAGCACATATTCGAGCTTGCGCCGTGCGGCGTCTGCAAGCGCAGCCTGAGGCGCAGACGCGGGGCCGACGACGGTGGCTTCGGTGCCGGTGGCGCCGTCGATGGCGGTGGCTTTGACAAAATTTCCCTGGATCACGAACTCGATGAAGATCTCGCCGCCCGCAGGCATTACGCGGCGCGCTTGAGGCGGTGCGCGGTCCAGACCTGGTCGAGCGCGCGCACGAGGTCGTACAGCATCGCTTCGCTGTGTGCGGGCGAAGGCGTGAAGCGCAGGCGCTCCGTGCCGCGCGGCACGGTTGGATAGTTCACCGGCTGCACATAGATGCCGTGATCGTAAAGCAGCGAGTCCGATACCGCCTTGCACAGGGCCGCATCGCCCACGAACACCGGCACGATGTGGCTGGGCGAATCCATCACCGGCAGGCCGGCTTCCGCCATCAGCCGTTTCAGCAGCGCCGCGCGGGCCTGCAGCAATTCGCGCTCCGCATCGCTTTCCTTCAGGTGCCGCACGCTCGCGAGCACGCCCGCCGCGATCGCCGGCGCGAGCGAGGTCGTGAAGATGAAGCCGGGCGCGAAAGAGCGGATGCAGTCGATCAACTCGTTCGACGCGGCGATATAGCCGCCCATGACGCCGAACGCCTTGGCGAGCGTGCCTTCGACGATATCGATGCGCTGCATCTGCCCGTCGCGCGCCGCCACACCCGCGCCGTGCGGCCCATAGAGGCCGACGCCGTGAACCTCGTCGATATAGGTGATCGCGCCGTATTTCTCGGCGAGATCGCAGATCGCCTCGACCTTCCCGAAATCGCCATCCATCGAATAGACGGATTCGAACGCGATCAGCTTGGGCGCCGACGGCTCGGCCTCGCGCAGCTTGGCTTCCAGATCCGCCATGTCGTTGTGCTTGAAAATCCGCTTTTCCATGCCGCCGTGACGGATGCCTTCGATCATGGAGGCGTGGTTGTAGGCGTCCGAGAACACGATCAGGCCCGGAAGAATCTTGGCCAGCGTCGCGAGCGTCGTGTCGTTGGACACGAAGCCCGAAGTGAAGAGCAGCGCACCGTCCTTGCCGTGGAGCTCCGCGAGCTCAGCCTCGAGTTCGACATGGTAATGGGTGGTGCCGGAGATGTTGCGCGTGCCGCCCGAGCCCGCGCCCGTCGTGTCGATCGCCTCATGCATCGCGGCGAGCACTTTGGGGTGCTGGCCCATGCCCAGATAATCGTTGCTGCACCACACGACCACCGGCCGCCGCGCGCCCTGGGTGTGGAAATCGGCGTTCGGATAGTCGCCGCGCGCCCGCACGATATCGGTGAAGACGCGATAGCGCCCCTCGCGCTTCAGCCCCGCCAAAGCCTCGCGAAACCGGGAAAGATAGGGAAAGACCATGGGCTCTTTCACGTCCTCTATCCCTAAAGATAGCTCCCGGACCCGGCGAAACCTAGGCATCAAATCCGTCCAAAACGACGCGGCTGGCCCACCTTTGAGCCCAACATCGCGATCCTATGCTCCAGGGAACCGGCCGGATCAGGCGGCGATGGCGACGGCGGCGTTAACCGCCACGGCGATCAGGACGGTGTTGAAAAAGAACGACACGATGGAATGCCAGAGCGTGGTACGGCGTATACGCGTCGAACAGACCTGGACGTCGGAAACTTGCGCGGTCATGCCGATGACGAACGCATAGTACAGAAAATCGGCGGCGCCCGGCTCCTTCGTGTCGGGGAAGGCCAGACCGCTGCCACCCTTCTTCTTGGCCGGCTCGGAATAGAAGAGATAGGCGTAGTGGAACGCCATCATCATGTGCAGCATGAACCAGCCAAGCGGCGCCCCGACGACGGCGAGCACGATCGCAAGCGGGTTCACGCCCTGCTTCTGATGAAGGATCGTGATGATCGCGAAACAGCAGAACCCGATCATCACCAGCGAGAACAGGACGACGATCAGGATGCCTTCGTCCTCGATGTCGGCTTTCTTGTCGAGCTGCACCGGAGTGATGTGCGCCGCGATCCAGGCCAAGCTTGCAATGTAACTTAAGAAAAACGCGTCACCGCCCGCGAGCAGACGAACCGGCGGTGAGAGGCTGGCCGTCAGCGCGAAGACAAGCGCGCCCAGCGCGAGGCAGAAATAGAACCGCCAGTGATGGTTCCAGTGGGAGCGGAAGAAAACGGGCAACGGCGTCTCCGTGTGGAGAGACCAGCCTACCCTCCCCTTGAGGGAGGGTCGAAATCTTTCGAGCACAGCGAAGAAAGATTTCGGGGAGGGGTACCTCCCCTATCCAAAGTGAGCCCTCCCGCAAAAATCCTTCGGATTTTTCGACCCTCCCTCAAGGGGAGGGTGAAGGTTCGTCAGAGCCGGAAGCGGACCTGGTCGATCCAGAAGCGCTCGACGCGGCGGAGCGTCGTATTGAGCGGTTCGAGATCGGCCTCGACGACGTTGCCGACCGGCCCGAGCGAGCCCAGATGCCGCTCGAACAGTTCGTGCAGCATCTTGCGGACAACCTCGCCCTTGTCGGTTAGCCGCACCAGTACGGAGCGGCGATCGGCTTCGGAGCGTTCGTGGTGGATATAGCCCGCCTCGACCAGCTTCTTCAGATTGTAGGAGACGTTGGAGCCCAGATAATGGCCGCGCGTGCGCAACTCGCCCGCGGTCAGTTCCTGGTCGCCGACGTTGAAGAGCAGCAGCGCCTGAACGCTGTTGATCTCGCGTTCGTCCCGACGGTCGAGTTCGTCCTTGATCACGTCCAGCAACTGACGATGCAGACGCTCAACCAAATTGAGAGTTTCAAGATAATGCTTGGCGAGCGCTTGCGCGCCGTCGAGCGCCGCAGCTGCCTGCGGTCTGGCCAATGCTGTCATCGCTTTTTTCTCCGCTTTTGCGGAGCCCACCTTCGTTATGGGATCACGATAGGAGGCGGAGGTTAAAGGGTCGTAAAAATTATCAGAGAATGCCGCGGAGCATCTGAATGATGCCGGAGAAATCCATGCCGGCATGTCCTTTGGCCGCCATGAGGGCATAGAGCTGCGCCGCTTCGGCACCCATTGGTGTTGCAGCGCCCGCATTTTGCGCTGCGGATTGCGCAAGCTTGAGATCTTTCAGCATCAGTGCCGTTGCGAAGCCGCCGGTATAGTCGCGGTTGGAGGGCGCGGTCGGGACCGGTCCCGGCACGGGACAGTACGTCGTAAGCGACCAGCACTGCCCCGACGCCGCCGACATGATGTCGAAGAGCTTCTGGGGATCGAGGCCGAGCTTTTCGCCCAGAACGAACGCCTCGCAGGTGCCGATCATCGAGATCGCAAGCAGCATGTTGTTGCAGATCTTCGCGGCCTGCCCCGCGCCCGCGCCACCGGCATGGACGATGCGCTTGCCCATCTTCTGCAAGATAGGCTCCGCACGCGCGAACGCCTTGTCGCTGCCGCCGCACATGAAAGCGAGCGTACCGGCCTCGGCGCCACCGACGCCGCCCGACACCGGCGCATCGAGGAAATCGAAGCCGGCTTTTGTCGCGGAGTCGTGCACGGCGCGCGCGGAATCGATGTCGATGGTCGAACAGTCGATCAGCAGCGCGTCCTTCTTTGCGGCAGTCAGGATGCTATCCGTTTCCAGATAGACCCCCCGCACATGCTGGCCCGCCGGCAGCATGGTGATGATGACATCGGCGGACGTCACCGCTTCGAGCGCAGTCGCCGCGCTTTTGCCGCCCGCATCGGTCACCGGCTTCAGCGCTGCTGCACTGACGTCGAACGCCGTGACGCCCTCGCCCGCCTTGAGCAGGTTACGCGCCATCGGCCCACCCATATTGCCGACGCCGATAAATGCGATGTTGGTCATAGACTCAGTTCCTTCTCTCCCAGCGGTGCGAAATAGACGTCCACGGCGGCATCGGTGACCGCCGCGAGGTCGGGCGGGTCCCATTTCGGGGTGCCGTCCTTGTCGATGATGGTGGCGCGGACACCTTCGTAGAAATCGTGGCCTTTGACGACGCGGTTGACCATGCGCCATTCCATCTTCATGCAGTCGTCGAATTCGTGCGTGGCGCCTTCGCGCAACTGGCGGAACGCGATCTTGGTCGCGGTCGGGGATTTCGCGCGGATCGCTCGCGCGGTGTCGTCGCCCCAATCGGTGTGTTCGTTGTCCAGCGCCGCCAATATCTCTTCGACCGAATTGAGCGCAAAAATCCGGTCGATGGTGGCGCGGTGTTCGAGCAGGAAGGTGTCCGGCACGCTTTCCTGAAGTGGCGCGACGGCTGCGTCGGGCGCGGCACCTCCGGCGAGCGCGTCGATCAGCACAGGCCATTTTGCCATCGGAACGAAATGCGTGGCGACACCGGAATAGAGGGTGTCCGTCGTCTTCAGCCGCGCGCCGGTCAGACCCAGATACATCCCGATCTGACCGGGACAGCGTGGCAGGAAGTAGCTTCCACCGACGTCCGGAAACAGACCGATGCCGGTCTCCGGCATCGCGAAGGTCGTGGTCTCGCCCGCGACCCGATGACTGCCATGCACCGATACGCCGACGCCGCCGCCCATCACGATCCCCTGGATCAGCGCGATGTAGGGTTTCGGATAATGCTTGATCGTGGCGTTCAGGATGTATTCGTCGTGATAGAAATCGAGCGCATAGGGTGTTCCGGTCTTGCCCGACTCATAAAGCGAACGGATGTCTCCGCCCGCACAGAAAGCCCGCTCGCCGGCCCCCTGAATGACAACCGCCTTCACAGCTTCATCGTGTGCCCATTCATCAAGCTGCGCTTTTATCGCGACGCACATCGCGTGCGTCAGTGCGTTCAGCGCTTTCGGCCGGTTGAGCGTAATCAAGCCCGAGGCGCCGCGCGTCTCGAACAGGACGTCGTCCATCATTGCCGGAACATTTCCCTTGAGACGATCACGCGCATGATCTCGTTGGTGCCTTCGAGAATCTGATGCACGCGCAGGTCGCGCACATGACGTTCGGCCGGAAAGTCCTTGAGATATCCGTATCCGCCGTGGAGCTGCAGCGCGTCATTGGCGATCTTGAAGCCGATGTCGGTGGCAAAGCGTTTCGCCATCGCGCACAGCATGGTCGCGCGTCCGTCGCGGCGGTCGAGGGCGGAGGCGGCATTGCGGATCATCAGCCGCGAGGCCTCCAGTTCGGTCGCCATGTCCGCAAGCTTGAACTGCGTCGCCTGGAAGTCGGCGATCGCGCGGCCGAACTGCTTGCGCTCGCTGACATAGGACTGGGCCTCCTCCAGCGCCGCGCGCGCCGTGCCGACCGAGCAAGCGCCGATATTGATGCGCCCGCCATCCAGCCCGCTCATTGCGATGCGGAAGCCCTCGCCCTCAGCACCGATGCGATTTTCCACCGGCACGCGGCAATCCTCGAAGATCACCTGGGCGGTCGGCTGCGAATTCCAGCCCATCTTGCGTTCGTGCTTGCCGAACGAAAGCCCCGGCGTGCCTTTCTCGACGACCACACACGAAATCCCCTTCGGCCCGTCCTCGCCCGTGCGCACCATGCAGACATAAACGTCCGAAGTCCCCGCGCCGGAGATGAACGCCTTGGAGCCGTTCAGCACATAATGTTCGCCGTCTTTCACCGCGCGCGTCTTAAGCGCGGCCGCGTCCGAGCCCGAGCCCGGCTCGGTCAGGCAATAGGATGCGATCTTCTCCATCGTCACCAGCGAGGGCAGAAAGCGCTGGCGCTGCGCGTCGTTGCCGTAGCGGTCGATCATCCACGACGCCATGTTGTGGATAGAGATGAAAGCCGCTGTCGACGTGCAGCCCGCGGAGAGTTCTTCCATGATAATCGCGGCGTCGAGGCGGGACATTTCCGATCCGCCGACGTCGCTCTTCACATAGATACTTGCGAAGCCGAGCGCGGCCGCTTCGCGCATCGTCTCGACCGGAAAGAAGGCCTTCTCGTCCCATTCGGCGGCATAGGGTGCGAGACGGTCCACGGCGAACCGCCGTGCCGCATCTTCCACGGCTCTCTGATCTTCGGTGAGCGCAAAATCCATTGTCGCGGCCCCGTTTTGTCCGGCGTGTTCCTGCTACTATATTCGCGCGATGGTCAAGCCTCACCCCCCATCCTTTCCAGGAACCCGCATGCGCCGGCTCCGGCGCCACGACTGGTCGCGCAGACTGGTCGCCGAAACGCAGCTTTCGGCGGCCGATTTCATCTGGCCGCTGTTCGTCATCGACGGACAGAACCGGCGCGAAGCCGTGGCGACGATGCCGGGCGTCGAACGTCTCTCGGTCGACCTGATCGCGGGGGCGGCGGAGGAAGCCGCGAAGCTCGGCATTCCGGTGATCGCGCTGTTTCCCAACACCGATCCGTCGCTCAAGAGCGACGACGGACGCGAGGCTCTGAACGCGAACAACCTCGTCTGCCGCGCGGTGCGCGCGATCAAGAAAACGGTGCCGGAGATCGGCGTGCTCTGCGATGTCGCGCTCGATCCCTACACGAGCCACGGCCATGACGGCATCCTGATCGGTGACTATGTCGCCAATGACGAGAGCGTCGAGATCCTCGTCCGCCAGGCCCTGGTGCAGGCCGAGGCCGGATGCGACATTATCGCGCCGTCGGACATGATGGACGGGCGCGTGGCTGCGATCCGTGCGGCGCTCGAAGAGAATGGTTTCTGCAACACGCTGATCATGGCGTACGCGGCGAAATATGCGAGCGCGTTCTACGGGCCGTTCCGCGATGCCGTGGGATCGGCAAAGGCGCTGACCGGCGACAAGCGCACCTATCAGATGGATCCGGCGAACGGCGACGAAGCGTTGCGCGAAGTGGCGCTCGACCTCGCGGAGGGTGCCGACATGGTGATGGTGAAGCCCGGCATGCCCTATCTCGACATCGTGCGCCGTGTGAAGGAGACATTCGGCGTTCCGACCTTCGCCTATCAGGTGTCGGGCGAATATTCGATGCTCGTTGCCGCGGCCGAACGCGGCTTTCTGGATCAAGACCGTGTGATGCTCGAGAGCCTGACTGCGTTCAAACGGGCGGGCGCGAGCGGCATCCTGACCTATTTCGCGCGCGACGCCGCGCGGCTTTTGGCGCGCGGCTAGGTTTTCCGCCTTTCACGTCAGCGTGAGTCCGCCCGTCACGCCTTGCAGCTAGCACGGCCAGGGCGCAGCATGGACCTCACGTTCAGGAGGAACTCATGCGTATCGCTCTTCTCGCCCTTGCATCCGGTCTTGCCCTTTCGTTCGCCGCGCCGGCTTTCGCCGAGGAATTCGTCCCCGAGGCACAGCATATCGCGACACCGCAACCCGTTAACGCAGCCCAAGTCGACACCGGCAAGCATTGCCACTACCTGACCCATGAAGGCCTTTTGACCTCTCAGCATTGCCGCTCGGCGCAGGCCTGGGAACAGACGCGGCTGCAGACTCAGAAATGGCTCACCGAATTCCAGCACCATTCCTACGTGATGCCGGCGCGCTAGGTCCGCTCGACCGTAAAGAGACTGCGCAGGAGTATCTCCGCGCGCGAAGGAAGGACGTCGAGGCCGGAGCGGCGCTGGCCGAGATCGATGACATTCTCCAGAATGAGCATCGCAAGTCCGTGTACCGCCGCCCACACCGCCAACCCTAGGGCGGGATCGTGAAGAGCGCCGCCGATTTCCATGCCGATGGAATCGGCGGCCGCACCAAGCTCCGAAAACCCGTCGCGATTGGGCAGCTGCGGCCCGAACATCAGCCGCGCGAGCGCCGGGCGTTTGGCCACAAACCGCATATAGGCAGCGCCGATTTTGGCGATCCTGTCGGATTCGCCACCGCTCTGCGCGGCTGCGGCCACGATCTCGCTGCGCAGTTCCACAAAGCCTTCGGTCGCCAGCTCGACCAACAGTGCTTCATGACTGGCAAAGTGGCGATAGGGTGCTGCATGACTGACGCCGGCCCGGCGCGCCACCGCGCGCAGGCTGAGGTCGGCGAGCGATTCTTCTTCCAGCAGCGCGCGCGCCGCATCGAGCAGCGCATTGCGCAGATCGCCGTGATGATAGGGACGTGCGGGGGCGGTATCGTTCAAGATTTGCTCCGGCGCAGTTTTTCTTCGCGCGCAAACAGGCTGGACGTGTCCCAGCGTTTGCCGCCCATCGCCTCGACATCGGCGTAGAACGCATCGACCAATTCGGTGACCGGCAGCGCCGCGCCGTTGCGCCGGGCTTCGTCGAAACAGATCGCGAGATCCTTGCGCATCCATTCGACCGCAAAGCCGTGATCGAAATGCTCCGCGAGCATGGTCTTGTAGCGGTTTTCCATCTGCCAGGACTGCGCGGCACCCTTGGAGATCACATCGACCACCGCTTCCGGATCGAGGCCTGCCGCGCGCGCAAAACTTAGGCCCTCGCTCAACGCCTGCACCAGGCCCGCAATGCAGATCTGGTTGACCATCTTGGTGAGTTGTCCTGCGCCCGCAGCGCCAAGCCGTCTGCAGCGTTTGGCATAGGCCGCCATCACGGGCTCTGACTTCGCATAATCGGCTTCGCTGCCGCCGCACATGATGGTGAGCTGTCCGTTCTTCGCGCCCTGCTCGCCGCCGGAAACCGGCGCATCGACAAACCCAAAGCCGCTCCTCTGCGCAGCCTCGGCGAGTTCGCGTGCGATCGTGGCCGATGCCGTCGTGTGGTCGACGAACACCGCGCCCTTCTTCATCGCTGCAAATGCGCCGCCTTCGCCAAGCGTCACGCTGCGGAGATCGGCATCGCGCCCCACGCAGGCCATGACAAAATCGGCGCCATTGGCCGCATCTGCAGGCGTCGCAGCGCTTGCGCCGCCATATTCGCCAACCCAGCGCCCGGCGCGTTCCTTTGTGCGGTTGTAGACGACGACGTCGTGACCGGTGCGCATCAGGTGGCCGGCCATCGGATAGCCCATCACGCCGAGACCAAGAAACGCCACGCGCATCGTCATTCCAAGACCTCGATTTTGGGAGCCGCGCCGGTTGCAAATCGCGGACGCTGCATCAACCACACGATCGCGATGGCGGGCAAGCAGATATAGAACATGAAGAGAAAATCGTTCTGGAACGCGGCGACCTCGGATCGCATCTCGATCATATGGTTGAGGGTGGCGAGGCCCATCGGCAATTGCGGATTCATCATCAGGGACGCCCCGTTCTGCCCGAGTGCGCGATTGAAGGACGAAGCGCTGTGAGCAAGCATGGAGTGGTTGACCTGAACGCTCCAGTCGAGAACGGTCGTCGTCACCGACACGCCGATGGCGCTGCCGATGTTGCGCACGAGATTCATCAGCGCGGTTCCGTCGGTCCGGAAGAACCCGGGCAGCGTCGCAAACGCGACAAGCTGGAGCGGCACGAACACAAAACCCATCCCGAACCCTTGCACGATGCTCACCACGATGAGCTGTGTCATCCCGACATGAGGCGTCCAGCCGGACATGTCCCACATCGACCATTCCATCAGCAGAGTCCCTATGGTCATCACGATGCGCGGATCGAACCGCATCGCCGTTCGGCCCGCGAACATCATCGCAATCATGGTTCCGAGGCCGCGCGGCGCCATGAGCAGGCCGGTGTCGGTGACGGTATAGCCGCCGAGATTTTGCAGGAACGGCGGCAACAGCGCCGAACTCGCCAGCATGATGGCGCCGACCACGAACATCATGAAGAGGGCGGAGGTGAAATTGCGGTCCTTGAAGATGGCTGGCGGAATAAAGGGTGCGCGCGCCGTCAGCATGTGCACCAGGAAGAGATAGATGCCGATGCCCGCGATCAGCCCCTCGATGATGATTTCCGTCGATTCGAACCACGCCTTGTTGGTGCCGCGATCCAGCATCAGCTGCAGAGCGCCCAGCCCGATCGCGAGAAATGCGAAGCCGGACCAGTCGAAGCGCATGTTCCTGTCGCGCGGCGAATCCTTGAAGAAGAAGAAGATGCCCGTGACCGCGGCAATGCCGAACGGCACGTTGACATAGAACACCCAGCGCCAGTCGAACGTGTCGGTCAGATAGCCGCCGAGCGTGGGTCCCAGGATCGGGCCCACCATCACGCCCATGCCCCAGATCGCCATGATGTTGCCGCGCTTCGCGGGCGGATAGAGGTCGAGCATGATCGACTGGCTGAGTGGCGACAGCGCGGCGCCGAATGCACCCTGCAGGAGACGGAACAGGATCATCTGGTCCAGCGTCTGGGCCGCGCCGCAGAGCATCGAGGTGATCGTGAAGCCCGCGAGGGCGACGAGCGCGAAGTTCTTCTTGCCGAAGCGCGAGGCGATCCAGCCCACGGGCGCTGTCATGATCGCCGCCGCGATGATGTAGGAGGTGAGCACCCAGGTGATCTGGTCGCGCGATGCCTGCAGGCTGCCCTGCATGTAGGGCAGTGCGACGTTGGCGATGGTCGTGTCCAGCGCCTGCATCAGCGTGCCGGCCATCGAGCACATCAAAACGACGGTGAGCTCGAACTTGCTTTCGTACGCGTCTGCTGAGTGGCCGGCCTCTTGTACTCTCATGCCTGGGCACTCTTCCGTTAGCCCTTGTCAGCTTCCGCTCAGATACCGGTGCCAGCGGCGCTTGCCCGTATCGATGGAGACGATCGCGCTCATGCCGGCGCTCAGCGGACGGTCCGTGCAGCTGGTGCTGCCGAGTTTGACCTTCACGGGGATTCGCTGGACGACCTTGACCCAGTTGCCGCTCGTGTTCTCGGACGGGAGTACGGAGAAGGCGGAGTCGCTGCCGGCGCTGATCGACTGGACGGTGCCGTTCCAGGTGCAGCCGGGATAGGTATCGATCGTCACCGTGGCCGGATTGCCGACACGCACATAGGTGAGGTCGGTCTCCTTCATGCTGGCATCGATCCACATGTCGGATGTCGAGACGATGCCCACCGCGCTGGTCGTCGTGAAGGCCGACATTGCGGAAATCACGAGCGTGCCGGGCTGCAGCGAATCCACTTCGGTGACGATGCCGTCGAACGGTGCACGAATGACGGCGTGGTCGAGCTGACGCTGCATCTCGTCCACGGTGGACTGCGCTTTCATATAGCCGGGCGTCTTCTGAGCCGGCAGGTTGGGATTGCCGTTCAATTTGGCAAGCTGAACGTCCGCGCCCTGCTTGAGCGAAACGAGCGTCGCTTGCGCGGTCTGCAACGTGCCGCGCGCCTGATCGAGCTGTGTCGGCGCGACCGCGTTCGCCTTGGCGAGCGCGACGTAGCGATTATAGGTGATCTGGGCGAGATTGACCTGCGCCTGCTGTGCCGACATCTGGCCCATGAGGCTCTTATAGGTCGCGCGCGTCGATTCGGCGTCCTGCACGCTCTGCGCAAGATCGGCCTTGGCATTGTCGAGCGCAATCTGGAACGGCTTGGGATCGAGCCTAAAAAGGATCTGGCCTTTCTTGACGTGCTCGCCTTCGCGCACGTCGACGTCTTTCACGAGACCGGAAACGTCGGTCGAAACCATCAGCTTGGCCGCGTGTATGTAGGCGTCGTCGGTGCCGACATAACGGCCACCGGTGAGCCACAGCACCAGCGAGATGGAGACAATGATAGCGACGCCCCAGATCATGGCGACGCGGCGCAGGCGCGACTTGTCCGCCCACAATTCGGCAAGATAGCCGGGCGAGCGGGATCCAGGAGCCCGTGTCGCGGATTCGTAGCTCATGCTGTCCGTTCTCAATGCGGCCATTTTACTTACTCCCAGCCACGGCGAGCTTGGTGGGTTCCACAGGCTCTGCTGTCAATTTCGATTTCATGTGAAGAAGGGCGTCGACCAGGTACTCGCGCATCGTGTCGTCCAGCCCTTGGGTAATCTCGGCGTCGAGCGTGGCCTTATAGCGGGTGATTTCGGTCAGGATGGGTTGGGCGGCAGGCAAAAGATGCAGACGACGTATGCGCCGATCGTGCGGGTCGGCACGCCGTTCGACCATGCCGCGCGCTTCCAAGCGGTCGACCAGCCGGCCGACCGTGATCGGTTCGACCTCGCAGATCGTGGCGAGTTCGTTCTGGGAGATGCCTGGTTGGCGGTTCAGCCGGGCCAGAATCATCCATTGCGCACGGGTCATGCCGAAAGTGCGCGCGGCCTGATCGAAACGGGTGCGCATCAACCGCGCCACGTCGTGGATCACGACCAACACATCGCGCTCGAACGTCGCGGTCATGGTATTCATGGGCTTCTCCATAGGAGATAATATAACGTGGCTTATTATAAGCTACAAGATAATAACGCGAACTAGTTCACGGTTTTCGAAACGAAAATATCTTTATGTTTCAGTGCTTTAGTTTTGTCACAGTCTTTTTTCTGGTTAATGCCTTCATGTCTGGCGACGCAGCCTCCGTGGCCGCCCGTTCCAGGTTCCGATACCGGATCACGACCTCCCGGCCCGCGGCAGTGAGGCTTGTCCCGCCACCGGATTTGCCACCGGACGCCGTTTCAATGAGCGCGGTGCCGAAGGTTTCCTTGAGCGCCTGCAGAAGCAGCCACGCCTTGCGATAGCTCATGCCGAGCTGGGCGGCGGCTTTACGGATCGAGCCGGTCTCGGCGATCAGCTCCAGCAGCTGCACCTTCCCGGGTCCCAGACCCGAGCCGTCGTCGAAATCGATGCGAATGGTGAGCCGCGCCATCCCGGCAAAACTGCCTGCGTTCGGCTCGAAAGGAAACGGGCGCGGAATCGCTCCGCGCCCGTCTCATCACACAGGCAAAGGCTTACATGCCTGAGCCTTTGATATCCTTCCAGCTGGCTTCTATGGCCTTGGTCGCGCTGTCGGGCAGCGGGACGTAGTCGAGGCTCTTCGCCATATCGTCGCCTTTGTCGTACGCCCACTTGAAAAACTTCAGCGCTGTCGCGGACGCTGCCGGATCGGACGGATCCTTGTGCATCAGGATGAAGGTCGCGCCGGCGATCGGCCAAGAATCCTTGCCGGCCGCGTTGGTCAGAACGACGTAAAAGTGGTCGAGGCCGTTCCAGTTCACGTTCGCCGCAGCCGCGCCAAAGGTGCTGAGATCGGGGCTGACCGTCGCGCCGTCATGATTGATCATGCGGGCGTACTGCATGTGGTTCGCCTTGGCATAGGCGTATTCGACATAGCCGATGGAGCCCGAGGTCTGCGCCACGTTGCCGGCGACGCCCTCATTGCCCTTCGCGCCGATGCCGACCGGCCAATCGACCGACGTGTCGGAACCCACGCTCTGCATCCAGTCCTGGCTCACCTTGCCGAGGTAGTTGGTCCAGATGAAGGTCGTGCCTGAACCGTCGGAACGATGCACCACCGCGATCGCCTGATCCGGCAGATTGACGCTCGGGTTCAGCTTCTTGATCGCGGGATCGCTCCAGCGGCCGATCTTGCCCTGATAGATGTTCGCAAGCGTCGGGCCGTCGAGCACGAGCTGGCCGGGCTTCACGCCGGAGATGTTGACCACCGGCACCACGCCGCCGACGACGGTCGGGAACATGGTGAGGCCGGCAGCATCAAGGTCCTTACCTTTTAGCGGCTTGTCGCTCGCACCGAACGTCACGGTCTTGGCTTTGATCTGGGCGATACCCGCGCCCGATCCGATGGCCTGATAGTTGATGCCCGTACCCGTCGCCGACCTATAGGCGCCCGCCCATTTGCCGTAGACCGGGGCCGGGAAGGTCGCGCCGGCGCCGGAAATATCCGCCGCGAGCGCACCGCTCGTCACCGCTGCCAGACCGGCAACCGCGACGACCGCAGTTCTGAAAATCGCTTTCATGTTTTCCTCTCGGGTTGAGACCGTACTCCTGGTCGTGGATCAGTTCGTGAACTGCAGGCGGAGCGCCAGCGTATTGAAGTCCTGGCTTGCATCGTGCGCGTGGTCGTGGGTCGTCGACGAGAATTTGTCGACGCTGGTGATGAGATCGTTGAGCTGAAGCTTGACGTTGTTGTTCAGGTACCAGTTCACGCCCAGTGCGACGATGCGTTCGTCACCGCCGTTTATGCCTCCCTGGAATGTCGGATAGAGACTGCCGGGCGCGAGTGTGCTGCGCCAGTTGAGGTCGGTGTCGCTGTAGCGCGCGGTGAGTTCCCATGCACCCCAAGAATCGCCCGACCACGAGAACGGCGCCGCAACCTTCGGCGCGCCGAAGCCGCCGACTTCGTTGTTGGTCGCCGACACGGTGTAGCTCTTCGGCTCGCCGGTCAGCACCCACGAACCCTCAAGATACCAGCCGGAGAAGTTCGGCGTGTCCGCATTGCTGGCCGGTGCAGCCAGCGTGCTGCGGCGCCGCGCATCGAAGTTCGCATACTCACCACCGACATAGAAGTTGTTGAAGTTCGCGCCGGCGTCGAACGCGTACATGAACGCGCTCTTGGCATTGATGCCGCCGGTCGAGATCAGGCGCGTGCCGTCGACGCGGATTTCCGGACGATCCTGGAAATTGAGCGTGTTGTAGACGCCCGCGTTGCTACCGGGACTGAGCACATCGCCGCCGCTGACGCCGATGGACGCGTTGGAAACGCCATCGTTCCAGAAGCGATAGGACGCGCGCCCGATCAATTGCGTCTGCTCGTCGCCACCAGGGCCGTGACCCGAGCCCGAACCGGTCTTCGCGCCGGTGAACGCCGCGTTCAGCACCAGATTGTCGCCCGGCATCAAGAAGCTGTCCTTCTGGTAGCGCACCTCGATGCCGCGGCGGGAATCGCCGGCGCCGAACGTGTCGGCGGCGATGTTGTCGATCTCCGGCCGCTCGATGAAGGGAAGCTGCCCGGAGGAATCCACCCCTTCGAACATGAAGGCCGGTTCGATGACGCCGACATTGAGTTCGAAATGGGGGATGCCGAGATATGCGACGCGGGCCAGACTGACCAGGGGATCGCCTTCGCTGCCGGTAACGCCTGCGCCAGCGCTGCCGGTCGATCCGCCGCCGTTCAGGCGGAACTCGTAGAAGAAGTCGTTGAACGCCTTGCCCTCGACGCCGAAAAAGGCGCGGCGCACAAGCGCGCCGGACGACAGGTCGCGAACCGCTTGGGGCGCGCTCGCCATCAACTGGGTCGGCGAGTCCTGCATGAAATTGGCGCTATCGACCTGCAGACGCACGCGGAACGACATCGTGAACCGGCCATCGCCGCTCTTCACCGTCGGACGCGCATTGTCGAACGACCAGCTCGTGTCGTTGAAGTTCTGTTCGAGTGTGGAGAGGCGCGTGTGATCGTTCTGCGACTTCTCTTCATAGGCCTGCAATTCGTCCTGCACCGATTGCAGCTTCGCGGCCATCTCGGCGTTGGCGGCGGTTGCCGACGGCACGGGCTCGGCCTGAGGCGGCGGCGACGCGACGACGACCACCGTCTTGTGCTTACCGCGTTTCGTCTTCGCGCCCTGCAATTGCTGTTCGAGCGCTTCGACGCGCGCTTGCAGTGCCTTGATCTGCGCGATTGCGTCCGCGTTGCTCATCGATGACGAGTCCTGCGCGTACGCGGACGCCGTCATTGCGACGACCGCAGCCGCGGCCATCAATCCCGTTTTCAGTTTCATGCCGACCCTCTTTATTTGGGCTCTGCGTCTGCTTTTGCAGGCGCGAAAAGCCTCTTGGGGCAGGTCAATCCCAGCGCGGGGCAACATCTTCGTGACGGATTTATAAAAGTAATGTGACAGCCCTCTGGGACGAAATCGCCGAGTGTGAAAGTTTGGAAAAACTATTGTGACGGAAACATGTTAAGCCATTGAATTAGTTACAATTATTTGATTTAGAATGGCCGATGATGCGCAAAAACCACGGCTGCCGGTCAATGATCGCTTAAATCTTTTCATGCGCCCGAAATGCGTAAGCGACCGCTGGCGAAAACCGCAGATTTACACGAATCGTCTGGCTTTCAACGGTCGGTTAAGAGGGGGCAGGTCATGTTCGCGTATCCGGTCAGGACAGCGGCGGCAGACCGCAGCCTGACGGGTATTGGGTAAGCGGTGGGATAACATCATGGCCGGCGAAAACGCCGTCATCATCAAGCGCATCAAGAAGAGCGGGCATGGCGGCCATCACGGCGGCGCGTGGAAGGTCGCGTATGCGGACTTCGTGACCGCGATGATGGCGTTCTTTCTGCTGATGTGGCTGATCAACACCACGACGCCCGAACAGAAGCGCGGCATCGCCGATTATTTCGCACCGCAGAGCATCGCCCAGACCCTGAGTGGATCGGGGGGCGTGCTGGGCGGCAAGGTCATGGGCGAAGAAAGCGCGCGCGCCGGTGGCGCGACCGCCATCTTGCGCAAGAACAGTCCCTCCGCGCCGCATAGCACCGTACACACCGCCCAGGACTCGAGCCCGCAAGGCGCTGCGAGCCAGGGACAGTCCGGCGACACGCAATCCCAGAGCAGCGACAATACCGAGCGCGCATCCTCGCAGGACGGCGAGTTCACACACGCCGCCGAAGCCATCCATCAGGCGATCCAGGACAATCCCGATCTCGCAGAGCTCTCCAAGCAGGTGATGGTGGATCAGACGCCGGAAGGATTGCGCATCCAGCTTGTCGACCAGGACGGGCGTCCGATGTTCCAGCGCGGCACCGCCGAGCCGATGCCCTACACCAAGCGCTTGATCGCCGAGATCGGAAAGATCATCGACCGGCTGCCCAATCGCGTCTCGATCAGCGGCCACACGGAAGCAACGCCGTTCTCCGGCGCGAGCGGCACGACCAATTGGGAACTTTCCGCCGCACGCGCCAATGCAGGGCGCGCGCTGCTCGCGGCCGGCGGCCTGGTTTCGGATCGGGTTTACGAAGTGGCGGGCAAGGCCGGCTCCGAACCGCTGCTGCCGGAAGACCCGAACGCGTCCGCCAACCGCAGGCTCAGCATCGTGCTGTTGCGCGAAGCGCCGCCGGCGCCGCCCGGACATCAACTCTAGCCGGCAAATTCACTGGCGCGGGGGACAGTTCCCTTGTCATAATCGTCCCAATGAGTGGCAAGCCGTGACCGAGCAGCGCAACACACGCGTCCCGCAGTTTTTTCTGACACCGGGGGGGCCTTGCCCCTATTTGCCCGGCCGGACGGAGCGCAAAGTGTTCGCGCGCTTGAGCGGCTCGCTCGCCCAGCCCCTGAACGAGGCGCTCACCCATTCCGGCTTCCGCCGCAGCCAGGGCATCGCCTACCGCCCGGCCTGCGACACCTGTTCGGCCTGCGTGTCGGTGCGCATCGTGGCCACGGAGCTCGAATTCTCGCGCGGCCAGAAACGTATCCTCAAGCGCAACGGCGATCTCGTTCGGAGCGACGTCCCGGCGGAGGCGACGCGCGAACAGTTCGCGCTGCTGCGGACCTATCTCGACTCGCGCCACGCCGGCGGCGGCATGTCCGACATGGGCCTGTTCGACTATGTCGCGATGGTGGAGGAGACGCCGGTCCAGACCCACATCATGGAATATCGCAGGCCCGACGAAGACGGCGCACCGGGCGCCCTCGTCGCCTGTGCGCTCAGCGATGTGCTGCGGGACGGGCTTTCGATGGTCTACAGCTTCTATCACCCCGGTGAGGACGCGCGCAGCCTCGGCACCTATATGATCCTCGATCATGTGCGCACCGCCAAGGCGCGCGGGCTGCGCCATGTCTATCTCGGCTACTGGGTCCAGGGCAGCGAGAAGATGGACTACAAGGCCCGCTTCCGCCCGCTCGAAGCGCTCGGCCGCGAAGGCTGGGAACGGCTTTAAAGCGAATAATCAGATAAACCACCAACTCATTCGTCATGGCCGCCCCTTGAGGCGGCCATCCAGAGTCACATGCTCGCTATCGCTCGCTGATGGATGGCCGGGTCGAGCCCGGCCATGACGAAGTAGAATGGATCGACCCGCGCGAAATTCGTTAGTCGCTCGTCGATACGGCGCGCAGCATCAGGAGATCGTCGTAGTAGCGGTCGCCCACATGCAGCGAGCGCGGGATGCGGCCGATGGGGCGAAAGCCGTGGCGCTCGTAGAACTTGATGGCGCGCGAATTCTCGGCATTCACGGTGAGCTGGATCTGTTCGACTGTTTCGGAGGCGTGATCGATGAGCGCGGTCATCAGGGCATCGGCAAGGCCCGTGCCGCGCGCCGCGTCGCGCACATACATCGCACCGACATCGCCGGTGTGCGCCAGCTTCGGCCGCGACGGTCTGGAGAACACGACCATGCCGCTCAACACGCCATCGACGTATCCCCCAAACGACACGGCGGTGGAGAGCCGCGAGAGCCACTCCTCCTTCGTCATCGCGTCTTCCTGGTCGGGATCGGCCGCGAAGCATTCGGGATAAAGCCGCAGCGACTCCAGCCTGAGCGCGCGCAACGCGTCGTAATCGTCGGGCGTCAGCCGCCGGACGGTGACGCTCATGACTCTTCCGCGCCGCCGAAGCGCGCCTTCCACTCCGCGACCTGCTCGTCTGTGACCTTGGCGAACAGCACGGAAGGCGGGCTGATCGGCATGTCGTAGTCGAGATCGTCGAGGAATTCCGTCATGGGCCCGTCGGGCCACGGGATGATGTCGGGCGCGGGCTGGATCGCCTCATGGATCGCGCGCGCGGAGGCGGGGATCACCGGCCACGCCAGATGCCCGAACAGGTGCACGAGATTGAGCCCCATGCGCACGCCGGCGGCGGCCTTCGCGCGGTCGGTCTTGATCGCCGTCCAGGGCGCGGCGCGCGTCAGATACTCGTTGCCGGCCACGAAGATCGCGCGCAGCTCGCCCATCGCCTTTCGGAATTCCATCGCCTCCATCAGCGACGCGTAGTCGGCGACGCGCCGGTCGAGCTCGGCAATCAGCGCGTTTTCCTCTTCGCCATAGGCGCCCTCGCCCGGCACTTTTCCGTCGAAACGCGCGACGCAGAATTTGGTCACGCGGTTCACGAAATTGCCGAGCACGTCGGCAAGATCCTTGTTCACCACGGCGGCGAAATGCTCCCAGGTGAAATTGGAATCCGAACTCTCCGGCGCGTTGGCCATCAAGTAATAACGCCAGTAGTCGGCGGGGAGGATTTCGAGCGCGCTGTCCATGAACACGCCGCGCTTCTGGGAGGTCGAGAACTTGCCGCCGTCGAAGTTCAGCCAGTTGAAGCCCTTCAGCCGGTCGACCAGCTTCCACTTCTCGCCCGAGCCCATGATGGTGACGGGAAAGCCCACCGTGTGGAACGGCACGTTGTCCTTGCCCATGAACTGGTAATAGCGGACGTCGTCTGCTGCATCCCCGAACCACCAGTCTTTCCAGGCATCGCCCTTGCCGTTGGCCTGCGCCCATTCCTCGGCACAACCGATGTATTCGATCGGCGCATCGAACCAGACGTAAAAGACCTTGCCCTTGAGCTTGCCGTCGGCGATGTCGTCCGGCACCGGCACGCCCCATTCGACGTCGCGCGTGATGCCGCGGTCCTGCAGACCCTCATCCAGCCATTTGTTGGCAATGGAGGTGACAAGGGGCGGCCACTCGTCCCTGTGGCTATCGATCCAGGTTCGAAGTTGAGGCACGAATTCGGATTGCTTCAGGAATAGATGCGCGCTGTCGCGAATTTCGATATCGGACGACCCCGAGAGCGCCGACCGCGGATTGATGAGGTCGACGGGATCGAGCACGCGCGTGCAATTCTCGCACTGATCGCCCCGCGCACGGTCATACCCACAATGGGGACACGTCCCGATCACATAGCGGTCGGCGAGGAAGCGCTTGTCGGCGTTGGAATAGACCTGCTTGGTCGTCCGCACATCCAGATGCCCATTTTTCCAAAGTGCGCGCGCGAAATGCTGGGTGAGCGCATGGTTGGGCGCGTTGGACGAGCGGCCGAAATGGTCCCAGGAAAGATCGAAACCTTCGCCATACTTCTTCTGCGAGGCATAAAGTTCGTCGCAGAATTCGCGCACGCCCTTACCCGCTTCGGCGGCGGCAAGTTCGGTGGTCGAGCCGTGCTCGTCGGTCGCGCAGAGGGCGAGCGTTTCGAAGCCGCGCGCCCGGCAAAAACGCGCGAAGACGTCGGCCGGCAGGAGTGAGCCGACAAGTGTGCCCAAATGCTTGACGCCATTGATGTATGGCAGGGCGCTGGTGATGAGAAACCGTGACATGGGGCCTTAATCGCACAGGAGATGCACAAAAGTACATTATCTTCTGGCGCGAATCCCTCCACTCTTCGGTCCGCACCCTTTTGGGACCCTTCATGGACGACGGCACGCAGAGGCGCTTCTATCACGCCAATTTCCAGCGCTACATCATTGCGGGCCTGCTCACGATCACGCCGCTGTTCGCGGTGTGGCTGGTGTTCAATTTCTTGCTGAGCACGCTGTCCTTCTTCGGCCAGCCGCTCGCCGTTCTGCTGACCGCCTTCCTGGACCAGAACCTGCCCACAGCGCGGCCGTTCGTCGACAACGCCACGGTGCGCTGGCTGCTGGCGGTTCTGGTCGCCGTGCTTGCGCTCTATTTCATCGGCGCCATCGCCTCGCGCGTGATCGGCCAGAGGCTGATCGGGCTGTTCGAGCGCATCATCACGCGCATCCCGCTGGTGCAGACGATCTATTCCGCCGCCAAGAAACTGGTGGACGTGCTCAACCAGCGCCCGGGGAGCGATCAGCGCGTGGTCCTGATCGACTGGCCGCACGAAGGACTGAAGACCGTGGGTTTCGTCATGCGCACGTTCACCGATGCGCGTAGCGGCGAAGAGATGGCGGCGATCTACGTTCCCTCAGCGCTCAACCCGACCTCGGGCTTTCTCGAACTGCTTCCGGTGTCGAAGCTGTTCTTCGCCGATATCCCAACCGATCAGGCGATGACCATGATCATTTCCGGCGGCGCCATCGTGCCCGAGCGGATGTCGCTCACGCCGCAGGACGCACGCGCAACCTGACCAACGCGCCGATCAGCACCAGCGCGAATGCCGGAAGCAGAATGAACAGCGAGTCGTGAACAACGAGACGATGCTGCATCGATATGCGTGCGAGCGGCAACTTTTCGGCCATGCAGGCTGCGTATTCGGGTGTGTTTGTGTTGGGATAGCCACAAACGATGGACGCGAAATTGTAGGCCAGCGTGTAGTCGCGCCAGAGAAACCAGCAGAGCGCCAGCACGAACCAGGCTGCACCCAAAATGAACCATGTACGTCCGGACATCTTGTCCTCCCGGCTGGCGGGGACATACTAGCGCCGCGCGAAGAATACCGACAGGAGGAAGAGATGATCCTGCTAAATTCGCTTGCGGTGTCTGCGATGCTGGCTGCGAGTTCCGCGCTCGCCGCACAACCGGTCTTCCCCTTAAAGCCAAGCGCGAACAACCGCTATCTCGTGGACCAGAACAACGTTCCGTTCCTGATGATCGGCGATGCGCCGCAGGCGATGGTCGGCAATCTTTCGGTCGCGCAGGCGAAGTTCTTCATCAAGGATCGCGCGACCTATGGCGTCAATGCGCTGTGGGTGAACCTGCTCTGCGACAGCTACACCGCGTGCAACAGCGACGGCACGACCTTTGACGGCATCGCGCCGTTCACGACGCCGGGCGATCTCTCCACTCCCAATCCCGCCTATTTCGACCGCGCGGAACAGATGATGGATGCGGCGGCAGCCAAGGGCATGGTGGTTCTTCTCGATCCGATCGAGACCGGCGGCTGGCTCGGCGTGCTTCAGGCCAACGGCATCGCGAAGGCGCGGCACTATGGCGAATATCTCGGCAACCGCTTCAAGGACCATCCCAACATCATCTGGATGAGCGGCAACGATTTTCAGAGCTGGCGAAATCCGTCGGACAACAAGCTGGTGCGCGCGGTGATGCAGGGGCTGGCGAGCACCGATGCCAATCACATCCAGACCATCGAGCTCGACTACTATGTCAGCGCGTCGATGGAAGACGGCCCGCTACGCCCGCTGCTCGGTCTCGACGCGGTCTACACTTATCGTCCGACCTATGCGGAGGAGTTGACGGAGTACAAGCGCGCCGATTTCCGGCCGACTTTCATGGTCGAGGCCAATTACGAGTTCGAGCAAAATGGCGGCACCGATGGCGGCACGACTGAGAATCTCCGGCGGCAGGAATACTGGACGGCGCTCAGCGGCACGACCGGTCAGCTCTATGGCAGCGCGTATTCCTGGCGGCTGCAGGGCGACTGGCAAGACAACCTCGACACGATCGGCATCCGCCAGCTCTCCTACGTCAAGCAGCTGTTCGGTTCGCGCAAATGGTACGACCTTGTCCCCGACCGTGCGCATCAGGTCCTGATCCACGGCTTCGGCCACTATTCCAAGGACGATTCGATCACCACCGACACCTATGCCACCGCAGCCAGCACGGCGGACGGCATGCTGGCGATGGCCTATCTGCCCGACATCCGCAAGGTCACCATCGACATGTCGAAGCTCTCGGGACAGGTAACCGCACGCTGGTTCGATCCGAGCAACGCGGCCTTCACCGACATCGGCTCCTTCGCCAACACCGGCACACAGGCCTTCACGCCACCGGGCAGCAACGGCGACGGCGATGGCGACTGGGTGCTCGTGCTGGAAGCGGATTAGAAGAAATATGTCCACCCTCCCCTTGAGGGAGGGTCGAAATTTGCGAGCGCAGCGAAGCGAATTTCGGGGAGGGGTAAGCCGCCTGCACGATACCCCTCCCCGAAAAATTCTGCGCTGCGCTTGAATTTTTCGACCCTCCCTCAAGGGCGATATTATCTTTGACAAACCCAACTCTATCGACTGAGGTGCGCTGTGAAGGCTAACACCCCATGCGGTTCGTACACCGTCCAAGGACTAGAGGTCCATTGCCCCGAGTTGCCAGAATTATTTTGGAAAACGAAGAGGCCGCCAGAGTAAGTGCTTTCGCTGATAAAGCCCCAAGCCAAAAGCGTGGGCTTCTGGCACTCCTCATAGTCCTTATCGATGCTGGCGAAGATCACGTACGCCGCGCCCGGCGTCAGGGCGAGTCCCGCAGGAGCGAAGCTCTCCTTGTGGAACAGGTTGTCGCCGTAGGAGATTGTTCGCGGCGGGGATTCGTAGAGCGAACTGCCGGTAGCCTTCGCACCATCCCATGCGTAGACCTCGCCGCGCACCACCATCGATCCGTGACGGTGCCCGTTATTTCTCCACCAGAAGCTGAAAGCGTCTAACGTTTGCTTCCCCGTGGGGATGGTGATGATCTGTCCATAGGTGCTGGTGTTGGGGCAGCCGAAGGTAGAGATGAATTCGCTCCCATCCCAATCCTTGTAGGTTGAGAGGGCGGTTGCAGGACCGTTGCCAACAGCTAGGCATACCACACAGAGCATCAATAGATTGCGCATGCTACGCTCCTTCCGTCTTTACAGGCTTGGCCTTCGCGATCTTCCCAAGCTTGGCCTCAAACCGGGCCTTGTCCTCATCCGCGCCTAGGCGCTTGGCGACGGCCTCGAAAGAGTCGTCGCGTTATGGTTGAGTCCGGCGTTTTGCTGGGGCCTTCTTTGGCATGCCTGCCGATCCGTATAAGCCTGATTACGACTATGTAGCATACGTGGACGAATCCGGCGACCCCGGGCTGAAACGCGTAAAGCCATTGGACAATCCTGGCTCTAGCGAATGGCTGGTAGTGGGGGCCGCTGTCATCCGAAAAGAGTTTGAGCCAGAAGTGCCGGGCTGGATTAGAGGCGCATTGACGGCGCTTAAAAGCAAACAGCTCAAAGACATTCACTTCGCCGATCTAAACGAGCCACGGCGCGCCATAATGTGCAAGCACATTGCCGAATTGCCTGTACGGTTTTTTGCCGTCGCGTCGAACAAGAAAAACATGCGCGGGTATATCAATCATCGCGCCGCGAAGGTGTTTTCGGATAACTGGTTTTATTGCTGGATGACGCGTGTCCTACTGGAGCGAATAACCCTTTTCGTCGCCGCAGATGCCAATGCGCGCTTTGGGGAACCAAAGAGGGTGAAGGTTGAGTATAGCGAGCGAGGCGGTCTGCGATACGGCCAGATGAAGGCTTATTACGAGCTACTTCGCGATGATAGCCGTTCGGGCAATCTCTTTCTCGACCAAGGGGATTTGGTTTGGGAGACGCTTCATCCGCTGCTACTGGAAGTCTGGCCACACCAAACGCGTGCGGGCCTCAAACTCGCGGACACCGTAGCGGGTGCTTTCTTCCAAGCCGCAGACTGCATTGATAGCGGCCCGTGTGACCCGACATATGCGAAGCTCTTGGAGCCACGAATGGCAAGAGTGCCGGATATACGTGGTGGCCAGATATCAGGCTTTGGATTGAAGTTGATGCCGTCGTTCAAGACGGCAGCGTTGACGCCAGCACAACAGGAGATATTTCGATACTACGGCTATCCAAAACAATGGTGGGCGCCGGTCCCGTCTACTCCTGAGGCTTTGTAGGCCACCTCGTGATTGGCGACCGTCCTTTTGGATGCCAAGAGAAACTCTCAGCCGGGAGTGTTCCGCGCGCCCAATCGAAGAGTCTCATACCAGATTCTCTATAGCAAGAATCGAATAAACTATTTTCGACGGTTCCTCATAAAAGCGAACTCAAGTTGTTGCGGCTTACGCGGCAGCTTCGTTGTCTGCACCAGCGACCCGATACGTGAGCCGCTTGCCTTACGCCCCCTCAAGGGGAGGGTCGAATCTCTCTAGCTGCCAAACGAGAACGCAAACACCTTCCCGTCACCGGCCACATAGAAGCGCTTCGACGTGGCGAGGATCGTCTGGAAGTGGTGCAGCCCGCTCATTCCGGTACCGGTCCCTGAGAACACGACCGCGCCGTTCTGCGCGTTGAAGCCGTGGATCTCATTGTCGCCTTCGGCGCCCACGACCCAGACGATCGCGTTCGCGGCGCCGTCGGTCGTCGTCACGATCGGCGCGCCGCCGCCGCCCGACGCCGTGCACCAGCCAAACGAGATCGGCGACGCGCCGCTGGCCGCCACATTGAGCATCGTCACGTTGCTGCCCGAGCAGTGGCTGTTGCCGGAATTGGTGAACGCCACGCTCGTGCCCGACGCGGTCTCATACACCGCGGGCGCCGTGCGGATCGCACCGTTCGCGGCCTGGAAGATCTGAATCTGGCCGCCGATGCCGCCGAGATTGCGACGATCGGCGAGATAGGCATTGCCGTCCTTGCCGAACGCGATCACGCGCTTGACCTTGCCGGAGGTCTTGATGTCGATCGGCAGCGCTTCGGTGCCGCCCAGGTCCGCGTCGGAATTGTCGAGGCTCTTCCAGTTGGACGGCGCGAAGTAATCATGCGTGTCGTTGGAATGGGCAAGGCCCGGATGCAGGCGGATGATCGCCTCGCCGTCCATCCATGAACTGGCGCCGAATGTGTTGCCGGTCGTGATGAAGAGATAGGTGCCGTCGCCGGCGATGCCGCCCTGTGCCCAGATGCCACCGCCGGCGGCGCGTGTCTGCCAGGCGGCGTCGATCTTCTGCGCGTCGGGATCGATCTGGACCACGGTGCCGTGATAACTGCCGCAGTCGCCGAAATGGCCGCCATAGTTCACATAGAGCTTGTTCTTGAAGAACAGCAGCGCGCTGCGCTCGCCCTGGATCGAAGACGTGAATGCCGTTCCCTGATTGGCAAGCAGCGCCTGGATGTCCATCGGCCAGCCCGGAACGATCGAGCCGTCGGCCAGCGAGAGCGCATAGACCATGTGGCGCGCGCCGTTGGCGGTCTTGGTCATGGCGTTGAAATAGAGGCGCTCCGACGCCGGATCGATCACCGGCGTTCCGCTGATGCCCATCGGATCGATGTTGCCGCAGGGAAGCTGGTTGAGCGGCATCGGATTGCCGATCAATTGGCTCCACACGACCTTGCCTTTGGTTTCGTCGAGTGCATAGACGTTGTTGGATTCGGTGGCGACGATGACGAGGCCGGGCTTTGTGCCCTTGGGTTTCCAGAACAACGGCTGCGCATAGACCTTGCCGCTGACCGTTCCGTCGAATCGCGTATCGCGCTTGACGTTCGCCGCGGCGGCGAGCGTCAGCTTTGGCACCTTGTACGCGCCGTCGCGCTGATTCGAATTATGATAGGTGACGACGCTGTCGAGCGCGGACGCGAAAGATGGAAGCGCGCAAAGCAAGACTGCGGCAAGGCCGATGCGTCTGGTCATGGTCGTTCTCCATCTGCCCGCAGCGCCGGCGCGATCCCAACCCAGAGGCAGGGTTGCGTCAAGGCCCGAAGGCGAACGCATACACCGTATTGTCTGCGGCGACATAGAGCCGGCGCTGGGTCGCGAGGATTGTCTGGAAATGGTGCAGGCCCGTCATCGTCGTGCCGGCGCCGGAGAACAATACCTGACCGGTCAGCGCATTGAAGCCGTGCAGCTGGTTGTCTCCTTCGGCCCCCACGACCCATATGATCGGATTGGCGGTGCCGTCTGTCGTCGTCAGGATCGGTGCGCCCGCGCCCGCGAGCGCCACGCACCACGCAAAAGACACCGCGTTCGCCGTCACGTTCAGCATCGTGATGTTTCTGCCACCCGGGCAGTGCGTGCTGTTCGCGCTGGTGAACGCGACCATCGTCGCGTTCGTCGTCTGATAGACGGCCGGCGCCGTGCGGATAGCACCAGGTGAGACCTGCGAGACCGCGATCTGTCCGCCGATGCCGCCAAGATTGGCGCGGTCGACGAGATAGGCATTGCCATCCTTCCCGAATGCCAGCACGCGATGGATCCACGCACTGCCGGACCGAATGTCGATCGGCAGCGCCTCGGTGCCGCCGAGGTCCTTGTCGTTGTCGTCGAGGTCCTTCCAGTTCGACGGGGTGAAGAAGTCGCGCGTCCGCGTGGAGTGCGCAAGACCCGGCAGAAGCCGAATGATGCCTTCGCCATCGGACCATTCGGTCACGCCGGACGTATTGCCCGTCGTCACATAGAGCGACTGGCCGTCGCCGGAGATTCCGCCCTGCGCCCAGATGCCGCCGCGGCGCGCGCGTGTCTGCCATTGCTGCGCGATCGTCGCGGAAGCGGGATCGATCTGGATGACCGTGCCGAAATAATTGCCGCAATCCCCGGCATAGCCGCCGTAGTTCACGAACACGTTGTTGTTGAAGAACAGGAGCGCGCTGCGCTCGCCCTGCACCAGCGAAGAAAACGTCGCGCCGCGCGTCGTAAGCTGCGCTTCGACGTCCACTGGCCAGCCCGGCACCACAGATCCGTCGGCCAGCGACAGTGCATAAACCAGATGCCGCGGTCCGTTATCCGTCTTGGTCAGCGCGTCGAGATAAAGAATCTGGTTGGTTTCATCGATGACCGGCGTGCCGGTGATGCCGACGGGATCGATGTTGCCGCAGGCCATTTCGCTGAGCGGTTCCGACGGTGCAAGCTGCCGCTGCCAAACCACCGCGCCGGTGAATTCGTTCAGCGCATAGACGGCGTTCGATTCCGTCGCCGCGATGACGAGACCGATGCGCGCGCCCTGCGGCCGCCAGTAAAGCGGCTGCGCATAGATGTTCCCGCTCAGTGCAGCGTTGAACCGCGTATCGGGCGTGATGGTGGCGGCTGCGGCCAGCGTGAGCGCGTGAATCTGATAAGCGCCGTGGCGGAGATTGGAATTGTGATAGGTGAGGACGCTGTTAGATGCCGGGGCAACGGCCGGCAGGCTGCAAGCCAGAGCTACTGCCAACCAAAGGCGTGCGCGCATCCGCCATTCCTCCGTCTGCAATGCAGGACGAAAGACTAGCGCATTCTATTCCGACTCACACGACATTCCCGCGATGTGCGATTGTCTCCGGATGGGACTTTAGCGTCGGGAAAAATCAGAGCATGATTGCTCGTTTACCGGCGTGACGTACCCGGTGGTTTCGTCTGAGGGATGGGCGAACCTTGCGAATCCTCACGACAATCAGTTTGGTTTCATCTACGACTCCCAGGGCATGCTTGCGCTCCCACAGTTAGCTTGAAACCGTCGAAAACTTATCGATTGGAAGGTCCTCCATGTTTGTTTTCAGACAATGTCATATGGTTGCGGTCTTCGCGCTTATGTCCACGATGGTTTCGTTAGTCTCAGAGGGAGGCGCGCAGGCGAAAAGCAAGGAAACAGTTCTTCACAGCTTCGTCGGAGGAAACGATAGCGGTAGCCAGCCCTACTCCAATCTGGTGATAGATCAATCGGGGAATATCTTTGGCACAACGGCTCACGGCGGTGTCAATGATGCCGGCACGGTCTTTGAGTTGGCGCCGAACGGGACCGAGACTGTGCTGCATTCTTTCGGTAGCGGCGACGACGGCCAAAATCCGGTGGCTGGGCTCGTTATGGACGACGCGGGCAATCTCTACGGCACGACCCAAAATGGCGGCGGTGGCTTTATTTCGGGTGTCGCGTTCAAGCTGATACCGGGCGGCGGCTATACCATCCTTCATAGGTTTACCGGCGGCAATGGCAACGATCCCGATGGCGGGCGTCCAGTTGCCGCTCTTATCATGGACAAGAAAGGCAATCTTTACGGTACGACCCACGTCGGCGGCGGGCGTGGCGATTGCAATGGAAACAATTGCGGCACCGTGTTCAAGATTGCTCCAGACGGTACGGAAACCGTACTCTATTCTTTCAGCGGTCAAAGAGATGGCGGTTATCCTTCCGCACCTTTGGTCATGGACCAGGCTGGCAATCTTTACGGCACCACCGAGACTGGCGGGAAGTTTGCTAAATGCGGCTTTGGCTGCGGCGTTGTTTTCAAAGTATCGCCCGACGGAAATGAAACAGTGCTCCATGCCTTTCGGGGCGTCGTCAGTGGCGACCCTCCTGGCGATGGCCAGGATCCTCTCGCCGGGCTGGTAATCGATAGCTCGGGCATCCTCTATGGCACGACCTCGACAGGCGGCGTCGGGGCGGGCGTGGCTTTCAAACTGATGCCGAACGGCAAAGAGACCATTCTTTTTAGGTTCAGCGCGGGCACCCCGGGCGTAGGCCCATCGGGTAGTTTGGTGATGGATGCGCTGGGCAACCTCTATGGCACGACCCAAAATGGTGGCACGAGCAATAATGGAGTCGCCTTCAAATTGACGCCCAGGGGCAAAGAGACCGTGCTCTATTCCTTAGCTGGTGGCACCGGCGACGGCTGGTGGCCATTTGCCGGGATCACTATGGACGCAAATGGCGACATCTACGGCACCACAGTGCGGGGCGGAGCCAGCGATTCCGGCACGGTATTCAAGATAACGAATTAACCCCTTGTCTGACTAAGACAGGCATGATTGGGGTTCTCTAGTCTTTCCTCACTTTACTTCATCCGCTCGCCGCGCTGGTCCTGCCCGTCCTGATGCCAGATAGCGGCGGTGACTTTGCCGTCAGGTCCGGTCTCGAAGGTGATCTGTGCGTCGGCGGCCTTGAAGAAGAAATCGTGGTCGCCTTCCGCGAAGAGTTCGAGCTTGTCCTGACCGGTCTCGCGTTCGGCAAGGTGATCTCCGTCGCGCGTCACCACCACGAAATCATTGTCGGCGTATTTGTAAGTGCCCACATAGCGGTCGAGCAGCGCGGGATCGATCTTCGTCTCCACATGCTTGCGCGGGATATGAAGATCGACGGGAATTTTCGGATCGAGGATGTGCAGCCCGATATCGTCGCCGCCTGTGCCCGTCTGTGCATTGGTTAGGACGACGACGCCGGTGTGCGCCGCGGTGTCGTAGCCGATGAAGGCGCGGAAGCCGCCGACGCTGCCATTCTTCCATACGATTTCGCGGCCGTCCTGATCGAGGATGTTCCAGGCGAGCGCCATCGACGTGGCGGGCATCATGCCGCCGGGGCGGCGCGTCTTCGTCATGGCGACGAACGCCGGTGCCAGCGGAGTCTGGTGATAGCCGAGGATCGCCTGAAGCAATTTCATCATGTCGTTGGCGGTGGAGCGATAGCCGCCCGCACCGGCCACACCGCTTCCGTAATCCCAATGCTTCGCCGGCGTGAGATCGAGGGAAGCGACGTCGAAAGAATATCCCTGTGCCATCCGGTCTTTCAGGACGGGCGTGCTGTTGCGAACCGTGTCGGTCATTCCGAGCGGCTTGAGAATGCGCTGTTCGATCAGCGTGTCGTAGGTCGTGCCCGCCCGCCGCGCGAGCGTGATGCCGAGCAGTCCGAACCCCGCGTTGGAATAGTCATAGGCGCTGCCGACGGGATGCGGTGGTTTGTAACGCGCGAGGAAGGCGTAGAGATCGGCCTCGCTGTACTCCGCGTATTTGTTGTCCGGGTCTTTCGGCGCGAGGTTGTCCGGTCGCAGCGGCAGACCGGCGGTATGGGTGGCAAGATCAGCAAGCGTTATCTGGCGATGGCCGGTTTGCGGCAGCACCGTGCCTTTCGGCAGGTAATTCGCCGCCGGATCGTCGAGTGCGATCTGGTCGTGCTGCGCCATGTCAGCAAGTGCAAGCGCCGTGAACACCTTTGTGATGGAGCCGATGTCGTACAAGGTATCGGCGCCCACCTTCTGTGCGCCACCTCTTGTGGTCGTGCCGTAGGCGATGGTACGGGTCCCAGCGGACGTCACGAGACCGACGACGATTCCGGTCGCCCAGTGCTGATCATCGACGCGCGTAGAAAGAATCTTCTCAATCTCGCTGTCTGGCGGCGTGCGTTGCGCGAATGCAGCAGCAGGAACTAGGACGGCAAAAAGTAATATCGTCAGATATCGGTTCATCGCGGTGTTGTCCGTTCGATAAGCGGCGGCCAATTAGCGGCTGTTTCCGTCAGAAATGCGGCGATGTCACCGATTGCTTCGCTTAACCCGCATCGCTTCACCGGCGCGTCGGGCACTGGCAGCGGGAACGAGACACCGCGTCAGGAATGGCTCGTGATCCGCACCTTGTCGCCCGGCCGGATCGAGTCCGGCGGGTTGTCGATCACGCGGTCCTGATGCGTGATGCCGCCCGCGATTTCGACGGAGGTGCCGTAGTCGCGCAGGATCGAGACCGGCCGGATCGCCACCGTGTCGCCATGCCCAACCAGTGCGACCGCCGTGCCGTTGTCGTTGAAGATGAGCGCGCTCGCCGGAAGGCGGATCGTATTGGCCGCGGCCGGAAGATCGAACTGCACCTGTGCGTAATCCCCGGCCTTGAGACGGTTGTCGGAATTGTCGGCCTGAAGCTGGACAAGCACCGTGCCGGTGGTGGTATCGACGGCCTGCGCCGTGGCGACCAACGTGCCCGTGAAGGTCTGGCCGGGATATTCCGGCACCGTGAACGTCGCCTTCATGCCAGGCACGATCTCCGCCGAATAGTTCTGCGGCACATTCACATAGATGCGCACCTTGGCGTTGTCCGCGACGGTGAAGAGCGGCGTCGCTCCGGCGGTTCCGACCGTGATCAGCGCGCCGACATCGACCGAGCGGCTCGTCACCACGCCGTCGAACGGCGCGGTGATGCGCTTGAAGTTTTCCAGATCGCGCAGCCGGTCGACATTGGCTTTGGCGGAGGCGACGGCGGCCGTCTTGGCGGCGAGATCGGCGTTCTTCTCGTCGACGTCCTGCGGTGCGGCGGCATTCACTTTCGCGAGCGCATTCCAGCGCGTGGCCGTCTGGGCCGACAGCTTCTGGTTCGCAACGGCGGTGCCGAGATCGGCGCGCGCCTGCGCGAGTTGCTGGTCCTGATCAGGAACGTCGATTTCGGCCAGAAGCTGGCCGGTCTTCACCTTCGTTCCGATATCGACATACCACTTCTTCAGATAGCCGCTGACGCGCGCATAGATCGGCGCGCTGTTGAAGGCCTGCACATTGCCGGGAAGCGTGAGGTTGCCCGTCTTCTTGTTGGCATCAAGGCCGATGACGCTGACGGCGGGAAGCGCGTTGGCGTCGGTCCATTCGCTGACGTCGCGGCTGGCGGTGACGCGCGAGACGAGACCGATCACAACGACCAGCGCGATCACCGCGATAGCCACGATCCCCGCGAGCCGCAGCCGCGCGGGCGGGGTGTAGCGCAGCATGTCTTGTTGCTCAGGCATAGGCTTCTCCGGTCGCGGGCACGGCATGCGGCTCCGCGTGTGTTTCCTTGGCCTTGCGGCCGTGAACGATGCTGAAGACCACCGGCACGAAAATCAGCGTCGCGCAGGTAGCAAAGATAAGTCCGCCGATCACCGCGCGGCCGAGCGGCGCGTTCTGCTCGCCGCCCTCGCCCACGCCCAGCGCCATCGGCGCCATGCCGATGATCATGGCGAGCGCCGTCATCAGCACCGGACGAAAGCGCGTGACACCGGCTTCCACGGCCGCGAGCGCGGCATTCCCGGTTTCGGCGAGGCGCTCGCGCGCGAAACTCACGACCAGGATGGAGTTCGCGGTTGCCACACCCATGCACATGATCGCGCCCGTAAGCGCCGGCACCGAAAGCGTGGTTCCGGTCGCGAACAGGATCCATATGATGCCGGCAAGCGCGGCGGGCAGCGCTGTGATGATCACGAACGGGTCGAGCCACGACTGGAAGTTCACGACGATCAGCAGATAGATCAGCACGATTGCGGCTAGCAGGCCGAAGGTCAGTCCCGTAAACGCGGTATTCATGGTGACGACTTGGCCGCGCAGATGCACGGTCACGCCCTTCGGAAGATCTTTGGCGGTCGCGTCGATCAGGTTCTGGATGTCGCTTGCCACACCGCCCAGATCGCGATCCTGCGGTGTCGCATAGAGGTCGATGGTGGGAAGGACATTGTAATGCGACACCACCGCATCGGATTGCTCACGATGGATCTTGCTGAGGCCGCCCAGGATCTGCAGTCCACCCGAGGCGCCCGTCACCGGCACGTTCTGCAACGCGCCGAGGCTGTCGACCCGGTATTCCGGCGTCTGCGCGACCACGGGATAGGACACGCCGGTCTGCGGATTGAGCCAGAAGGTCGGCGCGGTCTGCGAGCTGCCGGCGATGGAGGTCACCACACTGTTGGTGACGTCGCGCTCGGTGAGACCAAGCTGCGCCATGCGCGAACGGTCGACATCGACGCGGATCTGCGGGTTCTGGAACGACTGCTGCATCCGCGCGTCGGCGACGCCGCGGATGGTCCGCAGCCGGTCGAGAAGCTTCAGCGCATAGGCGCGATCCTTGTCTACGTTGGGGCCCGTGATCTGGAGGTCGATCGGCGCGGGCGCACCGAAGTTCAAAATCTGGCTGATGATATCCGCCGGCAGGAACGAGAACGTCGTGCCCGGAAACGCCTTTGGCAGCGTCTCGCGCAGCTTGCGCACGTAATCCGCCGTCGCTCCGTGATCCTTGGTGAGCGTGACGTAGATGTCGCCGTCCTGATAACCGATCAGGCCGGAATTGTTATAGACCGTGTTGATCGAACTCGTCGGTAGGCCGATGTTGTCGACGATCGAGGATATCTGACGCGGCGGGATCGTTTTGCGAATCTCGCGCTCGATATCGCCGAACATCGCCGCCGCGTGCTCGATGCGCGTTCCGACCGGCGGACGCACATGAAGCGTGATCTGGCCCGCGTCGACCGAAGGAAAGAAGTTCGACCCCAGGAACGGCAGAAGCACGAACGACGCGGCCACGAAGCTCAGGAAACCGATCACGAACACCTTCCGGTGCGCGAGCGCCATCGCAAGCAGGTTGCGATAGGATTCGCGGAAGCGCTCGAACCGGGCTTCGAAGCCGCGCTGGAAACGCGAAAGCGAACCACTCCCCGCCGTGCCATGCGCCGCGCTCTCGTCCGCATGCGGCTTGAGAAGATACATCGCCATTGTCGGCACCAGCGTGCGCGACAGGATGAACGATGCGATCATCGCGAACACGACCGCCTCCGCCATCGGCACGAACAGGAACCCAGCGACGCCCTTGAGCGCGAACATCGGCACGAACACGATGCAGATACAGAGCAGCGACACGAAGGCCGGCTGCACGATCTGCTGCGCACCGTCGAGAATGGCGGTCTTCACGTCCTTTCCATGCTCGAGATGCCAGTTGATGTTCTCGATGGTCACGGTCGCGTCGTCGACGAGGATACCGACCGCGAGCGCGAGGCCGCCGAGCGTCATGATGTTGAGCGTCTGGCCGTTGAAATACAGCGCCGCCAGCGCGCACAGGATCGCCAGCGGAATCGAGATCGCAATGATGACCGTCGACCGCCAGCTTCCTAGAAACAGAAGGATCATCAGGCTTGTCAAGGCGGCGGCGATCACGCCTTCGCGCACGACGCCCGAAATCGCGGCCTTCACGAAAATCGACTGGTCATTGAGCAGGCTGATCTTGAAGCTGGGAGGCAAGGTCGCTGCGATCTTGGGCAGCGCGTCCTTCACACCCTGCACGATATCGAGCGTGGAGGCCGTCCCCGTCTTCAGGACGGTCGTGAGCACCGCGCGCGCGCCATCGACATGGACGAGGCTCTGCTGCGGCGGGTTGCCGTCGCGCACATGCCCGACATCGTGGATATAGGTCGTGGCGCCGTTCTGGAACTTGATCGGAAGATCGTTCAGTTCCTGGATCGTCTCAGCCGCGTCGTTGAGCTTCACCGTGTATTGAGTCGCGCCGAACTTCACCGTGCCCGCGGGCAGGATCAGGTTCTGCGCCGCAATCGCGTTCTCCACGTCCTGGGCGGAAAGCCCTTTCGACTGCAGCGCCTGGGTGTCGAGGTCGATCTGGAGCTGGCGCACCTTGCCGCCATAGGAATAGGGAATCGCCGCACCCGGAATCGTGGTCAGCACCGGCCGGACGAAATTCTGAGCCAGATCGAGCACCTGCTGCTCCGACATGTGCTCGCCGGAGAACGCAAGCTGCAGGATCGGCACGGTGGAGGCGTTGTAGTTCAGGATCAGCGGCGGCGTGGTGCCCGGCGGCATCTGCTTCAAGCCCGTCTGCGAGATCGCGGTCACCTGCGCATTGGCAAGGCGGATATCGACACCGGGCTGGAAATAGATCTTCTCGATGCCCATCCCGGGGATCGAGGTGCTTTCGATGTGCTCGATGTCGTTGACGGTCGTCGTGAGCGCGCGCTCATAGGGGCTGATGATGCGGCCCGCCATCTCGTCGGGCGAGAGGCCGGTGTACTGGAACGCGACGCCGATCACCGGAATCTTGATGTCGGGAAAGATATCCGTCGGCATCTGCATGGCCGCAATCGGGCCCGCGATGACGATCAGGATCGCCATCACGATGAACGTCAGCGGCCGCTCCAGCGCTACACGAACGATCCAGGTCATCTACAATTTCGCCTTCAAGTCAAACCAAACAGGCCACCGGCATGTTCCCGGCGGGTTTCCTCCTGCGGTTCGCGGCGTCGAACCGGCTTTGCGACTTTTGGAATTGCGCCACACGATCAACCCCTTGACCGCGTGGCTTGCCGATCTATGTTACCGACCGGTACGTCGCATCGCGGGCTATATAGGTACCGCCCGGTAACATCGTCAAGGCAAAAACCTGTGACAAAACGCAAACCTGTTCCGGCGATTTTGAAGGGGCGCCGTGCGCCCAAACGGGCTGCGGAACGCATCCGCGAAAGCGCGCGCGACCTCTTCTACCGCCAGGGAATCCGCGCCGTCGGCGTCGACGAGATCGTCAGCCGCGCGGGTGTGACCAAGCCGAGCCTCTATCGAAGCTTTCCCTCGAAGGACGAACTCACCGCGGACTATCTGCGCCATATGGGCGAGGAAGGGCTTGCGCGTTTCGATGCCACGATCGCGGCCAATCAAGCCGATCCGCGCGGCCAGTTTCACGTGTGGTTACGCGATCTTCAGAAGCGCGCCAATCGCAAGGACTATCGCGGTTGCGGCACGACCAATGCGGCCGTCGAATATCCCGACCGCAAACATCCCGCGCGCAAGGTCGCCAACGACATCAAGACGCGCTTCCGTGCGCGGCTGACGGCGCTCGCCGCATCATTGGGCGCAGCAAAGCCCGACCGCCTCGGCGACGCGCTGCTTCTGCTGCTCGAAGGCGTCTATGCGTCGGGCCAGTTATTTGGCGCCGGCGGACCGGCCCGCGTGGTGATCGAAGCCGCCGACGACCTGATCGACGCCCATCTCAAGCGCTGAGCGTTGCCGTTTATGCTGGATTTTGCGGCGTACACGAACTAGAACAAGTCGGGAACAAACGGAACCTTAAACTTGGCGAAACGCGCCGGCAGTGCCGACCTGCCGCTTCACAGCGGACACGTTCCGAAGTGGCTGGCGGATCGTATGACGCGTCTCGGCGCGGTCATCACCGAGGCGATCGTCCACCACTATGGCCGCGACGAGATCCTGAGGCGCCTGTCGCATCCGTTCTGGTTCCAATCCTTCGGCGCCGTGATGGGCATGGATTGGCATTCCTCCGGCATCACGACCAGCGTGCTCGGTGCGCTCAAGCGGGGACTGGCGCCGCTCTCAAATGAACTCGGCCTCCATGTCTGCGGCGGACGGGGAAGCCATTCCCGCAAGACGCCGGGCGAGTTGATCGCGCTCGGTGACCGCGCAGGCGTGGATGGCGCGGCGCTCGCACGTTCGAGTCGCCTGGTCGCCAAGGTCGACAGCGCCGCGGTCCAGGACGGTTTCGACCTCTATCTCCACGGCTTCATCGTGGCCGACGACGGCAAATGGGTGGTCGTCCAGCAGGGCATGAACGGCGCACGCAAACAGGCACGGCGCTATCACTGGCTGTCGCTAGATATAACGAGCTTCGTCGACGCGCCGCACAGCGCGATCGACGGACCAGCCCAGGGCGACATTCTCAATCTCACCGATCATGCGGCGGAAGCATCGCGCACCAGTCAGGTCGCCATGCTGCACGATATGGGGCCGGACAAGATCGCCCGCGAATTTGCGCTGCTGGAAGGGAAGGAAGAGCCGGTGCGCACACAGATGACGTTGCCGCATCTGATGATGCCCGGCCATCACGACGTCCGTGCCGAGGACGTCGTGATGCGGCGGTTGCGGGGAAATATTGCTGCGGCAGCCGAACAGGGACCTAAGGATTTCGCCGATCTGCTGCTGGTCCCCGGCGTCGGCGCGCGAACGGTACGTGCCCTGGCGCTTGTTGCCGAAGTGGTTCACGGCGCGCCTTGCCGCTTCACCGATCCGGCGCGGTTTTCGGTGGCGCATGGCGGCAAGGACCGTCACCCCTTCCCGGTTCCGACGCTGGTGTATGACCGCACCATCGGCGTGCTCAAATCCGCCGTGCAGAGCGCCAAGCTCGGCAATGACGAGAAACTTGCCGCCCTGAGGAGGCTCGACGAACAGGCACGCCAACTCGAGCGGCATGCCGCCGGTCCGTCGTTCGACGCACTCATGGAAGAGGAAAGGAAATCTTCCTCCGGGTATGGCGGGCGCAGCGTTTTCGGCTGGGAAGCGCCCGAACGCGAGGCAGATCCCGAAGCCAGACGAAGATCGGCGTGAACTTTCTGAAGCCCCGCCCGTTGCCAAGCCGGCGGGATCAGGAGGCCATCGTGGAGCATAGTGCGCCGGAGCTTGTTGTCTTTGGTGCGACAGTCCTTTTGGGCTTTGTGGTGATACCGGTCTGGATGGCCATGGGTGTCGCCGATTATTTCTGCCATCGCGCCAGCGACATCGCCCATACCTCCGGCGTGCGCGAGTCTCTGATGCATCTGGTGCAGTTCGCCCTGCTGGGGATACCGCTGACCATGGCGCTGTTCCTGAGAGTCGACGCCGGCCTGCTTCTGGTCATGCTCCTCTCCATCGTGCTGCATCATGCCGTCGCGTACATCGACGTTCGTTATGCGAATGCGACGCGGGCTGTCCGCCCCATCGAGCAGATGGTTCACAGCTTCCTGGAAATCATGCCGATCACCGCCTTTCTGCTGGTCGGCATCATTGCCTTCGATCAGCTCGAGGCATTGTTCGGCTTCGGCGAGGCGCACGCGGACTTTGCTTTTCGGCTTCGCCAGCCTCCGCTACCCGCTTGGTATATCGGCGGCGTGCTGTCGGCGGCGTTCCTGTTCAATCTTGTGCCGTATCTGGAAGAATTTCTGCGGTGCCTGCGGGCGCGGGCAGACTCGGTTCCATGAGAATCGCAACCTACAACGTCAACGGCGTGAACGGCCGCCTGCCTGTGTTGCTGCGCTGGCTCGAGGAGACACGTCCCGATGTGGCGTGTCTGCAGGAATTGCGCGCACCGGAAGACAAATTCCCGAGCGATGCCATCCGCAAGATCGGCTATCGCGCGATCTGGCACGGACAGAAGAGTTGGAACGGCGTCGCCATCCTTTCGCGCGGCCCAGAGCCCGTCGAGACGCGGCGTGGATTGCCCGGCGATCCCGGCGATCTGCACAGCCGCTACATCGAAACCGAGGTCGGCGGGCTGACGATCGGCTGCATCTATCTGCCGAACGGCAATCCTGCGCCTGGACCGAAATTCGACTACAAGCTCGCATGGTTCGACCGGCTGATCGGCCATGCCGCCAAGCTGGTGAAATCGGGCAAGCCCGTGGTCCTGTGCGGCGACTACAACGCGGTGCCGACCGAACTCGACGCCTACAAGCCGGAACGCTGGGTCGGCGACGCCGTGTTCTTTCCGGAAACCAGGAAGGCCTATGCCAAGCTGATCGCCCAAGGCTGGACCGACGCGTTGCGTCAAACGCATCCGGGCGAGGCGATCTACACGTACTGGGATTACTTCCGTAATGCCTTCGCCCGAAACGCGGGTCTGCGCATGGACCATCTTCTCCTCAGCCCTGTACTGAAGCCGCGATTGAAAGCCGCCGGTGTGGACCGGCAGGTTCGAGGATGGGAGAAGAGCAGCGATCACGCGCCCGTCTGGATCGAGCTCGGTGGCGTGAAAGCGAAACGCGCTGTCAAGACGGCGCGGCGGTGATCGTGGCGTTCTGGTGAATGCCACCGGCGGGAGCGCCGGAACGCAAGCCTGCGCTGAACGTTCCACTCCGATGACCGGCAGTCGATCCAAGACCATTGCCTTGCGCGCTCACGCGCCTGCACGGACGCGACGCCTGGCGCCGTTGGAATAAGATCGGACGAGTACCGCTAAGCCGATGGAACAGTTTTTCATCGATGTGTTTGGAGTCCAAAACCAGATTTCGACGGCACAGGAAGCCTCGCGAGCGGTGCTGATCTTCACCTATGGCTTGGCTCTACTGCGCCTAAGCGGCCCGCGCATGTTCGAGCGATGGTCGGCGTTGGACATGATCATCTCGATCATGATCGGCTCGGCGCTCGCGCGCGCGATGACCGGAGGCGCGCCGCTCATCGGCACAATGGTCGCGGCCGCGGTCATGGCACTGCTCCATGTCGGCCTCGCCCATTGGGTCGCCCGGAACGAGAAAGTGGCAAGGTTCTTTGAAGGCGAAGCGGTGACGCTGATCGACCACGGCAGTATCGATCATGACGCCCGGCAGCGCTGTAAAATCTCCCTGGCCGATCTTAACGAAGCATTGCGCCAGCAAGGCATCGATGGCGAAGCGAAAATTCAGAACGTCAAACGCATGACGCTCGAGCCGAGCGGCAAACTCAGCATTGTGAAGGTCGATCCGTGCAAGCCTGACCGCGACTAACGATAGATCGAACGGCCGACGACTCTATTTCACGCCCTCCAGCTCCCATCCGTCAGGCAACAGCGGGTTTGGTCATGGCAGGACCGTCAGAATCGTGCGCGTGCCCTGGCCATCGACCGAGGCATAAACACGGACATCGTTCTTGGCGCCGATCTTGAAGGTCTTGGCGACAAAATCGGCGCTCTGTTGACCGGCCTTGACGGTCACGGTTGCGGGCACCGTGACGGGTCCGGGGACTGCGCCGAGATGAACCACAACATCTCCGGCGGCCGGTGCGAACAATGTCACCGTGCCGTGCGCCTTGTGCCCGCTTTTCACATGCGGCCGTTCAAACGATACGGATTCGACAGGACCCAGATCGAGGGGATCGAAGCGATATACCGTACCCCGGGTACCGGCGCCGCCCAAAGCCGCCGTGCCATACATGAGCCCGTCGTTCGCCAGCACGAAGGTTGAATTGGGGAAGATGCCGTTCGGAAGCGACGGATCGAGCGAGTGCAACACGCGCAATTCGCCATCGGAGCCGATCCGGAAAATTGATCCGCCCTGGGGATCCAGAAGACCGCCTTCCTGCGCGTTGCTGTAATAGAAGCCGTCGCCAAAGGGCGTGAATTGATAGCGCGGACCCTTGCCGTCTGCGCCGTCGAACCGGTTGATGAAAGTGACCTTGCCGCCGCGGCTCACGCGAAATAGCGAGCCCTTGCTCGGGCCGCCATCATCCGTGCCATACAAATCGCCGGCATTGGACTGGATGACTCCGGCGACGGGCTCCGTCCCTGGCAACGACGCGACGACCGCAAAATTTCCGGCAGTGTCGATCCGGAACACATTGGGGCTGCCGCCCGATTCATTTTCCCGTGTCGTGCCGTAAAGCGCCCCGTCCTTGCCGACAAACAGAGGTCCCGTCGGGAAAACACCGACGGCGTCGTTGAGGCTGAACGAATGGATGACCGTAACGGCGCTTGTCTTCGGATCGAAACGATAGACCGTTCCCAATCCTGCGCCGTGGTCGATATCACGGAAATCGCCGCCGTTCTGCGACGTGCCGTAAAACATGCCGTCTTTCGCCTTGACGAGATGGCCTGTCGGCGCCGCAGGGCCGCAACATGTGAACCCATCGCCAAAGCGGTAGACCACATTGAACTTTCCGGACGCGGTGATGCTGTAAAGCACCCCGCCGCCTCCGGCGGACGCCGCACCGCCACGGAAGGTCGTACCGTAGAACTTGCCGTTGCCTGCTTCCACAAGTCCCGTGGGCTGGTAGCCGTCATCGGTATGGAAGTCGTGCAGCTTCGTGAACGTGCCGTCGAGGCCAAGACTGAACACCACACCGCAGCCGTCCGGATTGCAGGTTTGCCGGTCTCCGCCATTTGCGCCGACTCCATAGAGCGTTCCGTCCGCTGCCTGAATCAGTCCGGTCGGCGACTGTCCATCCGCACCGGAAAAATTGTGAACGACGTGGAGTGAATCCGCGAGCGCGGCGCTCGACCAGAGCAAAGCCGTTAAAGCAAGCACGATACGCATGTGGTTTCCTTTGAAAACGAAGTGACGTTCTACGCAGACGAATGCCACATCGACGTGTGACGTATTGAGCTATCTTTCAGGAACGTGCCGGCCGCCCTTGGAGCGACCGGCAACGCATTCGAAACGTCAGGATAGAGGGTTCGAGCCGATCATTGCCCGGTCGGTGCGATACGTCCCACCAGATCGTGCTTTTCTCCATGGCCGTTTCTGTATGAACTGCAATGTGGCGGCGTGTTGTGGCGATACTGTGGTGATCGCAACGCAAATGTGGCGAAGCACGTTGCGATCTCGGTTTGATCGCAAACACTCGCTGCAAAGATTCAGTTGGCCAGCGAAGTGCGTGGTAGAAATTGCCTCATCTCGCGCGACGCAATATCGATGATGGGCGCGTGCGGCGCCGCACTTTCGACATCATCGATCTGTTACGGCGCGATGCTCAGTGCTTGCGTCGGCGTTGAGACGGCGGCAATATACACGCTTCGATAGTATAGGTTCCAGCGCATTTCTTCGCCTGACATTTATCGAAATCCGCGAGGTGCCCATGAGCACGTCTTTCGATCCCGGCCCGCAATCTCCGTCGCTGATCGCCCTGATGTCGAATTATCCGGACGCGAGCATCTATCCCTTCGCCGATTTCCGCACCGAATGGGGACCGATCTTCTATCGCGGAAGGCTCGACGGCTCGGCGCGGATGCTGGTGATCGGACAGGACCCCGCACAGACCGAAGGCGTACTTCGCCGCATCCTCGTCGGCGAAGCGGGACGCCGCTTCCAGGGCTTCATGGCGAAGTGCGGGATCGACACCTCGTACATCATGATCAACACCTTCCTCTACAGCGTCTATGGCCAGACCGGCGGCAACAAGCATGCCAGCGACGCCAACATTGCCGCCTATCGCGAGAAGTGGATCGCGGCCCTTCTCGCCGCCAATCAGATCGAGGCGGTCGTCGCGCTGGGCAGCCTTGCCGACAAGGCGTGGCAGCGCTGGCTGAAGTCTGCCGCAGGCAAGGCGGCGCCCGCAGTCGCCTATCAGCACATCAAGCATCCGACCTGGCCGGAGAGCAGTTCGCCCTCGAAGACGACGCAGGCCGCGAACACCAAAGAGATGCTATCAGAATGGAACACCGCCATCACGGCGCTGCGCGGCGCGATCAAGCATCCCGACGCGAACCGGCCCTTCGTGCCTTACGGCACAGCGTTCGCGGCCGGTGACAAGCCAGATATCCCCGCCATCGACCTCCCCGCCGGCACGCCCGACTGGATGCGGCTGCAGGACGGCTGGGCCAGCCGCGTCGGCACCACCGCGCCGCTCAAGCGCACGACAATCCAGATCACGGTGCCGGCGGGAATCATCCCGTGAAGCGCATCCTGTCCGGCACGGTCGTGACGATGAACGCTGCGTTCGACGTGATCGCGCATGGCCGCGTCTGCATCTCCGGCAACAAGATCGAGCATGTGCTGAAGCCGCACGATCCGTTGCCCGACGACTACAAGGGCATCGTAGCGACCGACACCGGCGGCTCGATCTATCCCGGCATGATCGAGCTCCACAACCATCTGAGCTACGACATCCTCACGCTCTGGACGGTGCCGAAGAAATACGGCGCGCGCGAGGAATGGCAGAGCGATCCGGACTACAAACGCCGCGTCAGCCTGCCGCCCAACACGCTGGGCCAGGACCCGAAATATCTCTCCGCGATCACGCGCTATGTCGAAGCCAAATGCCTGTTCGGCGGAGTGACGACGTCGCAGGGCATCGGCCTCTCCAAGGCCGGTTCGATCAAGAAATACTATCAAGGCGCAATCCGCATCGTGGAGGTGCCGCGCGCCCCGGCGCTCAAAGGCGCCAACACCAGCGTGCCGGACGTCGCCCAATCCACCTGGGCGAAATTCGACGAGGAACTGAAGAAGGCGAGCTGCATGCTGCTGCATCTCGCCGAGGGCACAAGCGACAAAGCGCGCAAGCATTTCCTCTCGCTCAAGAACGACAAGGGCGAATGGGCGGTTACCAATGCGCTGGCAGGCATCCATTGCACGGCGCTGAAGGGTGCGGCGGATTTCGACGTGTTGGGCAAGGCCGGCGCATCGGTGGTGTGGTCGCCGCTCTCCAACCTGCTGCTCTATGGCGACACCACGGAGGTAAACGTCGCGCGCAGCTCCGGCTGCAAGGTGTCGCTGGGTTCCGACTGGTCGCCATCGGGCAGCAAGAACCTGCTCGCCGAGTTGAAGGTCGCCCATATCGTGAGCCAGATCCGCAATCTCGGCTTCAGCGACAAGGATCTCGCAGCAGCCGTCACCATCGTTCCGGCGCGCATCCTCAAATGGGATTCTCTGCTGGGCTCGGTCGAGCCGGGCAAGCTTGCCGACCTTACCGTCGTCTCCGGCACCACCGGCGATCCCTACACCAGGCTCTGCCAGGCGAAGGACGGCGACATCATGCTTGTGGTGATCGACGGCGCGCCGAAACACGGCCGCTCGACCCTGATGAAGACGCTGGCGCCCGGATCGGAGACCGTCCATATCGGCCATCACATCTACATGGCTGCGTTCGACAAGGACCCCGACCTGCCCTTCGTCACGCTCGCCGATGCCACGGCCGAACTCGCGGACGGGCTCAAGCACCTGCCCGATCTCGTCGCCAGGAAGCCGATGATGATGGCGGCGCGCAGCCCCAACAGCTGGTCGCTCGATTTCGACGAGCAGGAGGACGAGCCCTTCGACCTCGATCCCAATCAATGGGGCGACATGCACCGCATGATGCTGATGGCGGCCGCACCGCTGCCGACGGTCCCGGTCGATCTCGATCCGCTCACCGTCGCCGGCGACGCGAAATATTTCGACCGCATCAAAGCCGCGATCAACCTGCCGGCCGACATCAAGGCCGAGATCGCGAAGCTGGCTTAGGGGGCCGCGAAAGTTCGCGGCCCCTTCCATACCAGCAATTTCCGCGAGTTGCGTTTCGAAGCGCATCTCAGTAATTGATCGCCTTGAGTGCCGGCTTAGCTCAGCTGGTAGAGCACCTGATTTGTAATCAGGGGGTCACAGGTTCGAGTCCTGTAGCCGGCACCATATAGTTCAACGGGTTGTTGCATATTTTGTTTGATCGCGACGGGGCCGATTCCGAACAAAGGCACCCGCCCAAACAGACCTGAAGCGGAAAAGGCGTCCTGACATCTAAAATACCGTTCAGGCGATCAAGCGTGTCCTGTAGCTGGCGCATTATGGGGCGACAAGCATTGCCCAGTCGCGATATAGAGCGGCGCGTCCTTTGCGGGCGCCCTCTTTCCAAAGGTTCCATTTTGGCATTCCGCAAGACACCTGCTGCCATCGCCCGCGCGTTGGCCGAGCGCGGTTATAAAGAAGCAACGCCGGTACAAGCCGCCGTGCTCGAAGCCGACGCGGAGGAGCGCGATCTTCTGGTCTCCGCACAAACGGGCTCTGGCAAGACCGTGGCGTTCGGCATCGCGATGGCGCAGACACTCCTCGACAGCGCCGACGGGCTGGGCCCTGCAGGCGACCCGCTCGCGCTTATCATCGCGCCGACGCGCGAGCTCGCGATGCAGGTACAACGTGAGCTGACCTGGCTCTATCAATATGCCGGTGCGCGGGTTGTGGCATGTGTCGGCGGCATGGATCCCGGCCGGGAACGGCGCCAGCTGCAGGACGGTGTGCATATTGTCGTCGGCACCCCCGGACGGTTGCGCGATCATCTGGAGCGGCGGGCGTTGAAGGTTTCGATGCTGAAAGCCGTCGTGCTCGACGAAGCCGATGAGATGCTCGACATGGGGTTTCGGGAGGATCTGCAATTCATCCTGGAAACGACGCCTGCAACGCGGCGGACATTGCTGTTCTCGGCGACCTTGCCCAAAGCCATCGTCAAACTCGCACAGCACTATCAACGCGATGCGTTGCGCATCAGGACATTGGGCGAAACGGAAGGTCATGCCGACATCGAATATCGGGCCATGCGCATTGCCGGAAACAATGGCGAAAGCGCCATCGTTAATCTCCTGCGCTTTATGGATCCACCGACCGCGCTGGTGTTCTGCGCGACAAGGCAGGCGGTGCGTCATCTGGAAGCGATCTTGCGCGAGCACGGCTTCGCGGCCGTATCGCTCTCGGGCGAACTCAGTCAGAACGAGCGCAATCATGCGCTGCAGGCCTTACGCGATGGCCGTGCGCGCGTTTGCGTGGCAACCGATGTTGCGGCGCGCGGGTTGGATCTCCCGAATTTGAGCCTGGTCATCCATGCGGATCTGCCGAACGATGCCGAGGTTCTTCAGCATCGCAGCGGTCGCACCGGACGCGCGGGGCGCAAAGGTGTCAGCATCCTGCTTGTGCCCAATTCCCGTCGCCGCCGCGCGGAAGAGATGCTGTCGCGGGCGCGGGTGCAATTCACCTGGACTGACCCGCCTTCGGCCGAGGATATCCGCAAGCTGGATCGCGACCGGTTGTTGCAGAATCCGATCCTTACCGAACCCAGCAGCGATGAGGAGCTGGCAATGGCAAACAGTCTTCTCGCCGCGTACGCTCCGCGCGATATCGCGGCGGCGTTCGTCAAGATGTACCGCGCGACCTTGCCCGCTGCGGAGGAGATTGCGGACGTTTCCGAGCCACGGCGAGAGCGCCGTGACACGCAGCCACAAGGATCGCGCCAAGCGCCCAACCGCCGCGAGCCACGTCTGGATCAATTTGCGATGTCCAAACCCGAGCAGGGCAGGCGATCGAATGCGCCACGCCGCGCGGGCGAGATGGAAAACGGCGTGTGGTTCAAGATCACCGTCGGGCGCGAGCGCAATGCCGATCCGAAATGGCTGCTGCCGGAAATCTGCCGCCAGGGCGAGATCACCAAGAAAGACATCGGGTCCATACGCGTCTACGAACGCGAAACGCGGTTCGAGGTCTCACCCGATGTGGCTGAGACTTTCGCAACCCGTGTTGCTGCGCGCCAGAAGGGCGGCGTGCGCATCTTTCCAGCGCCCGATGGTCCGAGCGCCGATACGGCGCCCGCGAATACCGCACCCCCTCCATCGCGCAAGCGCGACGGCAAGCCACGGGTGGGCAAAAACAAAAGCAAACGCTTCGCTGGTAAGCGCGGGGACGCGAAGCGAAGCACTTAGCTGTCCTTCTGCTGGTAATCCCGCGCGGAGGCCGGAACTATTTGTGCCGTCCAGTCATTGATATGCTCTACGCTAGACGTCATCCTGCTCTCTCTCCCCTGACGAGGTTTCCCCATGACAATCACGCCCCCGACCGAAAGCGCCGGCCTCCTGCTGAACGTTGATACTCCGGCCGACATCACGCATCGTATGATGGCTGCGGATCCGAAGGATAAGGACGCGACCGATACCAAGGACAGTGACGGAACCGACGGTAGCGATGGCGATGGAACCGACGGCAGCGACGGTGATGGAACGGACGGCGGGGACACCGACGGAACAGACGGCGCTCACTAGTCTGCAGGCTTTCCCGCACCTGGCCAGTCTGGTTGGGGCCGACAGGCTGGAGGCGTTTCTATCCAAATCTCTGGGCAAAGAGCCGTTCCGGCAGCGTTTGCCTGAGGGCTTAGGATCGAGCCTGTTCGGTTGGGACAGATTGAACGCCGCCTTGGCCCAACACAGGTTGGGCCCACCGCGGCTCAAACTCGAAAAGAATGCCAAGGACGCCGGCAAAGGCGTATTTCGCCCTCGCGCCTCCGGCCGAAACAATACGATCTACGATGTGGACTTGCCGCGTCTCTACGAACAGCTGAGAGACGGTGCCACCCTCATCCTCGACGCCGTGAACGAACTCGGCGGCGCTTTGCAAATGCTTTGCGACGGCCTTGCGAACGAATTCTCTGCCGCCAGCCAGACAAATCTCTACGCGTGCTGGGGTACAAGCCAGGGGTTCGACGTTCACTGGGACGACCACGATGTGTTTGTCATCCAGCTGGAAGGCACCAAGCGCTGGAGCCTCTATGGCGTCACGCGCAGGGCGCCGCTGAGAAAAGATTTCTCGCACGATCATCTGCGTCCGGCCGAGCCGCACGAAGACATCGTCCTTGAAGCCGGGGATATGCTTTATCTTCCCCGGGGATACTGGCACGCCGCCTCGGGCCTGGGCGTTCCCTCCCTGCATCTGACGGTCGGACTGACCCGAAAAACGGGACACGATTTTCTGGCGTGGCTCTCGGATCAGGCTTTGGCGCACGACGCTGTTCGCGCCGATCTGCCGCTCGAGAGCGATGATGCCACTTTGGGCAATCATATCGCTGCAATTCTGGAATCGGCGGTCTCAAACACGGATCCGGCCGATCTCGGACGCCGCTTCCGCCGCCATGCCGAAGCGCGCCGGAACCAGCGGCCACAGCCGTCATTCCCGTGCATCGGGCAAGCGGATTTTGTCTTTGAACCCACGACCCGCATTGCGCTTTCGCGCGGAGCGCTTCACGTGCGGACCGCTTCCCAGCCCGCGGCCTTCATCCTCAGTCATCGCGGCATCGAATACACGCTTGCGTCTTCGCTCCGTCCCGCCATCACTGCGATGACGGAGGGCCAACCCGTGACGTACGCAGACCTTGCACAGGCATCGCCCTCGCCCAGTGAGATATCCGCGTTCGTGACGGATATGATTTCGCGCGGCGTGTTCGTTTTGGCGCCGCCGTGAGCTCAAGCGATTTCTGCTCCCGTGTTTCGTTGTCCGACGAAGGCGTGTTCCCGGGTACCGGCGTGCGCGCAGAGATTTACGTTTTCCTGCCGATCGCCAAGCGTTTCTGGGGGGACAGTGAGTTCAACAGCAGCTGGGCAACGCCGGCTGAACTGTCGGCGATCAGGCAGGTCCGAAAGGCGGGCGTTGTCACCAGGCTTTATAATCCTCGGGATAGCTCTCACGCGCGCCGGGTTCTCGTCCTCCCCTCGCCGGCCGCTTCATCCGCCAGCGGCGACGCGATATCGGACCTGGTTGGAGCACTATCGTCGCGAGAATGGACTGCCGAACACAACACTTCCAAATACCTGGCCATCTGTACGCAAGGAACGCGCGACCGGTGCTGCGCCAAATGGGGCTTTGCGACTTATCGCGTCGCGTTGCGCCTGCACGAAGGGAGCCGGTTTCCCTTCGAACCCCTGGAGTGCTCTCACCTCGGCGGCGACCGCTACGCCGCGACGGGCATATTCTTTCCATCGGGCAGCATGTATGGGCATCTGGACACCGTGGACCTTCAAGCCCTGGGTGAAGCAGAGGCGGCCGGGCGTTTCGTTCCCAAATCCTACCGCGGCCGCGTTTTCGAGGACGAGCTCACGCAAGTGGTGCGCGCAGGTTTGGCGAAGGCAGGCTATCTCGCCGGCGCGACATCGGCCGTGGAAATCGCGAACCCGGAGTCGGTCCCCGATGATCTGATGGTCTCAGCCGAAGAAAAAAAATTCTGGGTATCGCTAAGCACCGTCGAAAGCAGCTTCTACGGAAGCTGCAAAGCCCTCGCCCAAACCCGCGGCTCCCGCGCCCGCCGAGTCGTTTTCACGGGTGCCGAACTTTTGGCCAGTTGATTCCGGCAACAGCCTTCAATCGAACGCATAACTCAGCGACGCGCCGAACGTGCGGGGCATGCCGGCGAAGCGGACGTTGACGTCGGAGTTGCCGGTTACGATCGTCCAGTAATAGGCGTCGGTGAGGTTCTCGCCCCACAGCGCAACGCGCCACGCGCCCTCGAGCGGATGAAGCGCGATGCTAGCGTTGAGCAGTGCGTAGCCGTTCAGCCGGAACGCGGGATCGGTGCAGAGATCGGCGCAGGATTTTGCCTGCAGATGCTCGTTGACAAGGACATCCATCGCATAGCCGCCGCCGACGGGCTGCGAATAGGAGGCCCACAGCGCGCCCTGCCACGCGGGGCTCAGCGGATATTGCGAGCCGCGATATTGCTGGTTGCCGCCGTTGCTCGCCACGCCGAGATAGTCGCCGAGATAGGTCTGCAGATAGGTCGCGGATGCACCTGCAGTCAGACGATCGGTGAGTGCCCAGGTGAAATCGCCGTCGAGACCATAGGCATGCGAGCGCGGAATGTTGTCGAGGCGCGCGAGCACCGTATAGATCGGATCGCGGAACAGCACGCGCAACTGCTTATCGTAATAGTCGTAATAGAAGCCCGCGAAATTCAACTGCGCGCGGCCGTCGAACAGCGCGGTCTTGATGCCGGTCTCATAGGCCAGCACCTGCTCCTGCTTGGCCGGACGTTCCTGGCTTGCGGTGTTGGCCGGCAGGATCGGAATGTCGCCGGCCTTGAAGCCGCGCGAGAACGAGAGATAGACGAGCGTATCCTTCGCGGGCGACCAGTCGAGGGCGGCGCGGGCCGCGAGATTGTCCTCGTTGAGCGCGGTGTGGAGTTCGCCGAACTGGCGTGCTGGAATGCCGAAAGCCGGAACGAATTCCGCGTTGAAGGTGGCGCAGCCGCCTTCGCCGATCATGTCCGGAATGTGCGGAACGCCGCCCGCGAACGAGGTGTAGAGATAGCGGTTCACCACGTTCTCGTTGGGCAGCATGTTGCCGTTGACGTCGGCTGAGCAGCCTCGGAATCCCTGGTGGTCCTGCGTGTAGCGCAGGCCGCCGGTCAGCTTGAAATCGTCGGCGAATTTCCAGTCGGCGTCCGCGAAGATGCTCCAGGTGGACGTGCTGATCGCGCCGCGGTCCGTATAGGTGCGGAATGCCTGGCTCATCTCGAGCGGCGTGTATCCGCCGGTGTTGTAGATCGCGTTAAGGAAAGGGCTCGCGAGGATTTTCTGGCCGAGGCCGCGGATGAGCTGCACGATCGAGTTCTGGCCGAGGATGGTGCGGTCCTCGTCGTCGATGCTGTCGTTGCCGTAATAAGCACCCGCGATCCAGTGCGCCGTATCGGTGTCGCCTTGAACGCGCAGTTCCTGTGAGAACGAGCCGACATGGCCGAACTCGTTCACGACCATCAGTTCATACGGCGCGCCCGACCAGTCGTTGGTGCCGTCGCGGCGGACATGGTTGTAGCTCGTGAGCGACACCAGCGACATGGAATCGTTCAGCGCATAATCCGCGCGCACGACCGCGGAATAGAAATCGTCGTTCTCGGCGAGCGGCATGTTGAGGCCGGTGCCCGTGCCGATATTGGCGGTGCGCTGTGCCGCGGGCTCCCAATCGGCTTGCGACGCGCGTGTGGGGGGATATTTCGCGAGATACGAAACCAACCCCGGCGTCTGCAGGTAGCACAGCGTGGCCGGACATTGGTTCGATGTGGTGAGGCCGATCGCCTGCGCGGCTTCGGAGTCGGACTGGTTGATCCATCCGTTGAACGTGAAATTGACGACCAGCTTCTCCTCGGGCTGCCATGTCAGCTCGCCGCGCGCGGCGTAATTGTGCTTCTCGCCCAGCGTTTCGTTCGGGCGCGTGTTGCTTTTCTGCCAGCCATCATCGCTGTCCTCGGTGCGGAAGGCGAAACGGCCGGAGAGACCCAGTCCCAGCGGACCGGTGACATAACCCTCGAAATTGTGCGTCGCGTAATTGCCGCCTTCCGCCGTCAGCGATGCGGAGAACATGTCGGACGGTTTGTTGGTGATGACATCGATCAGGCCCGCGGTGGTGTTGCGGCCATAGAGCGTGCCTTGCGGACCTTTCAGCACTTCGACACGCTGAATGTCGAAGAACGGCCCCGTCATCATGAAGGGGTAAGCATACGCCACCTCGTCGACATAGGTGCCGACGGTCGAAGTGGCAGAGAGATTGATCGTGTTGAAGCCGATGCCACGCAGCGAATAGATCGGCACGCCCTGATAGCCCTGCGAGACCGTGAAGCTGGGGACCATGGTTCCCAGGTCCTTCAGCGATGTCACACGATTTTCCGTAAGCCGCGCGCCGCTGAACGCCTGGATCGACATGCCGATACTGTTCGCGGCTTCTGCGCGCTTCTCGGCGGTGACGACCACGGTCTCGATGCCGGGCGCCTCGTCGGCGCGCACCAGAGTGGAAGATGTCAACCATGCCAGGGAAGTTGCCAGCAACAACACCGGCGAAAATGTACGAATATGCGGAGTCATAAGGTCTTTGCCCTTAATTTCAGCAACAACACGCGATACGCAGCGGGCTTTTGACCGTCAGAGCATCGTTTCCTCTTTGTAACGTCTTATCGAATGATGGTTCACGGGCGCTTAATGCCAGTGCGGTTTGTGCGCGCGGAACTCCAGGGATTTTGCGCTTCGCCGCGCCAATTGATCCCGGTTAGACTGACGGCGATGAATATCGACGGCTTTTGCGATCCGAAGTTCGAGGCGTTGCGCGATGCGTTCGCGGAGAATTTCGCGAACCGCGGCGAGCCGGGTGCGGCGATCGCGCTCTCGGTCGGCGGACACATGGTCGCCGATCTCTGGGGCGGATGGCGCAACAATTTGCGAACCGAACCCTGGCGGCGCGACACGCTCGTCAATTTCTTTTCGGTCAGCAAGGCGCTCTGCACGATCTGCGTGCTCAGGCTGGTCGAACGCGACAAGATCGATCTCGATGCGCCGGTGGCGCGCGTCTGGCCGGAGTTTGCCGAAGGCGGCAAGGAGGCGATCACACTGCGGCAGATCCTGTCGCATCGTGCGGGTCTTCCGTCGATCCGCGAACCGTTGCCCGAAGGTGCGGCGCTCGATTGGCAAGAGATTACCCGCGCGCTCGAACGCCAGGAGCCGTGGTGGGAGCCCGGCACCGCGCATGGCTATCACGTCAACACCTTCGGCTTTCTCGTCGGCGAAATCGTGCGGCGCGTGAGCGGCAAGACCGTGGGCATGATGCTGCGCGAGGACGTCGCCGAACCGCTTGGCGCCGACGTGCATATCGGCCTGCCGCTGTCGGAGCACGACCGCGTCGCGGATTTCATCTGGGCGGGGCCGTCCGCGATGGGCGGCATGCCGGGCGCCGAAGACGCAATGCGTTTCAACGCCTATTGGAATCCGCCCGGCTTTTCCGGGAACGGGTGGGTGAACCGCACCGACTGGCGGCTCGCGGAAGTGCCATCGACCAACGGACACGGCACCGCGCGTGGCATCGCGCGCGTGTATCTGACGCTAGCCCATCGCGGCCACACCGGCGGCGTCAGCATTCTCTCTGCAGCAACGCTCGAGGCCGCAACGACCGAGCATTCCGCTGGTTACGATCTCATCAACCAGCGCCCGAGCCGATTTGGGCTGGGCTTTCAGCTCACACAGCCCGAACGCCCGCTCGGTCCCAACGCCGGCGCGTTCGGACATTTCGGCGCCGGCGGCTCGCTCGGCTTCTGCGATCCGGAGGCCGGCGTCGCGTTCGGCTATGTCACCGGCGAGATGGGCCCGCGCTGGCAGAACCCGCGCAACAAAGCGCTGATCGACGCGATCTATGCGAGCTTGTGAGTGCGGTGTGAGGGCGAGTCATCGGTGCGACGGAAGGGAAATCTTAAAGACCGTACCGGCGTTCCCAACTCCGCCCTGATCGGTTGTACCAAATAGATTCCCTGCACCATCGGCGATCAAACCTCCAGTGGGGCTCATGCCATCGGCACAATCAAGTTCAGAGCAAAAGGAATGAAGAACCGTCAGGTGGCCATCGGGTGCCAACACGAAGACGGTTCCGGCATTGGCCTCTCCGCCGGCGATCGCCGTCCCGTACAGATTGCCCGCACCATCCAAAATCAATTGTTTGGGGTACGCCCCGCGCGGACAATTGTGCTTCGAGCAGAACGAGTACAGTTCGGTTTCCTCCCCGTCGGGTGTGATCTTGAAGATAACGCCACCGCCAGTCCTTCCACCGTATATTGTCGATCCGTAAAGATTGCCCGCGCCATCCGAGATCAGACCCGCGAACAGGCTTTCGCCATCGACGCAATTGCGCTTGGAGCAGAAAGCGTGGAGTACAGTTTCCTTGCCGTCCGGTGTCAGCTTGAAGGCGACGCCTCGTGTTCCTTTTCCGCCATAGAGCGTCGTGCCATAGAGATTGCCGGCATTATCGGCAACCAGATTGCCAACTGGACCCGAGCCATCAAGACAGGAAAACGTCTTGGAGCAGAAGGAGTACAGCACGGTTTCCTTGCCTCTCGGGGTAAGCTTGAAGACGACACCCTCGTTATACGTTCCGCCCTCCGTCGTCGTGCCAAAGAGATTGCCTGCGCGATCCGCGATCAGTCCGCCATAAGGTATGCTGCCGTCTGCGCACTTCGCTTTGGAGCAGAAATCGTGGAGCACGGTTTCGGTGCCGTCCGGCGCCACCTTGAAAACAACGCCGTGTTCGTGCGCTCCGTTATCGGCAGCCGTACCATAAAGGTTTCCAGCACCATCGAGGAGCAGCGTGCCGTAGTATGGGTGGCCCCCATCAACACATCCGGCCTTTGAGCAAAACGAGTAAAGCACGCTCTCCGCACCGCCGGGCGTCACCTTGAACACGGTACCGAAGTCTTGGGCTCCTCCTATGTGTGTTGTTCCATAGAGATTGCCCGCGCTGTCTGCCACCAGCCCAGCCCATGGTTCCGCGCCGTCCGTACAGCACGTGAAGCTGTGCAATACGGTTTCCGTTGCTCGGCGGGCCTGCGCGCGAGGCGCGGCGAGCGATACCGCCATCAACGCCGTGACAAAGACAAATGTTCCCCTTTGAATGACGCGCACGCCAGCCCCTTTAGCATCCGTCGCAAGACTTATAACGCTGAGAAATGATGTGCAGCAAGCTAGGGCTGAACAATCGTTGCGGGAACTTGGCGAACGCACATCTCAGATCGCGCCGCCATGCGCGCGGATGATCGCGGTCGCTTTCGCGGGCGCTTCGCGAACGCCCTGGCGGATTTTGCCGATGGTCACGACCGACAGCACGCCCGGCGCGTATTCGTCCGGCATCGCGGCGCGCACGCGCACCACGGCGCCGCAATCGACAAGCACCGGCTCTCCGTTCGGACGCGTCAGTTGCGCGAGCAAGCGCCCGGTACCTTTACGTCCCTCCACGCTGGCCGTGACGTTGACGAGATAGAGGCGGGTTTCCGGAGGCAACAGATTGCCCTGCGCGAGCCGCTGTTCCAGATTGCCCGGCCCGTCATTGTAGGCCGCGAACATCTGCGGATAATCGTATTTCTCTCGAAGCCAGCGCAGATAGGCGGTGCCCGCGATGACGTTGTCGTGTGGGTCGTAGGGATCGGGCCCGAGCCCGTACTGCGCGCGCATGTCCGCGTAGGTCGACGGCATGAGCTGCATCAGTCCCATCGCGCCGGCGCTGGAGATGATCGGTCTGTTCTCGCTGAGCATCGTGCGGCCGCCGCTTTCGGCGAGCATGACCGCGCGGATCCAGCTCTGCGGAACGCCGAAGCGCTTCGACGCTTCCGCGATCAGTGGGGTCCAGCGCTGCATCCGCGCACGCGTGGTCATCGCATTTTCCAACGCAAATGCGGACGGGAGTTGTACTTCCTCTACGGGTTCGATCTTCGATGGTTCGATTTTTCGCACGACAGGTTTGGGGCGCACGGCGTGCAGCACTGCATGCACCGACTTTGCAGCCGGAGGCGCTTGCCTCACGCGCGAGATGTACACAGAAACGCCAACCAGAATGGCCAACGCCGCCACCCCAGAAAACGCGGCCACGAAAGAAAAACGCATCGTCACGATGTTATGCGACCGCGCGATCCGACGGAAACGGCGTTGATTTCATTGGGCATTCGGCTCCGACCATCGTCCCTCCGCGTTTGAGATAGGAACGGACAGCAGCGCCAGCAACCCGGCGCCTTCAGAACGTCAGGCAGATCTTCCCGAAATGACCGCCCGCCTGCATGAGCTTCAGGGCGTCCTGGACCTGATCCACCGGGAACACTTTGTCGACCACGGGATGCATCTTCCACGCTGCCATGTGCTTCACCATGTGGTCGAACTGTTCGCGGCTGCCGACCGAGATGCCGATCATTTTCGCGTTCTTGCCGAACAGCGCGGGAATGAAGATGTTGTTGGTGAAACCGCCCAGCACGCCGATCACCACGATGCTGCCGCCGACGCGCACGGCTTCGAGCGATTTCGACAGCGTGTTATCACCACCGACCTCGACCACGACGTCGACGCCGCAGCCACCCGTGAGCTTCAGCGCTTCCTTCCCCCATTCTGGACTGGTCCGGTAGTTGATGAGGTGATCGGCGCCGAGCTGCTTCGCGCGTTCGAGCTTCTCGTCGCTGCTCGATGTCGCGATGACATTGGCGCCCAGTGCTTTGGCGAATTGCAGCGCGAAGATCGAGACACCGCCGGTACCCTGCACGAGGATCGTGTCGCCGGGACCGACGGGCGCCTCCACGGTGATGGCGCGCCAGGCGGTAAGCCCCGCGCAGGGAAGCGTTGCGGCTTCTGCGAACGACAGATCGTCCGGAATCTTCGAGACGCCATCGGCGATCAGCTTCATGCGTTGCTGCAGCACGCCGTCAAGCGGGCCGCCGAGCGGTTTGCTGCGCGCCTGCGCCGTCACCGGTCCCGAAAACCAGGACTGGAAAAAGAGCGAACAGACGCGATCGCCCACCTTCACGCGCGAGACGCCGGGGCCGACCGCGCTCACAACGCCCGCACCGTCGGAGAACGGCACCAGTGGCAGCTTGTTGCCCACGCCCGTGAGGACCGTGATGAGATCGCGATAGTTGAGCGACACCGCCTCCATGTCGACGACGATCTCGCCTGCGCCGGGCACAGGCTCCGGTCGCTCGATCTCCTTGAGATTGTCGATACCGAAGGCGTCCTGATTGGCCCAGACTTTCATGCGCGGTTCCCGTTGGATGTTGCTGGCGCTATCCTGCCTCAGTTCCCTTGCGGCAGAGCAATATCTGCGAGCGGACTGCGGTTCCTATTCCTCCCCCGTTTACGGGCGAGGGGGACCGCCGAAAGGCGGTGGAGGGGGCAGCCGCGATGCCTGCAAGTAACGTCCCCCTCTGTGCAACACCTATCATGCTAAAATGTCGTGATTGATAGCACACCGCCCCCTCCACCATGCTTCGCGTGGTCCCCCTCAACCGCTTCGCAGGGGAGGAACTCTTGCAGCCCTTGAACTGAGGTATGCGCCGCCTAATTGAGGTCAAACAAGGAGAAGGAGACAGACCGTGCAGGCACGAATGAAGAATCCCGCGGTCGCGGTTCCCGGCGCGATGCAGGCGATGCTGGCGCTCGGTTCCGCGGGCAAGAATGCGGACGTTCCGAAAAACCTTCTGACCATGATCCATCTGCGCGCGAGCCAGATCAACAATTGCGGATTCTGCACCGACATGCATGCGCGCGAGTTGAAGCAGGCGGGCGAGACCGACGAACGTATCTGGTCGATCGCGGCGTGGCGTGAAGCGCCCTATTTCAGCGATGCGGAACGCGCCGTCCTGGCGCTAACCGAATCCACCACGCGTTTGGCCGACAAGGCCGACGCGGTCCCCGACGACGTTTGGGAAGCGGCGAGAAGCCACTTCGACGAAGCGCAGCTCGGCGTCATCATCATTCACATCGCGCTGATCAACGCCTGGAACAGGATCAACGTCACGATCCGCCAGCCCGCGGGCCAGCTGGGCTAAGGCGTCACTTCGAAGATCGTGCCGCCGCCGTTTTTGCCGCCGCCGCTGGTGGTGCCGAAGAGATGTCCGGCGGAGTCCATCGTGAGCCCAGCCCACGGTGCCTCGCCGTCCGTGCAGTTCGCTTCGGCGCAGAAAGCATGCAGCACGGTGAAATTGCCGTCTGCGGCGCGCTCGAACACAACACCGCCGCCCAGATGGCCGTCGTCGATAGCGTGGCCGCCGCCGATGACCGTCGTGCCGTAAAGATTGCCTGCCGCATCGCGGATTGGCGCTGCACCGGGCTGATGCCCGTCGGAACAATCGCCCGCGCTGCAGAAGGCGTGAAGCAGGCTGAAGCTTCCGTCGGCCGTGAGCTCGAACAGCGTTCCGCCTTTGCCGTTCGGGCCGAATGAGGTGGTCGTACCGTAGGCGTTGCCTTCTTCATCGCGAGTAATTCCGGTGGGTGCTTGACCGGCATCGCAGCCCGGCGCGCAGAAGGTGTATGGAATTTGCTCTTTCCATTTGCCGGACTGGCGAGGGGAGAACTGGAAAATGGTTCCGGAGAAATCCGGGCCGCCGCCGGCGCTGGCACCGAACAGATTGCCGCTTTGATCGATCAGCAGACCACCATTGGGCTGCGAGCCATCGGTCAGATCGCAATTCTCGTTTTCGGTGCAGAAATCGTGGATCTTGCGATGCGTCCACCGGCCCGTACCGATTTTGGGCGTCAGTGAGAAGATGGTGCCTTGATCGGATGAACCGCCCGAGGATGTCTCGCCATAAAGGGGCGACACGCCGTCGTATAGAGCGCCGGCCTCCGCACTCGGATAGGTGAGCCCGCCCGTTGGCGTTGCGCCGTCGGTACAACCGGCTTTCTGGCAGAACCGGGTGAGCGTCTTGATGCTCCACTTGCTGCGATCGGCATTGGGCATCAACGCGAACACGGTGCCGGGATTGAATGTGACGCCGTAGAAATTGCCGACGGTATCGAAGACGATCTTACCGTCCGGGCCGCCACCGTCCCGGCAATCGGGCTTTGAACAGAAGCTGTAGAGCCGCTGGTATTTCCACTTTCCGCCGGCGCTCGAAAGCCGGAACGCGACGCCCCGCCCATTCGCGCCTCCGCCTGTGGTTAGCCCGTAAAGATCGCCGGCTTCATCGAGAAAGAGATCGCCACGCGGGACGCTGCCATCCGCGCAACCCGCCTTGGCGCAGAAGGAGTACAGAGTCGTCAGCTTCGCTGCCGACGCGGGCGCCGGCGCGAGCAGCGCGCAAAGCGATGCGATTGTGACGGCCGCAACTGCGCAGGCCTGCTTCAGGCGTTCCATGGCTTTCCCCCTCGGTTGCTTCCCATGACGGAGTTCACCGGCGGTTTATTCCAGCCTGGAAGATCGCCGTGGGGAGATCAATACCGTGCGTTGCCCGGCGTTCGCGGATACGGGATGACGTCGCGCACATTCGCCAGGCCGGTCACATAGGCCATCGTGCGCTCGAAGCCGAGGCCGAAGCCCGCATGCGGCACGGTGCCGTAGCGGCGCAGGTCGCGGTACCAGCTGTAATGCTCGGTATCGATGCCCATCGCCTTCATTCGTGCATCGAGCACATCGAGGCGTTCCTCGCGCTGGCTGCCGCCGATGATCTCGCCGATGCCTGGCGCCAGCACGTCCATCGCCGCGACGGTTTTGCCGCCGTCGTTGACGCGCATGTAGAACGCCTTGATGGCCGTGGGATAGTTCATGACGATCACGGGCTTGCCGACATGCTTCTCGGTCAGATAGCGCTCATGCTCCGACTGCATGTCGATGCCCCAATGCACCGGGAATTCGAACTTCTCCGACGATTTCTCGAGTACCTCGATGGCGTCGGTGTAATCCATGCGCACGAATTCGGAATTGACGATGCCTTCGAGCTTCGCGACCAGTCCCTTCTCGATACGCTCGTCGAAGAAGGCGAGGTCTTCCGCGCGTTCATTCAGCAATGCTTCCAAGGTGTATTTGAGCAGCTGCTCGGCCAGCGTTGCATTGTCCGACAGGTCCGCGAACGCGATCTCCGGCTCGATCATCCAGAATTCCGCGAGATGGCGGCTGGTGTTGGAGTTCTCGGCGCGGAAGGTCGGCCCGAAGGTGTAAACCTTGGACATCGCGAGGCAGTAGGCCTCGACGTTGAGCTGGCCCGACACGGTGAGAAACGCCTCGTGGCCGAAGAAGTCGCGGCTGAAATCGACTGCGCCTTCCTTGGTGCGCGGCAGGTTCGCGAAATCGAGCGTCGAGACGCGGAACATGGCACCCGCACCTTCCGCATCGGACGAGGTGATGATCGGCGTGTTGACCCAGAAGAAGCCGTTCTCGTCGAAGAAACGGTGGATCGCTTTCGCGAGCGAATGCCGTACGCGCGTCGCCGCCGCGATCACATTGGTGCGCGGGCGCAGATGCGCGACCTCGCGCAGGAATTCGAGCGAATGCGGCTTGGGCTGGATCGGATAGGTGTCGGGGTCCTCGACCCAGCCGATGACCTCGACGGCGGTCGCCTGCATCTCGAAAGGCTGGCCCTTGGCGGGCGACGGCACGATCGTGCCCGTCGCGCGCACCGCACAGCCCGCCGTGAGCTTCAGCACCTCATCGGTGTAATTGGCAAGTGTGTTCGGCGCCACGACCTGCACGGGATGGAACGACGATCCGTCCGACACCTGCACGAACGAGATGCCGGCCTTGGAGTCGCGCCGCGTGCGCACCCAGCCGCTGATGGTGACGGGCGTATCCTTGGGCGCCTCGCCGGCCAGGATGCCGCGGGCGTTGAAGTCCTGCTTGCTCATGACCGAGAGGTACTCAGGGGAATGAAAATTGTCCAGCGCTTGGCTGCGGAGCGGCGCGTGCGAGGCGCAGAGCGCTGCTTTACTCGGCCGGCTGAACGACCGCGCCGCGCGGATGGCGGCTGTGCTCCCACCGCATCAGCAGCGTGATCGCGACGATCGTGGCGCAATAGGCGACGATCTGCGCGCCATTGGGCGTGTCGTTGTAGCCGACGAGCGTGTGGAGCAAACGGCCGGCAATGGAATCCTGCGGCAGCAGCCACGACGTATCCCAGACCGTGCGGGTCAGCACTTCGAGGTAGCCCGCCTGCTGGAGGAACAGGACCGCCTGTGCCGCCATACCGGCGGCGAGCAGCGTGATCAGTCCGGAGGTGACGCGGAACAGCCGGTGCGCGGGGATCGCGAGCAATCCGTAATACATCAGCGCGGACATCGCGGCCCCACCGAGAAGGCCGAGTACGCCGCCCGTCAGAAGCGATGCCGTCGTCGTGCCGGGCTGCGAGGCGATGCCGTAGAGAAAGAGAACGACCTCCGAGCCTTCGCGCAGCACCGCGACGCCGACGACGATGGCGAGCGCCGCCAGCGTGCGTTCGCCGCTTGCCACCTGTACGCCAACAGCGCGCATCTCGCGCGCCATCTGGCGGCCGTGACCCGCCATCCAGACATTATGCCAGGTGAGCATCGCGACCGCGAACAACAGGATCGAGGCGTTGAAGATCTCCTGCCCCGAACCCTGAAACAGGCTTTCAATCTCACCGGCGAAAGCCGCCACGAAGCACGCGCCGAGGATTCCGCCTGCCACGCCATAGCCGACCCACAGCGCGCGTCCCCTCACACCTTTGGTGGCCGCGAGCACAATGCCGACGATGAGGCCGGCCTCGATGACTTCACGAAAAACGATCAGGAGACTGGCAAGCACGCGATGTTACTCCGCAATGACGACGCCCTGCGCCGTGGCCGAATGGAATTCGCCCATGAACGGATAGCGGCCGGGTTCCAGCGGACGCAGGCGCACATTGCCGCTCGAATTTCCGGCCACGACCTTCTCGACCTTGAGCGAGGTGGAATCGAATTCCTCTGCCGTAGCATCCTCATTGGACATGACGATGACATTCGGCACGTTTGCCTTAACGTGAATTTCCGCCGGCGTGAATTTGTGGTCCTTGAGCTTCAGCGGGATGCCATCGCTCGCAAACGCGGGCGCGCGAAACACCGTGGCCATCAATGCGGCCCCAAATACAATCGCAATTCTCATAACTTGCTTCCCGAGGACTTTTGGCCACTCCCTGACACACGAGTGTAACCGCAACTCATTCTCAGCTGCAAGCGGAACTTCCGCGTCACAAGCGCGCGCCAGTCTCCGTCACAAAACCTTGTTCGACAAGGGAATTTTCCCTCTGAGTTGCCTGTTACCTACTCCGCCGCAGGCTTTGCCAGCGGATCGGTAAGCGGGACGGCGCTGACCTCGGCGAAGCGGCGTGCGGATTCCTCGGCCTTCGGATCGGCGGGCTGTTGCGAGATCTGCCGCCCCAGCGCGATGACGTTCGGGATCTCATCGTCGGCGAGTTCTTTCATGCGTTGCTTGCGCGCGAAGGCCTTTTCGATGAAGGGCGCGAGTTCTTCGTTCTTCTGCTTCTGGCGTTCGGCTTCGTGCTCCTTGAACTCGCCCATGATCTCGGTGCCGAAGAGTTCGAGCGCCTCGCAGATATGCTCGTGGCGATTGCGACCGCCCTGCTGGATGAACGCGACCTGGTCGACGCCGGCCCCGGCGAATTTGCGCAGATGCGCGCGCATCTCGTCCGGCGTGCCCATGCCGCCGGCGCCCGGATTGGCCGGCATGTGATCGCGCGCCGCCTCGAACGCCTTCCAGATATCGGTGCGGCCCGGCTTGTGCTCGCCGAAGATGTAGTGGTGACCGAGCGCATAGCCGAAGAAGCGGAAGCCATCGAGGCCGCGCTTCAGCGCTTCCTCGCGATCCTTGTGCACCGAGAAGCCGGTGACCATCGCGATATTGGCATTCACCGCATGGCCGATGGGCACGCATTCTTCTTTGAGGATGCGATAATAATCGTCGACCCATTGTTTGGCTTCCTGCGGATCGACGAACGCGAAGGTTAGCGCGCCGATGCCGAGGCGGGCGGCGAGCTTGATGGTTTCCCGGTTCGAGCAGGCGACCCACACCGGCGGATGCGGCTTCTGCACCGGCTTCGGCACGATGTTGCGGCAGGGCATCTCGAAAAATTCGCCCTTGAAGCCCGGATAGGGGTTCATGACCATCATGTTCAGGCATTGCTCGACGGTCTCGCGCCACATCTCGCGCTTCTTCTCGACCGGCACGCGATAGCCGCCAAGTTCGAGCAGCGCGGAAGACTCGCCGGTGCCGAACTCGACGCGGCCGTTGGATACGAGATCGAGCGTGGCGATGCGCTCTGCGACGCGCGCGGGATGGTTATAGCCCGGCGGCATCAGCACGATGCCGTGGCCGAGGCGGATGTTCTTTGTTCGCTGCGAGCAGGCCGCGAGGAACACTTCCGGTGCGGAGGAGTGCGAATATTCCTCGAGGAAATGGTGCTCGACCTCCCAGGCGTGATCGATGCCCAGCCTGTCGGCGAGTTCGACCTGATCGAGCGCGTCTTGGAACAGCTTCAGCTCATCGCCGTCCTTCCAGGGACGCGGAAGCTGATGTTCGTAAAAAATGCCGAATTTCATGATGTCGCTCTCAGGGCTTGGGCGTGAGGGTTGGGACGGTGTGGTCCAGGACGCTTGCCAGCGCCGGGGAGTTCGACGCCGCATCGAAGGCGCCGAGGATCATCTGGAAGCGCGCCTCGACGAATGGCCGCATCGCCGGATGGGTGAAGATGTAAAGCTCGCCGTTCTGGATCGCTTCGAGCACGCGGTTGCCCACGATGTCGGGATCGATGCCGTTGAGCACGTTCTGCGCGGCCTGTTCGCGGGTATCGCCGACACCCGGATCGACCTCGCCGATGCCGCCATACTTGTCCTGCCGCGCGCGCCCGCTTTCGTGAATGCGCGTCTTCACAAAGCCGGGACAGAGGACGGAGACGCCGATGTTCACTGGCGCAAGCTGCTGGTACCAGCCCTCGCTCATCGCCACGACGGCGAATTTGGTGGCGCAATAGGGCTCCATGCCCGGCGGCGAGACCATGCCGGCCATCGAGGCGGTGTTGACGATATGGCCGCCCTCGCCGTGGCTCTTGATCAGCGGCGCGAAAATGTCCGTGCCATGGACGACGCCTTTCAGATTGACGTCGATGATCCAGTCCCAGTCGCGCTCTTTGACCGTGCCGATCGGACCGCCGACCGCGACGCCGGCGTTGTTGCAGACGACGTGCACCTTGCCGAACGCGTCGATGGCCTCCTGCGCGGCGGCTTCGATCGATGCGCGCTCGGTGACGTCGCAGCGCACTGGGATCGCTTTGATCTGTTCATGCGAAAGACGTTCCGCCGCATCGCTTGCGGTGTCGCGGTCGATATCGGCCAGCACGACGTTCATTCCGGCACGGCCAAAGGCACGCGCCATCGAAAGCCCGATGCCGCTCGCGCCGCCGGTGACGAACGCGGTGCGCCCGCGAAATTCCTTCATCATGCCGCTTCCTTCTGTTCGAGGGTCCGGAAGCGGCGGGCCAACGCCTCGCCATCGGGCCGGGGGTGAAACAGGGCTTCAAATTTGTCTTGCTGGCGCCGGCGCTCCCAATCCACGTTGGTGATGGCGTGCCACTGCACCATGCCGCGCCACACCGGATCGATGAAATCGGCGCCCTTCACGCAGGTGCCATCGGCCGTCTGGAACGTGAAGTTGCGCAATTCCGAAATCACGACGACCAGATAGCCGACGTGCGACGCTTCATCCTGACGGATGCGGTCGACGAGATCGGCGGCATGAAGCGCCACCTCGCGCCGGTCGCGGAAGTTGCGCGGGTCGCGCATCACCGCGGTGCAGAAATTGAAAAAGTTCTCTGCCCGTACCTCGATCATCAGTACGTTCATCAGCAGCAATATCCAGCGCTCATAGCCGTCGGGAATTTGCGGCATCAGCCGGCCGAGTTCCGGACGCGACAGCGACTCCGGAACGGGTGCATGCGGATAGGCATGCTCGCCGAACAACATGTCGCGCACCGCGAACCACATGGAATCGTGACCGCCCTCGCCGCGTTCGGGATCGCCGCCTTCATCGAGTCCGTGCGCGCGAAGCAGTCCCTTGTTGAGATGCGCAGTTGCGGTCGCGGAAATGTCTTCTTCGACGACGGCCTGAAAGTCCGGCGCGTCGGCGGTGGCGAGTGCGCGGCCGCGCGCCTCCACAACACCGGTGACGCTCAGCGAATCCCAGAGCGTCTGGCCCAGACCATGTTCGAGCAGCAGGCTCTGTTGCGCGACATTCGGAAAGCTGCCGCGGACCATAAGCTGCGGCGAGGAATCGACCAGTTCGTGTCCGCGCTCCTTCAGCGCGTCGCCCCAGGCCCGGATCGCGGGCCAGCGATTCAAGGTTCGCGGCGAGACATACTTCCCATCGGCATCGAACCCGCCATGCAGCCGGTATCCGGCTTCGACATGGGGCTCGGCATAGGCGTGATCGGCCAGAATCTCTTCGCGCGTCCAGACGAGCTTTGTCACCGACAATCCTCCATGGGCGCGCGGTTGACCCGCGCCGTTCTCTGGAACTGATAATTTGTCAGAAGACGTCCGGTGTCAATCCAAGACGGGGCCGAAAGCTCAGGGTTTCAGCGCCCGGACCAGGAATCGCGTGAGGTTGTCCACCAGATCCTGACGCTTGCGGCGCGAGCGATAACCGGCGGCGCCGACCTGATGGATCGCGCCCAGAATGGCTTGTCCGACGATATCGGCGTCGTAGATCGGCGCTGCAGTGCCGTTGTCCATAGACCGCTGCAGGTGAAGCGCCCAATCATGGCCCCAGCGGACGAGAAGGGGCATGGCTTGAACGCCCTCCGCATCGATCACCGCTTCGTCGGTCATCGCCGCCGTGAGCACGCCAGGATGGGATTCCGAGTAGTCGTAAATGGCGTTCAGCGAGGCTGCGATGGTGTGTTCGAGCGAACCATCGGTCGCCGCGACGCGCGTATCGACATATTCCTGCAGTTCCACCCGCGCCTCTTCGACGAAGGCCAGGAAGCAGGCGCGCTTGTCCTCATAGTGCAGGTAGAAGGTGCCGTGGCCGAGACCGGCTTCGCGCGCGATGTCCTGCGGGCGCGTGGCGTGGTAGCCGCGTTCCACAAACAGCTTTCGCGCCGCTTTCTTGATCTTGCCAAGGCTTTCGGGCCTGCGTTTGGGACGTGCGGAATCGAACGGTTTGACGACAGTTTGAGAGGAAGTCATGCAATGACTTTCCGCCGGACAGGCCGGTGAAGTCAATCCAAAGTGGCCGGCCTTTGGTATAGAGTAAACCGGCTTCCGCGGGAGGGAAACAAATGAAAGGACTTGCGATCTGGACGAGCGCAGCCGTGTTCGCATTTGCCGGAAATATGCCGGTGTTCGCGCAGGACCAGTCGGGACACGACAACGGATTGGGCGGTACCGGTATGGGCGGCCTTGGCGCACCGATGGCCGGCGCCTCGTCCATGGGCGAAGACCCCTATCGAACGGCTGTCCGGCTCATCCATCATGAGAAATATTCGGAAGCGATCCCGTATATCGATCAGGCCGCGATCGACAAACCCCAGAACGCGAACGTGCTGAGCTATGCCGGCTATGCGCACGCGAAGGTGGGCCAGTACGGCACGTCGCTCGACTATCTTCAGAAGGCGCTGATGCACGATCCCGATCACAAGGCCGCGCGTCAGTATCTCGGAGAAAATTATCTCGCCATGCACAATCTGACGGCAGCCAATGCGCAGCTGACCGAGCTTGCGCGAATCTGCCCGACCGGCTGCGACGAGAAAGATGCGCTTACAAAGGAAATTGCGGATTACCAGTCGAAATCCGCCTCAGCCGCGCCGGCTAACGCGGTACATTAAAACTTGGAGGCTTGGACCGGATAACCCGGTAGCGGTAGGATAGCCAGACCATGAGGGAGGACGTCATGCGGAAATTGTTTTTGCACGCAGCTGCGGCGACGGCTCTGCTCGGACTCGGAACTGGCGCGTTCGCGATGGGCGGTGGAGGCGGCGGCGGTTATGGCGGCGGCAATTTCGGAGCACCGGCAGCCACCTTCGACGATTACACGACGGCCAAGCGTCTCATTCGTCATGAGCAATATGCCCAAGCGATTCCGCATCTCGAAAACGCGCTCGAGAAGCATCCGCACGACGCCGATATCCTGAATTATCTCGGATACACCCATCGCATGGTCGGCATGACCTATACCGACGCGGGGCGCGACGGCGAATTCAAGATGTCGCTCGACTATTACCAGCGCGCGCTGGCCATCGATCCCAACCACAAGGGCGTCCACGAATATTTGGGCGAGCTTTATCTGCAGATGCACGACATGGCATCGGCGCAGAAGGAACAGACCACATTAGCATCGCTATGCCCGTCGGGCTGTGACGAGCGCGAAACGCTGGACAAGGCCGTCGCGGCCTACACCCAGGCTGCCACACCCGCAGCCAGTCCCGCTCCAGCTTCGGCACAGGCACCGGCCGTGACACAATAGAGATCGCACGCCGCGGATGGGGATCGCACCCCCTTGTCCGAATGCGGCACGTAAGGCAGGGATGCGCGTTGTGATGGTTGCAGTGAAGGTGGCTTTGGACATGCGTGGAAAAATTTGCCTGGCAATCATGGCGGCGGCATTGCTGGCTGGTCCGGCCGAAGCGATCCGAGGCGACAGCCCCGCGGACTGGGCCCACGCGCGGGATGCCTATTCCATCGGCATCAACCTCGTTCAGCACCAGAAGATGGTCGAAGCCATTCCGTATCTCGACGCGGCACTCAATCAATATCCCGACGATGTCGATCTGCTCGTTTATCTGAGCTATGCACACCGCCGCATCGCAGAGCAGCGCACCGGGACAGCCCACGATACCGAGCTGCGCATGGCCGAAGACTACTACCGGCGCGTGCTCGACATCGATTCCGATCCCCGCGATCTGCAGGTCTTCCTCGGCGAACTCTACCTCGACATCCATGATCCAAAAGCAGCGGAAGCAGAGCTGAAGGTGCTCGAGGGACTGTGTCCCGACGGCTGCAAGCAGCGCGACAGGCTCACCGCATCGCTCGCGCGCTATGGATCTCAGCCGGTTTTGATCGTGCCCGCGACGGAGCTGCCGCCCCCGGACGCAGAAGCGCCCGAAGCCAACGCCCCGCCCACACCGATTTTGCCACCCGCACCGGCGCCGGCACCGGAACGCGACTGAATACCTGACGGAAGCCGGAGCGCTTCCCGAGGCCAGGTGGAACTTTCGTTCATCCCCTTCGTTAGAACGCAACGCGAAGAGGGTGAACCATGCGCAAGCTGTTGATGATCGCAGCCGGTCTGTTTGCATTCGGCGCATTGTGGAAAGCCGAAGCCGACGAAGACGGCCCCGCCGTCGCGCTCTCACCGTTCCTCGCCGCCATCGCGATCGAGATCGGCATCCTGCTGCTGCGCCGCAAGCAAACGCGAATTCTGGCGAGCGATGAGACGCTCGCCTAAGCGGCCTTCTGCGCTTTCTCTTGGAGCGCGCGCCATACGCGCTCCGGCGTCGCTGGCATATCGATGTGGTCGACGTCGAGCGCATCGGCGATTGCGCTGATCGCGGCCGGAAGCGCACCGACCGTCCCCGCCTCACCGCAACCCTTGGCGCCGAGTGCGTGCGTCTTGCTGGGGATTTCCTCGTAGGCAAAGCGGATGTCGGGCATGTCGTCGGCACGCGGCATGGCATAGTCGGTAAAGCTCGCCGTCATCGCCTGGCCGGACTCCGGATCGTAGACGCAGTTCTCCATCAGCGCCTGGCCGAGACCCTGCACCACGCCGCCATGAACTTGGCCTGCGACCAGCATCGGATTGATGACACGGCCGAAATCGTCGAGCACCGAATAGGAAACGATCTGCACCTGCCCGGTCTCCGGATCGACCTCGGCTTCGCAGACGTGACATCCGTTCGGGAAAGTGGACGCGGCGCCCTGGTACATCGCATCGCTGTCGAGGCCGTTCTCGAAGCCGGGAAGCTTCTCGCGCCTTAGCGTGACGGCCAGTTCTCCAATGGAGATCTCCCGATCCGTATCCGCGATACGGAAGCGGCCGATGCCCTCGACGACGTCGAAGCCGACCTCGGCGCCCCCGGCCTGCAGCACCTGTCCGGCCGCGGTCTTGCCCTTTTTGATCACTTCATCGGAAGCGCCGAGCAGCGCACCGCCCGACATGTTGAGCGACCGCGAGCCGCCAGTGCCGCCGCCATTCACCCAATCGCTGTCGCCCTGCTTCACGGCGATGGATTCGAACGGCACGCCGAGCTTCTCGGCGACAAGCTGTGCAAATGCGGTCTCGTGCCCCTGCCCGTTCGACTGCGTGCCGACATAGAGCTCGACACCGCCATTGTCGGTGAACGCCACGCGCGCGGGTTCGCTTCCCGCTGCGGCTGTGATCTCCACATAGTAGGCGATGCCGAGGCCACGCAGTTTTCCGCGCGCTTCCGACTCCTGGCGGCGCGCTGCGAAGCCCGCCGCATCGGCGCGTTTCAGGCCTTCCTCGAGCAGATGCGGATAGTCGCCGGAATCGAACGACACGCCCCACCAGTTCTTGTAGGGCAGCTCATCCGGCACGATCAGATTGCGTTTGCGGATCTCGACGCGGTCGATGCCGATGCGGCGTGCCGCGACATCCATCAGCCGCTCCATGTAGAACGCGGCCTCAGGACGGCCGGCGCCGCGATAAGCATTCACCGGCGCGGTATTCGAAAAATAGAGCTGGATGTTGGTATAGAACGCCGGCACCCGATAAACGCCGCCGAAAATGCGCGAACCCGCCAGCGTCGGAATGAACGGTGCAAAGCCCGACAGATAGCCGCCGAGATTGGCCGTGCCCGTGAAGCGCAGTGCGAGAATGCGCCCGTCCGTGTCGAACGCGCCTTCCGCGCGCGTGCGCATATCACGGCCATGATGGTCGGCCAAAAACGCTTCGGTGCGATCGGACGACCAGCGCACCGGGCGGCCTACGATCTTCGCCGCACTCAGCACGCAGCATTGCTCGGGATACAGTCCCGCCTTCATGCCGAAGCCGCCGCCGACATCGGGTGAGATCACGCGCACCTTCTCGGGAGGCACGTCGAGGACGCGCGCGATGTTGACACGCAGGCCGCCTGAGCCCTGATTGCCCGAATGAAGCGTGTAGCTTTCGGTTTCTGCGTCGTATTCGCCGACCGCGCCGCGCGCTTCCATGGAATTCACGACAATGCGGTTTTGCACCATGTCGAGGCCGACGACATGCGCCGCGGCGGCGAACGCCGCGTTGCACGCATCTTCCGTGCCGTCCTGCCAGTCGAGACAGAGATTGCCCGGGACTTCTTCCCAGATCTGTGCGCCAGAGGGCGCCGCTTCGAGCGTACCTGTGGCATCGAGGGATTCATAATCGATCTGGACAAGCTCGGCGGCGTCGCTTGCTTCTGCCAGCGTTTCAGCGATCACCATCGCGACCGCCTCGCCCACGAACGTGACCTGGTCCCTGGCGAGAAAATCCTTTGCGACGCCCTTGGGAAACGAACCGTCTTTTCCCTTGACCGGTGTCATCGTCACCATCGGCCTGGCGCCGGCGGCTTCGAGATCGGCCTGTGTCAGAACCGCGACCACGCCGGGCGCGCTCTTCGCCGCCTCCGTGTCGATGGAGCGGATGCGGGCATGGCCATAGGGACTCCGTACGAAAGCGACGCGCGCTTCATTGGGGAGGCGAATATCGTCCGTGTACTGACCGTGACCGGTGATGAAGCGGAAATCCTCCGTCCGGCGGACGGATTGGCCTGTGCCGAATTTCATGCTGCAGCCCTAGTGTTTGTAGCTGGGATCGAGCCGGTCGAGCTTGCGCAACAACGCCGGCCACGCCAGCGCCCCGAGCAGACCTTCGAACGCCATCATTCCCTGCGCCGCCGTCTTCTCCGGTACGCCCTGGTTCGGCCAGTTGGGCTTGGTGCCGCCCGACAGCGCGCGGATCTGCATTGTGCAGGCGCGCTCGAGATAGTACATGCGCAGGAACGCATCGGCGCAGCTCTTGCCCAACGTCAGCGTGCCGTGATTGCGCAGCATCATCACGTGCTTGTCGGTGCCGATGTCGGACACCAGCCGCTCGCGCTCGTCGAGATCGAGCGCGATCCCTTCGTAATCGTGATAGGCGACGTCGCCCGTGATCACCATCGCATGCTGATCGAGCGGAAGCAGCCCGTCGGCCTGCGCAGACACCGCCACGCCGTCATCGGTATGAAGATGAATGACGCAATGCGCATCGTCGCGGCTCGTGTGCAGCGCGGAATGGATCGTGAAGCCCGCCGGGTTCACGGGATAAGGAGAGTCGTCCACCTTGTTTCCGTCGATGCCGATCTTGACCAGGCTCGACGCCGTGATCTCCTCGAACAGCATCCCATAGGGATTGATCAGGAAGTGATGCTCCGGCCCGGGGATGCGCACGGAGATGTGCGTGAAGATCATGTCGTCCCAGCCATACATCGCGACCAGCCGGTAGGTGGCGGCGAGATCGAGGCGCAGCTTCCACTCCTCGTCGCTGACCTTGCCTTCGAGTGAGGGGATGGCGTGCACCGCAGGCGCGCGCGTTTCGAATTTTTCGCGCAGATTCATTGGAAAACTCCGTCCGGAAATGGCGATCCCGATAGAGTGATCTTAGGGCTCTCCGGTGTCAAACCAAGCCAAAGACTGCTAGCTTCACTGGCGCTTGGGGGCGTCGATGGCAGCAAACACCAAAATCCGCGGACGCGTCGCCATCACCATCGCGATGTGCTTTCTGGCCGCGATCCTCGAGGGCTACGACATCCAGGCTTTCGGCATTGCCGCGCCGAAGCTTGTGGCCGCGCTGGCGCTGACTCCCGCCGAACAGGGCTGGGCCGCAAGTGCGGCCATGATCGGGCTGGTGTTCGGCGCCTTCATCGGCGGCAAGCTCGCCGATGCGATCGGGCGAAAGCCGGTGCTGCTGGTGTCGGTGGCGCTGTTCGGTGTCGGCGCGCTCTGGACGGCAACTAGCGGCAGCTTTCTCGCCCTGCTGCCGGCCCGGTTCGCGACCGGTCTCGGATTCGGCGGAGCCTATCCGGTGCTGATTGCCATCGCTGCCGAGGTAAGTACGCCGTCGCGGCGCAGCGCTGTGACCTGCGCATTGTTCTGCGGCATGCCCACCGGCGGTTCGCTCGTGTCGCTGTTCGCCAACATCGCCGGCGAGCAACTGGATTGGCGGACGATCTTCATCGTCGGCGGCGCGATGCCGCTCGCGATCCTTCCGCTGCTCTGGTTCTTCCTCGCGGAAACCAGACCAGCACATGAGGACAGCACCGGTGCGAAGCTGCTACCCGCCCTGTTCGGCGGTGGACGCGGCATGGCGACGATCCTGCTTGCATCCGCGAGCTTCCTCGCCCTTGTCGTCCTCTATCTGATCCTGAACTGGCTGCCGTCGCTGGTGGTCGCCAAGGGACATCTGTCGGGCGACGGTGCCGCCGCGTCCTTCGCGTTCAACATCGCTGGCGTGCTGGGCGCGCTGCTGCTCGGCTTCCTCGCCGATATCGCCGGCGTGCGGCGCGCGCTTGTGCTTGCTTACGGCACGATCCTGGTGTCGCTCTATTTCCTCGGCGCAGCGCAACCTGTGATCGTGATTGTCGCTTGGTCGGGACTGCTCGGCCTCTTCACGTCGGGCATCACCTTCGTCCTCTATGGCCTGGCGCCAGCGCTCTATCCCGTGAACGTTCGCGCGGCGGCCTCCGGCGCGATCGTCGGCATGGGACGGCTGGGCACCATCGCGGGACCTCTGCTGGCGGGACAACTCCGGCAGATCGGCTGGTCGGCCGGATCCGTGATCGATGCGATGCTGCCGATCGTTCTTTTGGGCGGCGTGTGCGCGATTACCTTGACGTCGCGGTTCCGTACGGCGGCACCCGCAACTCAAGCGGCCTGAACGATCAGGTCCACATCGAGAGCGCTGTGCACCCGACGTACACCATGATCCCAAAAACGATCAGGCTGCAGGTCAGCTTTATCAGCCCCATGCCGTCCAATCCGCCTCGGCTCACTGTGCGCATAACCTGCCAGGCGGCAGCACCGATCATCAGCACCATGAACGCGGCTGCTTCAAGCATTTCGCGATTGGCGACATCATCCATCGGACAGCCCCACACGTCTCAGCCAGGCCGCCGAGGGTAGCGAGCATTCATTAAAAAAAGTTAGTGCGTGCCGCCGATGCGCGCGACGGCCGTCATCCAGCCGTCATAGAGCGCATCACGGGCGGCGGTGCTCATCGCGGGCTCGAAACGGCGATCAAGCACCCAGCGCGCCGCGATATCGTCCGTGCCGCTGAACAGGCCCGCCGCAAGACCCGCAAGATAGGCCGCTCCCAGAGCCGTCGTTTCGGTGATGACCGGACGCTCGACCGGCAATCCTGTGAGATCGGCAAGGCGCTGGCAGAACCAGTCGTTCCGCACCATGCCGCCATCGACCTTGAGGGCCCCGGGCTGCGCGAGCCCTACATTTTCCATATCGCGGCCCATCGCCTTCAAGAGATCGCGCGTCTGATAGCAAACCGCGTCGAGCGCCGCGCGCGCGATCTCCGCCACACCCATGTCGCGCGTCAGACCGAGGATCGCGGCGCGGGCGTTCGGATCCCAATAGGGCGCACCGAGGCCCGTGAAGGCGGGGATGAAATATAGTCCCTCGGCGGGTGCCGCGGTCGATGCGAGCGCCTCGATCTCGCCTGCGGCGTGGATCACGCCGAGCGCATCGCGCAGCCACTGCACCACCGCGCCGGCGATGAAGATGCTGCCTTCGACGGCATATGCCGTGTCTGCGCCGATTCGATAGGCGCTGGTCGCCAGCAAGCGGTTCTGCGACAGCGCGATGGCTTGGCCGGTGTTGACCAGCGCAAAACATCCCGTGCCATAGGTCGACTTGACATCCCCCGGCTTGAAGCAGGCCTGACCGAAAGCCGCAGCCTGCTGATCGCCGGCCACACCCAAAATCGGAATGGCCGAGCCGAAATGCCCCTTGTCGACCGCGCCGAAGCTGCCCGCGCTGTCGCGCACCTCGGGAAGTATGGCTGCAGGCACCATGAACAGGTCCAGCAGCTCCGCGTCCCAGGAAAGGGTCTTCAGATCGAGCAACATCGTACGCGAGGCGTTGGTGACATCCGTCGCATGAACGCGACCGTTGGTAAGCCGGTAGATCAGCCAGGTATCAATCGTGCCGAAGCACAGCTCGCCCCGTTCGGCGCGCCCCCTGGCGCCGGGGACATGGTCCAAAATCCATTGCACTTTGGTCGCCGAGAAATACGGATCGAGCAGCAGGCCGGTCTTTGCCGAGACCAATCCTTCCAATCCCTTCGCTTTCAATTCCCGGCAGCGCTCGGCGGTGCGGCGGTCCTGCCAGACGATCGCATTGTGGACGGGCTTTGCCGTCGCGCGATCCCACACCACACTCGTCTCGCGCTGGTTGGTGATGCCAATGCCGGCGACCTTGCCTGCGTCCTTCAGGACCGCGCGGCAACAGGCGAGTGTCGCCTGCCAGATTTCCTCCGCGTCGTGCTCGACCCAGCCATTCGCCGGATAGATCTGCCGAAGCTCCTGCTGGTGGCTCGTCAAAGGCCGTGCATCGGCGTCGAACAGGATGGCGCGCGTGGACGTCGTGCCCTGGTCGATGGCGAGAAGAAATTGCGCTTGGGATGGCATGGTATCGCGGATCGCCCTTTGCTGAGCGTAACATGGGACGACGGGAGTTGTGCATCAGCCGTCAAGCCGCGCCAGACAAAAAAGAAAGCGCGATTCGCGGGGCTGCGAATCGCGCTTTGGCAAGTCGGTGCGATGGGGAAGTCAGCGCATGACCGTGGGCATCCTGGCTGCGGGCTGGCCTGGACAGGTCCCCGCCTCATCGTTCTGGAAGCTATACCAGCCATTGACCGGACCGCTGGTCGGCGCGCCGAAATAGTCGATAAAAACCAATGATTGAAGGTTGTAGGTCGATCCGTTTAGCGTGTAGGGGAACGCACCGTAATTGGCGTTGTTCTCCAGCGGATCGCCATTTTCCATCAGCGTGTTGTCGAGGCAGTTCACGCTGTTGTCGACGAAGGGATCGTCCATCCATTCGCCGAGTTCGTGCGACATGGCCGAAACGTCCTGTGAGAAAGATCCCGCTTCGTCTTCATAGGTCGTGTAGGCGTAAGTCTGGCCGCCCGGCTGGCTACCGACCGCGGAATGATACCCGCCGATGCAGCAGCCTTCGAGCGGCGCCTCGGTCAGATAGGTGTCGTAGGTGATGAAGAGCGGCAGCACGTTCGGCTTAATCTGCGGAAGATTCTTCATGATCGTGCGGATCTGGTTGTCGAAGGTGTTGACGTACATCTCGCCCGCAGGATTGGCGCCAAAGGGGTTGGTTATGACCTGGCCCTGACGGTTGGCCACGGTGATCGTTTGCTCAGGCAGCACGGTAGGGTCGATGAGTACGACATGATAGTCTGTGTTCGTGCTTACCGACGACCAGAAATTGGCGCGCTGGTACGCATCGATATACTGGCCGTTACCCACCCTCACGCCTCCCTGAGTGAATTTCACGCCCTTGGAAAATAGCGGTGAAGCCAGAATGTTCTGAATCAGGGACTGGCCGTTGGGAAGCGTCACGGCGAGCGGGTCGAACGTCATGTTTCCGTTCTTCGGGCCGAAGACCATCTTGATCGGAATGATATAAACCCGAACCTTGGACACCGAGTTGGTTGTCGCCGGATCGCCGCCCACCATCGTGAAGTTGATGGTTTGGCCGAGCTGATCGGTGAAACTGCCGTTCCATTGCGGCAATGGGGTGGTCGCTCCCGCGTGCGGCGTTGCGGATTCTTTGTGGGCCGGCAGCGTGATGAATTTCGGCGTGGGCGCCGATCGCGCCGATGCGGTTAAAGGTAAACTGCCAAAGGCCACGGCGCTCGCCAGCAATGCCAGCGACGCGAAGGATGCTATGCGCATTGGGTTTCTCCTGCGTGCAGAAAATGGATTTGGATGCGGATCCCCCTGGACAGTCGCAACGCGATTTGGCGTTAACGCTGTTCGCCAGCCGAAGTTCCGCCATTAGCGCGATAGTTGAATCAAGTCCTTGGATTTTCAGGAGAAAAATTTTGTCCCGCGTTTGGCTGGTTGGTGATGCCGATACGCCTGGATTGCGGGCGCCGGAGCCCAGCACATTGCTCCAGCACGGCATGCGCCACCGCTCTATACTTGCCCTGTTCCTTGGCGCGGTGTCACACTTTCGACGGGTTCGGATAAGGAATGCGGATGCATGGCGTCTGTTTGCGTCATCGGCGATTCGCACGCGGCCGCCCTCAAGGCCGGGTGGAATTCCATCCAGGGCGATTTCCCCGACCTGAAGCTCGATTTCTTCGCCGCCATGGGGAAGTACATGAGCCAGGTTGCCGTGCGCGACGGCGCCCTTGTTCCTCTTCTGGAAGACCTTCGTAAGCGCATCAAAGTCACGTCCGGCGGTCTTGAGACGATCGCGGGGTCCTATGACTACTACCTGATTTGCAGTCTGGGGTTTCAGGCGCCCTGGGCTCCCAACGAGCCGGATGACGTCGTGCTCGAGAAAATGCGCCAAGCCGCGCCCGAACAGCTCGCCATTCGCATGGTGAAGATGCTGCGGGAAATCACGCGCGCGCCTATCGGTGTCATTCCCACGCCACGCCGTTCCTCCGAAGCTCCCGGAGGCAAGGTAAAAGCCGATCGCGTGACCAGAAGTATGACCCTCTTCCGCGCGGCCTGTGATGACGTTCTCGGGGCATTGCACGCCGAGTTGATTTCCCAGCCGGCGGAGACCCTTTCGGAGGATGGCGTTTCTACGAAGGCCGAATTTGCGCGTTCACCGGAGCGTTTGTTTTTCACGCAGGAAGATGCAGACCACACACATATGGATGCGTCATTCGGTGCAATCGTGTTGCGCGACGCGCTCAATCGCCTTCTGAAATGTCAGCCCACGGAGCAATTTGCATCTTCGCCCTATGAGGGGCTGCCGGCCGAAGCGTTCTGGCGCAACGCCGTCGTCGGGCATGCGCCCGGCGCCATCCCGGCGATCTACCGCAACAAGTTCGCGATCGGCAAAACAACGGCCATCGCGACGGCCGGAAGCTGCTTCTCCCAACATCTCTCGCGCCTGCTGCGCGCGCGCGACTTTGCCGTCGTGGACACAGAACCAGCGCCGGATGGGATGGACCCGGAGATCGCGCGCCAACACCAATATGGAATCTTTTCCGCGCGTTACGGCAACATCTACACGGCGCGGCAGCTCAAGCAGGTTGCGCTCGAAGCCTTTGGACGATTTGAACCCGCCGACGCGGTCTGGGAGAAGAACGCGCGATATTACGACGCGATGCGGCCTGCCGTGGAGCCCGACGGCTTCGCGACAGCGGATCAGGTGCGACAGGCGCGTAAGGAACATTTGCGCGCGGTGCGGCAGGTCATCAAAACCGCGGACATTTTCACCTTCACGCTCGGCATGACCGAAGCCTGGGTCCACAGGCAAACCGACACCACATATCCGACGGCGCCAGGGACGATCGCGGGCCGCTACGATCCCGCGATCCACGCGTTCCGGAATTTTTCGTTCCAGGACGTCCTGCGGGATCTCACGCTATTCTTCGCGCTCGCCAAGCGAGTCAATCCCAACATCAGATTCCTGCTGACGGTATCGCCGGTCCCCATGACGGCCACGGCGAGTGACGAGCACATCCTGACCGCGTCGGTCTATTCGAAATCCGTGCTGCGTGCGGTCGCCGGTCAGCTCGCGTCCGAAAGGGACGATGTCGACTACTATCCGAGCTATGAGATCGTGACGTCCGCGCTCTCGAAAGGGGCCTATTACAACGAGAACCTGCGCACGATCAGTCCGGAAGGTGTTGCCGCCGCAACTGGGTCCTTTCTGGCAGCTTGCATGCGTGCATCGGAGCCCGCGCCGGTTCTGGATCGCGCCGATGCCATTGCGGACGAGCCCGCCGGTGACGATCCCATCTGCGAGGACATTCTGCTGGACGCATTCGGCTAAAATTGCGCAAAACCGGTTTACCGACTTCAGACCGAAAACCTCGCTGAATCAAGCCACTGGCTGCGCGACCCCATTACCTTAACATCATCTTAACGACCACTTTGGTACAGGTTCCGACCGTCTTTGTTGTGGGCAAGGGGCATCGTCGTGGGTCTGACAGCGCGGGATATGAGCGATATGGGGCGCCTCGCCCAGTTGGCGGCGCATCCCCAAGGCGCGACGCGTGAGGAAATCTATGTGGCGGTCGCCTCGCTCTACCGCATCCAGGGCCACTATCTGAGCGAGCGCGAACGCGGGCTGATGCAGGAAATCCTGCGCCGTCTCGCCGACAATGTTGAAATGGCGATCCGTATCGCGCTCGCCGAACGGCTCGCCGACGATCCGAGCGTGCCGCACGATCTCATCGTGATGCTGGCCGACGATCACATCGAGGTGGCGCGGCCCGTGATACTGCGAAGCCCGCTGCTCACGGAATCCGACGTATTGCGCATGATCGCGCAATACGGTGCCGAGCATCACGAAGCCATCGCCAGCCGCGCACATATCGGCGAACCCATTACCAACGAACTGGTGCGAAGCGACGCCGAGCCGGTGCTCACCGCTCTCGTGCGCAACGCCACCGCGAAGATCTCCGCCGCCGCGTTCGAAACGCTTGTGGAGAAATCCCAAACGATCGCGAGGTTGCAAGATCCGCTGGTGCATCGCGCCGACCTTCCGCCCGTCCTTGCTTTGCGCATGTGCGAATGGGTGTCCGAGACGCTCAAGAGTCATATCACGCAGCACTACAGGCTGGAGCCCGCCACGCTGGATCGCGCGCTCCAGCAGGCGGAACAGGCCGTCGCGAGTGCACCACCACCGCCCAAAGCGCAACCGGCCGAAGGCTCACAAAAACTGATCGAAAAGCTCGCGGTTTCGGGCCAGCTCAAAGCCGGCTTTCTGTTGCGTGTGCTCAACCAGGGGCAGATCGATCTCTTCGATCTCGCCTTCGCGCGCCTTGTCGATCTTCCGCTTCCCGACATGCGCCACAAGTTCTACGAGACGGGCCCGCGGGGCGTCGCATTGGCGTGCCGCGCCGTCGGCATCGACCGCTGCGTCTTTCCCACCATCTTCAATCTGTCGCGCCAGGCCCGCCAGCTTCGTCCCACATTGACCGCCAACGACGTGTCGGACGTCCAGAACGTCTTCAACTATTTCAGCAAGGCCGGCGCGCTGGCGGAGTTCCGGGCACCTTAAGAAAATTCGTGGATTTCCGCCGCACCTGCTAGGATAGCGGCATGATCGATCCCTTCGGCCGCCACATCACCTATCTGCGCGTTTCGGTGACCGACCGGTGCGATTTCCGCTGCGTCTACTGCATGCCGGAACATATGACGTTCCTGCCCAAGGCGGACCTTCTGACGCTCGAAGAACTGGAGCGGTTGTGCGGCGCCTTCATTGCCAAGGGTGTGGAGCGGCTCAGGATCACCGGTGGCGAGCCGCTGGTACGCAAGGACCTGATGACGCTCATCGAGCGACTTGGGGCACGTATCGGCGATGGCGGCTTGAAGGAATTGACCCTAACCACCAATGGCAGCCAGCTTGCGCGCTTCGCACGGCCGCTGGCGGATGCGGGCGTGAAGCGCATCAACGTATCGCTCGACACGCTCGACCCGGACAAGTTCCGGACGATCACGCGTTGGGGCAATCTGAGCAAGGTGCTGGCCGGGATCGACGCCGCGTTGGAGGCCGGTCTTAACGTCAAGATCAACATGGTGGCGCTCAAGGATGTGAACCGCACCGAAGTGCCCGCGATGCTGGAATGGGCGCATGAACGCGGCATGGACCTGACGCTGATCGAAACCATGCCGATGGGCGAGTCCGGCAGCGACCGTATCGATCAATATCTGCCTCTGTCGCTGGTGCGCACCGATCTGATGCAGACCTACACGCTGGAGGACATCGCCTATCGCACGGGGGGCCCGGCGCGTTACATGCGCGTGGCCGAGACCGGCGGAAGGCTCGGCTTCATCACACCGCTGACGCACAATTTCTGCGAAAGCTGCAACCGCGTGCGCGTCACCTGCACCGGCACGCTTTATATGTGTCTGGGCCAGAACGACGATGCCGATCTCCGCACACCGCTACGCCTCAGCAACGACGATGCCCTGCTCGATGCTGCCATCGACAATGCGATCGCGCGCAAGCCCAAAGGCCACGATTTTGTGATCGACCGGCGTCACAAGCGCCCTGCGGTCGCGCGTACCATGTCGCTGACGGGCGGTTGATGACCAAAACCATCCATTTCGTCGCCGCGGACGCACCCGACGCCCAGGCCGCGCTCAAGATCATGCGGGAGCGCTACGACGACGCGGGCGCCGATAACAGCGAGGTGATCGTCGCGCTTGGCGGCGACGGTTTCATGCTGCAGACCCTGCATACGTTTCTGGGAAGGCAGAAACCGATCTACGGCATGAACCTCGGCTCCGTGGGCTTTCTGATGAACGAGTTTCGTGAGGATGAACTGCAGGAACGGCTGGCGGCAGCCGAAGCCGCCAAAATCCATCCCTTGCGGATGCGCGCGACCAATCCGCAGGGAACGCAGGAAGCGCGCGCTTTCAACGAAGTGTCGCTGCTGCGCCAGACCCGGCAGGCGGCGAAGCTCCGCATCTTTGTCGATGACAAAGCCCGCATCGCGGAACTCATCTGCGATGGCGTGCTGGTTTCGACACCCGCCGGCAGCACCGCCTACAATCTTTCCGCACACGGCCCGATCCTTCCCATCGATGCCGATCTGCTGGCGCTGACGCCGATCAGCGCATTTAGGCCCCGGCGCTGGCGCGGTGCGTTGCTGTCTCATCGCGCCCGCGTGCGCTTCGAAATTCTGGAAGCCGCGAAACGGCCCGTGAGCGCGGTGGCCGACGATCTGGAAGTACGCGACGTAACAGCCGTGGACGTCGCGGAGGACCGCAGCATCGCGACCACGATGCTGTTCGATGCCGGCCACAGCCTGGATGAACGGATTCTTGCGGAACAATTCGTCGATTAACTGCCCGGAAATATCTGCGGCTCGTTCAGCTTCACTTAGCCTTAAGGACCGTTAAGTAACCTCAGAACATCGGCGTGAGGGAACGCGCGCGTTGGGTGTCGGGGCTGGATGAACGGTTACCGTTTCGATCGACTGAAGATCATGGTTGTCGACGACAACGTGCACATGCGCAAACTCGTCGTCACGATCGTGCAGGCCTTTGGGGCCACCCAGGTCGTCGAAGCGGTCGACGGCGATCAGGCCTGGAAGTTGATGCGCGAGGCCAATCCCGACGTGATCTTCCTCGACTGGGTAATGGAAGGCATCTCGGGCATCGAATTCGCCAAGCTGGTACGCACCTCGCCGCAGACGCCCAATCCCTTCGTGCCGATCATCATGCTGACCGGCTACACGCGGGTAGACCATGTCCGTCAGGCACGGGATGCCGGGGTCAACGAGTTTCTGGCCAAGCCGGTTTCGGTCAAAGTGATCCTTTCGCGGCTGATTTCCGTGATCGAGCACCCGCGCCCGTTCGTGCGGACCAAATCCTATTTCGGACCCTGCCGCAGACGTAGGGGCGACGATGAATACCGCGGCCCCGAACGGCGCGTAGGTGCCGAAGCGACTGTGGATTGAGCACCCGAAGGACAACATGACCAAGGCACATCCAATCGAACTCTTCATGCCGCCGAACATGCTCAAGGCGAAGGTCGGCGGATCGATTGCCGGCATGGACATGTCGGCCGTCAAGCGCGCCGAGGCGGCGATGGAGACGCTCAAGACCGAGTTCACCGACTGGGTGAGCGCCGATGTCGACAAGCTGATCGCCGCGCGGGACGCCTTCGCCGCGTCGCCGAACGCCGACACGCGCGAAAGGCTCTACCGGATCAGCCACGATATTACAGGTCAGGCGCAAACGTTCGAATTTCCGCTGCTGGCGCGGGTCGCGAAATCCCTGTGCCAGATGATCACCGGAGTTCCAGACGCGGCAAACCTGCCGAAGCCGATGGTCGACGCGCACGTGCATGCGATCCGGATCATCTTCCGCGATAAGATCAAGACCGACAACAATCCGATGGCGCTTGAACTTGCCAAGGAGTTGGAAACGCGCGTCGCCGAACTCGCCAACGCCGCCTGACAGCGCGGGGTCCTACATCGCTTCCTTGAGATTGACGGAGGTCTGTTCGTAACCCGCATCCTCGCGGATCCGCAGCACCTGCCCGTTCGGCCCAGCCTCGACCCACGGGGTCACCGTGACCGGTGGATTGGCCTTTGCTGTCGCCACAGCCTCGGCAACAGTGCGCGAGCCCGACAGCTTCACCAGATTGAGTTTGGTGGGAAACACCACGTTCCAGGTCTTGCGATCCGAAACCGCGCGCTCCGGCGCAATCCAGGTCGAGTCGACGGATTCGCGCCCATCGTGGCTGCCGAGATGGCCAACTGGCGACGGCGCAATGAAGAAATGTGTGTCGAAACGTTTCGGCATGTTCTCGGGCGTGATCCAGTGCGCGAACGGCACCAGTTGATCCAGCGCCAGCCGCAAACCTTCTTCTCTCAGCAATTCGAGTAGCGGAATCTCGTGTTTATCGAGCCGCGCACGATAGGGCTCGAGCGTCTCAAGCTTCGCTGCATCGACGAAATCGCCTGTTTTCGAGTCGCGCGCGAGAAGGATGCCCGACTCTTCGAAAGCCTCGCGGATGGCGGCTGCACCGAGCGCGCGTTTCTCAATAGACCAATCGGCGCCGCCGTCGGCGAAATCGCTCAAGCCTGTTTCATTGTCGTCGTGGTGGACCTTGCCGCCCGGAAAGACCAGGGCACCGGAAACGAAATCGATCTGGTGATGGCGTTTGACCATGAAGACTTCGAGCCCGTCCGGTGCATCGCGCACCAGAAGGATGGTGGCGGCCGGTACCGGTGCGACCGGTGTTTTCTTTTCGCTGCTTTGCATCCGCGCATTGTGAGTGCGGTCAATGACCTGCGCAACAGATGACACGCTTACCTATGGGAAGGCGTCATCGAAGACAGCAGGTCCATGACACCGGGTGTCATCAGGAACGGCGCCACGGGAAGCGATGTATCGTCGTCGCCGGACGGGAACGTGGACAGATGCGGCGTCCAGTTCATCACGCTCGACAGCAGCGAAGAGTTGTCCGCCAGAGTCGAGGAACCGGTCGCGTTGCCAGTCATGTTGTAAGTGGTGTGCGTATCCGTCGCGTGTTCCACCGTCTGCGTGCCGGAAGGCTGCTGGAGCGCCCAGTTGTAAACCTCGCGAACGGATTTCGACGAGCCGTCGGCGCGATAGAAGACGTTCCGGTTGGCATCGGCAGCCTGTGGGAAAAGATCGGCGGCCTTCGCGTCCGGCTTGGCTGCATTCGTTTGGATCAGCTTGCAGGCGGCGGCCGGTCCCAGAAAATGGGCGGCATAGAGTTCGCCGTTACAGACATCGCGGCCCAGCGTGCTTGCCAGCGTGGCGCGGGTCTGGTTGGCGAATTCGCCTTCCATCAGGGCGGCAACCTTAGGGTCCTTGCGCAGGGCAAGAATTGCCTCCCGGTCGGCCGGATTGTCCACGTGGAAGCGACCATTGCCGCTTTGGCTGATGGCATCGGCAAAGCCGCCAAGGCCGTATTTGGCGCCATGCTCCTTGACCAGCCCGAGCCAGGTCTGACCCACGAACTGGAACAGCCCTGTTGCCGACGAAGTGCTTGATTGCGCTTGCGGTTTCAGGCTGCTCTCCCGCATGGCGGTGCCGAGCAGGTAATGGAAATCCGAGCCCGTCACATCGCTGGCCTGCTTGAGGGCGGCGATTATCTGGGACCGTTCGGTCGTGTTCTGAGCGGCTTCTGCCAGCATGGTGTCGGGTTCTCCCAGCCAAACAGGAGCAACCGCCGTGCCAGAAAGAGTTAAAGCGCGTTTACGAGTTGGCGGATGAACGTGCCCAGCGCGTCCGGCCTATAAGCCTGCGCCGTGCCTTGCCCCCACACCGGTCCCGGCCAGGCCGCATCGCCTGGATTGCGGGCGACGATATGGACATGAAGCTGCGGGACGAGATTGCCGAGCGCACCGACATTGATTTTCGCCGCGGCGGTGAGCGTCTTCAGGCCATGGCTTGCGCGCGCGATCTCTTCGATCATCGTGCGGCGGTCTTCTGCATCGAGATCGAATATCTCGGTGGCTCCATCGCGCCGCGGGACGAGGATCAGCCACGGATAGCGCGCATCGTTCATCGCGACCACGCGCGAGAGCACCCAATCGGCGACAAAGATCGTATCGGCCGCCAGCCGTGGGTGCAGAGAGAAACCCGCCGTCAACCCGCTCGCTCCTGCGCTTTGGACCCGGCATAGTGCCACGCAGGGGCGGCAGGCCACAGGGGATTCATGCGGATCGGCATCGTCGGCGCCGGTGTTTCGGGTCAGGCCGCTGCCATCGCACTCACTCGCGCAGGTCACGCGGTCGAGGTCTTCGAGCGTTTCGAAACCGCGCGTCCGGTCGGAGCCGGACTATTGCTTCAGCCCTCGGGTCTTGAAGCGCTTGCGCGCCTCGATTTGCGCGAAGAGGCAAAACGTTGGGGCGCACGCGTGTCCGAACTGGATGGACGTATCGCCGGCAACAAACGCGTCCTCGATCTCGCCTACCGGAAAGGGGAATACGGTCTGGGAATCCACCGTGCGGCACTGTTCGGCATCCTTCATACCGCGATGCTTGCCAGCGGCACACGACTGCACCTCGGTTTCGACGCAGCCGCCATCGAAAATCCCGAACGGCCGTCCATTCTTTCCCGTTCGGGACAGCGTGAAGGTCCGTACGACCTCGTGCTTGATTGTGCCGGCGCACACGACACCTTGCGCGACACATTGAACGTCGGCGCGCGCGCACCGCTCTATCCCTGGGGTGCCTTGTGGACGACATGCCCCGACTGGGACGGCGCCTTTGCCGGCAAGCTTCGGCAGAGGTACGAGCGTGCGCGCATCATGATCGGCATTCTGCCGGTCGGACGTTTACCAGGCGCCAGTGATGTTCCCTGTGTTGCGTTTTTTTGGAGTCTCCGGCTTCAGGATTTCGAAACCGAGAAGGAAGCGGGGCTAGAAGCTTTGAAGACCCGCGTGCTCGCGCTCTGGCCGGAAGCGGGACCGATCGTCCGGGAAATCGTGCGCTTCGACGATCTGACGCTCGCGACCTATCGCGATGTGTCCGTGAAACGCGGCCGCCGCGGTCGCATCGTGGTGATGGGCGACGCCGCGCATGGCACCAGCCCGCAGCTTGGTCAGGGCGCCAATCTTGCGCTGATCGACGCCATCACGCTGGCGCATCATCTCAAGGGGACCGCGGACCTCGATACCGCGCTGGACAATTATGTTCGCGCCCGACGCGCGCATGTGGCGTTCTATCGCCACGCTTCGCGCGCGCTGACGCCGGCGTTTCAATCGGACAGCCGGCTCGTTCCGTGGCTGCGGGACACGTTCCTGCCCTACGCCAATCTTCTGCCTGGTGGCCGCCATATGACCCGGACCACGTTGTCCGGCATGCGCAAGCTTCCATGGGGATCGTGGAAACTGCCCGACTGATCAACCCATGCCGATCAAAACCGCTGGGGACCAGCCCTGGCGCCAGATCAGAAACACGAGATAACAGGCATAGGACAGGACAAGCAGCGCGCCTCGCACACGCGACAGCCGCCAGTCCACGATCAGAAGCGGCAGCAGGATTGCACTCGCCGCTGCCATGACAAGCAGATCGGTCCTGAGCATCGGGTTGGCCGCAAGCGCCGCGCCGGTGGCTGCGAAGCCCAGCGCGCCCAACGTGTTGAACACGTTGGAAGCGATCAGGTGTCCGACCGCGATGTCGCTCTGGCGGCGTGCGAGTGCCATCAGGGTCACCACAAGGTCTGGAGCCGATGCGGCAAAGGCAATGACGGTGAGTCCCACAAAGGCCTGTGAGAGATGGTTCTGCTGCGCAAACGCCTCCGCACCCGCCAGGGTGAAATGCGCGCCGAGCGCAACACCGACCAACCCGAACAGGAGAAAGAACACACCGCCCGTAGCCGACGGCGTGTCGCCGTCGAAATGCATGATCGCGTGCGCGCACGAGACGGATTGTTCCGCGGAACGCCGCCAGTCGGTCAGGAACGTGACGCCGATATACGCCAGGAACCCAAGCAGCAACAGTCCGCCTTCCATGCGCGAAATATGGCCGTCATAGGCGACAGCCGCGATCGCCACGGCGGCAAGCAACATTGCGCCGCCATCGCGAAAAACGACCTTGGGAGAACTCGCCAGCGGATGCATCAACGCGGCGAGACCGAGGATCAGAAGAAGATTGAGGATGTTGCTGCCGATGATGGTGGCGAGCGCGATATCCGGCGCACCGGTGCGCGCCGCTTCGAACGACACCGCGAATTCGGGCGCGGAGGTTCCGGTGGTGACCACGAGAAGACCGATCAACAGCGGGGGGAGATTGAACGCTCTTGAGAAGGCGACGCCGCCGCGCACGACCGCTTCGCTCCCGAACAGGAGAAGGAACAGGCCACACCCGAGAAACCAGTACGCCATGTTCAGTTCACGCGGAAACGGCGCGGATCGAAAGCCTCGAGACCCTCCGGACGTCCCAGAACGAAGCGCGACAGAAGATCAGCGATGGCAGGTGCAAAGAGAATGCCGTTGCGGTACTGGCCCGAAGCCACAAAGAGGTTCGACACCGTTGTTGGGCCGAGCAGGGGCAATCCATCCGGCGAACCAGGCCTCAAGCCCGCCCAGTGTTCGTCGATCTTCCATTGGCGCAGCGACGGCATCAGCCTGATGGCGCGCGAACTCAGCCAGTCTTCGGCCGCGTCGGTCAAAGACGTATCGAACCCAACGTCTTCCAGCGTTGCGCCGATGAGCAGGCGTCCGGCGCGCGGGACGAGATAAACGCCGTTTCCCCACACGACATGCCCCGGAAGCTTGATGCCTGCCGGCGGCACAAGCGCCAGCATTTCGCCTTTCATGGGCTTCACCGGCGGAACCGCATCCGGCGGCAGGCCATCGATCAGACCGCTCCACGCGCCTGCCGCGAGCACGAACGCATCGGCGTGATGGATCGCAACCGGCGTATGGACCGAAACCGCGCGGCCTTCAAGGACCACGATCCGTATCGCGGCTTCATTGGGCGACAATGCACCACCGGCGCGAACGAAAGAAGCGGTCAGCGCACGGCCGAGCGCGCGATTGTCCACCACCGCTTCGCGCGGATCCCACAGCGCATTTTCCAGAACGCCGAGCGTGGGCTCCGTTGCGCGTGCTTCATCTCGTGAGAGTATCTTCAGTTCGGGATCGGCTTTGGCGCGCGCGCTATGAACCGCAGCCTCTTCCGCCGTCAGCGCGATCATCAGCGCACCGCTCTGGCGGTAGCCGATATCGATACCCGATGCTTCTTCGACCTCGCGCGCGAAGGCGGGCCACATCCGCTGGGAAAGCTGTGCAAGCTCTGTTTCCGGAGCCTGCGCATCAGCCATTTCGCTGCTCGCGGCAATCATTCCAGCAGCAGCCCAGGTCGCGCCGAAGCCCGCCTGACCACGTTCCAGGAGCAGAACACTGGCCCCCGCCTGGCGCAGGCGCCATCCGATCGCGAGTCCGGCAACGCCCGCACCGATGATGATGACGTTCATGACAGGCTCCATGCCAGCCGGACACCGGTGACGACAAAGCAAGCGATGCCGATGCCATAGGCGATCACGCCAAACAAGGACGGCACAAGGCAGGCGATTGCGAAAGCCACCGTGCAGATCAGCCCATCGATGAGGCTAACCCGCTTTTCCGAAACGGAGCAGACGGCGACAAATCCAAAAAGCAGAAAACACGCAGCCAGCGCGCGCGTTGGATCGGCGAGCGCAAAGGCGAACGGCACGCTTGCGTAGACAATGCCGTCGAGAACGAGGCGCACGCGTCCCCCGCCTTCAGTCGCCGTGGAAACATCCACCAACCGTCCCAGCAGAAAGACCGCAAACCCGGAGGCGTAATATTCCTTGGCGATCACAGGAAGCGCCAGAAGACTTACGGCAAAAGCAGCAACGTTCAGCGCCACAGCCGAAACACCACCGGCAGCGGCGCGCGCAACAACTTGCGTTCGTATGGATTCAAACCTTGGTTGGAAGTTGCCCCACATGTCCGACGGCCTTAGGCGGGCGCGGCGCCCACGTCAACGTAGGTCAGGGCGGGAAAATACCTTCGGAGCCGAGGCTGCCTGCCATCGGCCGATCCCCGCGAAACTGACCGTTGAGCGCCTGAATCTCGCGCAGCAGGAAATACAGCAGCAGGGACTCGACGGACTCCGACTTCGCGGTGGTGAGACCACCGATCGAGGCTTCGATTCCCCCTTCCGGCGTCAGCGATATCTTGACGCCGTGAAGCTCGATGGATTCGCGTTTCATGATCAATCTCCAGAACGCCCGTTCGATATCTTCGACCCGATAGCGCCGTCAACAGCGTACACCGTACCGACGCACCGGTGGGCAACATGAAGCCTATTTAAGTCGGTTACGCCCATTTTCTCCGAGATGAAATACGGTCAGCCCCCTTGTACAGAGGAATACGCTTCGATCCGCGAGTTCCGAATTATGAACGGGTTTCACGCCGAAGATGCCAGAACCCGCGCGATGAACGGGTGGCAAAAAGCAAGTGTGGAAAGACCTTTATGCGGCGGTCGGTTGTCAAAGCTGGCGGGCTGGGTAATGTGTCGGAGCACGGAGCGAGGTGGTCTGCGATGATGCGGCGATGGGGTTTGTCTGCGTGTGGCACGGTCGCGCTCTTGTGGGCGGGAGCGGCGCAGGCAGAGACCAGTCCGTGGTCGATGACGCTTTATGCCGGTCCGTCCTCTACCGCGTTCGTGACCCAGATTCTGGGCGGCCGTTTCGACGTGAATGGTGGCATGGTGGGCCTCGCGGTCGATCGCGGCCTGTTCCGGCTAGGTTCGGGCATATCGCTTGGCGCCGAACTGCAGCTCACGCAATTCTTCGGCAAATACACCTACAATACCGGCGGGTTCGGACTTGGGTTCCGCTTCGACGAGTTCCCGTGGAGCGACAGGCTGCCGACGACCATCGGGATCTATAGCGGTCCGTCCTACGCGCCCAATGCGCCGCTGATTCTCGACCCCGTTCCGCACGCCGATCCGAAGTTCCTGAACTTCGTCAGCATCGAAGTGGCGTTCCAAGTCAGCCGGAACTGGGATGCGGGACTGCGCGTCTATCACCGCTCCGGCGCGTGGGGCACGTACAGCAACACCGCCGATGTCGGCAGCATGGTGGGAATCGCGCTGCGCCGCCGCTTCTGACGGCCTACTGATCCAGTTGCGGAGGCGTCCAGGCGTCGGCACGCGACTGCGCTTCGTGCCGCGTCGCATCGGTGAGGACCGTTTCGAGGCGATCCTTCACATCGGGCTTGATGTCCGGCAGGCCGAGCGCCAGCCGGATGCCGTTGGAGTGATAGAGGAGTGCCCATTTCTCGGCTTCCACCGGATCCGCCGTTACACCCGTACCGTCGAGATAAAGAAGCACGGCAGCGGCCTGCGCCTTGTTGAAGCCGCCATCGGCCGCGCGCACGATCCACATCGCCCCTTCGTTGCGCATGTCGGCCGCCTTCGCCGCATCGGGCTGCGTCTTGGCCATGTCGAGCAGGCACTCGCCGAGATCGAACTGCGCAATCTGATAGCCAGATCCGCGCTCCACCACGAGGCGCAGCATCGGCACGGCCTTGTCGCATTTGCCCTGCATGCGCAGGTCTTCCGCAATGGCGCCGGTATCGCGGCTCACGGGCCCTTTCCTGTCGCCATCGGGCGTCTGGCCGTGATCGGCCGGACCGTAATCGGCATCGCCGCCGCGGATCTGAGGTCCGGCGAGCGCCGGCACCGCCGACGCGATCATGAAGGCTGCCAAAAGTGCGACTGGTTTCATGGGTACTATCCGTTGGGCCCCGGCGCTTTTTATCATATCCGGCGCGGGAGCGAACGGCGGCGCCTGCCCAAATTGTCGCTCCGCTGCTGACAGCCCCCTGTCAGCAGTCTGGCAGGAGGAGGGCTGCAAACCGGGCGGCTGCGCCTTATATTGGCAGGCATGGCGCACAACAACGGCATGGTTCCCCGGAAGGGCCGGAAGGGCTTGTCCGAGAACGCGGCGAAGTTCCGCGCGGCGGTGAAAGAGGTCGATCCCGCGGGCACGGCCTACGATCCGGGCCCGCCGGAGATGAGCGACTCGCTGGTCGCGCCGCCGGGTGCCATCGGTAACCTGCCGCTGCATGGCGCGACAGGGGCGGAGCTGGCTGGCTTCGTGCCGCACCGTCCCATCCGCCCGGAGAAATCCGAAGGCGGCATCAAGTTCAAGCTGGTCAGCGAATACGAACCGGCCGGCGACCAGCCGACGGCGATCAAGGAACTGGTCGAAGGTGTGCGTGCCGCGGAGCGCGACCAGGTGCTGCTCGGCGTCACCGGTTCGGGCAAGACCTTCACAATGGCCAAGGTGATCGAGGCGGTGCAGCGCCCTGCCCTCATCCTTGCGCCGAACAAGACGCTCGCCGCGCAGCTCTATAGTGAGATGAAGGGCTTCTTCCCGGAGAACGCGGTCGAGTATTTCGTCTCGTACTACGACTACTACCAGCCCGAAGCCTATATCCCGCGCAGCGACACCTATATCGAGAAGGACTCGTCGGTGAACGAGGAGATCGACCGCATGCGCCATTCGGCGACGCGGGCGATCCTGGAGCGCGACGACGTCATCATCGTGGCGAGCGTGTCATGCATCTACGGCATCGGCGCGGTCGAGACCTACAGCGGCACCGCGGTGTCGATGCAGCGCGGGCACAAGGTCGACCGGCAGGCGGCGATCCAGAATCTTGTGGCGCTGCAATACCGGCGCAACGACGACAATTTCACCCGCGGCGCGTTCCGCGTGCGCGGCGACACGATCGATATCTTCCCGGCGCATCTGGAAGACCGCGCCTGGCGCGTGGAGCTGTTCGGCGACGTGGTGGATTCCATCGTCGAGTTCGATCCGCTCACCGGCAAGAAGGCCGGGATGCTGGATTCGATCAAGGTCTATGCGAATTCGCACTATGTGACGCCGCGCCCGACGCTGCAGCAGGCACTGAAAGGCATCAAGGAAGAGCTGCGGATGCGGCTCGACGATTTCCGCAAGAACGGCAAGCTGCTGGAAGCGCAGCGCCTGGAACAGCGCACCACGTTCGACATGGAGATGATCGAGGCGACGGGCAGTTGCGCCGGCATCGAGAACTATTCGCGCTGGCTGACCGGCCGCAAGCCCGGTGAGCCGCCGCCGACGCTGTTCGAATATCTCCCGGAGGACGCGCTCGTCTTCGCCGACGAGAGCCATGTCAGCGTGCCGCAGATCGGCGGCATGTATCGCGGCGACTATCGCCGCAAGGCGACGCTCGCCGAATACGGTTTCCGCCTGCCGTCCTGCATCGACAACCGCCCGCTCAAATTCGAGGAGTGGGACGCGATGCGGCCGCAGACGATGTACGTCTCGGCGACCCCCGGGCCATGGGAGATGGAGCGCACCGGCGGCGTGTTCGCCGAGCAGGTGATCCGGCCCACCGGCCTCATCGATCCGCCGGTCGAGATCCGCCCGGTCGAGAGCCAGGTTGACGATCTGATCGCCGAATGCCGCGAGGTCGCGAAGAAGGGCTATCGCGCGCTCGTCACCACGCTCACCAAGAAGATGGCGGAAGACCTCACCGAATACATGCACGAGCAGGGCATCCGCGTGCGCTACATGCATTCGGACGTCGAGACGCTGGAGCGCATCGAGATCATCCGCGACCTGCGCCTCGGCGCGTTCGACGTGCTGATCGGCATCAACCTGCTGCGCGAGGGCCTCGACATCCCCGAATGCGCGCTGGTCGCAATCCTCGACGCCGACAAGGAAGGCTTCCTGCGGAGCGAGACCAGCCTGATCCAGACTATCGGGCGCGCCGCGCGCAACGTGGACAGCAACGTGATCCTCTATGCCGATCACGTCACCGGCTCGATGGAGCGCGCGATGGCCGAGACCACGCGCCGGCGCGAGAAGCAGAAGGCCTACAACGAGGCCCACGGCATCACGCCGCAAAGCATCAAGAAGAACATCGGCGACATCATGGGCAGCATGTACGAGCGCGACCATGTGATCGTCGACACCGGCATGGCCGAAGAAGGCCGCGAGTTCATCGGCCACAACATCAAGGCCCATCTCGCCGATCTCGAAAAGCGCATGCGCGCCGCCGCCAGCGATCTGGAATTCGAGGAAGCCGGCCGCCTGCGCGACGAGATCAAACGCCTCCAGGCCGTCGAACTCACCATCGCCGACGACCCGTTCGCCCGCCAAAGCGAAGTCGACCGCGCCGTAGACGACGCGTTCCTGTCAGCAGTGCGGGATGGGGCGGAGGACGGGGCCGCGCCGAGCCGGGGGCCGAAGCATCAGAAGACGAGCCGCGGCTCACGGATGAAGCGGGCCGGGCGGCCAAATGTGCCGAAGACGTTTGGGAGCCGATCACGTTAGGCCAAACCCTCACCTGTTGAGGAATGCAAGACCGATGGCGAACCTATCGAATAATGAGCTACAGTTACCAAAATAATTCTCCTAGGACGCCATGAATCCCTCCGAAGGCTTGTTCACTCCTCTAGTTCCAACACAGTCGATTGGCTCCAAATCAATGTCGACACGGGGAGAGGTAGCAACAACGACAGCTCGAGGGGCGACCAAAGAACGAAGATCTCTAGTTCCACTTGGCGGGTTAGATCTCAAATTCGGCGGCCTAGTTGACTGTATTGAGCCTAATAGACGACCCGGGGATATTATCCTTTCGAAAGAAAACCGAACCGCACTCGATGGACTCGTAACTGAGTTTCGGAACGCTGAGCGCCTGAGGCGACATTCTCTAGTTCCACGAAGCCGCATTTTGTTTTGCGGCGCACCTGGATCGGGAAAGACACTCGCAGCCGAAGTCTTCGCTTATCAGGTGGGATTGCCTCTCTTTATCGCCCGTTTAGACGCCATCGTCTCATCGTTCCTTGGGGAAACCGCGAGCAATCTAAGAAAATTGTTTGACGAAGTTGCTCGGAAACCCGCAGTGCTTTTTCTGGATGAATTTGATGCGTTCGCTCATGCCCGACGCGATGCAAACGAACACAGTGAGATGCGCCGGGTGGTCAACGTCTTGTTGATGCTTGTGGATAACTATCGAACACGCGGTTTTCTAATCGCAGCTACGAATCTTCAGGACAAGATCGATAGCGCACTGTGGCGTCGCTTCGATGAAGTGCTTCTCTTTGATCTTCCGAACGAAGCCAGAATAAAGGAAATGCTTAAGCTTAGAACCAAGAACTTTCCAGCTGCTTTTGACATTTCGAGGAAGGCTTCCAAGTTAAGAGGAATGTCTTTCGCCGATATCGATAGAATTTGCATTGACGCGATAAAGCGCTCTATCTTGACCGATAATAAACTAATCCTAGAATCTCATTTCGATAGCGCGATTCGCGAAGAACAACGGCGACAAAAGGCTCGGACAAGAATAGAGCGTCGCCGCCACTGACTGTGAATTGCGCTCCCAGTAGCACATGGCGCGATACGATCATCTGCCTCTTTTTCGAATTCTGGGCGAGCTGGAGCGACGCAAAAGACCCGGCTGGGGAACTGCGCCGCTTCGTGATCCCGTTCAGCACGCGGATGCGCTGCAGGCGTTGATCACCAACGTTGTTTCTTCAGTTGAAGCCCGCCCCAAGATTGAGGGCGTATCAGAGCCACTCGTTGTTCAGGTTAGAAATCTCACGCCTGTTGATCCAGCTGAGTGGCCTAGAGTCGATATGCAAGTGCTCGCCACGGACCCTCGAAATACCGTGGTGTTGCTGGCTGGTGACGGGCAACTTACCAAGCTCCGCGAAAAGATCACTAGATATCGCGAACCCGCCCCGGAGGGCCAAAAAGGGCAAAATTTTGCGAGTCTCGTTGCTCCGATGGAAGAATTCGCGGAGAGAACCCCACAAGACAAAATTGGCCCGGTTTTGCGTAGCGAAGGCTACGCTGCCGCTGAGAATTTTCACCCTGACCAAGAGTTCGTAGTTGACGTGGAGCTCTACCGTCCGTCGGACGATATGATTCCTGTGTTTTCTGACCGTATAGAGAAATTGGTGCAACAGGCCGCGGGTCAAGTTGTCAGCCGATACTTCGGCTCCCCGACCTGCCTCATGTGTAGGGCTAAAGGGTCCGGCGGGACAGTCATCGCGTTGCTAGAGGCGCCGGAGGTCTTGTCGATCGACTTGCCCCCCCAACCGGACGCCCCGCCAGCTATAGCGTTAGAACTCGATATCGGAGACGTCGGCGCTGCCGTTCCTGCTGCCGAGGATTCCCCAACAATAGGAATTATCGATAGTGGGCTGACCTCGGCACATCCTTTGTTGGCTGGATCCGTCGCGGGTGCATTCGGAGTTCCAGACGCGCTGGGCGATGCTGATGAATGGGGACATGGAACCCCGGTTTCGGGAGTGGCCGTCTTCGGAGATATCTCGTTCCAACTTCAGCATCTACCGATTAACGCGCGCTTTCGCTTGGCGAGCGCGCGCGTCTTAAACGCCGAGGGAAAGTTCGACGATATCTTGCTGACGCCGGATCAAATGGAAAAAGCAATCAGGCGTCTTCATGACGAATACGGTTGCCGCGTAATCAATCTATCAATCGCAGATCCCAAGCGTCCCGCGGCTGCAAAGCCAAGCGCATGGGCCGCGGTGTTAGATCAGCTTGCTCGTGAACTAGATCTCGTAATCGTGGTCGCAGCGGGAAATCGACCAGACCTACTTGCTGCTTATGGCGAGCAAGTAGTCGAGGGATATCCAAGCTATCTATTTGACGATAACAATCGCATCCTTGAGCCCGCGACAGCAGCAAACGTTCTAACAGTAGGCTCTATCGCGCACAGCAATGGTCTCTTGGACGAAGACGGGGTCGAAATTCGTTCGATTGCCCAAAGCGACGAGCCCTCGCCGTTTTCGAGAATCGGCCCTGGAGTGTCTCGGATTCAGAAGCCTGACTTAGTCGATTATGGCGGCACCGTCGTATACGACGGCGCAGTCCCGCGATTGCTATTTGGTGACCTGCGCGCTGAAGCCGGAATCACCACGTTAAATTCAGCCTATCTAGAACGCCTGCTTACAGCCCGCTGCGGCACGTCTTATGCAAGCCCGCTAGTAGCTTATAAGGCCGCAGCACTTAGAGAAAGATTTCCGGACGCAAGCGCGAACTTGATACGAGCTGTCTTGGGAATCGTAGCTAATCAACCAACGGCCGCAGCGTGGCGGCTAGCAAATTATGACGAAGACGATATCGCACGTGTTCTAGGGTACGGCCTCGCGAACCTAGAGCACGCGCTATCATCTGACGATAACCGCGTAATACTGTTTGCCGAGGATCGTCTTCCATCCGACAAGTTTGCAGTTTTCGAAGTACCAGTCCCAAAACTATTTCAGACCACAAAGGGTCGCCGCGAGATTCGTGTAGCGCTGGCCTTTGATCCTGCAACTCGACATACGCGGGCGGACTATTTGGGCCACACAATGAGCTTTGAACTTTTTCGCGGGCTGAGCGACGAAACTGTTTTTGATGTGTGCCGAAAATGGACTAAGGACGACGAAGGCGCTCCTGCAAAGGCGGGGAATAAGTATAAGTGCATGCTCACCCCGAGCATCGAGCGACGGCGGCACTCAACACTACAAGTTGCCCGATTTTTGGCGCAGAAGGACATGAGTCATTACGGCGACAGATATCATCTGGCGGTAAAGTGCGAAGCCGACTGGTCACTGGAGCCGTCACAACGCTTTGCGGTTGTCGTGCAGATGCGCCACGAGGCGGAGATTCCACTCTATTCTCGGGTGCAAGAACGAATCAAAGTTCGCGCTTGACATTATTCGACGCGATAGAACACAGCCCGACCGCGAGGTGCAGGGTGCGAAGGCGAGTTGTCCTCGAGAAGTTGTGGCAACTGCCGGGCGCGCGTTAGCTTCCCCTTTGCTGCACCGCTGTCAGTTTTGTAGACGCGCACGCCGCCGCCGAGTTGCCTATCGATGAGCTGGCCCACAATCTCGCCCTTGGCGACATTTGGCAGCCGAAGCCGGTAGCACCAAGGGAAATCCGGCGCTAGATTTCCGTCCCAAGTAGGGGATTTCTCCCTGCGAACCTTCAATCCGGAAGAAAGAAGAGAGGGCTCTCACACAATGAAAGCAATGCTTCTTGCCACTGTGGCGACGCTGGCTCTGACGGCCAGCGCTTATGCTGCCAACCCCATGGCCGGCGCGGGCGCTCATGGAACGGCACAACGCGTCGTTCACGCGCATGCGCCGGGCCTGGTGACGCTGTACGACCAGAACATCGGCGACGCTTCCTATGGCTGGTTTTCGCAAACCCTCAGCTCGTATCCGCAATACGATGAGTATCTGGCCGACGATTTCGTGGTTCCCGCGGGGCACACATGGAAGGTCAAGGAAGTGGACACCACGGGATTCTATTATATCGGCGGCGGCCCGGCTTCGTCCGTGAACCTGCTGTTCTGGAAAGACAAGAAAGGTCTGCCGGACAAAGATTCAAAAGTGGCCGAATGCGACAACCTCACACCCGCGTCGGGCCTCGATACGGGCTCCTTCCAACTCAAGCTGCCCAAGTCCTGCAAGGCGAAGTTCAGCGGCGATAAAAAGGACAACAGGTACTGGGTAACGGTTCAGCCGAATATGGCGGGCATCAACACCAGCGGCTACTGGGCGTGGATGCAGAACCTCACCGTGAACAACAACCAGGGCGCGGGCTACTACTATGGCGGCGGCAACAGCGTCTCCGACCCGCAATGCCTGCAACAGTTCGAGACGATCTCGGATTGCTGGAGCGTCGGGCAGGTCGATCTCGCCTTTGCGCTTCTGGGCAAGGACGTCAGCCACTGACGTCGGGTGGCGGTTGACGTGACAAGAGGGCGGCGCGAGCCGCCCTCTTTGTTTCTTGGTGGTTTAGACCTTATCGGAATCAATTCTAATCCGTCATGGCCGCCCTCCGCCGCCTTCGCTAAAGCTACGGCGGCCGAGTGAGTTCAAACTTGCCCGCCGAAGCTAAAAGCGTAGGCGGGAGGTGGCCATCCAGAAAAAGTCTATCCACGCGGAGACGCGGAGTATCGCGGAGGGCAACTCCTCTGCGTTCTCCGCGACTCCGCGTGAGATTCTGTTCTGGGTCAAGCCAGAACAAGCCCGGCTATGAGGGTTGGGGTGAATTCATCTAAACCGAAAATACTCTAGAAGACGGAATGCCCCGAAATCGCGGTTTGCTCACCAATCTTTTCAGGGCCGCGCGCTTGCTCTATTCGTTATCGCGATGAACGACGTTGCCAAGACGGGCGCATTCGCGCGGGCCACGGCCGAGCTTGGGACAAAGCGGCCGCTGCGCGATCCACATTTGCGCCGGATCGTTTCGGACATGCGTGAAGGCAACGCCCAGGCCGCCGGCAAGGCGCTGCTGGCGCATCTCGCCGAGAGTCCGAACGACGCCGACGCGCTGTTCCTGATGGCGCGCGCGCTCTACCGCCAGGACCGCCGTGAGGAGGCGCTGGAGTATCTGCAGCGCTGCCTCGAGGCCGCGCCGGATTTCACGGCCGCGCGCTGCGAATACGCCAAGCAGCTCGCCGAGATGAACCGTTATGCGGCGGCGCTCGCCGAACTCGACATTCTGCTCGCCGACGATCCGGCCAATCCTCTCTTCCGGCAGATGAAGGCGGGTGTGCTGGGAAACATCGGCGACAACGCCCAATCCACGGCACTCTACGAAGCGCTGGCGGAGGAAAACCCGGATCGCGCCGAGTGCTGGATCGCCTACGGCCATGCCTTGCGCGTTTCGGGCTCCAGCCGACAAAGCATCGAGGCGTACCGGCGGGCGATCGCCATTCGCGCATCCTGCGGGCAGGCTTACTGGAGCCTCGCAAACTTAAAGACCTTCCGCTTCGATCCCGCCGACATCGCCGCCATGCACGAAGAGCTGGTGAAGGCCGATCTCTCGCCCAGCGACCGCGCCGGCTTTCAGTTTGCGCTCGGCAAGGCCTACGAGGATCAGGGTGACATCAAACGCGCATGGGACCAGTACGCCGCGGTGAACGCGGCCATGCGCCTGAACTCGACCTACAACCCGGACGCGCTCACGGCGGCGGTGACCGCCAACAAGGCGCTGTTCACACCGGAGTTCCTGCGCAGCCGCGAAGGATGGGGATGCCAGGCGCCCGATCCGATTTTCGTTCTTGGCCGGCCGCGCTCGGGATCGACACTCGTCGAGCAGATTCTCTCCAGCCACTCGGCGATTGAGGGCACCGCCGAGCTCCCCTACATCGGCAATCTCGCCAAGCGGCTGGCGCGCCGCCAGGGCCTCGGCGTGGTCCTGGACACCGATGCGCTGTCGGCGCTGGCGTCGCTGGACCGCGACGAGGTTGCCGCGCTGGGCGAGGAATATCTTGGCTATGCACGCGTGCACAGAAACCTGGGACGTCCGTTCTTTATCGACAAGAAGCCGGACAATTATCTGTTCACCGGCATGATCCATCTCATCCTGCCCAACGCGAAGATCATCGACGCAAGGCGCAATCCCGCGGACTCCTGTCTGTCCACGTTCAAACTCTACAGCGCCGCAGGTCGGCTTCGCATGACGGAGCTTGGCCGTTCCTGGCGCGAATACGCGGAACTGATGGCGCATTTCGACCGCGTGCTGCCGGGCAAGGTTCATCGCGTGATCTACGAGAACATGGTCGCCGATCCGGAGACCGAGATCCGCGGATTGTTCGACTATCTCGAACTGCCGTTCGAAGAGGGCACGCTGCGGTTTTACGAAACGAAGCGAACCATTCTGACGCCGAGCTCCGAGCAGGTGCGCCGCCCCATCACGAAAGAGGCTGTCGATTATTGGCGGCGCTTCGAGCCGTGGCTCGGCCCCTTGATGAAAAGCCTCGGCTCCGCGTTGAGCGAATATCCCAGCGTACCCGCGGAATTGCGCTGAAAGCCGTCACCCCAGCGTCGTGAAGCTCGTTGCGATGAACCAGAGCTCGACGGCCAGGTTCAGGACGGCGAACACGACCTGGAAGCGGCGGTTCGCGATCGCCATCGCCGCGAGGGCGAACACGAACGTGCCGCCGTCCTGGGCCCAGTAGGTCCAGTGATACTGGCTGGCATGGTTGGCGCCCTTGATCAGCGTGTCGACCACGTCGAACACCTGTACGCTCGCGAAGATGCCGAAGAACCACGCGCGGCGCTTCAGGAAATAATCGCCATAGCCGTCATACTCGGCGATGTTGTCGGGATAGAGCAGCGCCGCCAGCAGATAGAGCTGCAGCGCAAAGGCGACCAGGAACGCATAGAGCGCGAAGGTCCAGTGCGTGATCGCACCGAGCCAGAACTCCCACCACCAGAAATGCACCAGCAGCACGAACACGCCGGCGGACCATGCGAGGTGCACCGCGTCCACCTTGAGAGAGCCCGGATGCTGGATGAATCGCGCGATCCCGGTGAGCAGCCGCGCCATGGCAAGGCTGACGATGAAGCCCATGATGATGCGGATATGGGCGAACGGGTCGGGAAGATGCGCAGCGGATTGCTCCATGTCAGGACGCCGCCGCGCAATCGCGTTTTCGTGAACACTCTCGCATCGCTCTCACGTTCACGTCATCTCACGTTCATGTCACTGGCCCCCGCGCGCACGCCGCGTTGTGATCGCATCACCGCAAATCGTTGGGGAACGAGCGCGCGTCATGCAGCTCCACGACAGAACACGCATCCGCGAAGCGTGGACGGCATTCTGGCAGGATCCCGCGTCGGGACAACAGTGCATCCGCGGCGCGCCGGACGTGACGCACGCCCTGCGCGGCCACTGGTCTTCGTTTGCCGGGCAGCTCGGCGCGGGCGCGCGCATCCTCGATCTCGGCTGCGGTGCGGGCGCTGCTGCGGCCGCGATGGTGACGGCACGCCGCGATCTCGATGTGACGGGCGTCGATTTCGCGATGGTGCCTGCCGCCACCGAGGCCTCGACACAGCTGCTTTCGGACACGCCGATGGAACAGTTGCCGTTCGCGGACGCAATCTTCGATGCCGCCATCAGCCAGTTCGGTTACGAATACGGCCGCATGCACAAGACCGCACGGCAGCTCGCCCGCGTGCTTCGGCAGGGGGCGCGGTTCTCGTTTATCGTGCATCACGCGGATAGCTCCGTCGTCGCCACCAACCGCGCGCGCCTGGACGCGATCCGCACGATCCACGCGCCGGATATGCGCGCGGCGTTTCTGGCCGGGAACGCATTCGTCCTGAATGCGAAGCTGGCCTGTCTTCAGCGGGCGCATCCGCACGACACGCTCGTCGGCACGCTCGCTCGGCACCTGCCAGTCCGGGCAACACGCAGCAGACAAGAAAGAGACGCGGCATGGACTGCGGTGGAGGAGGCGCTCTGGCCGGAGCGTACGGTGCTGGAAGCGCTTGATGCTTGTTGCGTGGCGCCCGAAGAACTCGACGGCTGGCTGGGGCCGCTGCGCCAGTTCTGTGCGGTCACGTCCGTTTCCATCCTGCGCAAGCCGAACGGCGATACGATCGCCTGGCGCATCGACGGATCGCGCACATCAGAAGCAGGTTCTTAAGAACGCGGCCGCCGCGTCCGAGATGCCGCCGATCTTGTTCGTGGCCTGCCGGTAGAATTTGAAATCGAGTTCGGCTTGCGGTGAGCCGTCTTTCACACTGCGCCAGGCTTTGAGCTGCTCGCGGCCGAGGGCGCGCCTGGCGAGCGCTGTGCGTTTGACTTCAACGCTTACGCGCGGGGTCCAGCGCTCGACACCGCGCGGCTTTTTAGCGGGCTGCACGCTTGTCACCACGCCGCGTGCGACGAGCCCCTGCCCGCCTTCCGTTTCGCTCGCGAACACGAACACCTCGTCGCCCACAGCGATCTTCTTGCCGCCATACATCGTCTTCATGCGCGCGAACACGAACGTCTTTGCGCGCGGCTCGTGCAATTCGGCCTTCACAACGAACGATGGCATGCCCCGCTTCTTCCCCCCGCCATGCGCTAAACGTGTTCCAGCCTACCCACATTTCGGACAGTCATGAGCGTGGCCACTCACCTGTCCCCGAAAAGGACTTCGAGACATTTTTCCCCAATTTTGAAGGAACCCCAAATCAGCATGTTGGGTAGGGGGCCCGAAAGGGCCGTACATGTGGGCTCGGGCATCGCCATTTCCCGTAAAGGGCGGTGTAACAAATTTTGTCGGAATCGTGACCTCGTTCCTTCTAGGTTCCGCAGTTGAATGTTAGAATTTTGATACCTCTCGCCTCCTGCGAGAGCCAAAAAACGGGGATCCCTATGTCAAAAATCATTGTTGCGTTAGCTGCTATTGGACTGATGACCAGCGCCGCGCACGCGGGTTCTAGTGGCAGCCCGCTCAAGGGCCGGACCATCCACAAGCCCGTTATGACGCTCAAAACGAGAAACGAAGCCTACGTGACGGGCAATGGCTTCAGCACGTCTCTTCCGCAGTTTGCGTTCACCCCCATCGATTCCGGCACGACGTTGAACTGCAAGAAGGCATGCACCCTCACCGGAGACGTCATGTCTCAGGTACAGACGGGCGGCGCCGATTGGGCCATCTGTATCGTGATCGATGGTGCGGATGTGGAATGCCAATATCAGGGCGTGCAGTCCGGTCCCAGCAGCTTTGTCGTGGGCAACGCCTCCGGTTCGGTGGGCGGCGGCATCGGCAATCACACGTTCCAGACCCAGCTCTATACCGAGAGCGCGTCGGCGACGTATCAGTTCTTCAACATCCACTACGGCGTACATTTCTAACAGCTGTTCTGGTCAAAGGGGCGGCGGGCAATCGCCGCCCTTTTTTCTTTGCGCGCGCTAGAATGGGCGCATGAGTCTTTCCGATCTCGCCTCCATCGCCAGTCTCGTCAGCACCTTCGCGGTGCTGATCTCGCTCATCTATCTCGCGCTGCAGGTGCGGCAGGCCGAGAAGAACCAGCAGGCTGCGATCCGCCAGGGCCGCGCGACGCGCGCCGTCGACATCATTCTCGCCGCGGGCGACCCTGCGCTCGCCGAGGCGCTGCCGAAAGGGACGGCCGGTGATGCCGGCATCACGACGGCCGAGTTCGGCCAGTTCAACGCCATCTATGGCGCGTTCCTGGCGAGCGCCGAGGACACCTATCTCCAGTACAAAGAGGGCCTGCTCAGCGAGGCGGTGTTCGCGAGCTTCTCGGCAAGCTGGCGCCAGACGCTCGCGCAGCCCGGCGTGCGCGCGCTGTGGACGATGCGCCGGCACGCATTCGAAGCGGGGTTCGCGAAGTTCATGGACCGGCTGATGGGCGAGGCGCCGAAAGGCGCGCCGGCCGATTTTCTGTCCGCCTGGAAAGAAGAAGCCGCAAGGGAGATCGCGGCATTGCGCGATACTTCGAAACCGAAGTAATTTCGCACCGCATATCCAAAAGGCAGCCCACATGGCGGATGACGGTTTTGGCGGCGTGACGCTCGCGTCCGCGCCGCTGTGTGTCGCCGATTTCCGGGTCGAAGGCGGTATCATCTCGGTGGGGCGTTCGCCGTTCGGCGAACAGCGTGTGGGCTATGTCTCCGGCGGATCGTTCGAAGGCCCGCGCCTGAAGGGCGAGATCCTGCCGGGCGGCGGCAACTGGCCCAGAAGCGGCACACTCTCGAACGGGGCCGCGGCCGGCACCTTCGATGCACGCGCGGTGTGGCGTACGCATGACGGGGCCACGATCTATCTGACCTATACCGGGCGCAGCATGGTGCCCGCCGATGTCGCGGCGGCGTTCCGCGACCCGAACGCGCCGCCGGTCGATCCCGCGCGCTACGTCCTGCGCGTGGCAATGGTGTTCGAGACCGGCGACGCGCGATACGAATGGCTCAACACCACACTCGCCATCGGCGTCGGCGAGCGCATGCCGTTCGGGGTGCGCCACCGCGTGTTTGCGATCCTGTAGCCAGAGCGACTTTGGATTTATTGGAATCAATCCCAATCCGTCATGGCCGCCCTCGCCGCCCTCGCCAAAGCCACGGCGGCGGAGTGAGTTCAGACTTGGCCGCCGAAGCTGAAAACGTAGGCGGGACCCGGCCACCCAGCAAAAAAAAAGAGTGGCACGCGGAGTCGCGGAGAACATGGAGGAGTCGCACTCCGCGATACTCCGCGTCTCCGCGTGAATAGACTTATTTTCTGGATGGCCGCCTCAAGGGGCGGCCACGGTATAAAGGAACGTACTTACACTGAAACTGCTCTACGCCGCCTTGCCGAAGCGTTTCGCGCTGCGCGCCTTTGCCTTCGCGGCTTCGGCTTCGCGATTCTTGGGCGGGCTGGCGACCACGAGGTCCTCGAGCAAATGCTGCGCGGCATGCATCACATCGTGCACCGCGCGGTTGAACACCTTCTCGTTCTGCTTCGAGGGCCGGTTGAGGCCGGAGATCTTGCGCACGAACTGCAACGCACTCGCATGAATCTCCTCATCCGTCGCCGGCGGCGCGAAGTTGTGAAGCGTGCGGATATTGCGGCACATGGCGGACCTCCTTGCGACAATGCGCGATTTTACACAGGTTCCCGCTCTGAGGAAATTTTCACTCGGGAACCCGGCGGAACTCCGGGAACACATGCGCGCGGGTTGCATTTTGTTTGTGGGCCAACACTCAACGCATTGAGGAGACATACCCATGACCAACAAACACAAGCTTATCGCGAAAGGCCTGCTCGGCGCCGTCGCCGGTGCTGCCGCTTTTGCGGCGCTGACGACCAGTGCCTCGGCCTATATCGCGTGTAACGATCGCGGCGACTGCTGGCACACAAGTGCGAAGGTCGATCTGCACGAATACCCCACGGTGAAGGTCGTCTACTATGACGACAAGTGGGACTGGAAGGCCCATAGCTATCGCTGGCACGACGTGACCGGCGATTACGGCTACTGGGACAGCGACAAGAACGCTTGGGTGACGGTGCATCCGGCCCAGCCCGGCGAGGCGACACCGGACGACGCCGCGCACTAAGCCTTCGGCCGCACACTAGGCCTTTGACAGACAAACCCCGGCGCGACCCGCCGGGGTTTGTGTTTGTCCAAAGAGATTGGAACAAAGAGATTGGAACGAGTTCCGCCCTCAACAGTTACATGACGAGATCGTTCGGGAACGCACCATGTCTTCATTTATGCTCTATGTGTTGGGCTTCGGTGTCCTGTTGGGCGGCGTCGGTTACGGCGCCTATCTGCTGCATGTCCCGAACACCTGGATCATCGTGGGCGGGCTCGTGATCGTCGGCCTCGGCATCATGTCGGCCGTGACGCGCACCAAGATGCGCGATCCTTCCAACGAGGCACCGCCCCCGCCGACGTCGTAGGCGCCGCCATTTCTTGTGGATGTTGCAATCCTCCTCTAACGTCACATTCGACCTGGAGGGGAATCGACATGAACCGCAGCACCGCTTTTCTTGCCGCCTTTGCCACGACGCTCTGCTTTTCAACCGCGACGCTGGCTGCGGATTCCGTCGTCGCCAAAACGACCTTCGATTCCGATCTTGGTGGCTGGACGGCCAACACGCCCCCCGACGTGCAGTGGAATGCAACAGGCGGCAATCCCGGTGGCGAAGCCCTGTTCACCGACAAGACCAGCGGCGTCGGCACCATCATGATCGCGCCGGCGTCGTTCCTCTCGCCCGCGGTGAATTACACCAAGCTCAACGGCAAGGCCTACATCTCGTACCAGCACCGGATGGTGAAGGAGACTGGGGTGCTCGGCGTCGGAAACTACAATATCGTGATGTCGGGACCGGGTGGCACGGCGACCTTCACCGGCGCGCTGGCGATCATTCTCGACAAGAAGAATCCGTGGGTGACGGTTGTCGCGCCGCTGGTCGAAGCCGACTGGGCGATGTCGAACGGCGGCAATTGGTCCGACCTGCTCGCCAACGTCACCAGCATCCAGATCCCCATGGAGATGGTGAGCAATTCCGGCGGCGAAACCGACCAGGAAGCGATGGACAACATCGAGCTCGTCTCGCACCCGGCGGGCTTCAGCCCGAAATAGACGCACCTTTACAAGACTGACTCGTTCCAGCGGTAATTTTCACACGAAACAGGCGTGGGGTAGATCATGGCATTCGGAAGAGTGGCAAGCGCAGTCCTGTGCGCGGCGTTGGGCGCAACCCTTGCGGCAAACCCGGCAACGGCGAATAAGCTGCCCCGGCCCGCGCATGTCATCGTCGTGATGGAGGAGAACCACTCCTATGCGGACGTCATCGGTTCGCAGCAGGCGCCCTACATCAATTCGCTCGCGCAATCTGGCGCCCTGTTCACGGACTCACACGCGGTCACGCATCCGAGCCAGCCGAATTATCTGGAGCTGTTCTCCGGCTCGAAACAGGGTGTGACGAACGATTCCTGTCCGCACAGCTTCGCCGTCGACAATGAAGCGAGCGAGCTGATCGCCGCCGGCTACAGCTTCGCGGGCTATTCGGAAGGATTACCCGCGGAAGGCTCTCTGGTTTGCAGTTACGGCAAATATGCGCGCAAGCATGCGCCCTGGACCAACTTCACCAACCTGCCCACGACCACCAACGAGCCCTACACCGCGTTTCCGAAGAAGCTCGGCAAGCTGCCCACCGTGTCGTGGGTGATCCCCAATCTCAACGACGACATGCATGACGGCACGATCGCGCAAGGCGACACCTGGCTGAAGAACAATCTCTCCGACTACATAACCTGGGCGAACACGCACAACAGCTTGCTCATCGTCACCTGGGACGAGGATGAGGGCTCGCAGGACAACCACATCGCCACGATCTTCATCGGCCCAATGGTGAAGCAGGGCCAATACAGCGAGCACATCACCCACGACAATTTGCTCGCCACCATCGAAGCCATGTACGGGCTAACGCCTCTCGGCAACTCCGCCAACGCGAAGCCGATCAAGGATGTTTGGCAGTAGGGGCAGTTGCGCGACACCATAGGCGGCCGGCTCGCCTCTTAGTCCAAATGTCAGCCAAGCTGTCGAAACCAGTCGCGAAGACTGAGTTCAAGCCTGTCCACTTCATCTTCAGCTAATGCTTTGCAGTGCGCGATCGGGCCACGTAACAAATTCAGCTGGGCCAAAATTCTTTCAACAGCCAACTTGTTCTTCAACATGTCACCAAAAACAGGCCAATTGGTGCTGATAATCTGACCTAACTCTCCGAAATTTATGTAGTCGATGTGCGCTTCAGATCTAGGCGTCACGCCCTGTTGAGCTTCACGCTCCATGTTTTTCTTAGCTGTATCCTGTACCGCTTGAGGAACACAGGTCTTCCACCAGTCCGGGCCATTCTTCTCAAGCAAGCGATCAGTGATGAGCTGCCGCATGTCGTTTTCTAGACAATAGAATATCTCGTAGTGGATCGCCATGTTTCGCGCCTCTTCTCTAAGGCGCGCAGGAAATTGTGGATAGTACACATCACTTTCTGATACTTTGACATCTCGTGACCGATGCCCAAAATCCACGTCTAAGTCGCTTTCAATTCGACGAATCTCGTGTTCCAGAAGCACATTGTTCAGCCCGAACAATCGAACCGCTTCGTCCGCACTCATCGAAGAAGATTCTCTCGCAAAGAGCGAAATATCGTGTTGAAGACCTCGATGTTAGTGCTCTCAGGAAGATTCAGGTTGATCGTATAAGCCAGATTCATCCCAACTCGCTGTGCCGACGGTCCAGCAAGCGGTAGATAGTTTGAACTTCGATCGGTCTCGTTTTCATCATTAGCACGCGATGAGGTTTCCGCGCGCTCCTGTCCGATGTCGCTGAGCGGTTGATCAAAATCAGCAAACTCATTCAACGCAGAAAATGTACCGACGATATTGCGGACAGTTTGGTTGCTCTTCTCCAGACCGGTCATTTCGACAATGATATCTGTGAGTTTCGGCTTATCTAGCTTGTGCGCGTACTCATTCCGCTTAAACACGTCCGGATAACCGTGGCGAATGCCTGCCGCCATTGCTGCTTTTCGTCCGCCCTCGGTCTTGAATTTTGAATATAGCTCCGTAGGGCTCCCGTCAGCGTTCAAGAATCCGATTCGCTTTAATAATGGGATGACAGGCCTGAGACTGCTGCTAGGTAAAGCCAATACAGTTTCGAGAAAATCTTGCGTAAATCGATCGGGCCTTTTGGCTTCGATCATCTTATTTAACACTTTGCTGATCGAGCCATAAGCGTTCATGTACGGAGGGTGATCGGTCACGACGTTGGGCCTCCACAGAATCGACCTATAATCTATTGTTGGGATTGCTACTTCAAAGTCTGGAACTTTTTATTCACAGCTTTCGGTTGAGATATAAATGTCCCGTGCCTTCGTAAAAGAGTCCTCTGAATCCGCGGCCCCGCCGGAGCGGATGGTATCGGAGGGGCCCAATCCGGTGACGGCGGAGGGGCTTGCGCAGATCGAGGGGCATGTCGTGCGGCTCGAGGCGGCGCTGCAAACCGAGAAGAACGTGCTGGTGCGCGAGACGATCGAGCGCGATTTGCGCTACTGGCGCGTCGCGCGCGAGCGCGCCGTCGTGGCGCCGAAGCCGGAAGGCGCTGCGGTCGTGTTCGGAAGCACGGTCAGCTTCACGCGCGCGGGGCGCACGCAGACGCTGCGCATCGTGGGTGAGGACGAGGCCGATCCCAAGCGCGGGCTGCTGTCGTGGCGCGCGCCGCTGGCCCAGGCGCTGATGGGCGGCGAAGCGGGCGACGTCGTCGAATTCCAGGACCGCGAGATCGTGATCCTGTCGGTCAAGAATTAGAGCCGCTTCAGTCTAGATACGTCCCCTTTTACCGTCATGGCCGCTCTTGCCGCCTTCGCTAAAGCTACGGCGGCCGAGTGAGTTTCAAACTTGCCCGCCGAAGCTGAAAGCGTAGGCGGGAGGCGGGCCATCCAACTTCCATCGAGACTCGCGCGCGTAAGATGGATGGCCGCCTCGGAGGGCGGCCATGACGGATTGGGATTAATGCGCGCGCATTCCGTCATGGCTGTCCGGCCATGACGGAGCGCGTGACCCGGTCTATCCGCGCGAGGGCGGCGATGGCGCAGCAGGGGCCGGAGCCGGTGCGGGCGCAGGGGCCGCCGGCGGCGGGTAGCCATCGCCGTAGTCGTAGCCCGGATCGTAATAGCCGCCGTAATACGGGTAAGGCGGGTAGTACGGATACGGGTAGGGATAGGGGTAACCGTAATAGCCGTAATACGGCCAGCCGACGCCGACATAGAGCCCGCCGCGCCAGCAGCAGCCTCCGCGCCAGCCCCAGCCACCGCGCCAACCGCCCCAACCGCCACGCCAGCCCCAGCCGTGCCAGCCACCATGCCAACCACCGCCGTGCCAGCCGCCACCGCCGCCATGCCAGCCTCCGCCGCCATGGAAGCCGCCGCCTCCCATGCCGCCACCGCCACCATGGGCGGCCTCAGCCGGCGACGACAGCGTGAGCACCGCTACGGCCGCAGCCGCGACGGCGCCATTCCGCAAGACTTTCATGATCCCGATCAAGACAACCTCCGTGTCCGCCGCCTCCTGGCGTTCACCAAGCACTCCAACTCGCGAGCCAAACACCTGGCCACGCGAACCGGTTCCGTGAACGCGCGGAAAGATACATCCAAACCTTTGTTCGGTGGAGTACCAAGCGCGAAGATGAACGGCGCGCAGGGCACGTTCATCGGCGCGCGCGATCGCTAAAATTGTTTTGAAGGCTTATCGTTCGTGTACGGATGAACTAGCTTATGCGCCGATGACGCGCCGCACAATTGTAGCGAACGCTCAAAAAATAAATGATCCGAATCCCGGCTGCTTGCGCAGTTTTCGCGGCTTGAAACTGCAACCCCGAAATGATTACATAACTTCAACGCGATGGCGTCACGTCAGTTGAAGCGCACTGTTTTTGAACTCCCGACCCGCTTCGTGCGCGCCTGGACGAGACAGCTACCTTCCGATGATCGTTCCCCATCGCACCCGTCCGTGCATGTCGCCCGGACGGATCACTACTAGGAAACTGTCAATGACCATCGGAACCGTGAAGTTCTTCAACACCTCCAAGGGTTTTGGATTCATCCAGCCGGAAGGCGGCGGCAAGGACGTGTTCGTCCATGCCACGGCCGTCGAAGCGGCGGGCATGCGCTCGCTGCAGGAAGGCCAGAAAGTGTCGTTCGACGTCGTTCCCGACGCGCGCGGCGCCAAGGCGGCGAATCTGAAGGCCGTCTAATTCCGGCTTGAAGACTTTGGCGAGCGGGCGGCCCTTGGGCCGCCCGTTTTGCTTTTGGGATTACTGGTTCGCCGCGAAACCGGGGAACTGGATCTCGACGCGCTTCTGTCCATGGTCCGGCGGCGAGAAGCTGGCGTCATGCGTCTTGTCGCCGATGGTCGCGGTCACGTGGTAGGTGCCGTGCGGCACACGCAGCAGTACCCACGGCCCGTTGCAGTCGAATTCCGCCATCGCCTTTCCATCCGCACCCGCGACCTTGACGTGCGCACCGGAGAGGAACTGCGCGCCGCCGTTCGAGAACTCCACCTTGATGGGATACGACGGCCAGCGCGGGTCGTCCTTGCCCGAGCCGACGCCCGTGCACACGGTCTCGACGCCGCCCATCGTGACCGGCGAATCCATCGGCAGCGGATCGGCCACCGCAGGCCCCGCAACGGCGCCCGCAAGCGCTGCACCCAGCACAAAATTCCGGAATTCCATGATAAAGGCTCCTTTCGAAATACAGATGAAATCCATCGTAACAGCGTAACGCCCGACCCTTTGCGCCGTTCCGCTTTTGGCTATACTCCCGCCACAGTTGCGGGGGATCGGGCCGGATGAGAATAACGCTTTTCTGCGTCGCGGGAATGCTGCTTGCGGCCCAGCCCGCCCTGGCTGCGCAAAAGGCGCATGCGGTCGCGCATATGAAAGCGCTGGACGGCAGCGCCGTGGGCACGATCGATTTCGCGCAATCCAATCACGGCACGCTCATCACGTTCGATCTGCACGGGCTGTCGCCGGGCGCGCACGGCATCCACATCCACACCTCCGGCAATTGCGACGCGAAGGTGAAATTCACCAGCGCCGGCCCGCATTTCTCGCCCGAGCCGAAGATGCACGGCTTCATGGTCAAGGGTGGCCCGCACCCCGGCGATCTTCCGAACCAGTGGGCTGCCGCCGACGGCACCTTGCATGCCAGCACCACCGCCAATGCCTTCTCGCTCGGCAACGGCAAGAAATCGATCTTCGATCGCGACGGTGCGGCGATCATCGTCCATGCGAAAGGCGACGACTACACAAGCCAGCCGGCGGGGAATTCAGGCGACCGTGTCGCCTGTGGCGTGATCATGCGCACCGCCGGACCCAAACCGCGCAAAGGTGCCAAGCGCAAAACGCATGCGTAATTGAGGCATGCTGCGCCATCCAAAAGGATTCGGCGCGATGCTCACGCTTCACCAGATGCAGATATCCGGCAATTGCTACAAGGTGCGGCTTGCCGCGCACCAGCTTGGCATCCCGATCGCGGTGAAGGAGTACGGCCTGCACGACGGCACGACGCGCACGCCACAATATCTCGCCAAAAATCCCAATGGCCGCGTGCCGTTGCTCGAACTGGAGGAAGGCCGCTTCCTGCCCGAATCCGGAGCGATCCTGTGGTATCTCGCCGAAGGCACGGCGCTCGTACCGGATACCAAATGGCACCGCGCGAAAGCCCTGCAATGGATGTTCTTCGAACAGTACAGCCATGAGCCCTATATCGCCGTCGCGCGGTTCTGGCTGACCTACGCGCCGAAAGCCGAGCTGGATAAGAAACGCCATCTCGTCGGCGAATGGCATGCCAAAGGCAACGCGGCGCTGGGCGTGATGGAAACGCATCTGTCGGCGCAGGACTGGTTCGCCGGTGAGCGCTACTCGATCGCCGATATCGCGCTCTATGGCTATACGCATGCTGCCGGCGAAGGCGGTTTCGATCTCACCCAATATCCGAAGGTCGAAGCGTGGCTGGCACGCGTCGCGGCCGAACCGGGTCACATTCCGCTCTCCCAGACCTTTCCCCAGGCCGCGTAATCCGAAGCGTGCGATGTTATTGGACCAACGTCCAATGCATCGTCACACTCCAAGGCGTAAAATCTACACTGGCCCGTCGATTCGAGCGGGACACCCAGGAAGGGGGAAAAATATGGATAGTTCCAAAAAACTTGCTGCCGAATTCCTCGGCACGTTCTGGCTCGTTTTGGGCGGCTGCGGCAGCGCGGTACTGGCTGCGGGCGTGCCGGATGTCGGCATCGGCTATGCCGGCGTCGCGCTGGCATTCGGCCTCACGGTTCTCACTGGGGCCTATGCGCTCGGTCACATCTCGGGCGGGCATTTCAATCCGGCCGTGACACTCGGGCTTTTCACGGCGGGCCGCTTTCCGGCGAAGGACGTGATCCCCTATTGGATCGTCCAGGTGCTGGGCGGATTGGCGGCGGGCGCGGTTCTCTACGCCATCGCGAGCGGCACGGCAGGCTTCGATGCCTCGGCCGGATTCGCCTCCAACGGTTACGGCGAGCACTCGCCGCAAGGCTACTCGATGATAGCGGGTGCGGTGTGCGAGATCGTGATGACGTTCATGTTCCTGATCGTCATCCTGGGCGCGACCTCCTATAGAGAACCCGCGGGCTTCGCGCCCATCGCGATCGGCCTCGCGCTGACGCTGATCCACCTGATCTCCATTCCCGTCACGAACACGTCGGTCAATCCGGCGCGCTCCACCGGCGTTGCCATTTTTCAAGGCAGCTGGGCGATCGGCCAGCTCTGGTTCTTCTGGGTGATGCCGCTGATCGGCGGCGGTGTCGCGGGTATTTTCCATCGCTGGATGTTCGGCCAGGACCGCACGAGCACCGATACCAAGATGTAGAATCCTTGCCTTTCGGCGGAACGCGGCCTTCTATGGCCGCGTTCCGCCTGAGAGGCAGATTTGGGTTACGAACGACCGACGCATCTTGAGCTGATCGACGCCGACGCATTGCGCATGGCGTTGACAACCCTCGCGCGCGCCGAGCCGGACAAGGCGAAACTTCGCCGCGACGCACTGCCGCTCATCAAATCCACGTTTCAGGATGCGCGCGCGAAAGTCCGCAACGAAGTCGAAGTGGGGTTGCCGGGCCTCGCGGCCGCACGCGCGCTGTCTGCGATCCAGGACTCGCTGATCCAGGTCCTCTACGATTTCGCGACCAAGCATTTCTACTACGCGCAGAACCCGACCGCTTCGGAGCATCTCGCCGTAGTTGCCACGGGCGGCTACGGACGCGGCGAGCTTGCGCCGGGATCGGACATCGATCTCCTCTTCGTGCACCCTTATAAGCAAGCGCCGTGGTGCGAGAGCGTCGCCGAGTTCATCCTCTACATGCTCTGGGACCTCGGGCTGAAGGTCGGGCATGCGACGCGCTCCCTGGTCGAATGCTCCCGGCTCGCCAAACAGGACGTGACGATCCGCACAGCCCTGCTCGAAGCGCGCTACCTCGCGGGCGACCGCAAGCTGTTCGACGAGATGCGCAAGAAATTCTGGACCGAAGCGGCGGAAGGATCGGGCCTTGCCTTCGTCGAAGCCAAGCTCGCCGAACGGGACGAGCGCCACGCGCGCCAGGGCGAAAGCCGCTATCTCGTCGAGCCCAACGTGAAGGAAGGCAAGGGCGGCTTACGCGATCTTCAGACGCTCTACTGGATCGGAAAATATCTCTATCGCGTCGAAGATGCCGGCGATCTGGTCGCGCACAACGTCTTTACGCGCGACGAATACAAGACCTTCCAGAAGGCCGAAGCATTCCTTTGGGACGTGCGCGTTCATCTGCATTATATCGCCGGGCGCGCGGAGGAACGCGTGTCGTTCGACGTGCAGCCACCGCTGGCCGCGGCTCTCGGCTTCAAAGACAAAAATCCGCGCCGGGCCGTCGAGGCCTTCATGAAGGCTTACTTTCTGGTGGCCAAGGATGTCGGCGACCTCACCCGGATTTTCTGCGCGGCGCTCGAAGAGCAGAACCGCAAGCAGAAACCCGCCTTGTCGCGGCTGCTGCCCGGCTTTCTAAAACCGCGCACCGGCGAAGACGATTTCTACGTCGAGAATGGACGCCTGAACGCACCCGCAAACGCGTTCAGCCGCGATCCCGTCAACCTCATCCGCATATTTCACATCGCCGACGAAAAGAATGTCGATGTGCATCCGCACGCGTTGCGCACGATCACGCGCTCGCTCGACCTCATCACCGACGATCTACGGCATGACGCAGAGGCCAACCGCCTGTTCCTTGCCATCCTGTCGTCGCGCCGCGATCCGGAACGCGCGCTCAGACGGATGAACGAAGCCGGCGTTTTCGGCCGTTTCGTTCCGGAGTTCGGCCGGGTCGTCGCCCTGATGCAGTTCAACATGTACCATCACTACACCGTCGACGAGCATTTGATCCGGGCGGTGGGCAATGTGTCCGCGATCGAGCACGGGGCGCTCAAGGGCGAACACCCGCTGTCCAGCGACATCGTCAAGCGCATCAAATCGCGCGAGGTGCTGTACTGTGCGATCTTGCTGCACGATATCGCGAAAGGGCTACCCGGCGATCATTCCAATGTCGGCGCGGCCATCGCCGAAAGCCTCTGTCCGCGCTGGGGCCTGAGCCACGAGGATACCCAGGCCGTATCGTGGCTCGTGCGCAACCATCTGGTGATGAGCGACACCGCGCAGAAACGCGACATCGGCGATCCCCAGACGGTGCGCGATTTCGTTGCCGCGGTTCAAACGCCGGAGATGCTGCGCCTGCTCCTGGTACTGACGGTCGCCGACATCCGCGCGGTCGGGCCGGGCGTGTGGAACGGCTGGAAAGGCCAGCTCCTCCGCGAACTCTACTACGAAGCCGAAGCGCTGATGACCGGAGGGGATGCGACACCGGCCCGCGCCGCACGGATCGAGGAAGCGAAGGCGGCACTCAGCGCCCGTATCACGGACTTTTCCGATCGCGCGCGCGAGCAGACGCTTGCCCGGCACTACGATTCCTATTGGCTCGCGTTCGAACCTGCCGCGCATGAGCGCCATGCGCGCCTGATGGCGACGGCGGACGCGAAAGGAGACCTGATCGCACTTTCGGCGGACAGCAACGAATTCCGCGCCGTCACCGAGATCGTCATCTACACGCCCGATCATCCGGGACTGTTTTCCCGGCTTGCGGGCGCGATCTCAGTCTCCGGCGGATCCATAGTGGACGCGAAGGTATTCACCACCACCGACGGCTTCGCGCTCGATATCTTCTCCGTGCAGGATGCGGAAGGCGGTCCCTTCGGCGACGTCGCGCGGGTGGGCCGGCTTCGCCAGGCCATCGAGAAGACGCTTGCCGGCGAAATGGCACCGCGCGCCGTCTTCGCTCAAAGACCGCCCAAGAAACGCACCAGCGCCTTTCGCGTGCGTCCCCGCGTGCATTTCGACAACGCAGCCTCGACGGTTGCCACCGTCGTGGAAGTCGAAGGGCTCGACCGCCCGGGATTGCTCTATGAGGTGACACGGGCGCTGTTCGAGTCTGGGCTTTCGATATCCTCGGCCATAGTGTCGACCTATGGGGAACGCGCCATGGACGTCTTCTACGTGCGCGACGGCTTCGGCCATAAGGTCTCTCATCCGGCCCGCCTGAAAGCAGTGGAGGAAAGGCTTCTCAAGGCGCTCGAAGGCGAACCCCTTGAAGCCGCTGCCGCGTCCGGGGCATAACGCACGGCTTTTGAGAGCCGCGCCATGACCACGACCCACAAACAACTCGTCCTTTCCGGGATGCAGCCGACGAACACGCTGCATCTGGGTAACTATCTGGGCGCGCTCAAGAACTGGGTGCGCATGCAGAACGAGATGCCGTGCTTCTTCTGCGTCGTCGATATGCATGCGCTGACGCAGGATTCCGCCTATGCCAAGCCCGACGATGTCCGTCGTGCGACCCACGAAGTCGCCGCCGCCTATATCGCCGCGGGCGTCGATCCCAAGCGCTCGCCTGTGTTCGCGCAGTCGGCTGTGCAGGAGCATGCGGAACTCGCGTGGATCTTCAACTGCGTGGCGCGGCTCGGCTGGCTCGACCGCATGACCCAGTTCAAGGAGAAGACGGGCAAGCACAAGGAACGCGCTTCGGTCGGCCTCTACACCTATCCGGTGCTGATGGCGGCGGACATCCTCGTCTACAAGGCGACGCATGTGCCGGTGGGCGACGACCAGAAGCAGCACCTCGAGCTCTCGCGCGACATCGCGCAGAAGTTCAACAACGATTTCGGCGTGCCGGATTTCTTCCCGCTGCCCGAGCCGGTGATCCTGGGGCCGGGGATGCGGGTGATGAGCCTGCGCGACGGAACGAAGAAGATGTCGAAGACGGACGAGTCCGACAATTCGCGCATCAACCTGACCGACAGTGCCGATACGATCGCGCAGAAGATCCGCAAGGCGAAGACCGATCCTCTCCCGCTTCCCGAAGACAAGAAGGAACTGGAGGGACGGCCCGAGGCGGAGAACCTGATGAACATCTACGCAGCCTTGTCCGACAGCACACAGGAAAACGTGCTCAGCGAATTCGGCGGCAAGCAATTCTCCGAATTCAAGAACGCCCTGGCCGACCTCACGGTCGCCAAGGTCGCGCCCGTCGCCGATGAAATGCGCCGGTTGCTCGGCGATACGGCCGAACTCGAACGCATCCTCAGGGACAGTGCAGCCAAGGCGCGCGCGGTCGCCGCACCGATCATGGAAGAAGTGAAGAAGGTTGTAGGCTTCGTTGTCTAGAGCCGTTTCAGTTTAGATGCGTTCCTTACACCGTCATGGCCGCCCTTGAGGCGGCCATCCAACTTCCATGGAGACTCGCGCGCAAGATGGATGGCCGCCTCGGAGGGCGGCCATGACGGATTGGAATTGATTCCGATAAATCCGAAACCGCACTAAGGTTTGCGCGGGCTCACCGGTGCGTTCGGGTCGATCCCATAGGTGAACATCACATCGTGGTCGCGGCGCACCAGGTTCTGGCCGCCATCGATCACGATGGTCGTACCCGTCATGGATGGCACACGCGCAACGAAGCTGACAGCCTCTGCGATGTCGTCCGGCGTGCTGCCGAACCCGAGCGGCGCCTTCGCATGCGCCGCCTTGAATCCCTCCTCCGTCTGCTCGCCACTGCGCAAGGTGAGACCCGGCGCAATCCCGACCACGCGTACTTTCGGCGCCAGTGCCATCGCCAGCAATTGCGTCGCCGATTGCAGCGCCGATTTCATGATCGTGTAGGACAGGAAATCCGGATTGAGGTTGAACACCTTCTGGTCGAGCAGATTGACGATCAGCCCGCGGGTTTCGAGCTGCTTCACGAATTCATGCGCCAGCAGCACCGGCGCACGCAGATTGGTGCGATAAAGCGCGTCCATGCTGTCCGCACTGATGGTGCCGATGTCGTCATAGGCAAAGGCCGCCGCGCTGTTCACCAGGAACGAGCAATGGCCGAGTGTTGCGCGAACCTGACCGAACACGTTTTCCGCGGCGCCGGGTTCGGACAGATCGCCACTGACGACCGCAATCCTGTGCCCCTGTTGCCGCAGCTCCTGGGCCAAAGGCTGCGCCGTGGCTTCCGTGCGCGCGTGGATCGCAACCGCCCAGCCGTCCGCCGCAAGCCGCCGCACGATGGCAGCGCCGAGGCGAACGCCGCCGCCGGTGACGAGCACGCAACCGGTGCGGCTGGGATGCTCCTCCACCATCACGCGCGAACCCGGAAGATTTCGACGCCCGCAGCTGCGGCAGCGTCGTAGATATCCGGCTTCACGATGGACACCTTGCAAGCGCGCACACGTTCATCCCGGAAGCAGAGCGCGATCAGTTCCTCGAGCAACGTCTCGATGAGCAGGACATGGGATCTTCCCTCCCACGCCACGATCGCCGCATGGATGGGATCGTAGTTGACCACGGACGCGAGCCCCTCACCTTCAAGATGCGACTTGCCGTCCGCGAACATTTCGACATTCACGATAATGCGCTGCGGCTTGTCGGGGATGCGCTCATGCGCATGCACGCCGAGGCGGATATGCGTCTCCAGATCGCGGATCATCATCCGGGCGTAGCCGTTCTCGCCCGTCCATTTGGCCGCGGCCAGTTCATTTGGTGGTTTCATGGGCGAAGGTCTATCATCCGGCTCTTGCCCGCCGCAATTGGAGAGCTTGTGACCAACGTCCAGCCCCTGCGCATCGCCGATGCGGCACGCGCCATCCGCCATGTCTTCATCCGCAACCTGGAGCTGGATGCCCATATCGGCGTACACGGCCACGAGCGCGGGCGCGGCCAGCCGATCCGCGTCAATGTCGATCTTGCCGTGGAAGACCTCGCATCGCTGGAGGACCGGCTGGAACTCGTGGTCGACTACGAGGCGATCACCAAGAAAATAAGAGCCATCGTCGAAGCGGGCCACGTCAATCTGGCCGAAACGCTTGCCGAGCGCATCGCCATTGCGTGTTTCGAAGATGCGCGTGTCAAGACCGCGCGGGTCCGCATCGAGAAACTTCACGCCCTGCCTGGCGCGGAATCGGCGGGCGTCGAGATCGAACGAACGCGGGTTTAATCGCCGCCTTCGGTCTGCAGGCCCTCCTGCCGCCAGCGGAGCATGCCGCCGGGAAGGTTTGCGAGCCGCGTGAAACCCGCCTGCCTCAGGAAATTCACGGCTTGTGCCGAGCGTGCGCCCGAACGGCAGATCGCAACGACAGGCTTCTCCTTCGACAATTCACCGAGGCGTTCCGGCAAAGTCCCGAGCGGAATCAGGACCGATCCCGCGATGTGCCCCAGAGGGCCCACGAACTCGTCGGGTTCACGCACATCGAGAAGCTGCACCGCGCCGGCATTCTCCTCGACCCAGTGCGGATCGATTTCCGGAATGCCAGAAAACGTGACGGTAAGCGGCGCCCAGTCGGGATCGGCCATCGGTGCATGTCCTTCCACAAATCCGCATTTCATATTCGCAGGCACCGCCACATCGATCTGCTTGGGATGGGCGAGCCTTAAGTTCTTCATGGTGAGCGAAAAATCCGCTTCGCTCAATCCGTCGCCCAGCCGCGGATTGAACGCGCGTTCTTCCGCCACGCTGGTCGCGGTCAGGCCGCGATAATCGTGCGCGGGATAGAGCGGGCACTCGTCCGGCAGCGAGAAAATCTTGTCGCGTACCGAACGGAACATCTGTCCCGGATCGCCTTCCTGGAAATCCGTGCGCCCGCATCCGCGGATCAACAGGCAATCTCCGGTAAACGCCATCGCCTCCCCATCCAGAACGAACGTCATGCAGCCCCTGGTATGGCCGGGGGTGGCGCGCGCGCCGAGCGAGCGCATGCCGAAGGAGACACGGTCGCCATCGCTCAGATAGCGGTCGGCGCCGTCGGCGCCACCGGCTTTCGAAACCACGATGTTGCTGCCAAGACGTTGTTTCAGGAGCCAGGCGCCGGTGACATGATCGGCATGAACATGCGTCTCCAGCGTGGCGACAAGCTGAAGACCGAGTTCCTCTATAAGTGCGCCGTCACGCCGCGCCTGTTCGAACACAGGGTCGATCAGCACAGCATATCCGCCTTCGGCCAGCAGATAGGTATAGGTGGACGACGCCGGATCGAACATCTGACGGAAAATGAGCACGGAGACTTCCCCACTTTGCTTTGGAATCGATAAAGCGCGCTATTATATCGGCACGATGCCCGAAAACGACACCCAGATGGAAGCTGAGGCCGACACGCCGCTGAAGGGCGTGGCGCGGATTTCCGCCTATCTGAAAACGCTGCCCGACGCACCCGGCGTCTATCGCATGATGGATGCCAAGGGCGACGTTCTCTATGTCGGCAAGGCCAAGAGCCTGAAGAAGCGCGTGGCGTCCTATGCCAAGTCGGGAGGCCACAACGAGCGCATTTCGCGCATGATCGCCGACACCGCGGAGATGCTGTTCGTCACGACGGCCTCCGAAACCGAAGCGCTGCTGCTCGAATCCAACCTGATCAAGCGGCTGAAGCCGCGCTACAACGTCTCCTACCGCGACGACAAATCCTTCCCGAACATCCTTCTGCGTGAGGACCACGCCTTTCCGCAGCTGCTCAAGCATCGCGGTGCGCGTTCGACCAAAGGCGTCTACTTCGGGCCGTTCGCAAGCGCGCAGGCTGTTGGCCGCACGCTGAACACGTTGCAGCGTGCGTTTCTGCTGCGCTCCTGTTCGGATTCCGTGTTCGAATCGCGCACGCGGCCTTGCCTGCTGTTCCAGATCAAGCGCTGCAGTGCGCCCTGCGTGGGACGCATTGACGAAGACGGCTACCGCGAACTCGTGCATGAGGCAGAGCTGTTTCTCGACGGCAAGAGCCGTACCGTGCAGGGCCAGCTTGTCGAGGACATGAACCAGGCATCCGAGGCGCTGGACTTCGAGCGCGCCGCGCGCCTGCGCGACCGTGTGCGCGCGATGAACCAGATCCAGTCGACGCAGGGCATCAATCCTTCCACGTTTGCGGAGGCCGATTTGTTCGCGGCCTGGTCGGAGGGCGGCGAAATCTGCATCCAGGTGTTCTTCTTCCGCGCGGGCCAGAACTGGGGCAACAAACCCTATTTCCCGCGTCATCCGCGCGAGCTGACGAACGGCGAGGTGATCGAAGCGTTCATCGGCCAATTCTATGACGAGCGGCCGGCGCCCAAATTGATCCTGACCTCGGATGCCATCCCGGAGAGCGATCTGCTTGCCGAAGCGCTCGCGATGCGCGCGGGCCACAAGGTCGAGATCAACTGTCCGCAGCGCGGCGAGAAGCGCGATATCGTCGAAATGGCGATGCAGAACGCCCGCGAGCAATTGGGCAGGCGCATCGCGGAGAATGCCGCGCAGCGCGAACTGCTCGACGGCGTTGCGGAGGTTTTTGGTCTGGAAGCGCCGCCGCGCCGTATCGAGGTGTACGACAACTCGCACATCCAGGGCACGAACGCCTTGGGCGGGATGATCGTGGCCGGGCCGGATGGTTTCGAGAAGGGCGAATACCGCAAGTTCAACATCAAATCGACCGAACTTACCCCGGGCGACGACTACGCCATGATGCGCGAGGTGCTGACGCGCCGCTTCGCGCGCCTTGTGAAGGAAGAAAGCGATCCCAAGACCAAATGGCCGGACATCGCCCTGATCGATGGCGGACCGGGGCAACTGGCCGTCGCCTGCCAGGTGTTCGCCGATCTGGGCGTCGAGGATGTTCAACTTGTCGGCATCTCCAAAGGACCCGACCGCGACGCGGGACGCGAACATTTCTACATCCCCGGCCGCGAGCCGTTCCGTCTCGATCCGCGCAGCCCCGTGCTCTATTACCTGCAAAGACTGCGCGACGAAGCGCATCGCTTCGCCATCGGCAGCCACCGCAAGAAGCGGTCCAAGGCCATCGGCGTCAATCCGCTGGACGAGATCGCCGGCGTCGGCGCCAGCCGCAAGCGTGCGCTGCTCCAGCATTTCGGCTCTGCCAAGGCGGTGGCGGGTGCAAGTATCGGGGATATCGAATCGGTTGGTGGCGTGAGCGCGACCTTGGCAAAGAAAATCTACGATTTTTTTCACCCCGCCGGCTAAAGCGGATTTCCGCCCCGTCACAAAACCGCGCTAGTCTCGCGAGATGCGCAACGATCGCCGTTCCTTCCTGAAGATGACAGCGGGTGCCGCAGGCATAAGCCTGCTTCCGCCCAATCTCCGCGCCGTGCTTGCCCGCCCCGCGCCATCGCGAACGGGCACGATCCAGGACGTCGAGCATGTCGTCATCTTCATGCAGGAGAACCGGTCGTTCGATCATTATTTCGGGACGTTGCGCGGCGTGCGCGGCTTCAACGACCCGCGCGCCATCACGCTCCTGAACGGCAAGCCCGTCTGGTTTCAGCCCAAGGATGGCGACACCGTCACGCCTTTCCATCTCGATACGCATGAGACCAGCGCGCAATGCGCCAAGAGTCTCGATCACACCTGGAAGGGACGATACGATCTCTGGAAAGATCACGACTTCTGGGCAGAGACCAGAACCAGGATGACGATGGGCTATTTCAAGCGCCACGACATTCCTTTCTATCACGCCCTTGCCGATGCGTTCACGATCTGCGACGCCTATCACTGTTCGGTCTTCGGTCCCACGACTCCTAATCGGCTTCATCTGTGGAGCGGCACGAGCGGGCTCACGGTCGACTATGACGGTTGGGCGGTTTCGAACCCCAACGAAAGCAACGAGACCGCCGACATCCGGCACGACTCGCCCGAATTCAACGCCTTCAAATGGGCGACCTATGCCGAGGCGCTGCAGAACGCCGGCATCGATTGGCGCGTCTATCAGGAATACGACAATTACGGCGACAACGGGCTCGCCTATTTCAAGAGCTTCCGGGACCCCGACAAGAATCAGGCGCTGCTCGAACGGGGGCGGTCCTGGGTGAAGGGTTCGAACCGCCACAACGCGAAAGCATCGCGCGGCGAACATCTGGTCGCAGCGTTTGCGCAAGACGTTCTGATGAACCGCCTGCCCCAGGTTTCGTGGATCGTGGCGCCCTATATCATGTGCGAGCATCCCACGGCCTGCCCGTCCTATGGCGAGTCGCTTACGGCGCGCCTCCTCGACGCGTTGGCGGCGAACCCGGACGTCTGGTCCAAAACGGCCTTCATTCTGAACTATGACGAGAACGACGGGCTTTTCGACCACATGCCGCCCCCGATCCCGGCGATCTCCGCCGACATGGGCGCCAGCACCGTCGATGTCACCGGCGAAATCTACAAGGACATCCCGTTCGGTCTCGGCGCCCGCGTCCCGATGCTCGTCGTCTCGCCCTGGACGGCAGGCGGGTTCGTGAATTCGCAGGTGTTCGATCACACCTCGGTTCTGCGCTTCCTGGAAACACGTTTCGGCGTCAGCGCCCCGAACATCTCGCCCTGGCGGCGCGCTGTGACGGGTGACCTGACCTCCGTATTCGATTTCTCACAGTCCGGAACGCTCGGGCACTATGCCGACGGCCTAAACGGCATGAAGCGCGCGGACAGGCAGTGCAAGCTGCCGCCGCCGCAATGGCAAAGCGAAGCCCTGCCGCGCCAGGAGCCGGGCCGGAAACCCGTCCGTGCACTACCCTACGTTTTCGATGTAACCGGCCGCCTAGCGGCGGGCGGCTTCACGCTCGACTTCGTCAACAGCGGCCAAGCCGGAGCGGCGTTCCGTGCCGAGACGACACGCGGTGCCGGGCCATGGTTCTTCACCGTCGAGGCGGGCAAGCAGCTGTCCTACACGCTGCCCCGAAGCGGCGCCTACGACTTCCGCCTCAATGGGCCCAACGGGTTCTTTCGCCACTTCGCCGGCAGCGACACCGACGCGGTCGAGGCAACCTTCGCCTCCGGCACTCTGACGGTTCACAACGGCTCCGCGTCGCAGGTTGTTCTGCGCAACGGCTACACCCGCAACTGGACCCGCAAGGTCGGCCCGGGCGATAGCATTGTGCTGACGATCGACCTCGGCAAGACGGCGAACTGGTACGATATCACCGTGGAAGGCGATAGCGGCTTCGTGCGCCAGTTCGCGGGTCATATCGAAAACGGCCAATCATCTTTGAGTGACCCCTTGCTAGCCTGACGGGCGTGCTACAGTGCCCGCCATGCTCGCTTTGCCCAACATCCTCACCATCATGCGGATCGTGCTTGTGCCGGTCTTCGCCCTCGCCTTCGTGCTGCCGGGCGACATCGCACGGCTGGTCGCTTTCGTCGTGTTCTGTATCGCGGGCGCGAGCGACGCGCTCGACGGGCTGGCGGCGCGGAAACTCAATGCCGGGTCCGAATTCGGACGCATGCTCGATCCCATCGCGGACAAGATCCTGGTCGCGGTCGCGCTGATGATGCTGGTGGCGGAGGGTTCGATCCGCCAGTTCAATCTCACCATGAACCTGGCCGGCCTGCTCCGCCTGGTGCCGGCCCTCATCATTCTTGGCCGGGAAATTCTCGTTTCGGGACTTCGGGAATTTCTCGCCGGCGTGCAGGTCAGCGTTCCTGTCACCGTGTTCGCGAAATTCAAGACCGCGCTGCAGATGGTCGCCATCGGCGCCATGATCCTCACCCCGCTAGCCGACAAATTCCTTCCAGACCCGGCCGCTTTGTCCTACAGCGCCTTTGCCTATGGCCTGCTTTGGATCGCCGCCGCGCTCACGGTCTACACGGGCTGGATCTATTTCCGCGCGGGGCTGCGCCATCTGCATACGCGGGTCGTATCGTGAATCTCCTGTACTTTGCCTGGGTGCGGCAGAAGATCGGCAGGGCAGAAGAAAAATTCGACCTTCCCGATGACGTCGCGACCGTTCGCGAGCTTGCCGAACATCTGCGCGAGCGCGGTGGCGGTTATGGCGAAGCGTTCGCCGAGCTGGCGCGGCTGCGCGCGGCCGTGAATCAGGAGCATGTCTCTTTCGATGCACCGGTCACGTCTGAAGATGAAGTCGCGTTCTTTCCCCCGGTGACGGGGGGATGATCCGCGTCCAACCGGAAGACTTCGATACCGCCGCCGAGATCGCGCGTCTCAACGCTTCCACAGATGTCGGTGCGGTTGCGACTTTTACCGGACTTGTTCGCGCGGATGAGGGACTGATCGCGCTAACCCTGGAGCACTATCCAGCGATGACCGAACGGGAGATCGCCCGCCATGTTGCGGAAGCCGAATCCCGGTGGCCGCTGCTTGGGGTTACGATCATCCACCGGGTGGGCCGGTTAGTACCGGGCGACCGCATTGTTTTCGTGGGCGTAGCCTCATCCCACCGCCGCGCGGCCTTCGACGCGTGCGAATTCCTGATGGACTATCTGAAAATCCACGCGCCGTTCTGGAAACAGGAAGAGCGCGCCGATGGAACAAGCTGGGTCGATGCGAAGTCCACGGACGACGAAGCGGCGCGGCGCTGGTAGGTCAGCCCACCTTGCTCAAATGCACTTCGCTGACCGGACGGTGAACTTCCTCGGAGTAGACGTTCATCATCAGTTCGCACATCGCGCCGGGCTTGAACTTGTACGGACCGATTTCGGACACCGGCGTCACTTCCGCGGCTGTGCCGGTGAGGAAGCACTCGGTGAAGTCCGACAGCTCTTCCGGCATGATGTGCCGTTCGATCACCGGGATCTGGCGTGCACGCGCGAGCGCGATGACCGACTGCCGCGTGATGCCGTTCAGGAAGCAATCGGCGATCGGCGTATGGATCTCGCCATTCTTTACGAAGAAGATGTTGGCGCCCGTCGCCTCCGCCACATACCCGCGATAGTCCATCATCATGGCGTCGTTGTAGCCGCGCTCTTCGGCTTCGTGCTTGGAGATCGTGCAGATCATATAGAGACCGGCGGCCTTGGCCTGCGTCGGCGCCGTGTCGGGCGCGGGGCGTCGCCATTTGGAAATCTCCAGCCGAATGCCTTTCAGCTTTTCCTTGGGATCGAAGTAGGACGGCCAGGTCCACACCGCGATCGCGACGTGGATCGTCGCCTTGGGTGCTGCGACCGACATTTGTTCCGAACCGCGCCACACGACCGGGCGGATATAGGCATCGGTGAAGTTCTGTGCGCTGACGGCCTCGAGTGTGGCCTTGTTGATCTCGTCCTGGGTGTAGGGGATTTTCATGCCGAGGATGCGTGCACTCTGGAACAGCCGCGCGGTGTGCTCTTCCAGCTTGTAGATGCGGCCGCTGTAGAGCCGCTCGCCCTCGAACACGCTGGAGGCATAGTGCAGCCCGTGATTGAGGGCGTGGATCTTGGCGTCCTCCCAGGCCACGAGTTTGCCGTCGAACCAGAGTCCGCCGCCGCGTCTGTCAAAAGGAATGATGTCCGCCATGTCCTCGTCCTTCCGCCCTTGCCGTAAACGCACGGGCGGCCTATTTGTGTCAGTATGCCTGACGTAAAAAGCGCCGCACAGGCCTCGCCTCTATATCTGCGCGATGAAGAATTGAAGCAAGGTGTAGACCTGCTCTTCTTTGCCTCACGCGACGTGTCGGCCGCCGGTTCGCAGGCGCTGGCGGAGGCCAATCTCGGCCGCGCCCACCGCCGTGCCTTGTATTTCATTGCGCGCAATCCCGGGCTTTCGGTGGCCGACTTGCTCACGATCCTGAAGGTGACGAAACAAAGTCTCAATCGCGTGCTCAACGATCTTTTGGAAGGCGGCTACGTCGAACGCAAACCTGCCATGCGCGATCGTCGTATGCGCCAGCTTCGCCTGACGGAGAAGGGCACGGCACTGGAAAGCACATTGTGGGCGGCGCAGCGGCCGCGGCTGGTGCGGGCGTTCCGCGAAGCCGGGCCGGACGCCGTCGTGGGTTTCCGCCGCGTGCTGATGGGCCTCGTCGACGAGCGCACGAAAGCAGGCACGCCATGAGCGCGCCGGGAACCAACCTCACGGACCCGCATCTGCTTGTCGTAGACGACGACGAGCGACTGCGCGACTTGCTGCAACGTTATCTTTCGACCAATGGCTTTCGCGTCAGCGCCGCGGGCGACGCCGCGTCGGCGCGGGCGTTGATGAAGAGCATGGCATTCGACCTGCTGATCGTCGATGTGATGATGCCGGGCGAATCCGGACTCGATCTCACGCGCTCCATCCGATCCCAATCCCAGACACCGATCCTGATGCTCACCGCGCGCGGCGATACCGAAGACCGCATCGCGGGCCTCGAGCATGGCGCAGACGATTATCTCGCCAAGCCCTTCGAGCCGCGCGAATTGCTGCTGCGCGCAAGCGCCCTGCTCCGCCGCGCCGCGCCCCCAAAGCAGACCGCGCATGCGGAGGTGAAAATGGGCGATTGCGTCTTCGATCCGCAACGCGCGCAGCTCCGCCGCAAGGGCAAGCCGGTCAAGCTGACCAGCTCGGAGACCTCGCTGCTTCAGCTTTTTGCCGCCAATGCGGGACGCTCGTTCTCCCGTTCCGATCTCTGCGCGCGTCTCGGCGTGGCGCTCGAGCGCTCGATCGACGTTCAGGTGACGCGTCTGCGCCGGAAGATCGAGGAAGACCCCAAGCTGCCGCTCTATCTGCAGACGGTTCGCGGCGTAGGCTATGTCCTTGTCCCAGACAGCGTCGCCTGAGACAAGGCCACCCGGCCTTATCAAGCGCGCTCTGCCGCGCGGATTGTTCGGACGTTCTCTGATCATCATCGTAGCCCCGGTGGTGATCCTGCAGGCCATCGTTTCCTATGTCTTCTTCGAGCGCGATATCGATGCCGCCACCCGGCGCATGTCGCGCGACATCGCCGCCGACGTTTCGTTCCTGGTCGCGCTTGAGGACAATTACCCGCCAAGGGAACGCAAGGCGCTGCGCGCACTCGCGACCCAGCGGCTGCGCTACGACATCACGTTCCTTCCGGGCCAGAAAATTCCGCCCCCCAAGCAGCCATCGCATCGCAGCACCATCGACAAGGCGCTCGACGACGTGATCGCCCAGCAGATCGGCGAGGTGCGCCACTTCCAGACAACGCGTGCCGGCGACGATTTCGATATCCGTGTGGAAGTCCATGACGGCGTGCTGCGCATGATCGTTCCGCGCGAGCGCGCCACGGTATCGGCGCCCGATATCTTCATCCTGTGGATGGTGGGTTCGGCGCTGGTCCTGATGGCGGTGGCGATACTCTTCCTTCGCAACCAGGTTCGTCCCATCGAGCGGCTTGCGCGTGCGGCGGATGCCTTCGGCAAGGGCCGCAACGTGCCTGATTTCAAGCCGTATGGCGCGATCGAGGTGCGGCGCGCGGCGCAGGCCTTCCTGACCATGCGCGAGCGCATCGAGCGCTACCTTCAGCAGCGCACCGAGATGCTGGCCGGTGTCAGCCACGACCTCAAGACACCGCTCACGCGCATAAGGCTTCAGCTTGCGATGATGCCGCCCGGCGCGGACGTCGATGCCATGCGCGGCGATATCGCGGAGATGGAACGGATGCTGGACGAATATCTTCAGTTCGCGCGCGGCGAAGGCGGCGAGCAGATGCAGCTCGTCGATCTCGGCGAGCTCGTCCACGATGCAGCGCAGGCGGCGGCGCGCGGTGCTGGTCCGGACCGCCTGACCGTCGATGCGTCGCAATCGATCACGCTGTCGCTCCGGCGGCAGGCGATGCGGCGCTGCCTCTCCAATCTCATCGACAACGCCTTGAAGCATGGCAAGCACGTTTCGGTGCGGCTCCTGCGCGACGAACGGTTCGTGCAGATTTGCGTGGACGATGACGGCCCCGGCATTCCCGAAGAGCGCCGGGAAGAAGCCTTCCGCCCGTTTCACCGGCTCGACGAGGGCCGCAATCTGCAGGTGGGCGGCGTTGGCTTGGGCCTCGCAATCGCGCGCGATATCGCCAGAGCCCATGGCGGCGATCTTTTTCTTGACAAAAGCCCGGAAGGCGGATTGCGCGCCGCCGTGCGGTTGCCGGTCTAACCTACGCCATCTTACGAACCGGATAGTCGACGACGATCGCCTTGCCCACCGTGAGCGCCCTCACCGCATGCGTGGTGTTCGGCGGCACGATGGCCACAAAGCCCGGCCCGGCTTTCTGCATGACACCTGCTATCGTGACCTCGAGTTCACCCGCGATGACATGCCAGACTTCTTCCTGCTCGTGGCTATGGCCGTGAATGGTGGCGCCGGCGTCGAAATCGTAGTGCCCGAAGGTCATGGTCATGGAATCGAAATAGCGCCCATGCCAGCCCGGCTTGCGCTCGATCACCGGAAGCTTGGCGGTATCGATAAACGTCATTCGTCCCTTCCCGTCACGGCCCCGCCAATGTCCAGAGATAACCCGACGGATCGGCGATGCGGCAGCGGCGGCCTTCGTCCACCGTCATGGTCTCGATCGGCGCCAGCAATTTTGCCCCGGCATCCAATGCCCGCTTCAACGCCTGTTCCAGATCGTCCACGCGGATCCACAGGCTGAGCGACGTTCCGCCAAGAGCAGCCGGGTTCTTTACGCCAAGCGATTCCATCGATGCATAACCGTCGGCAATAAACAGCGTCTGCGACCCGATACGGAACTCCGCATGGCCGATCTTGCCGTTCTCCGGATCGACCCAGCGCGTGATCTCTTCCGCGCCCAGCCCCGCGACATAGAAATCGAGCGCTTTCGCCGCATCGTCGGCGATCAGATAGATGGAAACGTCGCGGCTCTGTTCGGTCATGGCGCTTTCTAGTGCAGCTGGCGCGACCGCGATTGTAAAAAATTCGCCTCAAGCCGTCAGCGGGATGTGCTGGAGATAAGGCCCGCGTAGCCGGAAATATTCGGTCGGCGTGAAGCCGGAGAATTCCCGGAACTCGCGGATGAAATGCGGCTGGTCGTAATAGCCGTGGCGCTCCACCTCCTCCATCCAGTCGACGCTCGGCGCCGTGTGGACGCGCGCGAGCACCCGCTGGAAGCGCGAGACCCGCAGATAGAGCTTCGGCGTCATGCCGACTTGCTCGGCGAATAGATTTATCAGCCGTTTGGCGCTGACCTCAGCCTCGCGCGCGATCGCGCGCACGCTCGTGCGGTGCGGCGCGCGCGCCACCCGTGACAGCGCGAGCGCGACGGCAGGATGGCGTTCGATATCGCGGTGGCGGTCGACCATCGCGCGGAACAGGATCGCCATCTTGGCCTCAGGCGTCGGCGCCTGAACGAGACGCTGGTGCAGGCGGTGCGCATCCGCACCCCAGATATCGGCGAGCGAGACGTGCGCGTTCGCGAAATCGCGTGCCGACCCGCCAAAGAATGCGAACGCGCCGCCGGGCTTGAACTGCACACCCATATTGCTGGCCTGGAAGGCGTCGATCGCGAAATGCGTCGAATGCGTACCGCAGACCGCGATGCCGGGAATGCGATTGCGATGGCCGTAACATTCACCGTCATACCAGATGAGTGCGTCTTCGCTCAGATTGACCATGATACCGGTCCGGCCGGACGCCATGATCGTGTCCTTGGCGTGGCCGGGGTCGTAGCCTTCCCAGTACCAGATGTTTTCAATGAAGGCGTCGTAGGGCGGCGGCGGCACGAAGGTCTCGTAGATCACCGGCGCATGCGCGGCGTGCGGGCGCTGGACGGACGCATCCATGACAAGCTCCTTGAACGGCAAGGATAGGCTTCAGGAGGCGAGTTCGCCAGCGCGGCGGTTGGCAGCGGACACGGCGCGGGCCATTAACGCTTTCAGCCCCTTCGAGCCAGTCAGAATCCGGAGCGCCGCTTCCGTCGTGCCGCCGGGACTGGTGACGTCGCGGCGCAGCGCTTCGGGCGGACGCTTGTCGGCATCGAGCAATGCACCGGCGCCGGTGATTGTGGCGCGCGCGAGCATCTCGGCCTCTGCGCGCGGCATCCCTTCGGCCTCGGCCGCATCGGCGAGCGCCTCGACCATCAGGAACACATAGGCCGGTCCGGAACCGGAGACCGCGGTCGTGACATCGATCAGCGTCTCACGGGCGACCCACAACGTCTGACCAAGCGAAGCGAGCAGCCGTTCGGCGAGTTTGCAATCGTTGTCGGTCGCGTTCGGCCCACGAAAGATTGCCGTGATCCCGCGCGCGATGGCGCCGGGCGTGTTCGGCATGGCGCGCAGGATGTGCGCCTTGTTCCCCCATGCTTTCTTCAACGTGGCGATGCTGGTGCCGGCGGCGATGGAGATCATCGGCGCGCCGCGCTCGGCGACACTGCGCAACCGCGCGGCTTCGGTTCTCAGGATCTGCGGCTTCAGCGCGACGACGCAGGCGCGAATCTTTCCCGCCGGAATCTCTTCGATGGTGCCGACGAAACGAATGCCTTTGAGCTTCTTCAGCCGCGGCGCGGGATTGGGTTCGACGGCAATCACCGGTCCGAGCCCGGTCGCGAGCCAGCCTTGCAGCATGGCGCCGCCCATACGGCCCGCACCGATCAGAAGAATGGGAGGTCTTACGCCTGCCCCGCGCATTCGAGCACCGCGGCCGCAATGGCTTCCTCGGCGGTCTTGCCGCCCCAGAGCACGAACTGGAACGCCGGATAGTAGTGCTCGCAGGCTTCGACGGCGAGATTGAGCAACGCCTCGCATTGCGCCGCGCTGGCGGAAGCATCGGGGAAGATCATCGCGTGGCGATAGACGATACTGCCGTCATCGGGCCAGAGATCGAAATGCCCGATCCACAGCCGCGCGTTCACATACATCAGGAGATCGGCGACATTGGTCCGCCGGACCTCGTCGCTGATGCGCATGTCGAAGGCGGAGGACAGATGCAGCGACTGAAGGTCCTCCCGCCAAGTGAAATTGAAATGATGATCCGCCCAGCGCCCCGCCACGGAAAGATTGAGTTCGTCCCGCCCCGCCCGTTCGAAATGCCAGCCATTGTCCTCCACAGCCTGCTCGAGCATGTCGAGCGGGTGAGGACCGGCCTGCGTCTCGTTCAGTTGGATGCTTGTCATCTCGAAACTCCTACGCGTGGGGTCCGACGCGAAGCGAAGCAGTTGAGGGTCAAACTGGCACAACATTTTGCGTCGGCACAAGAGTCCCCCGCCCGTCAATTTTGTGACGCGCGTGTGACCCACAGCTTTTGGCAGGCGTCAGGATTCCGATTTGTGAGTCTGCACAAGGGCTTCGAGCGCTTCGAGGCGTGCGGCCAGTGACTCGTTTTCGCTGCGCGCTTTCGCGGCCATCGCCTTGACGGCCTCGAACTCCTCCCGCGGCACCAGATTCATGTCGGCGACGAGCTTCTCCATTCGCTGGCGGACGAATGTGTCGATTTCGCTGCGCAGGCTCTGTGCGGCGCCGGCGGCGTCTGTGAACAACCGCGCCATCCCGTCCAGGAAAGGGTTATCGGTCTGCATGGTGTTGGTCTCCTTGAATGGGCTTATAACGCCTTGACAGGCGCGCGCGAAGCAGCGCGATTTACGCGGCGATGGTCATCCCCTTCCCCAACATCGACCCGGTCGCGATCCATATCTATGGCCCGATCGCGATCCGCTGGTATGCGCTCGCCTATATCGCCGGGGTGCTGGTGGGCTGGTGGTTCGCCCTCACCATGTTGCGCCAGAAATCGCTGTGGACGAATCCCCCGTTCCGGGGCAAGCCGCCCGCGACCGAAGAGGAGATCGGCGATCTTGTCGTCTGGGCCACGCTCGGTGTCATCCTCGGTGGGCGGATCGGTTGGGACCTCTTCTACGGCATCCTGCTCTGCAGCCAATCGGCGGACTCCGCCTATTGCCACGGCCTGCCGATGGAGTTCCTCACCAATCCCATCCGGCTGATCGCGGCCTGGGACGGCGGCATGTCGTTTCATGGCGGTGCGATCGGCGTGGTGCTCGCGATCTGGCTGTTCTGCCGCAGGCGCAAGCTCAGCTTCTTCATGATCGGCGACCTCGTTTGCCTGGTGCAGCCCATCGGCCAGTTCTTCGGCCGCATCGCCAATTTCGTGAACGGGGAATTGTGGGGCAAGCCAGGCGACGTGCCCTGGGCGATGATCTTCCCGCGCGCACCCGACAGGCTGCCGCGCCATCCGAGCCAGCTCTATGAAGCCGCGCTCGAGGGCATTCTGCTGTTCGTCGTGTTGCAGATCTGCCTGCGCGTATTCCGCATGCATGAGCGGCCGGGACTGATCAGCGCGATCTTTCTGGCGAGCTATGGGCTGTTGCGGTTTGTCGTCGAGTTCTTTCGCGAACCCGACACCCAGTTCATTGGCTGGTTCAGCATGGGGCAGGCGCTGTCGGTGGCGCTGCTCGCAGCAGGCGGCTATCTCGCCTTCGTCGTTCTCAGCAAGCCGAAGGCGGCGTGAACGCGCTCGGCCAACGCATCGCCGGGCTGGTCGCGGCGCAGGGACCGATCTCCGTCGCCGAGTTCATGGCGCTGGCCAACAGCACCTATTACGCCGCGCGCGATCCGTTTGGCGCCGGTGGCGATTTCATCACCGCGCCCGAGATCAGCCAGACCTTCGGCGAACTGCTGGGGCTATGGTGCGTGCAGGTCTGGCACGATCAAGGAAAGCCAAAGCGCAAGCGGCTGGTCGAACTCGGACCGGGCCGCGGCACTTTGATGGCGGATGTGCTGCGCGCGGCGCGTGTCATGCCGGGTTTTCTCGACGATCTTGAAGTCGTGCTGGTGGAGACAAGTCCCACGCTTCGCGCGATTCAAGGTGAAACACTTTCAGCATTTGTGCGAGCGGCTCCCCCTCACCCTGCCCTCTCCCCCAATGGGGGAGAGGGTAAGAAAAACGAATCCCCCTCGCCCCCACGAAGTGGGGGAGAGGGCCGGGGTGAGGGGGTGGCGCCGCTTCGCTGGGTGAATCAATTTGACTCAACGCTCATGGACCGGCCTTTCTTCCTTCTCGCAAACGAGTTCTTCGACGCCCTGCCGATCCGCCAGTTCGTGAAGACCGCACGCGGCTGGTGCGAGCGCATGGTGGTGCTCGATGCGAACAGCGCGCTCGCCTTCGCATTGTCACCGGTGCCCGTGCCCGAAACTTTGATTCCTCTGGATCGCCGCGAAGCGCAGGACGGCAGCGTCTACGAAGTATCGTCCGCGGCGACCTCGCTCGCGGAAGAGATCGCACACGCGATCGCCCACAACGGCGGTGGCGCGTTGATCGTCGATTACGGCTATGATGAACCGGGCTTCGGCGAGACGTTGCAGGCCGTATCCGAACATGCCTTCGCAACAATCCTCGACGCGCCAGGCGAAAGCGACCTCTCTGCGCATGTGGACTTTCCGGCGCTTGCCGCCGCGGCCAAAGCCGCTGGTGCATCTGTCTTCGGTCCGACAACGCAGGGCGAATTTCTGCAAAACCTCGGCATCGTCAGTCGCACCGAACAACTGGCCGCAAGCCCCAAGCCGGCTGATCTGTCGCTCTGGTCCGATGTCAACCGGCTGATCGCGCCCGAGCAAATGGGCACGCTGTTCAAGGCGCTCGCGATCCTTCCCGCCTCCGCCCCGCCGCCACCGGGCTTTTGACCTTTGTGCGCAGATGTTATGGCAGCGCTATGCTGAGCCTGACCGCCGAAAACCTCGCCGCGCCGCACATCGCGCACGGATTCTTCGGGCGCAGAGGCGGTGTATCGCAGGCCATCTTTGCATCGCTCAATTGTGGGCCGGGCTCCGGCGACGTGCGTAGCGATGTGATCGAGAACCGCCGCCGCGTGGCTGGAGCGTTGTCGCTGCAATCCGATCTTCTCACGCTCTACCAGATTCACAGCGGCGAAGCGGTCACCGTCACGGCGCCATGGAATCTCGGCGAAGGACCGCAGGCCGATGCGATGGTGACGAATGTGCCGAACCTCGCGCTCGGCATTCTAACCGCCGATTGCACACCGGTGCTGTTCGCCGACACACAAGCCCATGTGATCGGCGCGGCGCACGCGGGATGGAAAGGCGCGATCTTAGGCGTCACCGATTCGGCGATTGCGGCGATGGAACAACTCGGTGCAAAACGGGAGCGGATCGTCGCCGCTGTCGGGCCGTGCATCAGCCAGACGAATTATGAAGTCGGCGCGGAATTTCGCGATCGATTCTTGGAAAACGACCCGGCACTCGGGCGATTCTTCATTCCCAGCGACAAGCCCGGGCATTTTCGCTTCGATCTTGAGGATTATGTCGCGGCACGCCTTGCGCGTGCCGGAATCGCACAAGTGGAGCGCGTCTCATATTGCACGTATGCGCACGAAGACGATTTCTTCAGCTATCGCCGCGCCACCCATCGCGGCGAAAAGGATTATGGGAGACAGGTTTCCGCAATCGTCCTGACGGGCTGAATTGCCGGTTTACCGCCGCGACCGCTGTTGCTAAAAGCCCGTCATCGAACCGTCACAGCCGGAGCCTGCGCGAGCATGAGCGAGATCAACGAAGCGCGGGGCATGAAGCTGCTGGCGGGCAATTCCAACCGCGCGCTGGCCGAAGATATGGCCCGCTACATCAAGCTGCCGCTGGTGAAGGCAGTGGTGCGGCGCTTCGCCGACATGGAAGTGTTCGTCGAGATCCAGGAGAACGTCCGCGGCGAGGACATCTTCGTCATCCAGTCGACGAGCTTTCCCGCAAACGACAATCTGATGGAATTGCTGATCGTGATCGATGCGCTACGGCGTGCATCGGCGCGCCGCGTTACCGCCGTGATCCCCTATTTCGGCTATGCAAGGCAGGACCGCAAAGTCGGACCGCGCACGCCGATCTCCGCCAAGCTGGTCGCGAACCTCATCACGCGCGCGGGCGCCGACCGCGTACTCACCGTCGATCTTCATGCCGGCCAGATCCAGGGTTTTTTCGATATCCCCACCGACAATCTCTACGCTATGCCGGTGATGGTGCGCGACATCCAGGACTATATCGGCCACGACAACCTCATGATCGTCTCGCCGGATGTGGGCGGCGTGGTGCGTGCGCGCGCGCTGGCCAAGCGGCTTGGCGCCGATCTCGCCATCGTCGACAAGCGCCGCGAACGCGCCGGCGAGTCCGAGGTCATGAACATCATCGGCGACGTCGAGGGCCGTTCCTGCATCCTGATCGACGACATCGTCGATTCCGGCGGTACGATCTGCAACGCCGCCGAAGCGCTGCTGCGCGAAGGTGCGAAAGACGTCTGTGCCTATGCCACCCATGGCGTGCTGTCGGGCGGCGCGGTCGCGCGCATCAAGGGCTCGAAACTCAAATCGCTGGTGATCACAGATTCGATCGCGTCCACCGACGAAGTGGCGAAATGCGCCAATATCCGCCGCATCTCCATCGCCCCCCTGATCGGCGAAGCCATGCGCCGCATCAACAACGAAGAGAGCGTGTCGAGCCTGTTCGACTAGGGTGGGCAGTGCGCGAGCGGCCCCCCTCCACCGCCTTCGGCGGTCCCCCTCCCCCGTAAACGGGGGAGGATTGATTGTGCTCGGTGTTTGCTTTGCAACTCCTCCCCTGCGAAGCGGGGGGGACCGCGCGTAGCGCGGTGGAGGGGGCCGCCCCGCGCTCCGTCTCAAAACTCCTGCGCTAAGCAACGCTGCTTCAGGCTACCAGCTCACGCACATTTGCATATCTCTCGTACGCACGCGCGACTGTGATGTCCTTGAGCACCCGGATCACATCGACCACTTCCGCAAAGGTCGCATAAAGCGGCGCGGGGCAGAGGCGGATGATGTCGGGTGGGCGGAAGTCGGGGATTACGCGGGCGTCCTTGAGCGCCTTGCAGATGCGTGCGGCCTCGGCGTGGCGGAGCGCCACGTGCCCGCCACGCCGTTCGGGTTCGCGTGGCGTGGCGATGAAGAAGCCCAATTCCACGAGTTCTGTGTCGATCAACGTCATCATGAATTCCGTAAGCGCGAGCGACTTGGCGCGGATGCGCTCTAAGCCAGCGGAATGGATGAGTTCGAACGCGCCGAGAAGCGGCGCCATGCTCAGGATGTGCGGCGTGCCGATCTGGTAGGCGCCCGCACCGTCCGCCGGGGAGAAGTCGTTGCTCATGTCGAACTGCCGGTCCTTGCGCGAGGAGAACCAGCCCGGCAGGCCCGGCGCGGTGCCGAGATGCCGCTCATGCACGAACAGGCCCGCGACGGCGCCGGGGCCGCCATTGCCGTATTTGTAGGTGCAGAAGATCCCGCAATCCACGCCATCGTCGTGCCACGTATGTGGCAGCGCGCCGAAGGAGTGGCAGGCGTCGAAACAGATGACGACGCCTCTCGCATGCGCTCCCGCCGCGAGGCGTTTGACGTCGAGGAGTTGGCCGGTGCGATACAGCACGACGGGCAGCACCGCCATCGCCACCCCGTCGGTCATCGCCGCACAGACCGCGCTTTCGTCGAGCTGCGTGCCGCCTGCGCTCGGCACGACCACAAGATGCTCTTTGGGATCGAGACCGTGTAGTTGCAGATGACTCTTGACGGCGTAGGCATCCGTCGGAAACGCAGCGTCCTCGATCAGGATCTTCGTGCGCGAGCCCGCGGGCTGGAAGAAGGTCGCGAGAAGCTGATGCAGATTGACGCTGGTCGAGCCGGTGATGAGTGTTTCCTTCGCATGCGCGCCGATCAGCGGCGCTGCGAGCGCGCCAAGTTCTTCGGACAAATGATACCAGGGATGCGCGCCGCCCAGCCATCCATCGATGCCGAGCGTCTTCCACGCCTCGAGCATCTCGCGGAGCGCGCGCTCTGCGGGCTTCGACAGGAGGCCGAGCGAATTGCCGTCCATGTAGATCGTGCCGGGGACAAGGAAGAATTCATCGCGGAAAGTCCGCAGCGCGTCCTCATCGTCCAACTGGCGCGCGCGATCATTGGATGTCGGCATAGGCGCGAGGCTACGTCATGAGACAGGATTTGACGAGCGGCCAAGTCTGGCGGCGAAAACCCGCGCGGCCTAGGATTTCGCCATGGCCAGTACTTCCGACATTCGCAAGATAGCGCTCGCACTCGATGGCGTCAGTGAGATCGATCACTTCGCGCGACCGGCGTTCCGCACCAGGAAGCGCATTTTTGCGGTGATCCGGCCCGACGGGCTCTATCTGCATCTGCCCGATGAGAGAAAGGAATTTCTGTTCGAGGCCGATCCCCACGCCTTCGTCAAATATATGTGGGGCAAGACCGCAAACGTGATCGTCCAGACCGACCGCATCTCGCAAAAAGAGCTGGCCGCGCTGATCCGCGAGGCGTGGGAATTTAACCTTCCGCCGCCACCCAAGCCAAAGCGAAAATCCGCCGCGGCGCGCACGCGGAAGTAGTTCCAGAGCTCCGGGGCTGGCGCGAATCGCCGCACTCGGGCACAACCACTGCATGGATCACCCGCAACCGCCCCCACAGGACGGCTCGATCGTCGACTTCGCACGCCGGGTGCTCGCAGGCGCGCTGATCATCGCCGTTCTGGTTGCGCTGTGGATGATTAGCCAGGTTCTGGTACTGGGCTTCGGCGGAATCGTCGTCGCGGTCGTGTTGCGCAACATGTCGGCCCCCGTGGCGCGCACGCTGCGCGTCAACGATCAGATCGCGCTTCTCATCACGACGCTGGGGGTTGCGGTTCTGGCAATCGCGTTCTTCGCGGTCTTCGGCGCGATGGCGGTCGATCAGTTCTCCGCCCTGCTCAATGAGATCCCAAGCGCCGTCGCCACCAGCCGCAAATGGCTCATGGGCTACACCGAAGGGCGCTGGCTGCTCGTGCTCCTCGGCCATACGCCGGTACCTTCGGGAGAAACGCTGTTGCAGGCCCTTCCGATCGCCGGCGGTGTTCTTGGCGCGATGGGCGAGGCCGTGCTGGTCATCCTGATCGGAATCTATCTCGCCGCCGATCCCTCGCCTTACGTGCGCGACTTCGTTCGCCTGTTCCCGCCCCACCGGCGTCTGCGCATGTCGCACATCCTGAACGCGATCGCGACCGCCCTGCAGAAATGGCTGGTGGGAATGGCGCTCGACATGCTGTTCGTCGGCGTCGTCACGGGGCTGGGCCTGTGGATCGTGGGCGTTCCGCTGCCCTTTGCGCTCGGTGTCCTGACCGGTATCTCGGTTTTTGTGCCCTATATCGGGCCAGCAGCCTCGTCCCTCCTTGGCCTGCTGCTGGCGCTGAGCGTCAGCCCGACCCTCGCCCTTTATGCCGCGGCCGTGTACGCGATCGCGCTCACCATCGAGGGCAATGTGACCCAGCCGCTGCTGCAGCGCTGGGCGGTGTCGTTGTCGCCGGTGCTCAATCTGCTGGCAATTGTGGCGTTTGGCATCATTTTCGGGCCTTGGGGTGCGATTTTGGGCACCCCCATGGCGGTCGCGGTGAGCGTTCTGGTCCGCATGGCCTATGTCGAGGACATTCTCGAGGGCCATCATCACGCCAACCATCATCAGAAAGCCTGAAAACAAGCGGTTGCGCGGCGAGCGGCCATCCGCTAAAAGCCCCGCTTTCCTGCCCTCGTGTTGGACAAAAGGGCCGGAATCCAAGGATTTTCCCCATGAGACAGATGCAGGATTTGAGCGCTGAACCGCGTCAGGGCACCGGCAAGGGGCCGGCTTACCAGACCCGCCGCACCGGCCGGATTCCCGCCATCGTCTATGGTGGCGCGGACGCCCCGGAAAACGTCTCGGTCGACGGCCACACGCTGGGCCTGCACGTCGGTGCCGGCGGGTTCCTCACGACGCTCTTCCTGCTCGACGTGGGCGGCAAGAAGCAGCGCGTCATTCCGCGCCAGGTCCAGCTCGACCCGGTCACGGACCGTCCGGTCCATGTCGATTTCATGCGGCTCGCGCCGGGCGCCAAGGTGAAGCTCGACATTCCCGTCCGCTTCAAGGGCCATGAGTCCTCGCCGGGCCTGAAGCGCGGCGGCGTGCTCAACATCGTCCGCCACGAGGTGGAGATGCTACTCGATGCCGACCACATCCCCGATTTTCTCGAAGGCGATCTCTCCGGTCTCGATATCCACGGCACGCTGCACATCGGTGACTTCAAGCTGCCGGAAGGTGCCAGGACAACGATCCGCGAAGAGAACTTCACGGTTGCCTCGATCGTCGCGCCGACCAGCGTGATCGAAGAGCAGAAGGCTGCTGCAGCCGCTGCTGCAGCCGCCGCGTCTGCTCCGGTCGCCGAAGAAGGCGCTGCTGCCGAAGGTGCCGCACCGGCCGCTGGCGCCGCGCCGGCCGCTGCCGCGAAGGCTCCGGAAAAGAAATAATCCGTGTCGTCCTTTGGTGCGCCACAACGCGGCGCCCCGAAGGACGATGCCGGAACGCACGCGCGTCATGGTGAGGTGCGAGCGTGAGCGAGCCCCGAGCCATGGACACGCCTCTTCTCATCGCCGGTCTTGGAAACCCCGGCGCGGAATACGCGCGCAACCGCCACAATGCGGGTTTCATGGCGGTCGACACCATCCACGAAAGCTACGATTTCGGACCATGGCGCTCGCGGTTTCAGGGCTTCATCAGTGAAGGCACGCTCGGCAAGCGCAAAACCTATCTCCTAAAGCCTGCGACCTACATGAACGACAGCGGTCTTTCGATCGGCCCGGCGATGCGGTTCTTCAAGCTCCCGCTGTCCGCGCTGGTGGTGATGCATGACGAGATCGACCTTGCGGCGGCCAAGCTGAAGGTGAAGACCGGCGGCGGGGACGCGGGCAACAATGGCGCGCGCTCGATCACCGCGACGCTCGGGTCGGATTACCGGCGGGTGCGCATCGGCATCGGTCATCCGGGCGAAAAGCATCGCGTGCATGGCCATGTGCTGGGCAATTTCTCGAAAGCCGATGAAGAGTGGCTCGTGCCGATGCTTTCGGCCATCGCCGAAGCAGCCCCGATGCTTGCGAAAGACGACGATGTCGGCTTCATGAGCAAGGTCGCGCTCCTGACCAAGCCGCCGGCAAAAAAAGAGAAGCCGCAAGAGAAGGACGGGTAATGGGATTCAAATGCGGCATCGTGGGACTTCCGAACGTCGGCAAGTCCACGCTCTTCAACGCGCTCACCCAGACGGCGGCCGCGCAGGCCGCGAACTATCCGTTCTGCACCATCGAGCCCAATGTCGGCGACGTGGCGGTGCCGGATCCGCGGCTCGAGAAGCTGGCGGCGATCGCGAAATCCGCCGAGATCATTCCCACCCGCATCACCTTCGTCGACATCGCGGGCCTCGTACGCGGCGCCTCCAAGGGCGAAGGCCTCGGCAACCAGTTCCTCGCTAATATCCGCGAGGTCGATGCCATCGTGCACGTGCTGCGCTGTTTCGAGGACGACGACATCACCCATGTGGAGGGAAAGATCGATCCGGTCGGCGATGCCGAGACGGTCGAAACGGAACTGATGCTTGCCGATCTCGAGAGCCTGGAAAAGCGCGTCATTCCGATCGAGAAGAAAGCCAAATCCGGCGAGAAGGAATCAAAGGAACAGCTTGCGCTGATGATGAAGGCGCTAGTGCTTTTGCGCGAAGGCAAGCCGGCCCGCCTGGCCGACCTCACGCCGGAAGAACGCGGACCCTATTCGCAGCTCGGCCTGATGACCGCCAAGCCCGTGCTCTATGTCTGCAATGTCGACGAGGGTTCGGCCGCGACCGGCAACCGGTTCTCCGGTGCCGTCGAAGACATGGCGAAACGTCAGGGTGCCGGGGCCGTGGTCATCTCCGCGCGCATCGAAGAAGAAGTCGCACAACTTCCGCCTGCAGAGCGTGAGGAATTTTTGAGCAGCCTCGGTCTCACGGAGCCCGGACTCAACCGTCTGATCCGCGCGGGCTATGACCTGCTTGGCCTCATCACGTTCTTCACGGCGGGGCCGAAAGAGGCGCGCGCATGGACGGTGACCAAGGGATCGAAAGCGCCCCAGGGCGCCGGGGTTATCCATACCGATTTCGAAAAAGGATTTATCCGCGCGGAAACCATCGCCTATGACGACTATGTCGCGTGCAATGGTGAAGCCGGTGCACGCGATGCGGGTAAATTTAGACTCGAAGGCAAAGAATATTTGATCGCCGATGGCGATGTAATGCATTTTCGATTCAATAACTGAACATCCAGATTCGCAAATACCGTTAATTGTATTTCGCCATTCCAACCGTGTGATTTCTTTAGCGACCGGTATAGTCCGTTCATGACCAATCTCCTGTATTTTGAAGACTTTCCCGTCGGCCGCCGCTTCGATTGCGGGCCGTATCACGTCTCCAGGGAGGAGATCGTCGAATTTGCGCGCGAGTTCGATCCGCAGCCGCATCACGTCGACGAAGAGGCCGCGAAACACTCGATGCTAGGCGGGCTCGCCGCATCGGGCTGGCACGTGTGCGCGATGACGATGCGCATGTTCGCCGACCATATGATCCCGCGTGCTGCGGCGCGCGGCGGTGCAGGCTCGCGTGAAGCCCGCTGGATGAAACCCGTGCGCCCCGGCGACGTCCTGCGCGTCGAAGCCGTCGTGGCCGATACAAGGGAGTCGCAAGGCCGTCCCGACATCGGCCATGTGACATTCGAGTGCCGCGTCTTCAATCAGAAGGAACAGGTCGCTTCGATCTTCATGACGCCCATCATCTCCCGGCGGAGCCAAAAATGAATCCCCTGTATTGGGAAGATGTGGTGGTCGGCACCCGCCGCGACCTCGGAACCTACAAATTCACGGAAGAAGAGATCATCCGCTTCGGGCGCAAATACGATCCCCAGAGCTTCCATATCGATCCCGAAGCCGCGAAGCACTCCATGTTCGGCGGCTTGATCGCGAGCGGATGGCACACGGCGGCGATCTGGATGAAACTCGCCATTGCCGAGCGCCAGCGTTCCGCCGGCACCTCGCCACTTCTGCGCGCGGGCGTGTCTCCGGGCTTCGAGGACATGAAATGGCTGAAACCCGTACGGCCTGGCATGACCATACGGTTCTCCTCCGAGATCACCGGTAAGAAGGAACTCGCATCGCGGCCGGAGCTGGGCCTCGTGCTCAGCCGCAACAAGGGCCACGACGAAGACGGCGATCTCGTGTTCCGTTTCACGGGCAAGGGTTTCGTGCAGCGACGGCCGAACTCCTAGCTCTTCACAACCGCGCATCGGATCGGCTCTACTCCGACCAGACACCTTGGGAGAGACGAATGAGCACGCGCGGCACGACGATCAAAATGACGATGAGCGACGGCGCGGAGATCGGCGTCTATCACGTCGAGCCCAAAGGCGCGCGGCGCGGCGGGTTGGTGCTCATTCAGGAAATTTTTGGCGTCAACGCGCATATCCGTGAGATCAGCGACGGTTATGCCGATGACGGCTATGAGGTGCTGTCGCCGGCGCTGTACGACCGCGAGGCGCCGGGTTTCGAGACCGGCTATTCGCCGGACGAGATTCAGAGGGCGATCAAGATCGCGCGCGGCGAGCATCCGTTCGATCTTTCGATCAAGGACACACTCACCTGCATCGACGCGCTGGCGTCCAAGGGCAAGGTGTTCATCACCGGCTATTGCTACGGCGGCACGGTGACGTGGGCCGCTGCCTGCCGGAGCGACAACCTCGCGGCGGCGTCAGGCTATTACGGCGGCCAGATCGCGCTGATGAACGATCAGAATCCGAAATGCCCGACCATGCTGCATTTCGGCGAGAACGATCACGGCATCCCGATGAGCGACATCGAGAAGATCAAGGCCGCGCATCCCGACGTCCAGGTCTTCGTCTATCCCGGCGTCGGCCACGGCTTCAACTGCAACCATCGCCCCGACTACGACGCCGAAGCCGCAAAGCTCGCGAAGCAGCGGACGTTGGAGCTATTCCAGGCGAATGGTGGGTGAGGGTGTCGTCGTTCGGGAAACCCAACAGGCGAAAGGTTCTTGGCGGAGCGATGATCGTAACCGCGGCTTCGTCTCAAACATTCGCCAATTCAACGAGCGCACCGGAGACGGCGCTGCGCGACTTCCTTCGCGCGTTCGAGGACTGCGATCTGAAAGCGATGGAACTTGCATTCTCGGCCGATGCGACGAGCTTCGACCGCATTGTGATGGCGCCGGAAACCAGGGAGCCTATCGATCTTCGCGATTATCGGAGAATGCGGGGGATGCCACCGGGCATGCGCAGGACCGCAGAAGAACTTCCGCGCGGCAAAAAGGGGCCACCGTATCAATCGCTCGAACCGCGAGACCTTCTCATCCAGAGAAGCGGCGACATAGCGGTGTGCACGTTCCATCTGGAACATCCCCACGCGCTGGGCCGGCGCACGGTCATCCTACAGCAGCGGTCAGGGGCGTGGAAAATCATCCATATCCATGCATCGAATGTGGAAGACGCGAAACTCTAAGGCGTTGCTGGGGATGATTGTTCGCTATCGCACGCAGCGTGATGAAATTTGGCGCTGGTACTGGATGTACTGGCGCGCAAGCCTTTGGCGAACCTGGTTGCTCTACGGGGCGGCAGTGTTTTGTTTGACACTACTGGCTTCTTACAATCGCGGACGATGGCCACAGATGTTTCTGATTGCGATGTGTCCACCGATTCTTCTATGGGCCTTCCTCGCGATCTTTCCGCAGGTGATGTTCAAATCCAGAGAGCGCACATTTGAAATCGGTCCGAACGGAATCGATTCAGAGATCGGCGAGAACCGCACGCATCGCGACTGGAGAGAGATCGCTTCCATTACCGACAAGAACGACGTGATCGCGATCGTTGTTGCGCGGACACGGAACGCGTTTCTCGTGCCGAGCCGGGCGTTCGAAAGCGCCAAGCAGCGCGACGAATTTCTGCGGCAGGCGATGGCGTTTCACGCAGGGGCGCGCCGAACTACCTGAGCGCCGCCTCGATATTTCCCCCGTCGACGGTGATCACGGCGGCGGTGGTTTTCTCGGCGTGGGCGAGATAGACGAAGGCTTCGGCGACTTCGCTGGCGTAGACCTCGCGGCCAAGCAGGTTGCCGCTCATATAAGCGTCTTCGGAGAGGCCGCGCGCTTTCGAGCGCGCCGCGACCATCTCGTCGGTCAGCAGGCCGGTGCGGATGCGGTCGGCATTCACGGCGTTGGCGCGGATGCCGTCCTTGCCGTGGTCGAGCGCGTATTGGCGCACGAGGAAGAGGGTTGCGGCCTTGGGCAGACCGTAAGGCCCGAAATCCTTGCCCGGATTGACCGCCTGCTTCGAGGTGTTGAACAGCAGGCAGCCATAGGTGCCCTGTGCGCGCATGATCTTCACCGCGTTCTGCGCGACGGTCTGATGCGCGAAGAAGTTCAGCTCGAACGACTTGCGCAGCACTTCGTCCTCGACTGAGCCGATATTGCCCTGCCAGGCCGCGCCGGCGTTGGAGACGACGATGTCGACGCCGCCGAACGCTTCCACCACCTTGTCAAAGGCGGCGTGCACGCTCTCAGCATCGGTCACGTCGCACTGGATCGCGAGGGCGTGCTTGTGCACGGCCTTCGCGGCCTTCATCGCCATGTCGTGATCGCGGTCGAGGATTGCGATCTCCGCGCCTTCCGCGGCCATCGCCTTCGCCGTGGCCGCGCCGATGCCCGAGCCGCCGCCCGTGATCACGCACACCTGACGCGACAGCGATTTCTCGTTCGACTTGCCGAGCTTGGCCTGTTCCAGCGACCAGTATTCCACCTCGAACATGTCGTTCTCGGAGATGCATTTGTACTCGCCGATCGCTTCCGCGTCGGTGATGACCTCGACCGTGTTCTCGGCGATGTCGGCTGCAATGGCGGCATCCTTGGCGGTCGCGCCAAGGCCGAACATCCCGACGCCGGGGACCAGCACCACGCGCGGCAGGGGATCGAGTTCCTTCTTCTTGGGAGTCGAGGTCGCGTTGTTGCGCGCGAAATAATCGTGATAGTGGGCGACGAACGCGTCGACCGCGGCATGGACCTCCGTCTTCCATTCATCGAGCTTGTGCGCATCCGGCGCGGGCACGATCAGCGGCCAGTTCTTGGTGCGGATCGTATGGTCCGGCGTCACCACGCCCACCTGGCTGTAACGCGCGAGATCGGCGCCGTTCACATAGTTCAGGATCGTGGGATTGGACCGGAAGCACAGGATCTGCCGCTTCACCGTGCCGGCCATCGGATTGCGCTCGATCGCAAGCGCACCGCGCAGGATCGGAGCGATGTCTGCGACGCGCGCGATGTGCGCAGGCAGCACCGCGGGCTTGAGCGGCATGCGGTCCTTCTGAAGACGTTCTTCCGCCAGCGTGACGAACTCGATCATCTTCTCGTAGGCGGTCTTCGCATCCTCGGCGAAGGTGAAGATGCCGTGGCGCGGCAGGATCAGTCCTTCGACCTTCGGATTGGCGTCGAACACATCCGCGACCGCTTTGGCGAGCGTGAAGCCGGGAATGAAATACGGCACATACGCGACGCGCGTGCCGTAGATCTCGCGTGCGGTCTTCTCGCCGTCGGGCTGATCGGTCAACGCCAGCACCGCGGTCGAATGCGTGTGATCGATGAATTTGTGCGGCAGGAACGCGTGCAGCAGCGTCTCCACGCTCGGGTTCGGCGCCGTCGAATCCAAGAGATTGATGCGCTGGAAATTGACCATGTCCTCGTCGCTGAGCGTGTTGAGGCGGCGCAGACGCCGCAGCTCATGAAGCCGCACCGCGGGCAACCCCTGCGGCTCGATGTTGCCCATGTCCCAGCCGCTGCCCTTCACGCACAGCACATCGACGTCTTCGCCGAGCTGGTCTTTCGCCGTGGTCTTGACCGAGGTGTTGCCGCCGCCATGCAGTACCAGCTTCGGGTCGGAGCCGAGCAGCCGCGTCGTATATGTGCGGAGTGCAAGGTCTTCGCTCACGCCCTGCGCCGCATAGCGCTTCACAAAATCTTGTGCCTCAGTGTCAGACCAACGCGAGTGCATGATTTTTGAAATCCTGTTTGCAACAAAAAAGTCTACCCCCTCCCTCTCCCGGGAGCGGACCGGCCGCCACCCAACACAGGGCCGTCAGGTGGCGGGGAAGAGGCTGCGTAGGCCCTGCTCCGTCGCGGCGCAAGTGCCTCGCTCGGTGATGAAACCGGTGACGAGACGCGCCGGCGTGACGTCGAAACCGGGGTTGGCGGCGGGCGAACCCGGCGCCGCGATCTCGACCGTCGCGAGGGTCCCACTTGGGGTGCGTCCGGTCATTTTCAAGAGTTCGTCGGCAGAACGCTCCTCGATCGGAATGTCGCGGCCATTCGCAAGCGTCCAGTCGATCGTCGATGACGGCAACGCGACATAGAACGGCACGTCGTTGTCCTTCGCGGCGAGCGCCTTCAGATAGGTGCCGATCTTGTTGGCGACATCGCCGTTCGACGTGACGCGGTCGGTGCCGACGATGCAGAGATCGACGCGGCCGGCCTGCATGTAATGGCCGCCGGCATTGTCGGCGATGATCGTGTGGTTCACGCCATGGGCGCCGAGCTCATAGGCGGTGAGCGATGCGCCCTGGTTGCGCGGGCGCGTCTCGTCCACCCACACATGGATCGGGATGCCGGCATCATGCGCCATATAGATCGGCGCCAGCGCCGTGCCCCAATCGACGCAGGCGAGCCAGCCCGCGTTGCAATGGGTGAGCACGTTGAGCGTCGCGCCGTTCTTCTTCGCTGCCGCCTCTTTGAGAATCTTAAAGCCGTGCTGGCCGATGGAGCGGCAGACCTCGACATCCTCATCCGCGATCTTCGCAGCTTCCGCCCAGGCGATGGCAGCGCGCTGTTCGCGCGGCTTGTTGCGCAGCACATCGCACATCCGCTTCAGCGCCCAGCGCAGATTGATCGCCGTCGGGCGGGTCTCGGCGAGGATGTCATGCGCGCGATCCAGCGCCTCGTCCGATGGATCCACGCGCATCGCCAGCGCGATGCCGTACGCCGCGGTCGCCCCGATCAACGGCGCGCCCCGCACGATCATCGCCTTGATCGCATGCGCCGCGTCTTCCATCGAGCCAAGTTCCAGCGTCTCGAACGCGTGCGGCAGCTTCGTCTGGTCGATGATGCCGACCTTGTCGTCGCCGCCAGAGCCTTCAATCGGCCAGATGGTGCGATAGGGCTTGCCGTGAATCTTCATATCAATCCCAACTTGTCATCCCCGGCCGAGCGCTGCGCCAGCGGCGCGAGGGGAAGGGGACCCAGGTGGTTAAACGATCACGGTCCCAAAAAGAATTCTATTTTTGTGTCACGTCCAAGACCGGGCTGGCATTTGCGCGGCTCGCCGGGATGACAACGGTGCTAATGCCCCTCGAAGCTCACCAGCGCCTTCACGTCCTGACCGAAAGCGCGGATCTTGCCCGAGCCGCCGAGTTCCGGCAGGTCCACGAGGAAGCAGCAGCCGATCACCTTCGCGCCCGCACGCTGCATCAGCTTGATCGCCGCGAACGCGGTGCCGCCGGTCGCGATCAGATCGTCCACGATGATGACGGCGTCGCCTTCCTTCACCGCGTCGATGTGGATTTCGATGCGGTCCTTGCCGTATTCGAGATCGTAATCCTCGCCCAGCACGCCATAGGGCAGCTTGCCCTTCTTGCGGATCGGCACGAAGCCGACGCCGAGCTGGTGTGCGATCGCGCCGCCCAGGATGAACCCCCGCGCCTCGATGCCGGCAACCTTGTCGATCTTCACACCGCGATAATGGCCCACCATCGTGTCGATGGCGCCACGAAACGCCTTGTCGTCGCCGAACAGGGTCGTGACATCGCGAAACATGATCCCCGGCTTCGGGAAGTCCGGGATCGTGCGGATGGCGGCTTTGAAGTCCATAGGGCCTCGCGGGGCGACGTGGAGGGGCATACATACGGAGTTTCACCGAAATTCCAACCCTCCGCCTCGCATTCGCCACGATCCGAACCGAGCCTTGCATCCGGGCGCGACCGGGCTCACGGGGATGACTCTCGCACAGACCAATGCTTTCGAACCGCCTTCGCGCGGCGATGCGGTTTTGTTCGAGCTGAAAGCCTCCGTGTTCCGGTTGGAACGCCTGTTTCGCGACGCTCTTACAGGGCCCAAACGTCTCGCCAAGGGTGACCCCGTCGAATTCGGATATGTCATCGCGCAGTCGCGCACGCCACTCTGGGCGGAGGTGCCGGCGGCCGAGCGCACGCTCCAGCGCGGCAAGGTGCAGAACCTGCGTCTCGCCGCGCGGCAGCTTGACGGCACCCTGCTGATGCCGGGCGCAATATTCAGCTTCTGGAAACAGCTCGGCCGCGCGTCGGCGATGCGCGGATTTGCACGCGGACGGATGCTGAAGGAAGGCTGCATCGTGCCGGTGACCGGCGGCGGACTGTGCCAGCTTTCCAACGCGCTCTACGAGGTGGCTTTGAAAGCGAATCTTGAGGTTCTGGAGCGCCACGCCCATTCGCGCCGTGTGCCGGGCTCGCAGGCCATGCAGGGCCGCGACGCGACCGTCGCGTGGAATTATGTCGATCTGCGCTTTCGTAGCCGCGCGCCGATGCTGTTGCGCGTGCGGCTGGATACAGGCGATCTGATTGTGGAATTGCTGGGACAGACCTCTCAGGACGCGCACGAATTCGCGCCATTGCCCGACACGCGCCGGGATGCGCAAAGCTGTGAGGGCTGCGACCAGACCTCATGTTTCCGGCACGGCGTTGCAGCGACCGAAGGCAAGCGCGCCGTTCTCGTCGATGAATACTGGCCGGAGTTCGATGCGTTCGTGTCCGGCGGCCTTCTATGCCTGCCCATGAAAGGCCCGCCACAATACGGCTGGACAACGCAGAAATTCGAGGCTGTGAAAGCCGCTGCACTCACCACACTGCGCCGCAGCTTTGCGATGCGGCGGGTGGAGAACGGTCCCCGGCGCCGCGCACTGGAACTGGCGACGTCGGAGAGGCTTGCACGATGCTATGCGAAACATCTCGATGCCGACGTGACCCAAATCGTGGTTGCGCAGAGCCTGCTGCCAACGCTATGGCGCGACGGCCATCTCGGCGGGCGCAAATTCTCCGTGCTGATGACACGGCTTCCGATGCGCGTGCTGCAGGAGCGGCTGGATGTCGTGTCTCAGCGCCATCCCGAGTGGGCCACGCTGAAAGACTTCCGCGCTGACCCTGCACTGCTCTCAGCCGAGGACGAAGCGCTCGCCGCCGCAGACGCGATCGTCACGCCACACATGGACATCGCCGCCTTGCTCGGCAATCGCGCAATTGTTCTGGACTGGAGGACGCCCACCGCGCGCTTCAGGCACGCGCCCGGCTCGCGGCGGATTGCTTTTCCCGGTCCTACCATCGCCCGCAAAGGCGCTTACGAATTGCGCGAGGCGGCGCGTGCGCTCGACCTGGAAGTCGTTCTGCTCGGTAGCGATCTCGAGGGCATGGAGTTCTGGAAAGGCATCCGCACTTCGCGCGGCATCGGCGACGGCGTCGCGGCCTTCGTTCAGCCGGCGTTTCTTGAAGATAAACCGCGCAAGCTGCTGGCAGCGCTGGCGAGCGGAATTCCAGTCATCGCGACAGCTGCGTGCGGGCTGCCGCCGCGGAGCGATTTGACGCGAGTGCCTCCGGGCGACACAGCAGGTTTGATCGCTGCGCTTGAAGCTATCGTTTCAGAATCCCGGTGACGACAGCCGTTACGATCGGGTCGCAGGCTTCTGTGTCGTCCGACCTGGGTACATTCCGATCAAGCCGCTCGGCTTCCACCCTGAACACATGCATCTCGTCAACAGTCTCGATGCACCACGGTTTTTCGGTATCAATGTGTGCAAGCACTCGGCCCGTTTCGTCGGTCTCGAAGGAAACGATCTCGCAGCGGATGCTGCCATGACAAGGAAAAGTGCTTTCCGCGCTCAGCAATACCGCCGACGCCATGGCCTGCTTGTCGATAAAACGCCAGTCCTTGCCATCGCTATCAACAAGGTTGAACTCGATCAAGCCCGGCTGGGGTTCGTCAGCGACCCAGCGCAGGATCGATACGGCGATATCCGCTATGCCATGCGCGCTCATTTCTTCAAAACCCGTCCCGCGATCGCATCAAGCCTCGCAAACAGCATGGGATCGCGCTTTTCCGGGGCGGTGATGAAGGCGGTGTCGAGGACGTTGTCGATGGCGGGGGACGGCTGGCGCTCCGGGCCGAGCTTCGGCGCCACCGCCATAACGAGCTTGCGCGCATTCTCGGCGTTGCCGGTGAGAACCTTGATCACCTGATCGACGGTGACGTGGTCGTGGTCGGGATGCCAGCAATCGTAATCGGTCACCATCGCGACCAGTGCGTAGGGCAGCTCCGCCTCACGCGCGAGCTTGGCTTCCGGCATCGCCGTCATGCCGATCACGCTGCAGCCCCAGGATTTGTAGAGCAGCGATTCCGCGAGCGAGGAGAATTGCGGCCCTTCCATCGCGAGATAGGTGCCGCCGACGGCATGCTGGATGTTGGCATCGCGCGCGGCTCCGGCCAGCGCCTTCGACAGCTTCGCGCACACCGGATGCGCCATCGAGACATGCGCCACGAACCCGGGACCGAAGAAACTCTTCTCGCGGCTGTGCGTGCGGTCGATGAACTGATCGACGATCACGAACATGCCGGGCGGCAGCTCTTCCTTGAACGAGCCGCAGGCCGAGACCGAGATCACGTCGGTCACGCCGGCGCGCTTCAGTGCGTCGATATTGGCGCGGTAGTTGATCGAGGTCGGCGTCTGGATGTGGCCGCGGCCATGGCGTGGCAGGAACACGAGATCGACGCCCTTGAAGGTGCCGAACAGAAGTTCGTCCGACGGTTCACCCCACGGGCTTTCCACGCGCTGCCAGCGCGCATTCTCAAGGCCCGCGATATCATAGACGCCGCTGCCACCGATGATTCCGAGAACTGTCCTGGTCATGGCCGGGCTTTTAGCACGTCCCGCGGAGCGCGCAATTCAGTCCACGGCGAGGCGCAGGATTGGACGCTCCCACGTCACGCGGCCCGACGGCGGCTTGATGCCGTCGCGCACCGCACCCATGCGCTCATAGAATCCCACGGACGGCGGATGTGACACAATCAAGACGGATGCGGCGGCGTGTGTCCGCGCAGTCTCGCGCATGTGATCGAAGAGAATTTTCCCAAGACCTGTACCTTGCGCCGTATCGGCGACGAACATCAGGTCGAGTTCAGGCTCGCCCTCAACGATCAGGCTGTAGAAGCCCAGAATGTCGCCGCCGGCCTCGGCCAGGAAAACCTGGTCGCGCTCAAGCTGCACGTCGCCAAGCGCATAGTCTTCAAAAATGATGCCGTACGCGCCTTGATAGGCGCGTACGGATTTCATCAATGCGTTGAGACGCGGAAGATCGGCTCTGGTCGCGCGGCGAATGCTCAGTGCGCGTCTTTCCATACCCGGCGGTAGGACAGGAACAGCAGCACCGAGAGCAGCACCATGAACGACATCACGCCGAAGCCGAGGCGCTTGCGCTCCTCCATCTTGGGCTCCGACGCCCAGGTGAGGAACGTCACGACGTCATGCGCTTCCTGGTCCAGCGTGGCTCGCGTGCCGTCCGAATAGGTGACGGAATCGTCCTTGAGCGGCGGCGGCATGGAGATGTTCCGGCCCGGGAAATACGGGTCGTAGTACTTGCCATCCGTCACCTTGAAGCCGTGCGGCACTGGCGAGCCGTCGCCGGTCACGATCGAGAAGACATATTGCGGGCCGCCCTCGCGCGCTTTCACGATCAGCGACAGGTCGGGCGGCAGCGCGCCGCCGTTGGCCGTGCGCGCGGCGTTCTCGTTCGGGAACGGCGGCGGGAAGTGATCGGCCAGGATGCCCGCGCGGGTCAGCGGATTGCCCTTGTCGTCCGTCGTCTCGCCCTTGTCGTTGGGCTCGGCCACGATCTTGTAGCCGGCGGCGATGGCTTTCGCCTGCGCCGCGCTGAAGAAGCCGGGACTGCCGTCGGCATCCGACAGATCGTGAAACGCGACGCGGTTCAGGCTGTGACAGGCAGAGCACACTTCCTTGTAGACCTGGAAGCCGCGCTGGAGTGCCGCGCGGTCATAGAGGCCGAAGGGGCCTTCGAACGAGAAGTGCTCCGGCTTCGGCGGCATCGGCTCGCTCAGGTCTTCGGCCTGCGCGACACTCGCGCCGGCCAATCCCAGGAGCGCAATGAGGGCGAGAGGGAGAGCTTTCATGGTCGTTCTCCTACTCGGCCGGGCTCAGGACAGGCTGCGCGATGCTGGCGGGCAGCGGCTTGGGCGTTTCGATGAGCCCCAGAAGCGGCATGATCAGCCAGAAATAGGCGAAATAGTAGGCCGTGCCGATGCGGGCGACCCACACCAGCGGAACGCCGAACTTGGCGGCATCGACGCTCTGGGCGCCGCAATAGCCCAGGATCAGGCAGTCCACGACGAAGATCCAGAACACCTGCTTCATCATCGGGCGGAAGCGCGAGGAACGCACCGGCGAAGAGTCGAGCCACGGCACGAACACCAGCGTGATCAGCGCGCCAGCCATCACGATGACGCCGATCAGCTTCTGCGGTACCGAGCGCAGCATCGCGTAGAACGGCAACAGGTACCATTCGGGCACGATGTCGGGCGGCGTCACGACCGGATTGGCAGGCGTGTAATTGTCCGGATTGCCGAAGAAATCCGGCGCATAGAACACGAAGCCCAGATAGATGAGCGCGAACAGCGCTACGTAGAACCCGTCCTTCACCGTGTAATAGGGATGGAACGCCACGGTGTCCTGCGGACCCTTCACATCGATGCCGAGCGGGTTGTTGTTGCCCGGCACGTGCAGCGCCCAGATGTGCAGGCCGACCACGCCCGCGATCACGAACGGCAGCAGGTAGTGCAGCGAGAAGAAGCGGTTCAGCGTCGCGTCACCGACCGCGAAGCCGCCCAGCAGCCATGTCTGGATGGCCGAGCCCCAATGCGGGGTGACCTGGTCCAGCGCCGTGAAGAAGCTGGTGATGACGGTGGCGCCCCAGAACGACATCTGGCCCCACGGCAGCACGTAACCGAAGAATGCGGTGGCAACCATCAGGAGATAGAGGATCACGCCCAGGATCCAGAGTACTTCGCGCGGCGCCTTGTAGGAGCCGTAATAGAGCCCGCGGAACATGTGGATGTAGACGGCGATGAAGAAGAACGACGCGCCGTTGGCATGCATGTAGCGGACAAGCCAACCGTAATTGATGTCGCGCATGATGCCTTCGACCGAGTCGAAGGCGAGGCCTGCATTCGGGACATAATGCATGGCGAGCACGATGCCGGTGACGATCTGGATCGTCAGCATGAAGGTCAGGATCGCGCCGAACGCGTACCAGATGTTCAGGTTCCTGGGCGTCGGATAGGTGATGATGGTGTCGTGCGCGAACCGGATGAGCGGCAGGCGCGAATCGAGCCAGCGCGTGAGGCCGGACTGCGGAACATAGGTCGAAGGACCGGACATGGAGCGCTCCGTTAGCCGACTTTGATGCGCGTGGGGGACAAGAAGGAATACTTCGGGATCGCCAGGTTCTGCGGTGCCGGTCCTTTGCGGATGCGGCCTGCGGTATCGTACTGCGAGCCGTGGCAGTGGCAGAGCCAGCCGCCATACTCGCCCTGCGGCACCTGCGGCGTGGATACGGTCGGCGTGCAGCCGAGATGGGTGCACACGCCGCTGACCACCAGATATTCGGAATGCTGCTCGCGGTTCGCGTCGGTCGCCGGGGCGTCGTCAGCAAGATTTTCATTGCGGGCCAGCGGATCGGGCAGATCCGAGACGTTCACCGCACGGGCATCGGCGATTTCTTTAGGCGTGCGCCGGCGCACGAACAGCGGATGGCCGCGGTAAGTGAAGACCACCTGCTGGCCGACCGCGATAGAAGAGATGTCGACCTCGATCGTCGAGAGGGCGAGCACGGCCGAACTCGGGTTCATCTGGTCGATGAAGGGCCATGCTGCCAAGCCGACGCCGACGGCGGCGACTGAGCCCGTGGCGAGGTAGATAAAATCGCGTCGCGTCGGTTCGGGCGCTGTCGTGCTTGCCACGTGTTCACCTATTTAAAATCGGGCGCTTGGGGAGACGGCGAGGCGGAACGCGCCATCCCCGTTACTCCCGGCGCGCCCCAAATCTGGCCGGTAAAATAGTGAGTCGACTGGTGAGGGTCTTGCGGCACGATGCCGCATAAAACTCAAGGATTTCCACGCCTTTGCGCGTCTTATGCGCGCATGTTCACGGTTTAGCCACGACGCCGTCCCGCTTGTAGATTTTCCCGCCCTTCATGACGAATCGAACGCGCTCGAGTTCCGTGACATCGGCGAGCGGGTCGCCCGTGACCGCAACGATGTCCGCATAGCGCCCGGACTGGATCGAACCGATATCCCTCGTGTCTCCGATGAGATCGGCGGCGTTGTGCGTGGCCGCCATGATCGCATCGATCGGCGACATGCCCGCGCCGACCATCAGTGCGAACTCCTTCGCGTTGGTGCCGTGGGGCGCGAGGCCCTGGTCGGTGCCGAACGCGATCTTGACCCCGTTCTTGTAGGCGCGCGCGAGGTTGTCGCGGATGCGCGGCGCGACCGCCAGCGCCTTGGCCGCGGAAGACGGGTTGAGCTGCTCCGGATGGGTTTTGGCGATATCGACCACGGTCTGCGCCACCAGCATCGTCGGCACGAGATAGGAGCCGTGCTTCTTCATCAGCGCGTCGGACTCGGCATCCGCGAAGGAGCCATGTTCGATCGAATCCACGCCGAGCGCGACGGTGTGATCGATGGCCTGCTTGCCATGCGCGTGGGCCGCGACCTTCATGCCGAGCGAATGCGCGGTGTCGATCACCGCTTTGATCTCATCATCGGCCATCAACTGCGCATTCGGATCGTCGGCAATCGAAAGCACGCCGCCGCTCGGCATGATCTTGATCAGGTCGGCGCCCATCTGATGCAGCTTGCGCACGGCATGGCGGGCGGCTTCCGGACTGTCGACAACCCAGGTCGACCAGCCGGTGTGACTCAGTTCCGGATCGAAGCCGTTGGAGGGATCGCTGTGTCCACCGGTCGGGCCCAGCGGCGGACCGGCGACGAACATGCGTGGTCCCACGATGTCGCCCTTCGCGACCGCCTTCTTGAGCGCGATGACCACTTCTGGACGTGCGCCGACATCGCGGATGGTTGTGAAGCCCGCCATCAGCGTGGCCTCGGCATTGCCGACGGATTTGAAGGCATCGTCGAAATCGGTGCGCGTCACGGCCTCGGCCACGGGATTTCCGCCGTCGAACATCGAGGTGATGTGGTCGTGACAGTCGATCAACCCCGGCAGGACGGTTGCGTTCGAAAGATCGACGATGTCTGCACCCGCAGGCGTCACGAAGCCCGGCTGCACATCGGCGATCCGGTCGTCATGGATCAGGATGGAAACCTGGCTGCGTTCGGTTTTCGACACGCCGTCGATCAGCTTTCCGGCATGAATGACGATATCGTGAGCGCAAACGGGCGCGGAAAACGCAGCACAAAAGGCCGCGGACAGGCCAATTCGGGCCAGTTTCATGTTTTGCTCTCCCCTCTTTTGGCGGTCACAATAGCGCCCAGCCAAAGAGATTTGCCACTTTCATCCATGCGCCTTGCCCTCTATCAACCCGACATTGCCCAAAATGCCGCAAGCCTGATCCGGCTGGGCGCCTGTCTGGGCGTCGGCGTGGACATTATCGAGCCGTGCGGATTTCTCTTCACAGACGCAGGCTTTCGCAGGGCTGGAATGGATTATCTCGAGATGGCCGAGGTCGGACGGCACTCCTCTTGGGAGGCTTATCTGGCTACGCGTGGCGCGGGCAGGATCGTGCTTCTCACCACCAAAGCGCGCGATTCCTTCACAAGCTTCGCATTCGATAGCGATGACACGCTTCTTCTGGGGCGCGAGAGTGCAGGCGTGCCTGAGGATGTGCATGATCGGGCCGATGCGCGGCTTCGTATCCCTTTGCGTCAGGGGCTTCGCTCCATCAATGTCGCGCAAGCAGGTGCCATGGTGCTTGGGGAAGCGTTGAGACAGACGAGCGGATTTCCGGCGTGACGGTCGAAGAGCGCAAAGCGCGCGCGCGTGCGTGGTTTGAGGAGCTGCGCGACCGTATCTGCGCCGCGTTTGAATCCATAGAAGACGATTACTCAGGCGCCTTTGCGGACCGTCCCGCTGGACGGTTCGAGGGCAAAACATGGTCGCGACCCGGCGAGGCCGGCGAAGACGCAGGCGGCGGCACGATGTCGATCATGCGCGGCCGTGTGTTCGAGAAAGTCGGCGTCAACGTTTCGACGGTGTACGGAATTTTCTCGCCCGAATTCGCCAAAACCATTCCGGGCACGGACAAGGACCCGCATTTCTGGGCGAGCGGAATCTCGCTGGTGGCACACATGCAAAGTCCGCACGTGCCGGCGGTGCACATGAACACGCGCCATATTGTCACCACCGAAGGCTGGTTTGGTGGTGGTGCGGACCTGACGCCGATGTATTCGGCCGAAGAAGACGCGCGCGATTTCCACGCCGCCCTGAAGCGTGCCTGCGACGCGCACGGTTCGGACTATTACGAGCGTTTCCGCAAATGGTGCGACGAGTATTTCTACCTGCCCCATCGCGGCGAGCCCCGGGGCGCCGGCGGCATCTTCTACGACCGGCTCGACAGCGGCAGCTGGGAGGCCGATTTTGCCTTCACCCGGGACGTGGGACTCGCATTTCTCGACATCTATCCCCAAATCGTCAGAAGGCGGATGGGCCAGGATTGGACATCGGCCGAGCGGGACCACCAGCTTGTGCGCCGGGGCCGCTACGTGGAATTCAACCTTTTGTATGACCGAGGCACGCAATTCGGCCTGAAAACCGGGGGCAACACCGAGGCCATTTTGATGTCGCTGCCGCCGGAAGCACGCTGGCCCTGAAGAAGGCCGTTTGAGGAGACGCATTGGCCACTTTGTTTGAACACGGCGCCATTTTCGCGCTCCTCCAGGTCATCCTGATCGACATCGTCATGGCCGGCGACAACGCCGTCGTCATCGGCATGGCGGCGGCGCGGCTTCCCGCGGACCAGCGCCACAAGGTCATCTTCTGGGGTCTGGCGGCAGCGGTCGTGCTGCGCGTGGCTCTGGCGACGGTGACGGTTGAGCTTTTCGCCTTCATCTCACTGCGCGTCGTGGGCGGGATCCTGCTGCTCTGGGTGGCCTGGCGACTCTATCGCGACATCCGTAATGCCAATGCAGAGCCGAACGGGAACGGGGCAAACGGGCATAAAGCCAATCTGGGATTGCCCGTCGACAGTTCCGGTCACGTCGCGATGCGCCGCGCCATCCTGCAGATCACGGTCGCCGATATCTCGATGTCGCTGGACAACGTGCTCGCCGTGGCCGGCGTCGCCATTCATCACGTCTGGGTTCTGGCGATCGGACTGATGCTGTCGATCGGCCTGATGGGCGTGGCGGCGAACCTCGTCGCCAAGCTGCTCAACCGTCATCCCTGGATCAGCTATGCCGGCGTGTTCATCGTGCTCTATGTGGCGATCATGATGATCTACCACGGCGGCATGATGATGATGCAATAGTGCTAGAGCGGTTTCGGTTTCGATGCGTTCCCTCATATCGTCATGGCCGCCCTTGAGGCGGCCATCCAACTTCCATCGAGGCTCGCGCGCGCAAGATGGATGGCCGCCTCGGAGGGCGGCCATGACGGATTGAAATAGATTCGATAAACCAAAAACCGTTCTAAGCCAGCTTCAGCAGCAGTGCCGTCGCATCGTCACTCTTCTTGAATCGCGGAAAGCGGCGCCCCTCCGGATCGCCTTCCTCGACAGCGCGCAACTCTTCGCCCAAGGCCGCGAGACCATTCGTTTCGGCGGCAGCCATCAGGCCAGCCGCATCGTAGCGCTCATAGTCGCTGACGAGCGCAAGAAAGCCATCGCTTGCGAGCAGAACGATCGTATCAGACGGGGCCGCGAGGTTCACGCCGCGCACGTGATCGGCGGCTTTGCTATCCGGTCCAAAAAGCCATCCGCCCTTGTTAGAGTTCACCGTGTTGCGAGCAGCGCGGAGTGCTGTGAGAAACTCGGGCCGGTTCGTACCACTCGCGGGTGCGAGCCCCTTCGCTTCCGCGAGCATCTTCACGCGGCGGGCTTCGGCCGTGCGCTTGGCAAACGCTTCGCCGGCGATTTCCACCGCACCGTCTGGCCGCTTCACCAGTGCCCCGCAATCGCCGAACCAGAGTGCGTCAAGTCCTGTCGCCTGGGCCACGACGAACATCATCGAGGCATAAGGGTTTTCCCAGTTTTCCTTAGGGACCCGCCGCCGCAATCCGGCAAAGGATTTTTCCGCGTCTTCCAATGTGGCACGCACAGCGTCCGCGGCCTCGGCATCGTCCTCGATGTGCGCCATGAGACGGCGCGCCGCGAACCGCGCGATCCACGCCGCATCGCTGTCACCCGGCAAAAGGGACTCGCCCAGATTGGTGGCGCCATCGAGCACGACAGCGGCGCGCGCTGTCTGCGCCCACGCATCGTCGTTCGGCTTGGCCGGATTGCCGGGAACGCTCAACGCATCGAGAAACGTCAGTTGCATGCAAGACTTCTACCCTCCCCTTGAGGGAGGGTCGACAATTTGCGAGCGCAGCGGGGTATCCTCGACGCCGCAACATACCCCTCCCCGGAAAACGCTTCGCATTTTCCGACCCTCCCTCAAGGGGAGGGTGAGTTTAATAGGCCATCGCCTGGACAACGGCTTTCAGACGCTCGGCCAACGAGAACTCGTCATCGATGAAGTCGCTGTCGATCCACCAATCCTCCACTTCGCCGAGGATGCGGCCGATCAGCGGGCCTTCGGGCACGCCCGCAACTTTCACGCTTTCGCCGGTGAGCGGAAATTTTGGCCGTTGCCACGCGTCTGCGAGTGCCAGCAACGCACGCCACTGGATCGCATTCGACTCCTTGGGATCTTCGGTCCATCTGAGGAACACGCGATCCTTGAACCGCGCGGCTCCAAGGCGATAGAGCCATTTGCGCACTTCTTTGATCGACAGATAGGAAACGATTTTCTCCTGCGCGCCGGTCACGTCGATGAGCCGCGCGGTTTGCGCATTGGAAAGCCGAAAGCGCTCCGCGATCTTCGCGGCAAGCCCCGGATCGGGAAGCAGCGCCGCAAGCCGCAACAGGGCATCGGGCGCGAAGAAATTTCCTTCGTCTATGGCGACCAACCGCTCGAGGCGTTGCAACAGCACGGCGCCGGGAAGAACCTCGGCGAGAATTCCCGTCGCGGCCATGGCCCTGAGGCTCGGCATGGGATTTTCCGCCTCGAGCAGCCGCAGCATCTCTTTCTGGATGCGCTCGCCTGAGAGCGATGCGAGCCCAGCCTTCTCCACCGCCGCTGCGCGCAAGGCTTCGCTATCGAGTTCATCCCTGCCGTACCAGGCGTGGAAGCGAAACAGGCGCAGGATGCGCAGATAATCCTCGCGGATGCGCGTTGCTGCATCGCCGGCGAACCGCACGCGCCCGGCCTTGAGGTCTTCGACGCCGCCCGCGTAATCGAACACCTCGCCATCGATGGACGCATAGAGCGCATTCATCGTGAAATCGCGGCGCTCGGCATCCTCTGCCCAGTCTTCGCTGAAGGCCACGACGGCCCGGCGTCCATCGGTCTCGACATCGCGGCGCAAGGTCGTGATCTCGAACGGCTTGCCATCCACCACGGCGGTGACGGTGCCGTGATCGATACCTGTCGGCACCGCTTTGATGCCTGATGCCTCAAGCTGGCGCGTCACCTCGTCCGGCCGAAGCGGTGTTGCGATGTCGATGTCTTCGACAGGACGCCCCATCAAGGCATTGCGCACGGACCCGCCGACAAAGCGCGCATTGTCGCTTCCGAGCGCGTCAAATACCGCGCGGGTCTCCGGCGCCGTCATCCAGGGATGCTGTTTGGGATCGAGTTTCACGGGCCCTTCTCCACATGGCCGGGCACAACCTTGCCGTGCTCCAGATGCGGCGCGACATAGACGCCGCTCACCGGCTCGCCCTCGGTCAGACCCCAGATAAGAAAGCTTGATGCCACAAGCGCCAGTCCCGCGATGATCAGCGGCGTCCAGGGATGATGACGCGGCGTTTCCGGCCGCCGCGCTCCGGGCAACAGGAGATAAAGTGCGTACAGCGCAAAAGGCAGCGCAAACAAGCACAGGCGAATGATTGTCGTGCGGATCATTTGCCAGCCAGTCTTTCGCCGAAATTCACGAGCATCGCCGCCGTGGCGCCCCAGATGTAATGGCCATTGTAGCGGAAGGAATAGAAGGTGCGCATCCGCCCCATCCATTCGGTCTGGTTCTTCTGCCGGTTCGCGGGATCGAGAAGGAAGCCAAGCGGGACTTCAAATACGCGCGCAACCTCGGTCGGCTGCGGCATCAGTGCGAAGCCTTCGCTCAAGAGCCCGACAACGGGCAGGATCGCAAAGCCCGTTCCTGTCTCATAGGCATCCAGAAAGCCCGCCACCGTCACGAAGGACGGATCGATTCCGGTTTCTTCCTGGGTTTCGCGCAAAGCCGTCTGCACGAGTGAAATGTCGCTGTCCTCCACCCGGCCGCCCGGGAAACTCACCTGACCGGCATGGCGTGCAAGATGCGGACTGCGCTCGGTGAACAGAACAGCGGGCTCGTCGCGCGCGATGAGGGGAAGAAGCACGGCCGCCGGCGTGAGCTTCGCCGGACGCGGCGGACGATTCGCGGGATCGAGATCGAAATCGCCTCGCGCCGGCATCAGCGGCAATTCCGGCGCGTCGGAAAGGAGACGGTCGCGCAAAAACTCGAGCGAAAGCTTCACCCTGCGCGCCCGATCGGAAAGAACACGCCGGCGCTCCAAACACCCAGCATGCCGGAGTGCGCACCTTCGCCCGGGATGGCGAGATCGGCGAGCTGATAGAACACCGACCGCGCGATGCGCGCTTCCAGCCCTCGGCGCACATGGACATAGGGCGATGGCTCGAGCGACACGGGATCGGTCTCGACACGGATGGGATTATCGCGTCCGGCTACGGTTTCGTCGCCGACATTGGTGGTGAACGTCAGACGCTGGTCGCGGCCGGCACCCGCCACGTCCATCAACACGGCCATGAATGGCACATCTTCGACTTTGATGCGCATTTTCTCGGCCGGCGTGACGAGAACGTAATCCTCTTCATCTTTTCGCAGGATCGTCGAAAACAGCCTGACCAGTTCCTTGCGGCCGATGGGCGTGCCCTGATGGAACCAGGTGCCGTCGCGGGCGATGCGGATATCGATGTCGCCGCAATGCGCGGGATGCCACTTCTCGACAGGCGGAAGCGCGCGACCCGATGCCGCCTCACGTTGCAGGTCTGCTATTCCCAAGAGCAATCCGCCGCTCATCGCCTTGCCCACCGCCGGGCGTTCACGCTCATTTGAGCCCTTCCGCGGGCTTTACCTTGTTGTGCATCGCCGGGCACGCTAGATACGTCGAACCCGCCAACGCCTTCAAAGCGCAGGATAAGCGGGGCTTCGCGCACCCTGCAACCGGAACAACGGAATGAATGACATTGCGGCCATCGCCGACCAAGACGCGAACGAGGCGGTCGCGCGTGCCGAACGCGCTGCGGCCACTTTCGCGCAAGTTCGCGACGGTGTCGCGAAAGTTATCTTCGGTCAGGACGATGTGATCGAACAAACGCTGGTGACCCTGCTCGCCGGCGGTCACGGTTTGCTGATCGGTGTGCCCGGTCTCGCCAAGACGCGCCTGGTCGAAACGCTGGGCATCGTGCTCGGTCTGGACTGGAAGCGCATCCAGTTCACACCCGATCTGATGCCGACCGACATTGTGGGCTCGGAGGTGCTCGAAGAGAAATCCGGAAAACGCGCCTTCCGGTTTCTGAAGGGTCCCGTGTTCACCCAGCTTCTGATGGCGGACGAGATCAACCGCGCGAGCCCGCGCACGCAATCCGCGCTGCTGCAGTCGATGCAGGAGCGGGAGGTCACGGTTGCAGGCACCCGCTACGACCTGCCCCAGCCGTTCCATGTTCTGGCCACGCAGAACCCGCTCGAGCAGGAAGGCACCTATCCCCTGCCGGAAGCGCAACTCGACCGCTTTCTTCTGCAGATCGATATCGGATATCCCGACAAGGACGCCGAGAGGCGCATGCTGCTTGCGACCACGTTCGGCGAGGAAGCCGCGCCCGAGCGTGTGTGCACGCCGGCCGAACTCATGGAGGCGCAGCAGGTCGTGCGGCGCGTGCCTGTCGGCGAGCAGGTGGTGAACGCCATTCTCCAACTCGTGCGGGCAGCGCGCCCCGACGAAAGCGCCGCCAAATTCGTCCGCGACTCCGTCTCGTGGGGTCCCGGACCGCGCGCGAGCCAAGCCTTCATGCTGGCGGTGCGGGCGAGAGCATTGCTCGATGGGCGTCTGGCGCCTTCCACCGACGATATCATGGCGCTTGCCCAGCCGGTGCTGCGCCACCGCATGGCGTTGAGTTTCTCTGCACGCGCCGAAGGGCTCACAGTCAGTCAGGTCATCGAGCGGCTGTGTCGGGAGCATCTTTGACGCAAGGCGCCACGCTGCAGCATGAAGCGGAAGCGCTCTCGGCCGCGCTGCCCCCGCTCATGGCCGATGCCGAACGCCTCGCCTCCACCGTCAGTCTCGGTATTCACGGTCGCCGCAAGGCGGGGATGGGCGAGAGCTTCTGGCAGTTCCGCAGATTCCGCGACGAAGATGCCTCCACCGCCATCGACTGGCGGCAATCGGCGAAATCGCAGCACCTTTTCGTCCGCGAGCGCGAATGGGAAGTCGCGCAATCGGTATGGTTCTGGCGCGACGGTTCGCCGGGGATGGATTTCCGCTCCGGCACCGTGAGCAAGCGCGATCGCGCGAGCCTGCTTGCCCTGGCACTTGCCTCGGCGCTGGTGCGCGGCGGCGAGCGCGTCGCGTTCCTCGGCGACATCCATGCCCCGGCGAGCTCGCGCATTGCACTCCGCCGTATGGCGCTCAAATTGATCGACAAAGTATCGAGCGCGGCGCTGCCGCCGGAAGCACCGATGTCGCGCAACGCGCAGTTCGTGTGGTTCAGCGATTTCCTGAGTCCGCTGCCAGCCCTCGAGAACGTCTTCAAGCGTTTCACGCAATCGGGTGTCGGCGGCACCCTCGTCCACATCGTCGATCCGGCGGAAGAAGATTTTCCCTATGAAGGGCGCACGCGGTTCGAAGCGCCGAACGGCGAGAGCACCGAAACGCTCGGCCGTGCCGAGTCGGTCGCGTCCACCTATCGCGCGCGGTTCAAGGCGCATGCCGAAACGGTGGCCCTTCTCGCGCGGCGGCAGGGCTGGACCTATCTCGCGCACCGTACCGACCGCACACCGCAGACCGCGCTCGTCGCGCTCTATGCCGAGATGAGCGGCGCAGCGCACGCGCGCGGTTAGGTTTCACCATGGGACTGCTGGGACAGTTGAGCTTCGGTGCACCGTGGATCCTCGCGGCGCTCGTGCTCTTGCCCGCGATCTGGTTCCTGTTGCGGGTGACGCCGCCGCTTCCCCGGCGCGTTGTCTTTCCGCCGCTGCGTCTGCTTCTGGGTCTGAAGGATACGGAAGAAACCCCCGCGCACACCCCGCTTTGGCTTCTGCTGCTGCGTCTGTTCGTGGCGGCGCTTGTGATCCTCGCACTCGCCCAGCCGATGCTCGGACGCGCGCCGCGTATCGGGGGCACCGGTCCCGTCGTGTTGTTCGTCGACAATGGCTGGCCGGCCGCGCATGGCTGGGACAAGCGCCAGACCGCCATCACCAACGCGCTGCAATCGGCCGCCCGCGACGGCCGCGCCGTGATGCTTGTGACGACCGCCGACGCGCCAAACACGAGTCTTCTGGACGCCGGTGAAGCCAAGCGCCGCGCAGATGCGCTGGTGCCGGAGCCGTGGGCGGGCGATCGCGCACGCGCCGTCGCAGCACTCGCCAAGGCCAAATTTTCGGACAAGCCCGAAATCCTGTGGCTGAGCGACGGCGTCGAGGATGGGAAAGCGCGCGCGACCTACACGGCACTTTCCAACATCGGCAATGTGAATGTCTTCGTTCAGAAGCCGGGACCGCTGGCGTTGCTACCGCCGGGGAATGTCGCGAACGGCTTTGCGCTCACCGTCCTGCGTGCAGGAACCGAAGGCGTGCGTGAAGGCAGTGTCCAGGCGCAAGGCTCGCGTGGCGAAATTCTGGGATCGGCGCACTTCCGCTTCGACGACGGTAGGGACCGGGCAAACACGAAAATCGCGCTCCCCATCGAGGTCCGCAACGAAACGGTGCGGCTCGCTGTGACTAGCGAAGATTCCGCCGGTGCCACGCAACTGCTAGACACCGGTGCGCCGAGGCGCCTGGTGGGCCTCGTCTCGGCGAGCAATATCGAGAGCGAGCAGCCGCTGCTTTCCGATCTCTATTATCTCGAACGCGCGCTCGCGCCGTATGCGGATCTGAAGAAGGGCACGATGTCCCATCTTCTGGACGAGCATGTCGGCGTCTTGGTGCTGGCCGATATCGGGCGCGTGGCCGGCAGCGACCATGACGCGGTCGCGCGCTTCGTCAATGACGGCGGATTGTTGATCCGGTTCGCCGGCGAACGCATGACCGGCGACGTCGACGATCTGGTGCCGGTGAAGCTGCGTGTCGGCGGGCGCTATCTTGGCGGCGCACTCGCCTGGGCGGAGCCACAGCATCTGACACCCTTCCCGGAGACAAGTCCGTTCGGCGGTCTGGCGCTGTCGCCGGATGTGACGGTGTCGCGACAGGTGCTCGCCGAACCGTCCATCCAGTTGTCGCAGCGCACCTGGGCGCGGCTCGCCGATGGCACACCACTGGTCACGGCCGAGCAGCGCGGCAAGGGATGGATCGTGCTGTTCCACATTACCGCCGGTCCATCATGGTCGTCGCTGCCGCTGTCGGGATTGTATGTCGACATGCTCCGCCGGCTTTTGATGCTCGCGAACGGTACGCATCCGGGCGAGATGACGAGTGCGGCGACACTGCCAGCGCTTCTTACCCTCGACGGCTTCGCGCATCTGCGGCCGCCGGCGGGCGACGTCCTGCCGTTGCGCGCCTCCGCGCTTGCGAAAACGATGCCGTCGCGTGCGCACCCGCCGGGCCTCTACGGGACTCAGGGCGCCGGTTTCGCGCTCAATCTCATCCATGCCAATGCGACGCTGCTGCCGATGAGCGGGATGGGTGCGGAACCTTATGCCGAAGGCGGCGAGACCGCGCTTGAACCGCCCCTGCTGACGATTGCGATGCTGCTGCTTCTGATCGATGCCCTGATCTCGCTAAGTCTTCGTGGACTCATTCCGGTATTGCGCATCGCCGGTTTCGTCGCCGTCCTTGCGGTCGTGCATATCGGTGGCGCACGGGCGGACGACGCGTCCGATCTCAAAGCCGCACTCGATACGCGGCTGGCCTATGTCAAAACCGGACTTTCCGATGTCGACAATATGAGCCGGGCGGGGCTCTACGGGTTGGGTTTGGTTCTGCGTCAGCGCACCTCCTACATCCCGGAAGAGCCCATCGGCGTCGACCTCGGCAAAGACGATCTGAGCTTCTTTCCCCTGCTCTACTGGCCGATGGATCCGCGCGAAAAGGATCTGTCCCCACAGGCGCTCTCGCGCGTCGCCGATTACATGCGAAATGGCGGCACGATCGTGTTCGACACACGCGATCTGACTTTGGGCGCGGTGCGCGGACCGAACTCGCCTGGCGAACAAACACTCCGCCGCCTTACCTCCAAGCTCGATCTGCCGCCGCTCGAACCGGTGCCATCCGATCACGTCCTGACCAAAGCATTCTATCTGCTGAAGGACTTTCCTGGCCGCTGGGACGGCGGAAAGGTCTGGGTTGAAGCGCTGCCTCCCGCCGCAAAAGGCGAACGCGCCGCTCCCGCGCGCGGCGGCGATGGCGTCTCGCCGGTGATCATCGGCAGCAATGACTGGGCCGCGGCCTGGGCGCTCGATACGCAAGGCCAGCCGATCGTCGATGTCGTTCCCGGCGGCGTCCGCCAGCGCGAACTGGCCTTCCGCTTCGGCATCAATCTCGTGATGTACACGCTGACCGGCAATTACAAGGCCGATCAGGTGCATGTGCCTGCGCTCCTCGAACGGCTGGGGCACTGAGGCATGGCCACGACGATCGATTTCGCGCCGCACGTCCCGCTTGTCTATTTGTGGATATTGATTGCTGCCGCCGTACTCCTCACGCTCTACGCCTTCATCCGCCGCGCCCGCGGCACCTGGGCGCGCGGACTGGCTTTCGCGGCGGCGCTGCTGGCGCTCGCCAATCCGCTGATCGTCCACGAAAAGCGCGAGCCGTTGACCGACGTCGCGGCCATTGTGCTGGACCGCTCCCAGAGCATGAGCATCGAACATCGCTCGGCCGATGCCGCGCATGCCCTTGCCGAAATCAAGAAGCGCCTCGCTTCGGAAAAAGATCTCGAAATCCGCGAGACCACCGTCACCACCCAGACGACAGGCGAAGACAACGGCACGCAACTGTTCTCCGCGCTGAACGCCGCGCTCGCCGACGTGCCGCCGGAGCGCGTGGCCGGTGCGATCGTCATCACCGACGGCGAGGTGCATGACGCGCCGAAGAAACCCGCCATTCGCGCGCCTCTGCAGGCGCTTATTGTGGGTCAGCGGAACGAACGCGACCGCAAACTCTCCGTCGTCGATGCGGCGCGGTTCGCCATCGTGGGCCAGAACGCCGACATCGTCCTGCGCGTCGACGATTTCGGCACCGACGCCGGCGGCAACGCCGATGTGCAGGTGCGGATCGACGGACGCGACGCCGGCATCCAGACCGTGCCCATCGGCCGCAAGACGACCATCCATGTGCCGGTTGCGCATGGCGGCGAGAATGTCGTCGAACTGGAAGCAAAGCCCGGCCCGGCCGAACTGACGCTGCAGAACAACCGCGCCGTGGTCGCGGTCAGCGGCGTGCGCGACCGGCTGCGTGTGTTGCTGGTTTCCGGAGAGCCGCATGCCGGCGAACGGGTATGGCGAAGTCTCCTGAAGGCCGATCCGTCCGTCGATCTGGTGCACTTCACCATTCTGCGCCCGCCGGACAAGCAGGACTTCACGCCCATCGACGAGCTTTCGCTGATCGCGTTTCCGACGCGCGAATTGTTTGTCGAAAAACTCGATCAGTTCGATCTTGTGATCTTCGATCGCTATCGCGAGCGCGGAATCCTGCCGCTCGCCTATTTCGAGAACATCGCGAGCTATGTCGAAAACGGCGGCGCGCTTCTGGTTTCTGCCGGACCGGAATTCTCCGAGCCGACCAGCATCTACCGCACACCGCTTTCCGCCGTACTCCCGGTCGCGCCGACCGGTGAGATCGTGGCGCAAGCCTATAAGCCCATCGTCACGGAAGCGGGACAGGCGCATCCGGTCACGCGTGACCTGCCCGGCGCCAACACGCCGACATCGCCGCCTACGTGGGGGCGCTGGTTTCGCCTGATCGGCGCCAACAAGATCACGGGCCAGACCGTGATGTCGGGGCCGAACGACAAGCCGTTGCTCGTGCTCGACAACATCGGCAAAGGCCGGGTGGCGGAATTGCTTTCGGATCAGGGCTGGCTTTGGGCGCGCGGCTTCGAGGGCGGCGGGCCGGAAGCGGAGCTGCTGCGCCGGCTCGCGCATTGGCTGATGAAGGAGCCGGAGCTGGAGGCCGAAAAACTCTCCGCCTCCATCGAGCACGGCCAGATCACCATCGAGCGCCGCACGATGGCCGACACGGCGTCGGCCGTGACGCTCACCTTCCCGTCCGGGAAGCGGCAGATCGTGACGCTGACCAAAACCGCACCGGGCATCTGGCGCGCGACGGAAAAAGCCGACGAACTCGGTCTCTACCGTCTCAACGATTCCACAAAATCCGCCGTCGCCGCAGCGGGGCCGCTCAATCCGAAAGAAATCGCCGATATGCGCGCGACGGACCAGATCCTCAGCCCCCTGACCGAGCAGAGCGGCGGCTCGGTGCATTGGCTTGCCGACGGCTTGCCCGCGATCCGCCGCGTCGCCGCGAACGCCACAGCATCTGGAGAGAACTGGATCGGGCTGCGCCGCAACGGCGCTTATCGCATCACCGCCGTCGAGCAGCAGCCATTGCTGCCGCCATGGGCAGGCCTGCTGCTCATTCTGGGAACCGTATTGCTGGCCTGGAGAATGGAAGGGCGCTGATTGCGCTTAGAGCGGTTCAGGTCTTATCGGAATCAATTCAGTCCGTCATGGCCGCCCTCCGAGGCGGCCATCCAACTGGCGCGCGTCCGCGCGCCATAAAAACTAAGTGAGCGTGTAATCAGTTCTTTCCATCGCTTGATGCTTGTCTCGCGATAGCAGTTGGATGGCCGGGTCAAGCCCGGCCATGACGAGTTGGGGTGAACTCATCTCAGCCGAAAACGCTTTAAATCTGCCCCAGCGTCCTGAGGCGGACCGAGGGATGGATCTCGTTCTGCGACATCACGACGGTCGAAGGACGGAAGCGCTCGACGATCGAGCGTACGAAGGGCCTGATCTGCGGCGAGGTCAGAAGGACCGGCAGCTCACCCCTGTTGTTCGCATCGTCGAAGCGTTCGCGCACCGTCTGGATGAACTGCTGGAGCTGCGACGGCGCCATCGCGAGCTGGCGGTCTTCGCCCTGGCCCACGATCGACTCGATGAAGCTCTGTTCCCACGCCGGCGACAGCGCGATGAGCGGGAGATAGCCGCCGGGCGCAAGATTGGCGTTGCAGAGCTGGCGCGACAGACGCCCACGCACATGCTCGGTGATGTAGAGCGCGTTCTTGGTGTGGCCGACCGCTTCGGCGATGCCCTCCAGGATCGCCGGAAGATCGCGGATCGAGACGCGTTCGGCGAGCAAGGTCTGCAGCACACGCTGCACACCGGTGACGGAAATCTGTGCGGGCATAAGCTCGTCGACCAGCTTCTTGTTTTCCGGCGGCATATCGTCGAGCAGCTTCTTGGTCTCGGCATAGGAGAGAAGCTCGGCCATGTGCGATTTGAGCACTTCGGTCAGATGCGTCGTCAGCACCGTGCCGGGATCGACCACGGTAAAGCCGCGGAATGACGCTTCGTCGCGCAAGGTCGAGGAAATCCAGGTTGCCGGCAGGCCGAACGCGGGCTCGGTCGTGTGCGTGCCGGGCAGATCGACCGGCAGGCCCTTGGGATCCATCACCAGCATGCTGCCGGGGAAAAGTTCGCCCTTGCCCGAATCCACTTCCTTGACGCGGATGCGGTATTCGTTGGCGCCGAGCTGCATGTTGTCGAGGATGCGCACGGCCGGCATCACAAAGCCCATATCCTGCGCGAGCTGGCGGCGCAGCGCTTTGATCTGATCGGTGATGCGATGGCCTTTCACATCGTTGATCAGCGGCAGCAGCGCATAGCCCAGCTCGATGCGCAGCAGATCGAGCGCGAGCGCGGTCGAGATCGGCTCTTCCGACGGCGATGAATCGGCGGTCGCTTTTTGCTCCGCAACCCGGACCACGGCCTCGGCAGCATCCTTGCGCTTGTAGGAAAGCCAGGCGAGCGCGCCGATTCCGGCGGAAAGACCGGCGAACGCCAGCGTGGGCATGCCTGGCAACACCGCGACGATACCCATCACGACTGACGCCATGCCAAGCGCCTGGGGATAGAACGAAAGTTGTCCCATCAGCGCTTTGTCTGTCGAACCTTCGACACCGGCCTTCGACACCATGAGGCCGGCGGCGGTGGAGACGATCAGCGCCGGCATCTGGCTGACGAGGCCATCGCCCACGGTCAGGAGTGTGAAGGTCTGCGTCGCATCGCCGAAGCTCATGCCCTTCTGGGCCACGGCGATGATGATGCCGCCGATGACATTGATCGCCACGATCATCAAGCCCGCGATCGCGTCGCCGCGCACGAACTTGCTGGCGCCGTCCATGGCCCCGAAGAAGTTGGATTCGAGTTCCAGCGTCTTGCGGCGGATGCGCGCTTCCTTCTCGTCGATCAGTCCGGACGACAGATCGGCGTCGATGGCCATCTGCTTGCCGGGCATCGCATCCAATGTGAAACGCGCCGCGACTTCGGCGATGCGGCCGGAGCCTTTGGTGATGACGACGAAGTTCACGATCACCAGAATCGCAAAGACGATCAGGCCGATCACGAAATTGCCGCCCATGATCAGCTTGCCGAACGCCTGAATGACATAGCCGGAGGCGGCGGTGCCCTCGCTGCCATGGCCGAGGATCAAACGCGTCGAGGCGAGATTGAACGCAAGCCGCATCATCGTGGTGATGAGCAGCACCGTCGGGAACGAGGAGAATTCGAGCGGCTTCTTCACGAACACCGCCGTCATGAGGATCAAGATCGAGAGCGACAGCGAGAACGCGAGACAGATGTCGAGAAGGAACGTCGGCAGCGGCAGGATCAGGACGACGAGGATCGCCATGATGCCGATGGCAAGCGCAAGTTCGCTGCGCTTCAGGAAATCGAAGATTCCCGGAAGCGAGAAATCGAAGCCTGCGCGCGGAGGACTGCCGGCGGTGACGTCGGTCATGAGCTAATTATCCTGCCAGCCTCTGCTCGCCGGGCAGGGGGACCTTCAAGCCTGACTGGGAATATTCGCGCAGCTTGTTGCGCAGCGTGCGGATCGAGATGCCGAGGATGTTCGCCGCATGGGTGCGGTTGCCGAGGCAATGTCCGAGCGTGTCCAGGATCAGATCGCGCTCCACATCGGCGACGGTGCGTCCGACCAGCCCGCGCGTCACAGCCGTCGCCGATTCCACGGCAGTCTTAACCGGACCCGGCAGATCGGTCGAAATAACGCCCGCACCGACACGTGTACCGTCGGGCAGCCGGATGGCTTCCGGCGAAATCTCGGGCCCTGTCGCCAGCAGCACGGCGCGATGGATCGTGTTTTCCAGCTCGCGCACGTTGCCGCGCCACGGGTGCCCGGCCAGCAACCGCTCGGTCGCTGGCGAAATCGCGCGATAGGGCACGCCGTTCGCTTCCGCGTATTTGTGCGCAAAGTGGCGCGCCAGGGCCTGAATATCCCTCGGCCGCTCCCGCAACGCCGGGATGCGCAGATTGACGACGTTCAGGCGGTAGAGAAGGTCTTCACGGAAGGTGCCGCGCGCCACCGATTCCGTCAGATCGCGGTTCGAGGTTGCGATGATGCGGATGTCGACCTTGACCGGTTTGGTGCCGCCAACCCGGTCGATCTCACGCTCCTGGATCGCGCGCAACAGCTTGGCCTGGAGATGGAACGCCATCTCGCTCACTTCGTCGAGCAATAGCGTGCCGCCGTTGGCCTCTTCGAATTTGCCGATGCGGCGCGCCACCGCGCCGGTGAAGGCGCCCTTCTCGTGGCCGAACAACTCGCTTTCGAGCAGATTTTCCGGAATCGCGGCGCAATTGACCGAAATGAACGGCTTGTCGGCGCGCGAGGATTTGCGATGGACATAGCGCGCCAGCACTTCCTTGCCGGTGCCGCTTTCGCCGGTGACGAGGATCGACGCATCGCTGGAGGAAACCTGGTCGGCGAGCGAGATCACCGCGCCCATGGCCTCGTCTTCGAAGATGAGCTGATGGCTCTCGTCCGCGACGGCGGAAAGCACGGCCGCGATCAGTTCGGCGTCCGGCGGCAGCGGCAGATATTCCTTGGCGCCTGCGCGGATCGCGTCGACGGCGCGGCGCGCGTCAGTGCCGATGCCGCAAGCCACGACCGGCGTGCAGATGCGTTCGGAACTCAGCGCGCGCACGAGTTCACCGATGTCGAGCGAGATATCGCAGAATACGAGGTCCGCGCCATGCCCATTGCGGAGTGTGGCAAGCCCCTGCTCGATGTCGCCCGCGTGCACGACCTTCGCGCCGCGATCCATCGCGATCTTGGTGGCCGCGCCGATCTGACCCTGCAGGCTGCCAATGATAAGGAGACGCATCAGGATTGCCCCGCTTTGATGATTTCGGTCATGGTCACGCCGAGCCGTTCCTCGACCAGAACGACCTCGCCGCGCGCGACAAGGCGGTCATTGACATAAATATCGATGGCTTCGCCGACCTTGCGGTCGAGTTCGACGATGGTGCCCTTGCCGAGTTTCAGAAGCTGGCTGACTTCCATCGCGGATTTGCCGAGCACCGCCGACACCGTGACGGGCACGTCGAAAACGGCTTCCAGGTCCTGCGCGCTGCGCTTGATATCGGCATCGGGCGCGCCTCCGCCGGTGAGCAGCGCCGGCGAGGAGCCTTGCGTCGCATCGCCTTCGAGTTGCGGCAGATCGACTTCGTCGGATCCGGCCATTTATTCCTCCGTCGATATGGAATGAGATGATTGCGAAAAGCGCCGGGCGATCATGGCGGCCATGGCTTCTTCCATCGCCGCCTCGCTGCGCTCGGCTCCGCCGCCGCGCCATTCGATGCGGCAGTCGGCACCTTTGAACGTGGGATCGGGTGCGGCAATGAGACGGCCTTCATAGCCTTCCTCGTGCGCGATCTCGGTGAGTTGTCCGTTCAACGCCTCGATGACGCGTGGATTGGCGCGCAACACGACGCGCGGCTCGCCGATGGCCTGATGAATGGCATCGCGCAACGCGCGCTCCACATCGGCGGCGGGCAAGGCATCGAGCGCGAGCGGGACGAGCTTGCGCGCCACGACGAACGCGATCTGCGCTGCTTCTTCCCGGACTTTCTCGATATCGCGCTGTGTCTGCGAGAGGGTCTGGCGTATCGCGGCAGCTGTCTCCTTCACGCCTTGTGCAACGGCCTCGAGCGCCCGCGTTTCCCCGGAATTCAGACCCTCGCTGCGGGCTTCGGTGCGAAGCTGGTCGAGTTCTTCCTGGGTGAGCGTCTTCTTCACACGGCCGCGTGCGGCGTGCGAGACGACATCGCCTTCGCTGCGGAACTCGGTGTCGAAGCGGAACTTGGGAAGGGCCATCAATACACCAGCTCGTCTTCGCCCTGCTTGCTGGCGATCATGATTTCACCCTTGTTCGCGAGATCCTTGGCGACGTTGACCATGCGCATCTGCGCCTCGTCGACGTCCTTGAGGCGGACCGGGCCCATGACTTCCATGTCTTCGCGAAGAATCTTTCCGGCGCGTTCGCTCATGTTCGAGAAGAAGCTGTCGCGCAGGGAATCGGTCGCGCCTTTGAGCGCGAGCCCGAGTTTGTCCTTCTCGATATGGCGCAAGAGCGTCTGGATCGAGCCGGGATCGAGCTTTCCGAGATCCTCGAAGGTGAACATCAGGGCCTTGATGCGCTCGGCGGAATCGCGCGAGCGCTCTTCCAGCGCCGTGATGAAGCGGCTTTCGGTCTGACGGTCAAAATTGTTGAAGATTTCGGCCATATGTTCGTGGCTGTCGCGCTTGGCGGTGCGCGCGAGATTGGACATGAACTCGGTGCGCAAGGTCTTTTCGACCTTTTCGAGGATTTCCTTCTGCACGCTTTCCATGCGCAGCATGCGCTGGACGACTTCGAGCGCGAACTCTTCCGGCAGCGCGCCCAGCACGCGCGCGGCATGCTCCGGCTTGATCTTGGAGAGCACGACCGAAACGGTCTGCGGGTATTCGTTCTTGAGGTAATTCGCCAGCACCACCTCGTTCACATTGCCGAGCTTGTCCCACATGGTGCGGCCGGCGGGACCACGGATTTCCTCCATGATCTGGGAAACTTTTTCACCCGGCAGGAAACGTGCGATGAGGCGCTCCGTGGATTCGTAAGAACCCATCAGCGAACCGCCGCCGGACATCTGCGACACGAATTCGACCAGGAGTTTCTCAACCACGCTCGCCGATACCGAGCCGAGGCTGGACATGATCTGCGAGATTTCGCGGATCTCTTCGTCATCCAGCATCTGCCAGAGCTTGGCGGCATGTTCGTCGCCCAGCGCCAGCAGAAGCACAGCCGAGCGTTCCGCGCCGCTGAGCTGGCGGATATCTTCCTTGACCGCGGGTTTTGAGACTGCGCGCGCCATCGCCTACACCGGTTGATGGAGCCAGGTTCGCAGTATCGCCAGCGCTTCTTCGGGATGCGACTGGACGACTTCGCCAACCTTGCGGACGGAGGATTCCCGCACCTGGCCTTCGATGCGGGAAATGTCGATCATGTTCTCGCGCGGGGCCGGAAGCTGCTGCGGCGAAGCGCCCGGCTGCATGTCGGCCGACGCGGGCGCGGGCAATTGCGCGGCGGAAGGCGTGCCTGGCACGGCCTGCGCGACCGCGTAGCTCACCGGGGCGAACATGCGCTGGATCAGGGGACGAGCGACAAAGAAGCCGATCAGGAGTGCGGTGAGCGAGAGGATTCCCACTTCGATGATCTTGAACCAATAGGCACTGTCCAGGCCGAGGAACGGCGCCGGTGCGGCTGTAGCGCTTGGCATGTCGACCTTCGCGAACGACATGCTGGTAACCTGGACGAGGTCGCCGCGCGTGCCATCGAACCCGATGGCCGATTTCACCAGCGCTTCGATCTGCTTCATCTCGGTCGGCGTACGCGGGTGGTAGTCACCTTCTTTGGTGCCGTCAACAACGACGGCGACGGAGAGTTTCTTCACCGTTCCGCCGTCGATCGTGCTGGTCTTTGTGGTCTTGGAGATTTCGTAGTTCGTCGTTTCCTCGGTGCGGCCGGACGTCGATTTCGTGTTGTCGGCACCACCCGTGGCGGACTGGTTGGGAAGCGCGCTGGCGACGCTGGAGGAGCTGTTGGTGGAATTGGCGTCGGATGCATTCTGTTCGACCGTCTGGGTCGAACGCACGACCTTGCTGTCGGGGTCGAAGGTCTCGCTGGTTTCGCTGGTGTGGTTGTAGTTCATGTCGGCGGTCACCTGGACGCGCGCATGGCCCGCGCCCACGACACTGCCGACGATCGACTCGATGCGCGTACGGAGCCGGTCCTCGAATTCGGTGGTGTGTTGTTCCTCGCCTTGCGCGATGGCGTCCGGGCCGGTCTTGCCGTCGCCGCCTGCCAGCAGATTGCCGCGGTCGTCGATGATGGCGACACGGTCGGGATTGAGCGAGGCCACGGCAGCGGCAACAAGGTGCTGGATCGCCTGGACCTGGCCATGTTCCATCTGGCCGCGCGTCTTGAGTACGACGGAGGCGCTCGGCGTCTGTTCGTCGCGCGAGAAAATCTGCCGCTCGGGCACGACAAGATGAACGCGGGCGCTTTCGATGCCTTCGATGGTCTGGATTGAGCGCGCAAGCTCGCCTTCGAGGGCGCGAAGCCGGTTGATATTCTGCACGAAGGCGGTGGCGCCGAAGGCGTCGGATTTGTCGAATATCTCGTAGCCGACGCCGGCCGCGGGGAGATTGTCCTGGGCGAGCGACATCCGCAGCTTGGTTACCTGATCGGCAGGAACCAGGATCGTTCCGCCATCGCCCTTGATCTCGTAGGGCACATTCATGGTGTCCAGCTTGGCCGTGACCGCGGAGGCGTCCCGCGATTCAAGCCCGGAGAACAGAATGCTCTTGGGCGGTTCGGAGATGACGCCCGCAACATAGAGGAAGAAGGCCGTGAGCGCGGCAGCGACACCTGCCATCACACCGAAGCGCGCAGCCCCGATGGCCTTGATGAATTCCGGCAATGTCTGCTCCCAGCCCCTTGATGCTGGGCAAACTTTGCCGTGCTGTTGGTAAAGGCGGACTTAATGCGCGCAAAAATCGTAGGTCAGAACTCGGAAATCGGAATTAACAAAAGGTTTCCAGTTTCAACGGCTCGATTTCAGTTGCGGTATTGCTGCACGCGCGTCGCGCGCAAACCGGCAAGACCATGGCGATCGATCGCGCGCTGCCAGGCGAGGAACTCCTCGACCGTCAGCGTATAGCGCTTGCAGGCTTCATCGAGGCTCAGCAGTCCACCACGCACCGCAGCGACCACTTCGGCCTTGCGGCGTATGACCCAGCGCTTGGTGCTGGGCGGCGGAAGATCGGCCAGCGTCAGCGGGCTTCCATCGGGCCCGATGACGTAACTGACTCGCCCCCTGCGGTCGTCACCCATCATTACGCTGCTCCTGACTCCATCACCCACCGCGAACTTACCGCCCGGCTATTTAAGAAAAGCCCAAAATCGAGGGTAAACGAAGCCATAAGTTTTCTGTTTGAATTCTTTCTAGCCAGCGTTGGCGGCGTCCCATTTTGGGAGGGACGCCGCCAGATTGTTTAGTGCTGGATCTGCATCAACTCATCGAGCATCTGCGAGGCCGTCGAGACGACGCGCGCCGATGCCGAATAGGCCTGCTGTGTGGTGATCATGTTGGTGAACTCGGTCGCCAGATCGACGGTGGAACCTTCCAGCGCGTAAGACTGAAAACCACCGCGATTGCCGGCGCCGGCATCGCCGATGTTCGCCGCGCCGGATTCCTGCGTGACGGCAAAGGCGTTGCCACCGACCTGCGCCAGACCGTTGGGATTGGAGAAGGTTGCAAGCGGGATCTTGTATTCCGCCTGGGTGAGACCATTCGAGAAGTTGGCATAGACCGTTCCATCGGCAGCGATGGTAACGCCGGTAACGTTGCCGAACAGCGCGCCGTCGACGGTCGTGTTGTTGACCGCGGATTCGGAGGCGGTCTGCGTGATGCCGTCGGTCTTGCCGTAGGTTCCCATCTTGAAATCAATCGTCTGCGGCTGAAGCCCCGACGTGGTCGAATTCCAGGGAATCGTGAAGTTAAGCGAACCGTCTGGAGACGATAAGCCGCTCCCCCCCGGAGTCGTGTCGGTTACGTTGGAGAGCGAACCGTCGGCATTAAACGTGAGCGTGCCGCTCGCGATCATCGGCACATTCGGATCTGCACTCGAATCGAGATTGTTAGCATCACCGGTATACGCGACTTCATATTTCCAGGTGTTCGGACCGGTCTTGAGGTACGAGATCTTGAGGGGCTGCGATCCGCCCTGACTGTCGTAGACATTCACCGTCGTCGAATAGGTTGGCGGGACAGGCGGCGTGCCGTTCGTCATGTCGCCCACATTGTAAGTGCCTTGGAACGTATCCGCGCCCGCATCAAGATTGGCTGCGAGCGAGAGGTTCGACGACGCTTCGCCCTTGCCGCCGATGCTGTTGATATTGATGGGGCCGAGCGGTCCGCTGTTCGGGAATGTGCCGTCGGCATTGGCCGGCCAGCCCTGCAGATAGAGACCGGCGGAGTTGCGCAGATTGCCCGAAGCATCCGGGTTGAAGCTGCCGGCGCGCGTGTAGAGCATCTGGGCGGCCTTGTCGGCCGATGTGCTGACGCAGAAGAAGCCGTCGCCGGTGATGGCGAGGTCGGTCGGTGAGGACGTTGCGAATTCCGCGCCTTGCTGGGCGATGTTCGCCTGGGCGCTGGCCATCACGCCTTCCGAAAGGCCGGCCGCACCGCCATTCGCGGCGCCCAGCATGGTCTGGAACGTGCTGGCCGAGCCCTTGTAGCCGACCGTGTTCACGTTCGCGATGTTGGAGGAGAAGATGCTCATGGCCCTGCTTTGCGCATTCAGGCCCGAAACACCGATCAAAAGTGCATCGTAGAGGCTCATTGTTCCATTTCCTTTGAGGGCCTCGAGGACTTCGTCCTTTCGCCTGTTTTCGTGGCGGCCGGTTCTCGGCCACCGGTTGAGAATTAACTTGGCGCGCCGACGAGCGAGACGTCGGAGAGCGGAATTTCCATCGAGCCGAGCACGAGCATCGGCGTCGTGCCGGCCATGTCGACGGCGGTGACGATCGCCTTGCTCGCGATCGTCGTCGTGATGGCCGAACCGTCGGAACCCGTTGCCGCAACCGATAGCGTGTACTTGCCATCGGGCAATACGTTGCCGTTGGAATCCTTGCCGTCCCACGGGAAATCGTTGTTGCCGGCAGAGGTGTTACCGCTGGTGGTGTAAACCACCTTGCCGTTCGCATCCTTGACGGTCAGCGTGGTGCCGGCGGACGCAGAGGCGAGATTGTAGGTCCAGTCGCAGCTTTTGGTCTGATCGTCGGTGCTGCTGGTCTCAAGTGAACCCTCGCCGTTGGTCATCACGACACTGCGGCCGATATAGTTCACCGCCGAGTTTGCGTTCTGACTTAGATTGAGCGCGATCAGCGACTGCAGATTGTCGTTGGTGTTGATCTGCTGTTCGACCTGCGAGAACATCACGAGTTGCTGGGTGAACTGGTTTGAGTCCATCGGGCTCAGCGGATCCTGGTTCTGAAGCTGCGTCGTCAGCAGCGTCAGGAAGGTGTCGAAATTGCCCGCAAGCTGCTGGGCTGCCTGAGACTGACCGCCGTTCAGCGTCTGCTGTGTGTTGATCGTCGTCATGACCTTCTCCCTTCGCGCCTAGACGCGGATATCGAGTCGCGCGCTTCCGGGCGCGTGACTCCAGATGGGTGTAGAGGCGTTTGCGGCTTCGGCCCTTGCGACAACCGCGTCCGACAGGCTGCGCATGCGCGCCATGGAAGCTCCGTCGCCCTGCCGATGCTGTCCTTTAAGCGAGAAATTGAGGCTGTTGTTTGACAGATCGAGTCCCGCATCCTTGAGCGCGCGCTCGAGCGTCTTGGAGTCGCGCTGCAGCAATTCCAGCGTCTCCGGGCGGTCCGCGGTGAGCAGTGCTTCGGCCTTGCCGTCACGGCTCACGCTCATGTGAACATCGACGCGGCCCAACTCCGGCGGGTCGAGGCGGATGTCGAAATGTTTGGCGCCGCGCGCAGCGTTGGCGGCAATCGCGACCGCCAGACTGTCAATGTCGGGTGCGGGCTCTGCTGTGGCGGATGCTGCCGATGCCGAGGCCGCTGTAGTCGCGGCCGGTGTGGTGACAGTCGGTGTGACCGCAGCCTGCGCCGCGCCCGTCACAAGCGCCGCACCGCCCGGCTGACTGGTTGACGACGCCACCGGAACGGAGGGACCGCTCGGAGCCGGCTGCGCGGCGTCGATTTTGCCCGCGGCTGAATCGGTTTGGCTTTGTGCCGCGCCTTCGTCTGCCGTCGTGTTGTCTGCCGACGTTTCATTGCTCGTATCGCCAGCCGTCTTGGTTGACGATGCAGCAGTTGTGAGCGTGGCTGACGGCTGTGGTTCGGACTTGGCGCCGACAGCGGACGATGCATTTGTTTTCGGCCCAACCGCCGAACTATCGAGAGCCCTTCTCGCGGGACCACGCATTTGCGCCGGCGCATCGCTGGTCGCTGCCGGTTGCGCCGTTTCGGAAACGAGCATCTCCGCGGGATCGATCACCTCGATGGCCGCGGGGCTTGGCCGAACCGGCGTTGTCGCTTGAGGTTTACTCGCGTCAGCATTCCTGGCTGGGGCCGGCTGATCTGCAGATGCCGGCTCCTGCGTTCTGCGCGAATCCATATTCTCCGGTTCAGCATTATCGACAGAAGTGGTGGGCGACGTGGCTGTGCGCTTCGGATTCGAAGGTTGGAGGTCCTGACCAGCGATCTCGGGATCGGTGACTGCGACTGCCTGTTGCTTCGCAACCTGATCTGCCGAAGCTAGAGCGACCGGCTTCTGCTGCGCCTGTGCAGATGCCGATTCAGGATTGGTGACAGGGGCTGCCCGCGGCTTCGCAACGTGATCTGCTGGAGAAGAAGCGACCAGCTTCGGCTGTGTCTGGGCAGGTGCCGATTCAGGATTCGCGACAGGGGCTGCCTGCGGCTTCGCAACTTGATCTGTCGAAGCAGGAACGACTGGCTTCTGCTGGGCCTGGACAGATGCCGATTCAGGATAGGTGACAGGGGCTGCTTGCGGCTTCGCAACTTGATCGGCCGGAGCTGGAACGACCGGTGTCTGCCGCGCCTGGACAGGCGCCGATTCAGGATCGGTGACAGGGGCTACCTGCGGCTCCGCAATTTGATCTGCTGAAGCAGGCAGGACCGGCTTCTGCTGTGGCTGAGCGGGTGCCAATTCCCGATCGGTCGTGCGGGACTGTGGTTCGTCAGCGCCGCTCGAGGGCGCCGCCACAGCCGGGCTTTGGTGCTTTTCGGGCAGCACATCGCCAGCAGGTGGATCGCTCGCCTCGGTGGAGCCTTGCTTGGCGGTGTGGTCTGCAGGCGCTACCGACGGACGCACATCCTCGGCTTTGGGACTTGCACCACTGGCCGATGGCAGTTCCGCAATCTGATCGACCGAAGCCGGATTTTGCTGCGGCCGGGGATTTGTATCGGCAACGCCAGAATCGGCTCTACGCGAAGATGACTCCTTCGCCGTTTGATCCGCGGGTTCGATCGAAGTCGGCTGCGTCCGGAGATTTGTTTCGGTAACGCCAGGATCGGCTGCCCGCGAAGACGACTGCTTCGCCGCTTGATCGGTGACAACAATGGGAGACTGTGTTGGTTGCATTTCCCGATGTGTATCGGGAACATCGGTGTTGACGCTCGCGACGGAAGGCTGCCTTGTTTGACTTGCTTCTATCTCGTTCGGCGCGAGCTGAATTTCCTCGACCGTCGTCGTGATGTTCGCGCCTGGTGTTTTGACGAGCGTGTCCAGCACTCTCGGTGAAACATCGCCAACCCGTGTTGGTGAAGGCGGCGTTGTGCGGCTCGCGTCTTGTGTGACCGGTTGCCGCGATCCGGGATCGACCGACTTTACCCCCGATGTGGGAAAGCTCTCTACGCGCGATGTCGCGTTCTCCGATGAAGACGTTTTCGCGATGCGATCCGGGCCGGCAACGTCGAGCGGAAGACTGGAGGTCACGCCCTTCACATTGCTTGTCTGAGGCCGCATGTCGGGTTGCGACGGCTTATCGGGGACGCTTGCCGGGATGGTCACTGGCAGCGGATCGCCGGCGTCCGCTTTTGCCGCCATGATGGCGTCCACCACATGTTGCGGGAGAGCCGTTCCCGGCGCGATGCGAACGGTAGCTGGTTGCGTGGCCGGATCGCTTTTCGCGGAGCGAGGCACTTCCGCCGGGGCGTGGAACGTCACCGGGATCTCAGCGTCCGGGCGTTGCGTCGTCTCGCCGGATATAAAGCGCGATGTTTCGTTTTGTGTTGCGGTTGGCGCGTTCGCCAGGCTGGCCGTCGTTTCCTGATTGGGCTTGATGGCTGTCTCAGCCTTCGGCGTCAGCGGCGCCGGGTTTGACGTGCGCGACGGCGCAGCAGCGGATGGCACCGTGTGATCGGTCCCCGTGTCCGATGCTCTGGTGCCAGGGATAGGAGACACGTTAGCAGCCGGTTCCTGAGCCTGATCGGGCTTCCCGGTCGCCCCAGACTTTGACGCCAGTGGCGCAGGGTTTGACGTGTGCGAAGGTACAGTAGCGGATAGCGCCGTGGGACCGGTCCCAGTGTCCGATGCTCTGGTCACGTCAGCAGCCGGTTCCTGAGCCTGATCGAGCGTGCCTGTTGCTTCAGCCGATGCCAGCGGCGCTGAGTTTGATGCAGGAGACACAGCAGCGAACGGCACCGTGTGAGCGGCGATGTCATTCGACGCTCCAATACCGGAGACGGGAGACGTGCTTGCGGGAGCAGGCGCCGCGGTCTGACGGATCGGCGTGACCGGCTGCGGCAGCGCGTTCCATGTCGTGGGTGATGGTGCCGCGATGCGCGAGGGCGCCGCGGGCTTCGGTGTATCCTGGCCTTGTTTGCGTTGATCGCGCATCCTCACGGATGCCGTCATGATCGGCAGTGCGACCGATGCTTTGAGCGCGGGAATAGTCGGCGCCGGAAGACCGGCGCCGATGTTGCCGAACGCTGGGACCTTGTTCTGAAACATCGGACTCGGAAGCGCGCTGTAATCGTGCAGCGAAGCGTATTCGCTCAGAGACGCGACGGCCGGCAGATGCGGCAACTGCGTATGGGGCGTGAGCGCCGCCAGAATGGCGTCGAAACCCGACGACGATGCATTCGCCGCCGGATGCGACGAGAGGCCTGCGCCACTCGATGCGAAAAGCATGGCGGGAATTTGAGCCACGAGGTCGTCCGCAATTTTCCGCAGCGTTCGTAGCAAGCATCGGACCAGATTTTCCGCGCACGATTTCCTTTGGAATCATGCGCGCTTGGCTTGGTCCAAGGCTGTTTTCGACAAGGAACGTTCTGCCATGCCCGGCAAACTCTGCCGTGTGCGATGCACATAACCGCTCGGACATGCCGGTTTTGCGGCAAAAAATCCGCGCGCGACATGGCATGAGGCTTGCGGATCACGAAGCGGAAATTTGTATGCGCGGAGCAGGCCGTGGGCCTCAACGGGATCATGTCGAGTGCGCTTTCGGCGCTGATGACGAACACCGAAGCGCTGCGCATCACCTCCAATAACATCGCCAATATCAACACGCAGGGTTACGCGCGGCGCACCATCCAGGAAGGCACGTTCGCAACCGGCGGCATGCTGAACGGCGTGGATATCGAGACCGTTCGGCGCGCGATCGACACATATCTAAACCGCGAGGTGACCACGGCAGGCGGCACCTCCGCGCGCTATGACGCGCAAACGTCCGTCTATAGCCAGCTCGACGGAATGCTCGGCTCTCCCGGCGACGACACCGCGCTGACCTCGCAGCTCGGCAATGTGTCGGCGGCACTCGGCCAGGCGACGCTGGCCCCGGGCGATAACGCGAGCCAGCTTGGCGCGCTCAACGCCTTCCAGAGCCTCGCCACACAGATGGCATCGCTCTCCAATTCGATTTCCGGCCTTCGCACACAGGCCGACCAGCAGATCAGCGGCGCGATTGGTCAGGTCAACACACTGCTCAAGCAGATCAACGACCTGAACGCACAGGCGCGCCAGGCCACGATCAACGGCGACACGGGATCGGCGGTCTTTGACCAGCGCGATCAGGCGATCGCCAGCCTTTCGCAGCTTATTGGCATCCGCGCGCAGGATCAGGCCGATGGCAGCGTTAGCGTCATGACGACCGACGGCGTCGGACTGGTGAGCGGCACCTACGCGCAGCTTTGCTATGTCGGCGGGGCGACCAACGGCACCTACGGTCCGATCACGATCCAAAACGTCAATCCGCAATCCGGCGACGTGACCGGCAACCCGCAGGTGTTCGACTCGCACATCGCTTCCGGCCAGATCAAAGGCCTGATGGATATGCGCGACGGCAGCCTGGCCAACAGCGCGGCCAGCCTCGGCAATCTCGCGCGTCAGACCGTGCTCGCCTACAACGCGCAGAACAATGCCAACACCGCCTTCCCGCCGCCGGCGACGATGGCAGGGCGCAACACCGGTCTTCTTTCCACGGACGCGCTGAACTTCACCGGCAAGACGACCATCGCGGTGACGGATCAGAACGGCAACCTCGTCTCGCGGGTGGATGTCGATTTCGATGCCGGCACGATTTCGGTCGATGGCGGCGCTGCCACGAGCTTCGGCAACACGGTCGGCGGCTTCACCGATGCGCTGAACGCGGCGCTTGGAAGCAACGGATCGGCCAGCTTCACCAACGGCCAGCTCTCGATCTCCGCCAGTAACGGCAACGGCGTCGTCGTGAAGGACGATGCGACCACACCGGCCAGCCGCGGCGGCTCCGGCTTCTCGCAATTCTTCGGATTGAACGATCTTTTCCGCACCGCCGAGCCCTCGATCCTGTCGACCGGTCTTTCGGCAACCGACGCCAGCGGGCTTGCGGCGGGCGGCCAGATCTCGCTCGCGCTCAGGGGCAAAGACGGCAGCGTCGTCAGGCAGGCGACCGTCACGATCACCGCCGGCATGTCTATCGGCGACGTGATCGGTGCGCTCAACACGGCCATGGGCGGCACGGCCGCGTTCACGCTGAACAGCGACGGTTCCATCACCGAGACGCCGGCCAATCCCGGCGACAGCCTCGACATCACCTCGGATTCCACACAGCGCGGCTCGACCGGCATGAGCTTCACCGAGCTTTTCGGCATCGGCGATCAGGAGATGGAGAGTTTCGCCTCCGGCTTGAAGGTCAATCCGTCGATCGTCGCATCGCCGCAAACGCTCGCCTTCGCGCAGGCGAACATCGACTCCACCACGGTTGCGGGCCAATCCATCGTCGGTCACGGCGATTCCAGCGGCGCGCTCGCATTGCAGAATGTCGGCACCGCCCGCCGGAGCTTTGGCGCCGCGGGTGACATGAGCGCACAGAGCGGCACGCTCGGAGACTATGCCGCGGCGTTCTATCAGGATGAAGCGCTCGCCAGCCAGACCGCAACCTCGAACCAGACCGCGCAGGATGATCGCCTGCAGGAAGCGCAAGCGCGCCAGTCGCAGGTCTCCGGTGTCAGCTTGGATGAAGAACTGACGAATTTGACGACCTACCAGCAGGCCTATAGCGCCAGCGCGCGCGTGCTGACGGTCGTGCAGCAGCTCTACAACACCCTGCTGCAGATCCAGTCATAGGAGAATAAGGATGAGCGTCGAACGCGTCGCCACAAACGCCCAGGCTCAATACCTGCTCAGCGAGATCATGCAGCGCACGCAGGCGCTGAACAATTCGCAGCAGCAGGTCGCGAGCGGTAAGGTCTCCACGACCTATGCCGGCATCGGCAACAAGACCTCGGCGCTCGAAGCCGCCCGCGCCAGCGCCGCGCGCGCCGACGCCTATCAATCCGCCACATCGGCCGCGCTCAGCCAAGTAAACCTGCAGGACACCGAACTCTCGCAGCTCTCCAGCGTTTCGCAGCAACTGCAACAGGCCCTGTCGGATGCCGCGGGAAACGATGACGCCACCGGCCTGATGCAGCAGGTGCAGAACATCTTCGATCAGGCGTCACAGGTCCTGAATGCCAAGGACGCGAGCGGGAACTATCTGTTCGGCGGAGACAAAGACAACACACCGCCGCTCAATGTGACGTCACTGAGCGATCTTGCGAATCTGGCGAATGTTTCCGACGCCTTCTCAAACGGAACGCAGAAGAAATCCGTGATGGTGGCCGACGGACAGTCGGTGCAGATCGGCATGCTGGCCTCCGATATAGGCACGCAGCTGATGCAGACACTCAAGGATATCGCAAGCTTCGCGGCAGGCCCGAATGGGAATTTCGGCACGCAGCTTACTTCGGCCCAGTCCGATTTTCTGTCTGGCGAAATCACCTCGGCGCAGGCCGCGACCCGTGGTGCGAACGCCGCGACCGCGTCGAACGGTTACGTCAACAACCAGCTCACCGATGCTTCGAACCAGCAGCAGGCGCTTTCGACGCTTTATGGCGGGTTCGTTTCCAACATCGAGAACGTCGATATGCCAACCGCCATCAGCGAGCTGAGCCAGAACCAAACGGCGCTCCAGGCGGCCCTTCAGGTCACGGCGCAACTGGGCCAGATTTCGCTGTTGAACTACCTGCCGCACGCCTGACCGGTTTGCTTGCAGGAGCGGGTCGGGCGGACTATAGCGACCGCCCATGACCGTTTCCGCCCGCCCCCGCATCGTGGCCGCCATGTCCGGCGGTGTCGATTCCTCGGTAACCGCCGCGCTTTTGCAGCGCGCCGGATACGAGGTCGTGGGCGTCACGCTGCAGCTCTATTCGGCCAGCGCCGCGAAGCGCAAGGGCGCCTGCTGCGCGGGGCAGGACATTCATGATGCCAGACGCGTCGCCGAGAAACTCGGCATCGCGCATTACGTCCTCGATTACGAAGAGCGCTTCCGTTCGCGTGTGATCACCGATTTCGCCGATACCTATGCGCGCGGCGAAACGCCCATCCCCTGCGTCCGCTGCAATGAGCGCGTGAAGTTCGCAGACCTCATGGACACCGCGCGGGAGCTTGGCGCCGAAGCGCTGGCGACCGGTCATTATGTAAGGCGTGTCGACAGTGCCAATGGCGCCGAACTGCATCGCGCGTCGGATGCGAGCCGCGACCAGAGCTATTTCCTGTTCACGACCACGCAGGCCCAACTCGACTATCTACGCTTTCCGCTGGGCGACATGGACAAGCGCGAGGTGCGCGCGTTGGCGGCCGAACTCGGGCTGATCGTGGCCGACAAGCCGGACAGCCAGGACATCTGTTTCGTGCCGGACGGAAAATACGCGAACATCGTGGATCGCCTGCGGCCCGATGCGACAAAGGCCGGTGAGATCGTGGATACGAACGGCCAGGTTCTCGGCCGCCACGAAGGCGTGAGCCATTTCACCGTCGGTCAGCGCAAGGGCCTCGGTCTTTCCGGCAACGAAGAGCCGTTGTTCGTGCTCAAGATCGACGGTGCGAACGCACGCGTGACCGTCGGTTCGCGCGACATGCTGGCCACACGGACAATCGCACTGCGCGACGTCAACTGGCTTGGCGGAAGTGAGCGCGAGATCGAATGCTCCGTAAAGGTGCGCTCCATGCGTCCGCCGGTCCCCGCGCGTGTCGCGCTCGGCGACGATCGCACCGCGCAGGTCGAGCTGCTCTCGCCCGAAGACGCCATCGCACCGGGACAGGCCTGCGTCTTCTATGAGCGCAACGGAACGCGTGTGCTAGGTGGCGGCTGGATTGCCCGCGCCGAAGCCGTACGCAAGGCGGCCTGAACTCGCCAATGAGCGTTGCAGCGCTCGCTTGACACCAGAAGAGGCCGCCCCTACATCCCCCAGCCTTGGCCCGGCAGCGTAGCTCAGTGGTAGAGCAGGGGAATCATAATCCCTTGGTCGGGGGTTCAAATCCCTCCGCTGCTACCAGCCATTGCGGTTACCGAGGAAGACAAAGCCCCATGAGCGCCGCCCCGGATACCACACAGCCCCACATCGGTATCGACGACATCCGCGCCGCCGCCGCGCGTATTGCGGGCCAGGTGCAGCGCACGCCGACGCGCCATTCCAGAACGCTTTCGGATATCGCCGGGTGCGAAATTTATCTGAAATTCGAGAACCTGCAGTTCACGTCGTCATTCAAGGAGCGCGGCGCGCTGAACAAGCTGCTGTCGCTCACCGACGATCAACGCAAGCGCGGTGTCGCGGCGATGTCCGCCGGCAACCACGCGCAGGGCGTCGCCTATCATGCAGGACGCCTCGGCATCCCCACGACCATCGTGATGCCAGAGTTCACGCCTTTCGTGAAGATCAAGCACACGCGCGATTTCGGCGCGCGCGTCGTGCTGGAAGGCCAGACGCTGAATGAGAGCTTCGGCCGCGCCAAACGCATCGCAGATGCCGAAGGCCTCGCCTTTATCCATCCTTATGACGACGAAAAGGTCATCACCGGCCAGGGTACGGTCGCACTTGAGATGCTCGCCGACGCGCCCGATCTCGACGCGCTGGTCGTTCCCATCGGCGGCGGCGGACTGATCTCCGGCATCTCGATCGCGGCGAAAGCAATGAAGCCCGAGATCGAGATCTATGGGGTGCAGACCATCGCTTATCCGTCGATGTACGATGTCATCAAGGGCAAGGACCTGCCCTGCGCCGGACAGTCGATGGCCGAAGGCATTTCCGTGAAGGTCCCCGGCGACATCACCCGCCGCTTCGTCGCCGATCTCGTGAAGGACATCTTCCTGCTGCGCGAGGATCAGATCGAACATTCGATCTCCGCGCTTTTGGAAATCGAGAAGACCGTCGTCGAGGGAGCAGGCGCTGCTGCCTTCGCTGCGGTGCTGGGAAACCGGGACGTCTTCGCGGGCCGCAAGGTGGGCGTCGTGCTGTCCGGCGGTAATATCGACACAAGGCTCTTGTCGATCGTGATCCTGCGCGAGCTGGCGCGCGAAGGCCGCGTGTTTTCGGTCCATATCGAGATCGAGGACCGCCCCGGCCTGCTCGCCCGTATCGCCTCGCTCATCGGCGAGGCCGGCGGCAACATCCTCGAGGTCAATCACAATCGCATGCTGATCGACACCTCGGCGAAATCGGCGACGCTGAGCATGGTGGTCGAAGCCCGCGACAGCGAGCATGCCGCCGAAATCCGCGCCCACCTCGAAAACGCCGGCTTCGATCTCAAAGCGCCTGCCGGCTCAGTTTAGCGCGCCAGCAAAGCATCCGCGAAGCGTCGCATCAGTTCCGCCAGGGACGCGCGATCGGGCTCGCTCCATTCCGACAGCACGCGAGACAGCAGGCGCCGCCGCGCCCGCGCGATCTTGGCCACGACCTTTTCGCCCTCGCCCGTGAGTTTCGCAGCATTCCGGCGCCGGTCCGGTGCAGCCAGTGGCGCGATAAGCTTGAGTTGCTTCAGCTTCGCGAGCTGGCGGCTGACCGTGGTGTGGTCGCGCCCCACCAAATCGGCAAGCGCTCCGACGGCCAGTGGTCCGCGCGCACCGAGCGCTACCAGCAGCGGAAATAGCGCCCGGTCGATATCCACGCCCGCCTCGCGCAGCAGCACGCTGTCGCGCTGCGGACTGTTCAGGACGCTCAGGATGTCGATCAGCGTCGAGCCGAGCTTTTCCAGATTATGTGTATTTTGCACCTTTACAGCACCTCTATGGCAAATCATATTATGTGCATGATACACACATCGAAGATTCTTGTCCTTGTGGGCAGCACACGCGCCCAAAGGATTTGCCCACAAATTGCGGAATGGGTGGCCGAGATCGGCCGCGAAGCCATCGCGCGAGACTTCGAGGTCGTCGATCTCAAGGATTGGCCGCTGCCGATGGACGACGAACCAGGGATTCCAGCAATCCACGACTATGCGATGGAGCATACGAACGCATGGAGCCGGAAGATCGGCAGTGCCGATGCCGTCGTGTTCGTGACGCCGCAATACAATTGGGGTTATCCGGCGCCGCTGAAGAACGCCATCGACCATCTCCATAAGGAATGGTCGGGCAAGCCGGCGATGATCGTCAGCTACGGCTCGCGTGGCGGCGGAAAATGCGCACGTCAATTGCGGCAGGTGCTGAAGGGGTTGCACGTAAAGCTCGTTGCAACGATGCCCGGATTCCGGCTGGCAAAAGACGACATCAAGGCGAACGCGGGAATCGTCGACTCGGGGCAAGCCTTCGCAAAACATCTCGCAACCTTGCGGCGTGCCTTTGCCGAACTGGATGCGGTATTGCGCGGCCGGCGCCTTGTGCCTTGGCTGAGATGGGTGCGGTGAGTCCTCAGCGCGCGAATTTCTCCGAGAGAATGATCGAGGATACCGTGCGGGCCACGCCTGGCGCGCGGCCGATGCGGTCGAGGAGCGCGTCGATGCGTGCCGGCGTGTCGGTCTCCACCTGCGCGACGAGGTCGTAGCTTCCTGAGACCGCGGCGAGCGAACGCACCTCAGGCATTTTCTTCAACTCGCCGGAGACGCGGTCGGCCTGCTTGGGATCGGTCGAGATCATAACCACGGCACGCAGACGGTTCGCTTCTGCACCGTCGGCGAGGCGGACCGTATAACCTTTGATGGTGCCATCGCGTTCCAGCCGCGCGATCCGCTCCTGCACCGTCGAACGCGCCAAACCGAGCTTTCGGGCAAGCGAAGCGGTCGGCTCGCGAGCATTGGCGCGGAGCAGGTCGACCAGTTGGGTGTCGCTGTCACGCATCCTTCGAGGCTCCCTCGCTTCGCTCGGCCCCGCCTCAACACCGGCAGATCGCCGGAATAGCCTGCGTTTCGCCGGATAGCAAGGCCCGAACCGGCGTATCGCCGTCTCAAATCCGACGCGAGAAACCGCCATTTTCCCCAAAGAAATCGGGAGGGTCCCATGAAAAAAGTCATGCTCGTCGGCGGCGGCAAGATCGGCGTCGCCATCACAGAACTTCTGTCGGCCACCGGCGATTATCGGGTTACCGTCGCGGACCGCGATGCCGCCAGCCTGGGCCGTCTGCCGCGCCACAATGTGGAAGTGCGCAAGGTCGACATCCTCTCCCCGGAATTCATGCATGAGGTGGAGGGACACGAAATCGTCCTCTCCGCCACGCCCTACAATCTGACCTCCAAGGTCGCGGAAGCCTGCAAGCGCGTCGGCGCGCATTACCTCGATCTCACCGAGGACGTGGAATCGACGCGTACGATCAAGCACCTGGCCGAAGGAGCGAAGACCGCGTTCATTCCGCAATGCGGCCTGGCGCCGGGCTTCATCTCTATCGCCGCCTACGATCTCGCCAAGAAATTCGACAAGCTGCGAGACGTTCAAATGCGCGTCGGCGCCCTACCCGTCTTTCCGCACAACGCGCTCAAGTACAATCTCACCTGGTCGACCGATGGTCTGATCAACGAATACTGCAATCCGTGCGAGTCTATCCGCGACGGTCAGCGCATCGAGGTTCCGGCGCTGGAAGAACTTGAGCAGTTCACGCTCGATGGCGTCGAATACGAGGCCTTTAACACGTCGGGTGGCCTTGGCACGCTGTGCGAAACGCTGGAAGGCAAGGTCGAGAACCTCAACTACAAGACCGCGCGCTACCCTGGCCATCGCGACATCGTCAAGCTGCTGGTCCGCGATCTGCACCTCGGCACGCGCCGCGACATCTTCAAGGACGTGCTCGAGACCGCAATCCCGATCACCTATCAGGACGTCGTGTTGGTATTCGTGACCGTTTCCGGCTGGATGGAAGGGCGCCTCACGCAGGAAAGCTACGCCAAGAAAATCTACAGCCAGACCGTCGGCGACCGCCTGATGAGCGCGATCCAGATCACGACCGCGGCCGGCATCTGCGCGATGTGCGACCTGCTGGTCGAAGGCAAGCTTCCGCAGAAAGGCTTCGTGCGCCAGGAAGAGGCCAAGCTGTCAGACTTCCTCGCCAACCGCTTCGGCCGCTACTACGCCAAGGGGCACTAACCCTTCTGGCGCCATTTCGCGAGCATGGCACCGAACACGTCCGAATAGTCGTCGCTCCAGGGCCGCGCAGCCGGAGCGACGAGGTGCCATTCCTTGCCCAGCTTCAGAGCCTTCAGGTCCTCCATGGAACGTACGACCACGGCGACCTGCGCGCGATAGGCGAAGGTATCGGGTGGCAAGCTTCCGTCGAACTTCACTGCGGTCACCATACCGTTCTGTTCCGCGGAGGCCGCGACCACATCTTCCAGCCGGAGATGGGCGTTCGATATGTGAACGATGAGCGTGCCATGCGGCGCCAATCGCGAGCGGTAAAGCGCAAAAGCCTCGCGCGTCAGCATATGAACGGGTACGGAATCCGACGAAAACATGTCGAGCATGAGCAGATCGATGTCAGGCTTCGCTTTTTGCAGCGTGAGTCTTCCGTCGCCCGTAACGATTTTGGCGCTTGGCGCGCACATCGAAAGCGATCGAAACAGCTTTCGATTCCGCGCGATGTCGACGATCAGCGGATCAAGTTCATAGATCGTCCATGCCTCGCCAGGGACGGATTTGCAGGACAGCGCCCCCATGCCAAGTCCGACCAAGGCTGCGTGCGCAATGTGGCCGCCGTCCCGCTTGCGAACAGCCTCGATGAGTTCGGCATAGGCCCCGCCGGGATGATAATAAGTCAAAGGAACCGGTCGGGTGCTGTCCGGCTTGCCAGCCCGATCGCGGATCTGCTCGCCGCCATGCGCAGTCGTGCCGTGGTACAGGACGCGGTACCGGCCGTTGTCGATATCGACCGCCTTGTACACGCCGTAGAACGAGCGTGCGCGGTATACGATGTCCTGAGAGGGCTCATAGAGGCTTATCGTGGCAAGGAGCACGGCCGCGATTCCGACGAGCCGAACGGGTTGGCGCCACTGGAAAGCGAGGACGGCGCCCAGAGCGATGGTCCAGAGAATGAAATACGTCACATTGTGCAGGAAGAAGATGAAAAAGGCTGTTGCGGCAGCGATCACCAGGACGAAAATCCCATCCTTGATCCAAACTGCCCGCGACGCCGAGATGACATCCGGCCGGACGAGGAGCGCCGCAAACAGCAGGATCGGATATTCGAGAACGGTACTGAACAGGTACGGTGCTGCAAGGGCAGCGAACGCACCCCCAAGAACGCCGCCCAGCGACATCCACGCATAAAAGCTTGTCAGCTGTTCGGGCTCGGGACGAAGGCTATAGAGACGGATTTGGCAGACCATCGCCGCAATGAAGAATCCGCCCAGGTGGCACGCGAGCGACAGGCCCCAGTCGACCTTGCCGGTCCACAGCAGGAGCTGCGCGAGCAACGCCACCGTTACCGGCTGTGTGTAGAGGAGAAATTTTTCGGGGATCACCGATCTGTCGCTGAACGCAAAAACGAATGTCAGCAGGTAGAGCGCGAGGGGAAAAATCCAGATAAACGGCCCGGAAGCGACGTCCGTCGTAATTTGCGCTGTCACCGCAACCAGAAGACCGGACGGGATAAAGCCGAGTACCGCCCAGGCCAGTTTCCGGCCCCAGGATACAGGCGCACGGGCAATTTTGCGTGCAACGACGCCGACATCTCCAGGCGATCTTATTGCGATCCACCCGCAGGCAACGATACCGGCCACTAGCGCGATATAGCCCACGCTCCACAGCCGCGATTGCTCGGACAGCGCCAGATGCGGTTCGATCAGAAACGGGTAGGCGATCAGGATCGCAAAGGAACCGAGGTTCGAAGCGCGGTACAAGAAATAGGTCTTCGACGCGTTCTCGCTTCCCGTTCTTGCGAACCACGCCTGGATCAGGGGTGCGTTTGCGGAGAGGGCAAAGCAGGGAAGTCCAATCGAAGCGAGAAACAGGCCGATGAGCCAGACCGACACCCAACTGAGCGGTGGGGTTTCGAAGCCTTTCGCGATACCGATCGGCAGACACAACACGGCGACGGCCAGAACAAAGACATGCACAAGAGCGGCGCTGCGAAGACTGAGATAGCGGGTGAGAAGGTGCGCATAGACATATCCTGCCAGGAGCAACCCCTGGAAAACGACCATTGCGACGGACCAGACCGCAGCCGAACCGCCCAGCGTTGGCAAAACCATCTTCGAAAACAGCGGCTCGATGCAGAAGAACAGGGCTGCCGACAAGAAGATGGTCGCCGCGAAGGGCAGCGCGATCCACGTCGCACCACGCGCTGTCGCGTCCGGGCGAGACGCATCTAAAACGCTCATTTGTTCCGCCTTTTTTCGCTTGGGCGGCAATGTTAGAGCGGGCAGGTTAAAGGGAGTTTACGCTTGGTTTTTTCAGGAAAATCCCCAGATTGATCGCAGGCTGAAAGCGGGCTACGTCCCCACCGGACGACCGAAAGGATTTGATAAAAAATGAATGCGAAAGACCTGCTGGCTTCTTTGGGCGTCGCGCAGACGGCTGGCCGGCAAATTGCTCATTCACCCATCGATGGGACCGAACTCGGTCGCATTGGCTATGACGACGCCGCGTCCATCGAAAAGAAGATCGCGGCGAGTGTTGAAGCCTTTAAGGCCTGGCGCGATGTGCCCGCGCCCAAGCGTGGCGAGCTGGTCCGTCTGTTCGGGGAGGAATTGCGCGCCAATAAGGAGGCACTCGGCCGTCTGGTCACGCTTGAAGCCGGCAAGATCCTGCAGGAAGGTCTCGGCGAAGTGCAGGAAATGATCGACATCTGCGATTTTGCCGTCGGTCTTTCGCGCCAGCTCTACGGCCTTACCATCGCGAGCGAACGTCCGGGCCATCGCATGATGGAGACGTGGCATCCCGCCGGTCCGGTCGCGGTGATCTCGGCGTTCAACTTCCCGGTCGCGGTGTGGGCCTGGAATGCGTGCCTGGCACTCGTCTGTGGCGACAGCGTGATCTGGAAGCCGAGCGAGAAGACCCCGCTCACGGCGCTCGCGACGCAGGCGTTGTTCGAACGCGCTGCGAAGAATTTTGGTTCGGCGCCTGCAAATCTCTCACAGCTTGTTCTCGGACTGCGGGACGCCGGGGAAGCCTTGGCCGGCGACAAGCGTATCCCGGTCGTCAGCGCAACGGGATCGACGCGCATGGGCCGCGAGCTCGCCCCTGTCGTTGCTGCGCGCTTCGGCAAATCCATCCTCGAGCTTGGCGGCAACAACGCGATGATCGTGACGCCCAGCGCGAAGCTCGACCTCGCACAGCGCGCGATCCTGTTCGCCGCCGTCGGAACGGCGGGCCAGCGCTGTACGTCACTGCGCCGCCTGTTCGTCCATGAGAGCCTTTACGACAAGCTCGTGCCAGCGCTGAAGAAGACCTATTCCAATCTTCCGATCGGAAATCCGCTCGACGCCGGGACGCTGGTCGGTCCGCTGATCGACAAGCAGGCATTTGAGAACATGGAGCGCGCGCTTGCGAGCGCGAAAGCGGAAGGTGGCGTCGTCACTGGTGGCGGGCGCGCGCTCGCGGACAAGTTCACGGATGGCTATTACGTTCATCCGGCGATCGTGGAAATGCCGTCACAAACCTCCACCGTCTGCCACGAGACCTTCGCGCCGATTCTTTATGTGATGAAATACACCGACTTCGACGCGGCGATGGCGAAGCACAATGAGGTCCCCCAAGGCCTTTCCTCCTGTATTTTCACGACCAACATGCAGGAAGCGGAGAAGTTCATCGCGGCGGCCGGATCGGACTGCGGCATCGCCAACGTGAACATCGGACCCAGCGGTGCGGAGATCGGCGGCGCGTTCGGCGGCGAGAAGGAAACCGGTGGCGGACGCGAAAGCGGCTCGGACAGCTGGAGGGCTTACATGCGCCGCCAGACCGCGACCATCAACTACTCCGACGCGCTCCCATTGGCACAGGGAATCGAGTTCACCGTCTGACGGCTGCTCTAAAGCCGAAGAACGAGAGCACAAAACAGCAAAAAAGGGCGCCCGAAGGCGCCCTTTCGCATTTCGTCATGAGCGGTATCAGTTCTTGAAGTTGAACGCCGCCATCATGTCGCTGACCGCCGCTCCGTTGGTCGGGACATAGGGATTGTCCTGGCTGGTGACCGGATTAGGCATGTTGTCGCGGCTGCGACCCGAAATGGTGGGCAGGCCCCAGTTCGCTTCGATGAACTTTGGCACCGAGGCATGGTCGCTATAGACGTGCGAGATGTGGCCGCCCTTGGTGTACGGCGACACGATGAGCATCGGGATGCGCGTGCCGTCGCCGAAGAAGTCGAGCTGCTGGATGTAACCCGAGTCGTAGTAGCCGCCGCCTTCATCGACCGTGATCAGGATCGCAGTGTCTTTGGCGAGTTTCTTGTTCGCCTGCACCTCGGTCACGATCTTCTTGACGAAGCCTTCGAGCTCCGCGACCTGCGAGGATTCCGGATGGCCGTCATTGACGCCACTCGGCTTCACATAGGAAACGGCCGGAAGCGTATTGTTCTTGATGGCGTCATAGAGGTCGGTCGTGTCTTTTAGATTAGCGATGCGGTACGGCACGCCATCCTTGTTTTTACCGCGCATGATCGACGTCTGATAGAGGAACGGATTGCAGATGTTGCAGTATTCGGAACCTTCCGCGTAGTAGTTCGGATCGTTGACATACGCGTTCCAGCCTTCGCCGTAATACGCCCACGAGATGTCGTACTTGTTCAGCACGTCGGCGATGGACGCAGTCGAAACCGGCGGGATCGTGAACGGACCCTGGGTCTTGGACGCCAGATCGCCGTTGCCGATATAGCCGGGGTTATAGTTGTTCAGAAGATAGTAGTGTCCGGCTTCGCAGTTCGGGCTCACGCCGAGCGCCGAGAGGTACGCGTTGACGGAAGCGACGCCCTTCTGATTCGAGTCGGCGCAATTGCTGTACGTGCCGCCCGAATAGCCGTCTTGGGTGTACCAGTTGTTGGTGTTTGCCATCGGATCGGGATTCTCGATCTGGTTGGCTGGCGGTGTGAGCGCATGGCCCTTGCCGTCGCTGTACCAAAGATCGTCGGCGAAGCCGAGATAGACGCTGTCGAGGCCCGTGCCGCCCTTGGCAGGCTGGTGATAGTTGTCGAGCAGCGTGTACTGGTCCGCGAGCTGCTTGAAGTAGGGCGCATCGCCTTGCTGGACGTTGTAGAAGCCCATCGCCGTCGCGCCTTCGAGGGTCGTTTCGTCGTTGAGATTGTTCGGCGGCGGATTGCCGTTCGCGCCCGCGCCGACCGAGACTTCGACCCACGGGAACAGATCGTTGCGGCAGCCGCTCGGGTTCGCCTTGTTCGCATAGGACACGCTGCAGTCCATCTGCTGGAACATCTGGTAGAAGCGATGCACCGGGCTATCGGCATAATCCTCAGAGCCGACGCCGGGCGAAAGCTGGAAAGGACCGGACGGCAGATTGTTGACGTTCGCAATGCGCGTGTCGATCGTCCGCTGCGGCAGGCCGGACGCGCCCTCGGTCGCTGCGACGAGATCCTTGTTCAGCAGGCCGTAATCATACTGAGCGGCGACCTCGGTGCTGACCCATGGGGCGCCAGCATAGCTCTGCGTTTCCGGCGTGAACGCAAGATTCGGCGCCGGGAGCTTGTGATAAGGCCCGGTGATCGTCGGGGCGACGCTGAACGTGTCGGTATCCGAAGCCTGCATCTGCTTGGCCTTGGCGAAGTTCGGTCCCGGCGTGCCATCGGCGTTGATGATGCCTTCGGAAAGGAGGTTCTTCACCGCATCTCCCGACGGAGAGACATAGGTGCCATAGAGATGGTCGAAGCTGCGGTTCTCACCGACGATGATGATGACGTGCTTGATCGGCGTCGTCGTGTTGGCGTCGTTGCGGCCCATCGGCGTCTTGACGCTGTGCACGAGCACCTGCGACGGCGGAACGTTGCCGGACTTGATGAGCTTCTCGCCGTGAAACGACGTCACGCCGGCGAGTGCGGACTGGAAAAGCAAGGGCAGTGCGACGAACACGGCAACACCACCGCGCAGCACAGCCTTTAATGAAGATTTTTTCGATTGCATTTGCATCCCCTTGGAAGCGGGTTAACGAGAGCCGCAGAATTGCCTGCGGCGCCGAGGTGGATGCGCTTCTACTGTTGCGAACCGGTGATGAGGTTGTGACGATAGCGCGATGTAAAAATGAAAGTGGAACTCGGCAACATTGTCACTTTGAATTCGATCGACAATTTCTGCCATCGCGACAACGCGCATGAAACTGTTGCACGATTTTCCGACACTTCTTCATCGCACCACTTTCACAAATGAACGTCTGATTGCCCGCGTGTAATCTTGACGATGTAAGATCGGAGACCTGCTCAGTGAAACCTGTCACGCGCTTAGTAGCGGCAACGATTATCGCACTCACCTTGTCTCATGCCGCGTTCGCTGATGATGACGATCACGCGGCCTGGCGGCCGAACAACGCCGCAGCAATTTCCATCACGGGACCGATTCTCGTGGAGCGGAAGAGTCTCGAAGCAGGCAAGACCAAAATGTCATTGCGCTTCGACAGCGCGGCCAGCGCTTTCAAACCGGGACAGGATAAGTATCCGGCACACGTCTATGCCGTGACGCGTATGTCCAATCCCGTGTTCCTCAACGGTCAGACCTTGTGCGGCGACGTGCCGCCGACATGGATCGTGGCCATACCCCAGCCTCCGACAGGTCTGGAGCTTGATGTCTTCACCGGCGTCGAACGACCGACGAGCCCAGCCTCGCCGGGTCTCTGCAACACACTCGCCTACGTACGCTGAGGCTTTAGGCTCAATTTTCGCGGCCCCGCGCCTCGCAAAGCCCTGGCCCCACCCCATATTGAGGCGGTGGGGTTGTGGGAGAGCCACATGTTTCACTGGTTTCTGTTCTGGCCGTTCTGGTTCTGGGCGCCCTTTCACGGCCTCTTTTCGCTGCTGATCCTGGTCCTCGTCCTCGGGCTGATCTTCCGGCGGCGGCACTATTACTATTACGGCCATCCTTGGGGCTGGAGCGGCAGCACCAGCCGGTCCGAGGCGCTCGCGATCCTGGAAGGCCGATACGCCCGGGGCGAGATCCAGCGGGACGAATATCTGCAGAAAAAACATGACCTTGGCGGCTGAGGGCCGCGCGTTAACCTCCGCTTAACTCTTTTCTCCGTTGTCGAGCGCGGCCGTTCTAGATTCACCCAATATTAAGGGGTGATTCGAGGATGCCGAGGGTGGCCCAGCTGACGGGAATGATTGTCACTGCGATCGTGGTGTTCGGAACCGATCTCGATGTCTATTACGCCGTGCCGCTTGGCGTCTTCGCGGGCGCAATCGCCACGTTTCTGGTGACGCTCTCGGAATATCGCGCGTTCAGACCGAAACCCGTTCCGGTCAAGATCGACCGGTGACGATTACGCCGCCTCCGGCGGGATATTGTTGAGCGCCTCTTCCATTTCCTGAAAGCTCGGCTGCGCTTCGGACGGAACGCTGCCACGGCCGATTTCCACAGAGACCTGTGCGGCGTTGCCGTGGAGATGGGCGACGAGCACGTCGCGGATCACATGATAGAAGTGCGCCTCGTCATCGACGATCGCCTTGAGCCGCGTGGCCATCGGGCCGACGATTCCATAGGCCAGAAACACACCCATGAACGTGCCGACGAGCGCCGAACCGATCATGCGGCCGAGCACCTCCGGCGGCTCGCTGATGGCGCCCATGGTCTTGATCACGCCGAGCACGGCCGCGACGATGCCGAGCGCCGGCAGTCCATCGGCCATTGTCTGAAGCGCGGTCGGCGCTTCCAGCGCTTCGTGATGATGTTTTTCGAGCTGCTTTTCCATCGCGGTTTCGACCTGGTGGGGATCTTCCAGGCTCATCGTCATCATGCGCAACGTATCGCAAATGAAATCGCAGGCGAAATGATCGGCTGAGATTTTCGGAAAGCGTTTGAAAATATTCGATTCCGAAGGCTTTTCGATATGGGCTTCGAGTGCGATCAGGCCCTTCGACTTCATCGTCTTGGTCAGCAGGAACAGCAGCGTGAGAAGATCGCGATAGTCGGACGGCTTCCATTTGGGGCCTGAAATGACCTTGGCCACCTGGCCGCCGAGACTCTTGAGCGAATACATCGAACCGCCGATCAGGAGCGCGGCGATGGCAGCACCTCCGATGGTCATCATTTCGTGCGGCAGGGCTTCCATGACCGGTCCGAGCGAACCGCCCGAGATCAGAAAGCCGCCGAACACCATCGCGAACAGAAAAACGATGCCGCCGATCTGGAGCATGAAAACCAGCCCTAAAATTTCGTTCAGTATTGGCAGAAGGATTTAAGGAGCGATAAATCGGGGGCGCTAAAAGCCGCGTGAAGCGCGTAAAAATTGTAACCGCGCCAACATTTGCGACTGGTTAGCAATTCGTTACCAATTTGGCCTTATGCGTTGCCCTATGAGCATGTCGCGACTCGCATTGATGGCGAAGGTCACCGTCCAGGCGATGCTGGCACCCGTGGCGTTTGCCGCCTGTGCCTTGGTGGTGCGCGATAACAAAGTCCTGCTGGTAAGACACAGCTACGTCCGCGGCTGGCTGCTTCCGGGCGGCGGCGTCGGGCGTGCCGAGCCACCTGCCGAAGCGATCCTGCGGGAGTTGAAAGAAGAAATCGGTTTGGTGCATTCGTCGCCGCCGGAATTCGTCGGCCTCTACTCCCGCCGCACCGGATGGGTGACAAACGTAATCGCTTTATATCGAGTAGATGACGCGGAATTTAACTTCCGGTCCAATCTCGAGATTCGCGAAGTGCAATTCGCCAACCCCGTTTCACCCCCCGACGGGACACCACCTTCGGTCCGGCGACGCCTTTTGGAATTCGCGCGATTGCAGCCGCAAAGCGCACATTGGTAAAGTTCCCCACCTGTGGTGACTCGGGCCGAGGCCAAGGAACCACTGGGGATTATCGTCGTTATATCCGTTACTGAATCCAAATCTCTAAACAGGAGGATTTCCAATGAGGAAGTTCGTCACGGCAGCGGCTGCAGCGGCCGTTGGCCTGACTGCACTGATGGCTTCGACCGTTGGCGCGTCGGCAGCCATCGCGTGCAATGCCGCAGGCGAGTGCTGGCATGTCAAAGGGCGCTACGCCTATCGCCCCGAATTCGGCGTGGTTGTTCACGAGAACAATTGGCGCTGGGGCCCAAACGAGCACTTTGTATGGCGCGAACACCCCGGGCGCGGATACTGGCGCAACGGCGTCTGGATCCGCTTCTAAACCGGCAAACCTTGTTTCCTGCTGACAGCCGCTTTCTTTCCGGAAAGCGGCTGTCCTGTTTTTCGTGACACCGGTCCGTTCAGACCGGCTCCCAGCCAAACACCGACGTCGTCGCGCCAAGATCGTGGAAACTCGGCTTGAGCGCGGGCATCGCGTGTTCTGCGATCGTCTGCGGCGTCCAGCCCTCGATCCTCGCGAGGCCACGCAGCGGACGCGGCTGACTCATCAGGAATATCTCGTTGCCGCGCGCGACGAATATCTGGCCCGAGACGTCTTTCGTCACCGGCGACGCCAGCGCGACGGAGAGCTGCGCCACCTGATCGGCGCGCATGAAATTCTTCATGCGTTCGACGCGTTTTGCCGATGCCTCGTCCTTGACCGGAATGGTCGCGATCAGGCGCGACCACGCAAACGGCGCGATGACGTTGGAGCGCACATTCTTCTGCACGCCTTCCATCGCGATGATGCGCGAGAGCCCGACGATGCCCATTTTGGCTGCTGCATAATTCGCCTGGCCGACATTGCCGATCAGACCGCTGGTCGAGGTGAAGAGAACGAACGATCCCTCTTCCTGTTCGCGGAAATGATTGATAGCAGCATGTGTAACGTTGTAGCTGCCGTTCAGATGCACATCGATGACGACGTCCCATTCCTCGTCGCTCATCTTGTGAAACATCTTGTCGCGCAGGATTCCGGCCGGACTGATGATCGAGTGCAGGCCCTTGTAGGTATCCATCGCCTGCTCGATCATGTGAGCGACGCCCTTGCGGCTCGAGACGCTGTCGGAATTGGAGACCGCCTCGCCGCCGTCTTTGCGGATTTCCGCCGCGACCTCTTCCGCCGGTCCGGCCGAGCCCGTATCGCCGCCGGCGGCACCGCCACCGAGATCGTTGACGACGACCTTCGCGCCTTCGCGTGCGGCGAGCAGCGCGCATTCCTTGCCGATGCCGTTGGCGCCGCCCGTGACGAGGACGACCTTGCCTTCCAATACGCCCATGAGTACCTCCCATTGCTGAATATCGATCGGCAGAGGCTAACACGATGGCGGAGAACTGGGCGATCCGTCCGGAGCGGCCCGAAGACGCAGATCAGGTCGAGGCCCTGGACAATGACGGTTTCGGTCCAGGCCGTTTCGCGAAGACCGCTTATCGGCTGCGCGAGGGCGTAAAGCCTGAATCAGAACTGAGCTTCGTGGCGGTCGAGAACGATGCACTCGCCGGGTCGGTGCGCTTCTGGCCCATTGTGATCGGTGGCCAAAAGGCGCTTCTGCTGGGACCGCTTGCTGTGCGTTCGGCCGTGCGAGGCCGCGGCATTGGAATCGCCCTGATGCAAGCCGGCATCGAAAAAGCGCGCGCACTTCATCATCGCGCGATCCTTCTCGTCGGTGACGAGGCCTATTACGCCCGCGCCGGTTTCGCGCGCGTGCCGCCGGGGCAGGTCCGGTTTCCGGGTCCCGTCGATCGCGCACGCATTCTCGGCCTGTCGCTTGCGCCGGACGCGCTTTCGAGCCTCAACGGCGACGTGCGCAGAGCGCGTATCGACACCCCGGTGTGCGCCGACGGCGCCCCGCTCGGCTGACTTATCTCTCGTCGCGATTGTCGAGCGCGAACGGTCCCGCGCCCAAACCGATCACCATCAACAGACCTCCGGCAATAGCGATGTTGCGGGCGAAGATCTCGTAATCCGCCGCCCGGGCGGCCACGTCCTTGATGTGCCAATAATCGTGCATCAGGGCCGATGCGATGACAGTGAACCCAAAGAGAAGCATCGCGCCGTGGCGGATGTGAAAGCCGAGCAGCAACGACAATCCGCCGAGGACCATCACTAGAATGGCGAGCGCAAAAAGAAGCGGCGGCGCCGGAATCTGCTTCAGCGCCATGAGGGAGACGTTGGCCTCCCACGCGCCGGCGCGCGCATAGACCTCTGAGAGAAAGAACCACGCCAGCGCGAACCGCCCGATCAAAGGCGAAATGTATTCGGAAAAAGACACGAGAGCCCCCGCAAATCACGTCTGCGGAGTCTAGGGGGGTTCGGGGCGGCAGGAAATGGCGTGGGTGCTCAGGCCCCGCGTAGCGCGTGCTTCCTCAGGTGCCGGACCAGCGCCATCTCGTCGAGACGGGACTGCGCCCTGCGGGCTTCCACTTCTTCGGCGCGCTTGGCCTGCTGTTCGGTTGCGAACTCCAGCGCCTTCAGATCCTGGAACGCGGACGTAAGATCTTCCTGCGCCTGGGCGCGTTCGCGCTCGATGTCCTTGTGCGTGGCGCGCAGATTCTCGCGGCGGCTCTCGATCGATTTCAGGAAGGACGGGAACGCAAGGCGGCCGATATCGCTGTCGCCGGCGCGCTGACGTTCGCGCGCCACACTGTCTTCCAGATCGGCGAGCTTACGTTCGAGGTCCGCTTTCATGGCATCGAGCGTGGCCAGGCGGCGCTTCAGATCGTCCACCCGAAATCGGCGCAGACGGATCAGCGTGTTCGTGCGTTTCATGCGACCCTACCCTTCCCATCACCCATGATTGTCTCCAGGGCGGAATAAGATTCCGCAAACGTCGCGCACTCGTCCTTCTTCTGAATCAGGAAGGCTTCAAGCTGCGGGTTAAGCCGGATCGCGTTGTCGACCTCGGCATTGGTCCCGGCCTTGTAGGCGCCGAGACGGATAAGTTCCGCCATGTCGTCATAGGTCGCCATCGGCGCGCGTGCCTGTGCGACAATGCGCTGTTCCTGCGCCGTGTTGCAGCCGGGCATCGCGCGCGAAACCGATTTGAGAATGTTAATCGCGGGGAAGCGGCCGCGCTCGGCGATGTTCCGTTCCAGCACAATATGTCCGTCGAGAATCCCGCGTACTGCGTCCGAAATCGGTTCATTGTGGTCGTCGCCTTCGACCAGAACCGTGAACAACGCGGTGATGGAACCCGCGCAACCGGAAGGTCCGGGGCCAGCGCGCTCCAGCAAACGCGGCAATTCCGCGAACACCGTAGGCGTATAACCCTTCTGTGCCGGCGGTTCGCCCGCCGAGAGTCCGACTTCGCGCTGTGCCATAGCGAAACGAGTGACGCTGTCCATCAACAGCAGCACATGCAAGCCTTGGTCCCGAAGTTGTTCGGCAACCGTCATCGCGACATAGGCGGCCTGGCGGCGCACCAGGGGCGGTTCGTCGGACGACGCGGCGACGACGACGCTGCGCGCGAGACCTTCCGGTCCGAGGTCGTCTTCGATGAACTCCTTCACTTCGCGGCCGCGCTCGCCGATGAGACCGATAACGATCGCATCCGCTTGTGTGTTGCGCGCGAGCATGGCGAGGAGGGTCGATTTGCCGACGCCGGACCCTGAGAAAATCCCCATGCGCTGGCCTTTGCAGCAGGTCGCGAACGCATTGAGCGCGCGCACGCCGAGGTCGAGCTTGGCGCCGACGCGATTGCGCGCGTGCGCGGTCGGCGCCTGTGCCTTCAGCGAATAGGCCGTCGTGCCTTGCGGAAGGGGGCCTTTGCCGTCCTCAGGCTCTCCGAAGGCATTGAGCACGCGTCCAAGCCAGGCGGTGCTTGGATAGATGACGGCGGGCTTGTCCTCGAAGTCCGCACGTGCGGAAAGGCTCATTCCTTCCAGATTGCCGAGCGGCATCACCAGTGCCCGGCCATCGCGGAAGCCGACCACCTCGCAAGAAATTTGCTTGCCAGAACCGCTACTTAGCTTTACCTGTCCACCGAGGCTGATCGCGCCGGCGGCCCCCGTCACCTCGACGAGCAGGCCTTCGATCCGCGCTACCCGCCCGAAACGGCGGAGCGTGGGAATTCCGTCGATCTCCTTGAGCAAGGCCTGCATTTGGCTCCTTCCGTGGGCAAAAATCGCCCGTCCGATGGAGCATCTTGCCGGGAAGGTTTTAAGTCGCGGTAAACTTAACAAATCGAATCAATGGGATGGTCGGCCGGTAGGCGGGGTCCGTTAACCCGGAATTTTCGACCTCTCAAGTGAGCCTTAAGGATGCAAGTTAATATTAACCATTTAACTTTACGGTCACCGGATCGGTTAACCGCGGGGGGCGGAAAACCCGCCGTACAAGAGGTGTGACATGCGCGTTCTCCTGATTGAAGACGACAGCGCCATGGCACGCAGCATCGAACTGATGCTGCGAAGCGAAGGCTTCAACGTCTACACGACGGATCTGGGTGAAGAGGGGATCGATCTCGGCAAGCTCTACGACTACGACATCATCGTGCTCGATCTGCAGCTTCCCGACATGAGCGGCTTCGAAGTGTTGAAGAGCCTGCGCGTCGCCAAAGTGCAGACGCCGGTTCTCATTCTTTCGGGTAACGCCATCGTCGAAGCGAAGGTCAAGGCCTTGGGCTTCGGCGCCGACGATTATATGACCAAGCCGTTCCACAAGGACGAACTGGTCGCGCGTATCCAGGCAGTGGTGCGCCGCTCCAAGGGCCATTCGCAGTCGGTGATCACCACCGGCAAGCTGACCGTCAATCTCGACGCCAAGACGGTCGAAGTGGACGGCAGCCGCGTGCATCTGACCGGCAAGGAATACCAGATGCTGGAACTGCTCTCGCTCCGCAAAGGCACGACGCTGACCAAGGAGATGTTCTTAAACCATCTCTACGGCGGCATGGACGAGCCCGAGCTCAAGATCATCGACGTCTTCATCTGCAAGCTGCGAAAAAAACTTGCTGCTGCCACCAATGGCGACAACTACATCGAAACCGTCTGGGGCCGCGGTTACGTGCTGCGCGATCCGATGGACGTCGCAGCCGCCTGAATTCACGCCTACCCCCTCCTCGGGGAGTAAAAGGGCACCTCTTGGGTGCCCTTTTTGTCAGACGGCCGGTTTTCTGGGCGCCTCTACCGACCCGGCGGGAATTTGAATTTCCCCGTCCACGAACAGTCCTGGCCGGCACATCCTTGCAGCGCGTGCAGCGCATTGGCGAGTGATGCCTGGATTTCGGCGTATTCGGGTTTTCCAGCCATATTCTGCATCTGAGACCGGTCGTGGATTATATCGTAGAGTTCGATGCCTTTGTTGTCGAACCACTCCACATATCGGTAATGCCGCGTCGCCACGGCCGAAGCATAGGTGCACTCGGTGAGAACCGCTGTGTTCCAATTGTCGACGGCGCCCAACAGCAGAGGCACGAGGGAGCGGCCATCCAGCGTATAGCCCGCCGTGGCGCCCGCAAGATCAAGCATCGCCGCGGTGGCGTCTATGTTCAGGACGGGAGCCTGGATAAAGCTTTCGCTCGCGCCTGGCTGGCGCCAGTAAAGAGAAACCCTCGCCGCCTCGTCGTAGCACAGGTTCTTGCGATCATTGACCCGATGCTCGCCCGAGATATAGCCGTTATCGCTGGTGAACAGGATGTGGGTATTGCCCATTTGCCCATTGCGAGTAAGCGCGCCGACAATCGCAGCGATTCCGCGGTCGAGGGATTGCAGCGTCTCTTGGCGCCGCCGCCATTCGGTCTGGATCGCAGCGATCTGATCACGGGTGAGCAGCGGTAAGTTCTGCATCGGTCTCGGCTTGTCGCTCATGTCGGCTTCGTTGAAGCTGCCTCGGATCGGCATGTCGACATTGTCGAAGGTGCCCAAGTCGCGTGGCGCCGGCGTTGAGGGTTCGTGCGGACAGGACGGCCAGAGGAACATCGCGTATGGCTGGGGCGCCGTTGCAATGAAGTCCAGGGCCTTCTGGACCAATACGTCGGTCGAATATTCACCCGAATTGTAGACTACATCCTTGCCGTTCTCACTGAGCGTGAAGTTGAAATAAGGATCACCGGCGCTGAACGCATGCCAATCGGAATAGCCGGGCGGGACGTGCACGCCACCGACTTGGCAATAACCATTTATGAACTTGCCGATATGGCTGACAGCATAGCCGGCATTCGCCAGCCACACGGCAAGCGCATCGCCTTCGATTTCGCGAAACCTCCAATAGCCGTAGGGCTCTTTGTTGCCCAGGACACCGTGATTGTGAACGTGCTGGCCCGTCAGAATGCTGGCCCGGGACGGCGCGCATACCGAGAACGGCACAAAATGATTTCCGAACACCGTTGAGCCGCGTATGAGTTTTCTTAGTTGAGTCATGTAATAGAAGTCATCGAAACGCATATCGTCGGCGCAGATATGGATGAAGTTCGGTTGCGCATTAGGGGCACGGCGCAGAGCTTGCGCGGATGGTACGACCAGCGCCGGGATTCCAGCTGAAAGCTTCAACAGAGTTCGGCGATTGAACACGGATCACCTTCTTTCAAGGCGGCGCGAAGCCAGATAGCCAGCGCAAAAATTAGATCAAGCGCCAACTCGCCCTGCTGTTCCTATCCGCCCATCTGAGATCGGTTTCCTTGACTCACGTCAAAGTTGCCTGCCTTTCCGCGGTGTTGAGATTGGTGCTGCGTTGATAGGGACTCGCCTGTTTTTAAACCATTTCTATGGCGGCATGGACGAGCCCGAGTTCAAGATCATCGACGTCTTCATCTGCAAGCTACGCAAAAAAAACTTGCTGCTGACATCGCAGCCGCCTGAATTCACGCCTACCCTCCTCCTCGAGAGTAAAAAGGGCACCTCTTGGGTGCCCTTTTTATCCCATCCGTCCCGCGCGCCCTACCGACCCGGCAGAACCTTGAACAATCCGGTCCAAGAACAGTCGGAGCCGGCACATCCCTGCAGGGCGTGCAGCGCATTGGCGAGTGATGCCTGGATTTCGGTGTATTCGGGTTTCCCAGCCACGTTCTGCATCTGGGCACGGTCGTGGATTATGTCGTAAAGCTCGATACCTTGATTGTTGAACCACTCTATATAGCGGTAATGCCGCGCCACCACGCCTGCAGAAGTGGTACATTGTGTAAGAACCGCCGTGTTCCAACTGTCGACGTCGCCCGACAGCAGCGGCACCAGCGAGCGGCCATCCAGAGCATAGCCTGCCGTAGCGCCGGCAAATTCGAGCATCGCGGCCGTAACGTCTATGTTGAGGACAGGCGCCATGACAAAGGTTTCGCTCCCGCCTGGCTGGTGCCAGTACTGCGGCACCCGTGCAGCCTCGTCGTAGCACGCGTTCTTTCGATCATCGAGGCGATGCTCGCCCTGGAGATAACCGTTGTCGCTGGTGAACAGGATATGCGTATTGCCGAGCTGACCATTGCGCGTCAGCGCGTCGACGATCGCGGCGATTCCGCGGTCGAGCGATTGCAGCGTCTCCTGTCGGCGCCGCCAGTGGATCTGGATCGCGGCGATCTGATCGTCGGTGAGCAGCGGTAGTTTCTGCATTAGTTTCGGCTTGTCGCTCATGTCGGCTTCATTGAAGCTGTCGCCCATCGGCATGTCGACATTGTCGAAAGTGCCGAGGTCGCGAGGCGCCGGCGTTGTAGGTTCATGCGGGCACGACGGCCAGAGGAAGATCGAGTATGGCTGGGGTGCTGTCGCAATGAAGTCGAGGGCCTTCTGGACCAACACATCGGTCGAATATTCGCCCGAATTGTAGGTTACATATTGACCGTTCTCGTTGAGCGTGAAGTTATTATAAGGATCACCGTCGGTGTGCACGTGCCAGTCCGAATAGCCGGGCGGGATGTGCAAGCCACCACCCTCTCCATAGCCATTCATGAACTTGCCGATATGGCTAACGGCGTAGCCGGCATTCGCCAGCCACACGGCAAGCGCGTCGCCTTCGATTTCGCGAAACCTCCAATAGCCGTAGGGCTTGTGATTGCCCTTAACGCCGTGATTGTGAACATGCTGGCCCGTAAGGATGCTGGCCCGTGACGGTGCGCACACCGAGAACGGTACAAAATGATTCCCGAATACCGCCGCGCCGCGTATGAGTTTTCTCAGCTGCGCCATGTAATAGAAATCATCGAAACGCATGTCGTCTGCGCAGATATGGATGAAGTTCGGTTGCGCGCTCGGGGTGCGACGGAAAGCTTGTGCCGATGGCGCGACGAGGGCTGGGATTGCGGCTGAAAGCTGCAACAAGGTTCTGCGATTGAACACGGATTACCTTTCAGGCGGTGCGAACCTGACGCTCGGCAACCGCCAGCAAATTGGACCAAAGGCCAGGCCCTCCGACGTCTGACCTATGCACCAACCCGTGAGGATTTCCTTAATTCGCCTAAAAGTTGACCCTTCGCCTTTACCGGGTTGAGATCGACGCTGCGTTGACAGGAAGACAGTTCGCCTGCGTCATGAGGCGGGAGGGCCGATGGATTCGAACGTGACCCAACGACCGTTTACGCGGCGCTATCGCGCATGGATGCTGTTCGTCCTGTTTCTCTTAAGCGCGCTTAACCTTGCCGACCGGCAGGGCATGGCGGCCGTAGCCCCCGCGATCAAGCGGGACCTTTCCCTTTCCGATACCCAGCTGGGCCTGATCCTTGGGCTGGGGTTTGCGATTTTCTTTTCCCTGATGGCGCTGCCCGTCGCGCGGCTGGCCGAGCATCGCAGCCGCACGAAAATCATCGCTGCCGCCGCCGGTGTTTTCGGCGTGGCACTCGCGCTCTGCTCGCGTGCCGGAGGGTTCTGGCAATTTGTGCTGGTGCGGATCGGCGTGGGCTCGGGCGAATCCGGCTTGGGACCACCGGTCGCCTCGCTCATTGGCGATCACTACCCAAAGGAAAAGCGAGCCTCCGCGACCACGCTGATCTGGCTCGGCGCGCCGGTCGGCGCGGTTTCGGGCGCGGTTCTGGGTGGCTGGTTCGCACAATATGCGGGCTGGCGAGCGTGGTTCGTCGCGATCAGCGTCCCGGCCCTGGCCGTAGCCCTGCTCGCACTCTTCACTTTGCGCGATCCGCCCCGCGGCATGTCCGACGGCGCGATCCCTTCCGGCGCCCCGCCGTCGATGAAGGAAGTGCTCAGGTTTCTCTGGTCCAAGAGATCCGTTCGCCAGATTCTGATCGGTGCCGGGCTGGCCGCAATCGGCATGAACGCGCTTGGGCAATTCTTCGCACGGTTTTTCGTGGCCAATTTCCATATGGGTTTCGCGGAAGCCGGCCGCATCCTGGGCCTTATGGCCGGCACGGCCATGGCGTCGGGCATGGTGCTTGGCGGTTTCGGAACGGAGCGGGCTGCGCAAACCGACCGGCGCTGGTATGTGTGGGGGCCGGCGATCGGTCTCGTTCTGGCCGCCCCGCTGTTCTTCACCGGCCTCGCGCAACCGACGGTCACCGCCGCGGTGAGCGTGTTGCTGCTGGGACATGTTGCGCTGTTCGTTTACTGGACGCCAACTTTGGCCCTCGCGCAGAACATGGTTGGTGCGAATATGCGCGCGTCTTCGTCGTTTGTCGTATCGCTGGTCATCGGACTTGTCGGTATCGGTCTCGGGCCCACGCTGATGGGAATCCTGAGCGATATGCTTGCCCGCACGGCGTTTCCGCTCGGCAATTTCGGGGCCGCCTGCCCCGGGGGTGCCGCGCCGCCGAACGCAGGTTCCTTCATGGTCGAAGCCTGCGCCACAGCGTCCGCCGCCGGCGTCCGTCACGCGATTATGGCGATGTCCCTGGTGTTTCTGTGGGCGGGGATTCACTATTTTCTGGCGGCGCGCACGCTTCGGAACGATCTCGACACACATTATGCGCCTTGAGGTATAGTCCGTGGATGGACGTCCTCTGTTCTCTGAACATCGACACTTGGAAAGGCCCGTACGGCGAAACCGACAGGCGCGAAGCCATCGACGCGCTCGAAAGCGGTGCCGTGCTCTATTTTCCGCATCTTCCCTTCGCGCTGCGCACCGAGGAGCAGCCTCTTCTCACACCCGAACTTTCGAGCGGGCGGGCAAAGAACATCAGCCTCGATCCATCCGGAAAACTGAAACACGATTCCGCCGCCGGTGAAGAGCGCGCGCTTCTGCAGGCCATGATGCAGCGTTTCGCACTCGATGCCACGTCGCTCGTGGGCGGTCTGTTTCCCAGCTATGCCGCGAAACTCGAACGGGCGCGGACATCCTATCGGCCGGCCGAGATTGCAGGACGCAAATATTCGCCGATCAAGGACGACACGCGGCTGCACGTCGACGCCTTCCCGACGCGGCCAATGCGCGGTCGGCGCATCATGCGGCTGTTTTCGAACGTCAATCCCGGCCACGCGCCGCGGGTCTGGAATGTCGGCGAGCCATTTGCCGAGATGGCCGGAAAGATCCTGCCGCACGTCAAGGAGCCGATGGCTGTTTCCGGCTGGTTCAAAGCTGCAACGTTCCAGACACGTGGTGTCCGCAGCGCCTATGACAATCTGATGCTTGGCCTGCATGACGGGGCGAAACTGGACCTCGACTATCAGAACACGACGTCAAAGACCGAGATCGCCTTTCCACCCGGCACGACATGGCTTTGCTACACCGATCAGGTGATGCATGCCGCGCTTTCAGGCCAGTTCGTGCTGGAGCAGACCTTCCATCTCGATATCGACGCAATGGCCCATCCCGACCGGGCACCCATCCGTGTTCTCGAGAAGATGACGGGACGCGCGCTGGCCTAAGGCAGCCGGCAATCGAGAATCTTCGGATCGAAAATCGAGCCGATGAAAAGATGGCCGTCCGCGGAGGTGCCGACGCTGGCCGCGCCGATCTCCTGTCCGAGATTGGCGTAAACCGGCGTGACCGACTGGGGAATGCTCTTGTCCACGTCCACACGATAGATTTCAGATGGCGACGGCTTGGAAGGGTCCTTCGCATAGGTCAGGACGCCGAACAGCTTGGTGTGTGTGGCGACCCAGAGAGCGCCTTTCGGATCGACATCGATATTGTCGGGACCCGACGGCAAGGCGAGCGTGTTCTCCGCTGTGAGACGTCCGGAAAACGCGTCGCGGGCATACGTCTGGAGACGCCGCGCCGTGGTCTCAGCCACATAAAGATGGCTGCCGTCCGGCGACAGCGCGATGCCATTGGCGAAGACAAGATCGTTGGCGACCTCGCGAAACACCATGCCGTCGAAGTAGAGAACATCGGCCCGCGGGAGCATCAGATAGTTCTCGAGCGTCACGCCCACCGGCGTGCGGCTGCCGTGATCGTTCGTCACGTAGAACTGCTGTTTGCCGACGGCCGCGACATCGTTGGGGCTGATGAGCTTGTCGCTTTCGATATCGCCGGTTTCGCTCAATTTCGCCGCACCATTGCCGATCGACACATCGAAGATGTCGATCGCGGAACCGCCGGTGCTCAGATGGTTCACCGCCATCAACGTCAACGATCCGTCGGCGGCGCGGAAAAGGCTGATGCCATGGGGATGAAAATCAGGCGGCGCTCCGGCCAGACGTACGATCCCGCGTTCCGGATGGGCCAACGAAAGGGTGTAGATACCATCCGCGCTGGAGGGCGAGTCCGCGCGGCGGTCGCTGGCGGAGAGGAAGACCAGACCGCTCTGACGATCGACGGCGATATCTTCCGCACCCGTGATGCCCTTGAGAGCCTTGCAGGTACCCGAGAAGCCGGGCGTCACGTCCGCGAACATCCCGCCCATGATCAACGTGCGCGCCGTCAACGCTGCCGCGCCCACAATCAAGATGGCGCCGGTCGTGATTGCGATGCGCTTCAGCGGTTTCATGTCACCAGAAACAACTATCCTGCCAGGGCGAGGTTCTGATTGAACTGCAGATCGGCGAGACGCGCATAGAGCCCGCCACGCGCAACGAGTTCGGCGTGGCCGCCTTCTCCTACCACATGGCCGTGATCCATGACCACAATGCGTTTCAGGCGCTGAATGGTGGCGAAACGGTGCGCTATGACAAGGGTCGTGCGGCCCGCCATCAGATTGGCTAGGCCCTGTTGCACCAGGCGTTCATTTTCGGCGTCGAGCGCACTGGTCGCTTCGTCGAGCAGGAGCAGCGGCGCGTCCCTGAGGATCGCGCGCGCGATCGCGATGCGCTGGCGCTGGCCGCCGGACAATGTCGTGCCGCGTTCGCCGACGAGCGTCTGAAATCCATTCGGCAGGCGTTCCACGAATTCCGTCGCGACGGCGGCGTTCGCCGCACGGCGCACCTCATCGTCGCTCGCATCAGGGCGACCATAACGGATGTTGTCGGCAATGGTGCCAGAGAAGATCACCGGATCCTGCGCGACCAGCGCGATGTGCTTGCGCAATTCCTCCGGATCGAGATCGGCGACATCGATGCCGTCGAAGGTGAGCGTGCCCTGCTGTGCCTCGAAGAAGCGCAACAGCAACTGGAATGTCGTGGACTTTCCCGCGCCGCTCGGACCTACCAGCGCTACCGCCTCGCCCGGCTGGATTGCGAGCGAGAAATTGTCGAGCGCCTTGTGATCGGGACGCGAGGGATAGCGGAAGGTGATGTTCTGGAATGTGATCGCACCGCGCGCCGGCAGGGCGAGCGTCTTCGGATGCGCGGGCGCCGCGATCAGCGGCTGGGTCTTGAGCAATTCCATCAGGCGTTCCGACGCACCGGCTGCGCGCTGCAACTCGCCCCACACCTCGCTGAGTGCGCCGATGCCGCCACCGGCAAGCAGCGCGTAGAAGATAAACTGCAGAAGCTGGCCGCCGCTCATGTGCCCGCTGATCACGTCCTGCGCGCCCACCCACAACACAGATGCGATGCTGGCGAAGGCCGCAAAGATCACCACACCCGCCATCACCGCGCGCGCACGCGTGCGGCGGATGGCGACGTCGAACGAGCCTTCGACCACGCGCGAGAACTCCGTGCGCTCGTAGTTCTCATGCGTGAACGCCTGCACCGTCTGCACCGCGTGCAACGTCTCGCTCGCGCGCGCGCTGGTGTCGGCGATACGATCCTGGCTCTTGCGGCTCAAGGTGCGCACCCAGCGGCCGAAGAAGATCAAGGGGATCAGAACGACGAACACCGCGGCCACCACGAGCGCTGCGAGCTTCGGACTCGTCACGAACATCAGGATGAACGCGCCGGTCAGCGTCACCATGTTGCGCAACGCCACGGAAACGGTCGAACCCACAACCGTCTGGATCAATGTCGTGTCGGCGGTGAGACGCGACAGCACCTCGCCCGTACGCGTGACTTCGAAGAATTCCGGTGTGAGGCCCAGGATATTGGCGAACACCGCCTTGCGGACATCGGCCACGACGCGTTCGCCGATCCACGTCACGAAATAGAAGCGGGTGGCGCCCGACACGCCCATCACCGCAGCGACAGCGATAAAGGCGAGGAAATATTGCCCGATCAGTCCGGCGGCCTTGCGGTCGAAGCCGTGGTCGATGAGTTGGCGACCCGCCGCCGGTAGAACAAGCGTTGCGGCAGAGGAGATAATGAGGGCGATGCCCGCAATCGCGATCCGCGCCCTGAAAGGCTTCAAGAACGGCAAAAGTTCCCGTAACGGCCTGAGAGATTTGGCCTTTTTCCGCCCCGATGCGACCCGGGCGACTTCGTTTGCGTACTCTTCGCCCGACTGCGACATGGCCCGAATCCTTGCTGTGAAACCTATATAGGAGCCCAAACCGCAGCGCGAAGGGGCGGTTTGCCCCGGTCTTGTGCGGGGCAGCCCGATCTCCTATAAGGCCCGGCTTCAAAAACTGCAGGCAAGGCCGTCGCCATGAAAAAGGGCATTCACCCCAACTACCACTTCGTCGACGTCCAGCTGAACGACGGCTCGACCTACAAGACGCGCACCACCTGGGGCGAACCGGGGCAGAAGCTCACGCTCGACATCGACCCGAGCACGCATCCGGCCTGGACCGGCGGCCAGCAGCAATTGCTCGACCGCGGCGGACGCCTGACGCGCTTCAACAAGAAGTTCGCCGGCTTCGTGAAGTAGGCGCCTCGGCTTTAATTGCCGAAGGCCTGTTCCAGTTTCTCGAAATGCGCTTTCACGCCTGGCGTCCCTGCGCCGCCGCGGAACAGCACTTCGTCGAGCCGTGCGATTCGGCGATAGAGATTGTCGCTGCGGCCGAGCAGGTCCTGAAGCATCGACGGCAGTTGATCGATGCCTTCGTCGCTGCCGCCAAGACAGATTTCGCGTGAGCCCAGGCGATAGCGTTCGCCGGCGGCGTCCTTCGCATCCATGTCGCCGTCTTGCACCGCGCGCTGAACCAAGAGCCAGCTCGCCGCCTGCATCAGCCGCGTCGTGACGCGCATGCTTTCGCCGGCGTAGAGCATCGCGATCTTGCGGGGGAGATCCTTCGATTCCTGCCGTCCGCGGCCATCAAGATAGCGCGCGGTTTCCTCGACGAGAGACATGCCCTCTTCGAATGTCTTTTCGAACAACGCAGAAGCGGTGAAGGCTTGAGGTGTCAAATTGAGCAGACCATCTTCGTCTTGTGTGATAGGCGTCATTCCGCCCGGCCCCCGAACTCGCGACTGTGAAGGCTATCAATCCGGCTGCATCGCGCAAGCCATGAATTCACAACAGCCGACTTTAATCGCGTTCATGGTTGCCCGGCTGCAACGTTAAAGCCGATCGCGTTAAGCATAGGCAGAGAATCCCGGCCCAATTAATCAGCTTTTGAAAAATGCAGAAGCCGCATCCTTTGTTGCGCGGCGTGCGCCTATCGCTTCGCGACAGCGCGCGATTTCGGCTTCGAGGTCGGTAATGCGCGCGCCGAGTTCAAATTCCGACATCGCCGAAAGATCCTGACCCAGGATAATTTCGGTATGTTTCTTTTTGAGCGGCAGATCGTCGGGATCGATCGGCATGTTGGATAGTCCTGTGCTTGGCACAGGTATTTTCTTATCCTGCGTCCTTGCTTGCAAGGAATCGAGGAACGGACATGAAGGCCATCGCCGTCGAAAATCCCGGTCCGTCCTATGCGTTAACGCTGACCGAGGTTGAGAAACCTCAGGCGGGACCGGGCGAGGTGCTGATCAGGGTAGCCGCTGCGGGGCTCAACCACGCCGATATGGCGCAGGCGAAGGGCATGTATCCGCCGCCGCCCGGCGCCTCTCCCATTCTGGGCATGGAAGTCTCGGGCATCGTGGAAGCGCTGGGAGAAGGCGTCAGCAATTGTGAAGTCGGCGACGAGGTTTGCGCGCTTTTGCCGGGCGGCGGCTATGCCGAATATGCCGTCGCGGCCGCCTTGTGCGTGCTCCCGGTGCCGGGCGGTGTCCCGCTGGTGGACGCGGCAGCGCTGCCCGAAGTGCATTTCACGGTATGGACCAATCTGATCGACAGCGCGCGGCTCAAGCCGGACGAGACGGTTCTCATCCATGGCGGTTCCAGTGGAATCGGCACGGCCGCGATCCAGATGCTTCATGCGCGCGGCCACAGAGTCTTCACAACGGCAGGCAGCGCGGAGAAATGCGCGGCATGTGAAAAACTCGGCGCAACGCGCGCCATAAACTACCGCGAAGAGGATTTCGTCGACATCGTAAAAAAGGAAACGGGTGGCCGCGGCGCCGATGTGATTCTCGACATGGTCGGCGGCGACTATATCCAGCGCAACATGAGCGCCGCTGCCATTTGGGGCCGCATCGTCAATATTGCCTACATGAGCGGCATGCAGGCGAGTGTGAATTTCGCGCCGATGCTGATGAAACGGCTTTCGCTGCTCGCCACCACCTTGCGGGCGCGCTCACCGCAGGAAAAAGGCGCAATCCGCGACGCGCTCCTGCGCGAGGTGTGGCCTCAAATCGAGGCTGGCAGGATCAAACCCGTCGTCGACAAGGTCTTTCCGCTCGCCGATGCCCAGGCGGGCCACGCGCGCATGGCGCATAGCACCCATATCGGAAAGCTTCTGCTCGTCCCTTGAAGCTGGCCTTGAAGCCGGCATCCCGGGTTCCCATTTCTCAAGCATGAAAGAGATGCTTCGCCTGTCGTTTGCCGTTTTCGCGGTTGCGGTCCTTATTGCCGCGGTCGCTGGCAATAGTTGAGGCCAAAAACTGCGGTTTTTGGCCCTATGGCAGTTGTCACGAAACTCTTCCATCCAAGCCCGCGACCCGCTAAAACACCCGTCTTCCTCGAAATCGTTAACGTCGAGCGAAGGGACGGGGCGGAAAGCCTCGCCCGGACGAAGAAGGACTTTTGCCTATGGCCGCCGAACCCCGCTTGCCGCTCATGCCCAAGGCCACCGCCGTGTGGCTGGTGGATAACACCTCGCTCACCTTCGAGCAGATCGCCGATTTCTGCGGCCTGCATCCTCTGGAGGTAAAGGGCATCGCCGACGAGGACGTCGCCAAAGGCATCAAGGGCCAGGACCCCGTGTCGGCGGGACAGCTCACGCGCGAGCAGATCGAGGCGGCGGAAAAGGATCCGAAGATCCGCCTCAAGATGGCGCCGCCCAAGCACAAAATGCCGCCGATCAAGCAAAAGAAAGCACCCCGCTACACACCAGTGTCCAAGCGGCAGGACAAGCCCGACGCGGTCTATTGGCTTTTGCGCAACCATCCGGAATTCGGCGACGCCGATATCATCAAGCTGATCGGTACGACCAAAGCGACGATTCAGAAGATCCGCGAACGCTCGCACTGGAACGCCACCAACATAAAGGCGGTCGATCCTGTGACGCTCGGTCTCTGCACGCAGCTCGAACTCGACCTCGCGGTCACCCGCGCGACGCAGAAACGCGAGCGCGCCGTCAAGCGTGCCGAAAAGACGGGAGGAACGATCAAGCCGGTCGAGGACGATGTGCCGGCGCCAGTGGTCATCGCCGACTCGTCGGACGAGCCGGCGGACGAGACGAGCGAGCCCTAAAGCGCCTTTATTGCCACTGCCGTTCAGCGGACACGATCAAACCTCGTATCATTGCCGCCGGAGGAGGTACGATGCTGATCAGCCTGTCGCATAAGTTCATATTCGTTGCCAATCTGAAGTCGGCTTCGTCTTCGATCGAGAGAGCCTTATCCTCGCACGCCCAATTCAGGGCGACCAAAACGGGTTGGGGCAAACACGACGATCTTTCGACCATCTCAACGAAGTTCGGTTGGGTGGACAAACACATACCGCGGGAAGAGTTCTTTATTTTTGGCGTAATCCGCGATCCGGTCGACTTCATCCTGAGCCTTTATAACTTCCATACCGGTCCATCGTTTGAAGGCAAGAAGCACTCTTCTAAAGGCGTTGCATTCGACCACTTTCTGCATAACTGGTGCGTCACCAGCTGGCAGGCGAAACTACAACATCCGCGTTTCATCGACAGGCGCGGCAAATTCCAGATCAGTCACGTGATCGAGTTTTCGCAGCTTGAAACCGAATTTCGGCAGATTTGTTCGAGACTGGGGTTAAAAGCGACGTTGCCGCGCGTAAACGTGAGTCCCGAGCAGTTATCGCGCGACGATTTGACGGCGGATCAAATCTCGGAAATCAAGACTCGATATGCCGAAGACTATGCCTTCATCGAAAGCCGCCCCCGCACGTTCTAGCGGAGCTGACGACTATTAACCGCGCGGTTGCGGAAGGAAATTTCCGCTGCGATAAAAATCTGTGTAGCGCGCTGCCACGCGGCGGAGCGCTTCGCGCCTGGCTTCCTCATCGAGCAAAAGGTGGACGACTTCGTGACGGAGCTCAATCATCCGCTGGCATTCGTGCGGGTGTGCCTCGCACCAGTCGATCTTTTCCGGAATGTCGGAAAAATCGGGCTTTATCGGCACGTAATGTTCCCAGGGCCGAAAGTGGCAGTCGAAGAAAACTTCCCACGGATAGGTCTCGCGGAGAATGATGCTGTTCGTGCTTAGCTGCCAGCCGAAGCTGCTGCCGACATCCGTTCCTTGTATCGAGAACAGATATTTGTATTCGGCTTGTGCGGCCGTATCGGCGAACGGCTTCTGGTAGCGGGCGATCTCGGGCAGTTCCGACCAGCCTTTTCGCTCCTGGGCGCGGTTGTTAAAGCCGATATCGAAATCTTCGCGATCGAAATAGCGCGAGACGAACTGGTAACGGGGAAGCGCTTCCAAATTCCTCAGAAGCGTGTCGTGGTCGATTTGGCCGTTTTTGAACTGCGCAACAAAGGCACGGATATTGATCGGCTTTCCGTCAACGAAAACGAAGCCCCTGATCGCGCCGCGCCAACTTAGTCCCGGCTTCTTTTCCCGGAGCGGCTTTTCTTCGGGGTCCGGGCGGGAGCAGAAACTCTTGGCGCCTATCCTGTGAACGCGCTGTAGTGGCCACAAGATGGCGTTTTTTGCCCCGATCGCTCTGTTGTATTGGAAAACGGGAAAAGCATTTTCCCTGCGGATGGCGTCATGCATGTCCACCATAAAAGGCAACCGCAATCCTGCTTCAGCCAGTTCGTTTAGTGTGTCGGCCTGGCGCTCCACAGAGAGCTTCGCACCCCCGGAAATCTCTTTTCCCGGCCGTTGCGTGAATTGCCAGTGCCCCGCTTCGTCACGTGACAGCGCCGATGCGGCTTCGGCGGGAATGAAGCGATGGTCGTCCGGATCGTGGAAGAAAAGCGAGCCTTGCGGCCGGGCCTTTTGACGCGCTAGCCCGGCAACATCCAGAGCTTTTGAAGCCGCGCAGGCCCCAAACTGAAACGTTGCCTGAGTCTCGATGAATTCTTCCCGGTTCGGCAAACGTCGTTCTATCCCTATCTGCGACGGCTCCTAACCACCTTCGGTCGACGCGGTCAAGCCAAGCGGACCAGCGATATCCTCGCCGTTCTCGCATCGCGGCCGCAACGGCAAAATGCACATTCCACGCGCTTGGTAGTCACATGACCTTGTGCTAATTCAGCCTCAAGCCCGTGGCACAAATAGCTGAACACTGCCCCACCACTGCGGCACAAAGACGAAAAATTTGCTCCATGACAGACGTCACTCCCAAATCGCGAAACGCACGGCAGCAAGTGATTGCCATGATGCCCAAGAACGGCATCGGCGCCGAGATCGGCGTTTGGAAAGGCGAGTTTTCAGAGCAGCTCCTGAAAGGTGCGCAACCGCAGACACTGTATCTGATTGACCCCTGGGTGGTACGGGATGATCCGATTCACCGTAAGGCGTGGTATGGCGCCGATCGGGCTCCCGAGATCGAAGATACTTATCAGAACGTGCTGGATCGATTTGCAACCGAACGGGCCGCGGGCACGGTGGTGGTGAAGCGAGGTTCCTCGCACGACATCCTGCCCGAATTCCCAGACGGACATTTTGATTTCATCTATATCGACGGCGACCACGAATATTCCGCCGTCCGGAAAGACTGCTTTCTAGCGTTCGACAAGGTACGGGTTGGTGGCTTTATCTGTGGCGACGACTACGCCATGAAGGGATGGTGGGGCGACGGTGTCGTGAGGGCGTTTCACGAACTCATTGCGGAAAGGCCCGTGATCATCCGCTACGTGAAGGGCAGTCAAGTCGTACTGGAAAAGCTTGCCTGATAAATGGCGAGCTATCCCCATTCCACATTCCGGGGGCTGAGGTGATCGCTTCCAGCGCGCCGATCAGGAACTCGCTGGAGATCCAGATTTTCGGGCTGCGGCGCAGCGGCAATCACGGCGTGATCGCCTGGATCGCTCAGCAATATCGAAACCCCATTGTCTTTCTGAACAACGCCCGTCCATTTTCGGACCCGTTTACGACCTATTTGATGGGCCCCGTCCCGAATGCCGTTCCGCATCGCAAACTTGATCCAGACGAAGCCGAGCAGCTTCGGGCACAGCAAAAAGAACTGTTGCTCATCAGTTATGAAGATGTGGCCATCCGCAAGTTGAGCAGGAGAGAGCTTCTGCCGGAAAAGCAGCAATGGCTGGGCGAGAGCGGGCGTTGCCGCAGGCTGCTTTTGTTGCGCGATTTCTACAACTGGATCGCCTCCCGGGTGAGATTGCTGGAAAACAAAGGCAAGCTTACGGACAATATTCTCGACAAGGTGGATGTTCAGATTGGCTTGTGGATCATGTATGCGCGCGAGTTCGTCGGAGAGACGCGGCATTTGCAATCTGTGGAAACGGTTCCCGTGCGCTTCGATCGCTGGTCCGACGACGAGCCGTACAGGTTGGAAATCCTGGAGCGCCTCGGCATCGCCGTGCTGAACAATGCGCGGCTGGTGGTCCCCAAGGCAGGTGGCGGAAGTTCGTTCGATGGAACGCGCTTTTCCGGAAGCGCCGAAAGCATGGATATTCAAAACCGATGGAAATATCTGGAGCTTCCTGAATATCGTCCCCTGCTGCAGCAGATCGCGCAGCGCCGCGAAGAGATCGATGAATACAACCGGCAGATATTCGGGGCGGGATACCCATTTTCGGTTGCGATTATGTAAGATTTCTCTGCTGCGGTACCCGTTCCCCGGAACGTCTTTTCAGCTACATTTGGTTTGCGATGGGCATGGGCGATATCCGATCAATGGTTCTTGAGATGCAGAACGCTGTGTGGGGAGAGGGCCGATGGCCGAGGGGACAATGCAGAGCGGGAATTGGTCTTCACCTGGTGAGAAAATGCGCGTTGTCGCGTGCGGACTTTGCGCGGCCCTCGCGATGATGGGCTTTACGACAACGTCCGTGTCTGGGCAGGTCAATCGCGGCGACCGGTACTCGGGCGCCCCTTGGGCCACGCGCTCGCCGGTCCTGGCACAGCATGGAATGGTCGCGAGCGAACAGCCGCTGGCGTCGGAAGCCGCCGTCGAAATCCTTAAAAAAGGCGGCAGCGCGATGGATGCCGCGATTGCCGCTAACGCGATGATGGGATTGATGCAGCCTGTGCTGAACGGCATCGGCGGCGATCTCTTCGCCATCGTCTACGATCCGAGGACCAAGAAGCTTTATGGCTATAATGGCTCCGGCCGCTCCGCGATGGGGCGCGATCTCGCTAAGATGAAGGCGGAGGTCGAGGCCGCATACAAAAAGGCGGGCCTGGAGCCGAAGGCGCACATCCCGCCGGTCGGCTCACTGCCGATCACCGTGCCTGGCGCCGTAGACGCGTGGTTCGCGATGCACGACAAGTTCGGCAAGTTGCCAATGAAGGACGTGCTCGCGCCTGCAATCCATTATGCGACGGATGGCTGGCCGGTGACGCAACTCATCAGCGTCTACTGGAAAACCAACATGGCCGCGTTCGAGAAGAACAAGGGCCTTATCGAGGAACTCGACAACGCACGCCATACCTATATGCCCCGCGGTCATACGCCGGCCGAGGGCGAGATCTTCAAGAACCCCGATCTCGCGCGCACCTATGGCCTGCTCGCGAAGGACGGGCGCGACGCCTATTACAAGGGCCCGATCGCGCATACGATCGATGCCTATTTCAAGCGCATCGGCGGCGATCTGCGTTACGAGGATTTTGCCGCGCATCACGGCGAATGGGTCGACCCGCTGACGGTCAATTATCGCGGTTATGACGTCTACGAACTCCCGCCCAACGGACAGGGTGCCGCCGCGCTGCAGATGCTGCAGATTCTAAAGGGCTTCGACCTCAAGACGATGGGCGCAGGTTCGGCCGACACGCTAACGGCGCTGCTCGAAGCCAAGCGGCTGGCTTATGAAGACCTCGCGAAATGGTATGCCGATCCTGCCTTTGTGCACGTGCCGATGAAGGGTTTGCTGTCGGATGCCTATGCCGACGAGCGCCGCAAGCTGATCGATCTCAAGCACGCCAATCCGAACATCGGGCCCGGCGAGCCGAAACTGCATGACGGCGATACGATCTACCTCACCGCCGCCGACAAGGACGGGATGATGGTGTCGCTGATCCAGTCGAATTACCGCGGCATGGGATCGGGACTCGTGGCCGACGGTCTCGGCTTCATGTTCCAGGATCGCGGCGAACTCTATTCGCTGCGCGATGGGGACGCGAATGTCTATGCGCCGGGCAAGCGGCCGTTCCAAACCATCATCCCAGGCTTTGTGATGAAGGACGGGCAACCGTTCCTGTCGTTCGGGCTTATGGGCGGCGATATGCAGCCCCAAGGTCATGTACAGGTCCTCACCGACATCATCGACTTCGGCATGAATGTACAGGAAGCCGACGACGCGGCACGCTGGCGGCACTATGGCGGCGCCGAGCCCACGGGCGAACCGTCCACCGGCATCGGCACCGTCGAGATGGAAAGCGGATTCGATCCGGCAGTGAAGGCCGAACTGGAAAAGCGCGGCTACAAGATCGTGCCCGGCACCGGAGGCTTCGGCGGCTATCAGGCCATCATGCGCGCACCCAACGGCGTCTATTGGGGCGCGAGCGAAATGCGCAAGGACGGGGAAGTCATCGGGTACTGAAAGCCCTCATCTTGACGAGTTCAGTCTTGTGTAGACGGTAGAAGGCGATCTGTGCCGATGCAGGGAATAGGCCTTTGCCGCTTTTGTTGCGCGGATTGTCGACCAACATCGACAGATTCATGGTCGCCATGGGCAGCAATACCATGTCCGAAGAGGTCAGATTGTGACGCTTCATCACTGCCGCGATCTGGGGATCGTTGTCGAGATGGGCTTCGGTCTCGGCGAGTGTGCTGGCCTGGACCATCGCGGGCGAAGGCCTGACTTAATCCCTGATCACTCATGATGTCGCCGGTTGCGGCTTCGTAGCCGTTCACAAAAATCTGCTGCGACACTTTAATACGAAGAAACCTTTGAAGTTTCCTTAGTAATAGCCTATATCGGTCCCATGACCAATCAGAGCACCGCTGCCCTCGCTGAAGCCCTGCGCGGCCTTATCGGCAATCTGAAGCGGCAGATGCGGGCACAGTCCCATGCTGGCGAGCTCAGCTGGTCTCAGCTTTCGATGCTCAGTCGGCTGGAGCGCGACGGACCTTCGACCGTCACCGCCGTTGCCCGCGCAGAAGGTGTGCGCCCGCAGTCGATGGGCGCGACGGTCCGCGAATTCGAAGCGGCTGGTTACGTCACCGGCGCACCCGATCCCAATGACGGACGCCAGACGCTTTGGTCGGTGACACCGGCGGCGCGCGATCTGGTGGAAGCCGCCCGTGCTGCGCGACAGGACTGGCTGCAGTCGACACTTCAGAAAAACTACACACAAAGCGAACGGGATGAACTCACTCGCGCGGTGAAGCTGCTCGAACGCATTTTTGAGAGTTGAGACCCTTGACCGTCAGTACACTCGATCCCAAGACCGCCCTCATCGTTATCGATCTGCAGAAAGGCATCCTCACGCGCGTGAGCGCCGAGACGATTGCCGGCGTCGTTAAAAACGCCGTCGTGTTGCTGGACGCATTCCGCAAACGCAAACTACCAGTCGCACTTGTGAACGTGACCGGCGTGGCGCCCGGCCGCAACGAAGTACCGCGCATGCCAGGCAGCTTTCCGGCTGAATTCGCCGAACTGATCCCGGAACTAAAGCAGCAACCGTCCGATCATCTCGTGACCAAGCGCACCTGGGGCGCTTTCACCAACACCGACCTCGACACCTGGCTGAAGAAGAACGGTGTGACGCAGGTCGTCGTCTGCGGCGTCGCTACCTCTGCCGGTGTGGAATCCACCGCGCGGTTCGCGCAGGAGCTTGGCTACAACGTAACGCTCGCCAGCGACGCGATGGCCGACATGAGCCCCGAAGCGCATGAGAATAGCATCAAGCGCATCTTCCCGCGCCTCGGCGAAACCGGAACGACGGCGGAGATCGCGACACTTCTCGGCAAAGGAACCGCGAAATGAACTGGGGTCTGGAGATCGCATACTTCTTCGGCGGCGCATTTCTCGCCAACGCTCTGCCCCACTTTATCAGCGGCGCGATGGGCCGCGCGCTGCAATCGCCGTTCGCGAAGCCGCCGGGACAAGGTTATTCCACCTCATTCACCAATGTGATCTGGGGCTTTGTGAACTTCGTCATCGCCTATGTCCTCTTGGTTCGCATCGGTGATTTCGACATTCGTGATCCGGTGCAGATCGGCGCGGCAGCGCTGGGCGCGTTTTTGATCGCGCTGCATCTCGGCCGCCACTTCGGCAAGTTCAACGGCGGCAACGCCGCAAAATTCTCTTGAGCCCGCGGATTTGGGGAACATTCCGCTCTCTGAGAGTTTTCAACTACCGGCTCTGGGCCGCGGGCTCCGTCGTCTCCAACGTCGGGACATGGATGCAGCGCACGGCGCAGGACTGGCTGGTGCTGACCGAGCTTACGCATCGGAACGCCACCGTCGTCGGCGTCGTGATGGCATTGCAGTTCGGGCCGCAATTGCTGCTTCTGCCGTGGACGGGTTTTGCCGCCGATCACATGGATCGGCGCAAACTTCTACTCACGACACAGGCAGGCATGGGTGCGCTCGCGCTCATCCTCGGCGTCCTCACCGTCGCCCATGTCGTGCAGCTGTGGGAGGTCTATGTCTTCGCCTTCCTGTTTGGCTGCGTCTCGGCTTTCGACGCGCCCGCGCGGCAGGTATTCGTCAATGAGCTTGTCGGCGAAGGGCATCTGTCAAACGCAGTTGGCCTGAACTCCACCTCGTTCAACGCCGGCCGCATGATCGGCCCCGCCGCAGCGGGTATTACCATCGCCGCAATCGGCACCGGCTGGGCATTCATTCTGAATGGCCTGTCTTTTGTTGCCGTTCTGACCTCGCTCACCTTCCTGCGCCAGCACGAACTGTATCCGCAGCAGCGCGCGGTGAAAAAGCGCGGCGGCATGGTCGAAGGCTTCCGCTATGTGTGGAATCGCGCGGACCTGCGCACCGCCTGCATCATGCTGTTCTTCATCGGCACCTTCGGATTCAACTTCGCGATCTTCATTTCGACAATGGCGGTGAGCGTCTTTCACGCTGGCGCCAGCCAGTACGGTCTGCTCTCTTCGCTGATGGCGGTCGGCACGGTGTCCGGCGCGTTGCTCGCCGCGGGACGCGAGAAAGCGACCTTCCCGCTTCTCTGCTACGGCGCAGCGATATTCGGCGTCGGCTGCGCGCTCGCAGCAGTCATGCCGAATTACTGGTTGTTCGGTGGTATGCTGGTGATCTGCGGCATGGCGGCGCTGACCTTCGCCAATGCCAGCAACAGCCTCATGCAGCTCGCGACAGAGCCCGCGATGCGCGGCCGCGTGATGGCGATACGTCTGGGCATCGCACTTGGCGGAACGCCGATCGGCGCACCAATTGTGGGTTGGGTCGCGGACCATTTCGGACCGCGTTGGTCCATCGGCGTCGCAGCGGCCTCTGGCATCATCGCCACCGCCATCGGCGTCCGATACTTGATCACGAGCCGTCGTGCGGAAAGGGGCATCGGTGGAAATGCCGCAGAGATTTCCGCCAGCGGCGAAATCGTCACATAAGCGATCAGGCCGCGCCGAACACACGCCTGAAGATCGTGGCGATGTGCTTGAAGTGGTAGTCGAGGTCGAATAGGCCTCCGAGCTCTTTCGCGCTTAGCGCTTTCATCACCTCGTCACGGCTTACGTCTTTCCGCGTCAGCCGCAAGCAGAACACGCTGGCGGTGGACCAGCCTGCGTGCGGTGCGCAAGGGTGATGGGATATTGTCGCTGCATCGGAGCTCCTCTCCCCATACAGGGAGAGAAGCTCCGCGCATTCGCTATTTCTTCGTCACGCTAAACACGACGCCATCCGAGTTGGCGCCGCCCGAAGCCGTCGCGCCGTAGAAAGTGCCGTTGCTGTTGGCAAGACCGGCAGAATATCCGCCGCCGTCGCTGCCGGTGAAGGCGTGAAGCACCTTCGCTTTGCCTTTCGCCGTGACCTCGTACACGACGCCGCATTGGCACGTCGGATCGCCGCCTTCGGTGTTCGTGCTGTAGAGGTTTTTGCCCACGAGCAGCATGTCGCCTTCCGGTGAGCCGCCATCCGTGCCGCCTGTGAAGTTGTAAAGGGTGGTCAAGGTGCCGTCCTGCGCCAGCTTGAACACCGTGCCCGCGCCGTTGGCGCCACCATCCACCGTGCTGCCGTAGAGATTGCCATCCTTGTCGATGTCCAGCCCGCCATAAAGGAAGCCGCCGTCAGCACCACCGGTGAAATTGTGCAATGTGGTAAGCGTTCCATCGGGCGCGAGCTTGAAGACCGTTCCGTTGTCGCTCGTGCCCCCGAACGCGGTGACGCCGTAGAGATTGCCTTCCTGATCACGGACAACGCCATGCTCCGGGAATTCACCGTCGGTGCCGTTGAATGCATGCAGCACCGTGAACGTGCCGTCGAAGCCGTACTTGAAGACCGTGCCGTCGTCGTTGGCGCCGCCAAAGAGCGCGGTCCCATAGAGATTGCCTTGCTTGTCACGGATCAGATCGCCACGGATGAAAAACCCATCGCTGGCGCCAAAATCGTGCAGAACCTTGTACTTTCCGTTCGCCGACAATTTGAAGAGGACGCCATTGCCGCTCGCGCCGCCGCCGCCGGCGGTGCCGTACAGCGTTCCACTCGGCGTGACGATCACGCCGCCGTCGGGCTCCGAGCCGTCGCTGCCGGCAAACGCGTGCAGGATTGTCTGCGTGCCATCTGGCGCGAGCTTGAAGACCACGCCATCGCCATGGGAACCACCGAAATCGGTTGTCCCATAGATGTTGCCCACATCGTCGAGCGTCACATTCGCACCAGTACCGGCACCGTCGTTCGCACCACCCGCGAAATCATGCAGATCCGTGTAGGTCCCTTCTGCCGTGACCGGACTGGACGTGCCGCTGTTGAACCGGAGGGGATGATCCCCCTGGATTGCACGCGTCCGTTTCAAATTGGTGTGGGCGCTGTCTGCGCCGATGGCGGGGGTCAAAGCGGCAATAGCAACCGCCGAACCAAGCAGTGCGCATCGAAACAATTTAGAAGCGTTAAGCATCGAACTTCCTCTCCTGTTCATGTGCATGCGGAATCGCAGTGGACCCGATGCGGGCCAGGGTGACAACGACAAATATGTGTGAGATGACATTGGCTTCGATGCACGACACTTTTTTGCGCAGCGCAGCGTTGCTCTGAAAGATCAAACTCCGAATACGCGCTTAAATATCGTGTCGACGTGCTTGAAGTGGTAGTCGAGGTCGAACAGCGCTTCGAGTTCCTTCGCGCTGAGCGCCTTGGTCACTTCGGGATCGGCTTTGAGCAGATCGAGCAGCGCGCCCTCGCCGTTCCAGGTGCGCATCGCGTTCTTCTGGACGAGGCGATAGGAATCCTCGCGGCTGACGCCCTTCTGCGTCAGCGCCAGCAGAACGCGCTGGCTATGCACCAGGCCTTGCGTGCGGTCTAGGTTCTCCTGCATGCGCTTGGGATACACGACGAGCTTCTCGACCACGCCGGCCATGCGCATGATTGCAAAGTCGAGCGTGACGGTCGCATCGGGGCCGATGTAGCGCTCGACCGAGGAATGCGAGATATCGCGCTCATGCCAGAGCGCCACATCCTCCATCGCCGGGATCGCGAACGACCGCACCATCCGCGCAAGCCCGGTGACGTTCTCCGTCAGCACGGGGTTGCGCTTGTGCGGCATCGCCGACGAACCCTTCTGACCGGCGGAGAAATATTCCTCCGCCTCCAGGACTTCCGTGCGTTGCAAGTGACGAATTTCCGTCGCGAGCCGCTCCAAAGAACTGGCGACGACGCCGAGGGTCGCGAAGAACGCCGCGTGCCGGTCGCGCGGGATCACCTGCGTGGAAACCGGTTCGACCGCGAGCCCCATCTTCTTCGCGACATGCTCTTCGACATACGGATCGATATTGGCGAAGGAGCCGATGGCGCCGGAGATCGCACAGGTCGCAATTTCGTCGCGCGCCACGACGAGCCGCGCGCGGGCACGCTGGAACTCGGCATGGAACCCCGCAAGCTTCACGCCGAAGGTCGTGGGCTCCGCGTGGATGCCGTGGCTTCGGCCGATGGTGGGCGTCAGCTTGTATTCGAAGGCCCGCTTCTTGAGCGCCTCCAGTAGCGCATCCACATCCGAGATCAGGATCTCGGCCGCGCGTTTAAGCTGCACCGAGAGACACGTATCCAGCACGTCGGACGATGTCATGCCCTGATGCACGAAACGCGACTCCGGCCCGATGAATTCGCCCAGATGCGTCAGGAACGCGATGACATCGTGCTTGACCTCGCGCTCGATGGCATCGATGCGTTCGACGTCGAATTTCGCAGCACCGCCCTTCTCCCAGATGGTGCGCGCCGATTCCTTCGGAATCACGCCGAGTTCGGCGAGTGCGTCGGCGGCGTGCGCCTCGATCTCGAACCAGATGCGGAATTTCGTTTCCGGCGACCAGATCGCCGTCATTTCGGGGCGGGCGTAGCGGGGAATCATTCAGGGAATCTGCCGATGAAGCATTGCCGCCCCTTCTAGACCGCCTCTGCCGCGCGGGAAAGAGGACCGAAATCCGCAGCCTCGACCGACGTGCGCGTCGCGGATGAAGAAGAAATTACAGCAGTTGCAACGACTTGAAGCTGGCATGGCCGTTGCGGCCGATCACCAGATGATCATGGATCGCGATCTTGAGCGGCTTGGCGGCGGCGGCGATTTCGCGGGTCATTTCGATGTCGGCGCGGCTGGGCGTCGGATCGCCGCTGGGATGATTGTGGACCAGGATCATGGCCGAGGCACCAAGTTCGAGTGCGCGCTTGACGATCTCGCGCGGATAGACGGGCGTGTGGTCGATCGTTCCCGCGCTCTGCACCTCATCGGCGATCAAGATGTTCTTGCGGTCCAGGAACAGCACGCGGAATTCCTCACGCGGCGCGCGCGCCATGGCGGCTGCGCAATAATCGAGCAGCGCCTGCCAGGAGCTGAGCGCCGGCTTACCAAGCAGCTTTGTTTTGGCGAGCCTGAGCGCCGCGGCTTCGATGATCTTGAGCTGGGCTACCGCGTTCTCCCCAAGACCGGGGATTTCCAGGAGCCGCGCGCGCGGCGCCGCGACGACTTCCGCGAAATTGCCGAAGCGTGCGAGCAGCGTCTTGGCGAGCGGTTTCACGTCGCGGCGCGGGATCGCGGCGAAGAGCACCAGCTCCAGCAACTCGTAATCGGGCATCGCCTCTGCGCCGCCCATCACAAAGCGTTCGCGCAGACGTTCGCGGTGGCCCGCGTGATGCGGCTTAGCCGCGACCGCGGCAAGGAACGTCACCGCCGCATCGGAAACGCCATTTGTTTGCACACCAGCAGGACGGGATCTGGGCATGTGCGGGACTTCCAGTGGCAGAAACAAAGAGGAGAGCGTTTGAGCAGAACTATACCTTAACGGGAAAAATTCCAAGACAGTTGCCTCATCGGCGACGGTGGCAAGAACCTCCTTCGAAACGCACTCTGTAGAACATATAATGAACACATGGAATTCTCAATCTCTGCGGCGAGGGCCCTGGAAACCCGCGAATCCCCGCAAAATCCCATGAAATTCACCAGATGCGAGGCGGCACCTGACGCGATTTGGAGGCCGATGGCCTGGCGGCGGTCATATTGAGGCCATACCGGCCCGGCCAAATGGCGTCCGGAGGGAACCGAACCCGCTTTCCGGGCTTAGTCCCTGGGGAACGTCAACAGGAGTTTCAGCATGAAGAGGTTTTCGCTATCCGCCTTGAGTACGGCGGCAATTTTGCTGGCCAGCACCGCGCCGATCGCGATCGCGCCCGCCAAGGCAGCATTCTCGTTCAACATCAATTTCGGCTTCAACACCTTCCGCGACCGGCTTGGGGACCGGGGCCGCTGGGTCCACAACGCGTACTGGGGCGAGGTCTGGCAGCCGCGGAGGCGCGTGGTGGGAGACAATTTCCAGCCCTATACGAACGGCTATTGGGAATACACCGACGAATATGGATGGTATTGGGTCTCGAACGATCCGTTCGACGACGTCGTCTATCATTACGGCCGCTGGGTGTACGACCCCGACATGCGCTGGGTCTGGATCCCCGGCTACACTTGGGGCCCGGGCTGGGTCGTGTGGCGCGAGGGCGGCGGCTACAGCGGCTGGATGCCGATGCCGCCGGATGAAAACTTCGTCTCTGGAAACGGTATCTCGCTTGGCATGGATTTCGGCTCGTGGGGTGTGAATGCCTATGGCTACAACAGATGGTACGGCAATCGCGTCGACCCGGGCCGGTTCTGGGTGTTCGTCGACAACCGCAATCTCGCGGCCCGCGACTATCGCCGTTTCGTCGTGCCGCGCGAACGTACGCGGATTTTGATCACCAATACGCGCAACGTCACCAAATACGAGGTCGTGAACAACCGCGTGGTCAATCGCAGCGTCGATGTGAGGGTGATCGAACGCGCGTCGGGGCGTCGGATCGCGCCGGTTTCGGCCCGGCAGGTGATCAAGCCGAACGCGATCATCACCACCGTCGATGAATCCAACCGCGTGCGCGAACGCGAACGGGTCCAGCACCCAATCCGCACCGATGTGTTCAAGGGACAGCCGGGCGACGCGAACAACAACCAGCCCGGCAACGGCAACGGGCGTCCCGGTGCCGATAATGGTGGAATGCCGCCGAACGCAACGCCGGAGGGCGGCAAGCGCGACCGTGACAACAACAATGGTCCCGGAGCAGGCAACGGGCGTCCAGGTATGACGACGGGTGGAACACAGGAGCCGTCGAATGCAACGCCGGAAGGCGGCAAGCGCGACCGTGAGAACAATAACGGTCCGGCCACGACTGGTTCGGGCACCACGCCCCAGAGCGGTTCGGGCAACGAGCAGTCTTCGACACCGAAGAATGATCGTCAGCGCGACCGGTCGAACGCGTCGCCGGGTGCTGGCAATGGGGCAGGCTCTATGCCGTCCGGCGAGAACGGCAGCTTAACCGGCGCGGAGAAGCCCAGTCGCCCACCGCGCGGCAACGCACATCCCGGTGGTGCGATGACGGGTCCGGCCGGAGGCGAGCCGTCCGCAACGGCGCCGAGCGATAACACGTCGCCGGGCACCGAAAGGCCAAAGCGCACGCCGCGCAATCCTGGCGGCGCGATGACTGGTCCGTCGCCGTCGCAGCCGAGCACAACAACGCCCGGCGACACCGCGACGCCGCCCAGCGCTCCACCTTCGGATCGCGCGACCCGCGGCCCGCGCAGCATCACGCCTCCGGGCGGCGCGACGACGAGCCCTTCGGACAACAGCCAGCCTCAGCCACCGCGACATACCCGGCCCAATCCGAATACCCCGCCGGGCGCCGCCACACCGCCGCCCTCGAGCGGCGCATCGGACGCACAACAGCCGGATAACTCAACCAGCGAACCGAAAAAGAAAAAGCGCAATCCGCAGGACCAGACCCCACCCCCGCCGCAGTAAGTACGGCGGGTACCCTACCTCTTCACCCTCCCTCACGATGTGAGGGAGGGTGTTTTATTTCCGGCCCTTGAGATTCCGCAGCCCACACAGGCCTTTCGTGTCGTGAGCGCTGTCACCTCTCAATTATCTGGATTCTGCCGCACGTTTCCTCAATCCCCGAGATATGCTCAACTATAGAGAGAACACCAGCCATTCAGGATCAACAATGCTCAAGGCGCCACGGATCAGTTCAATTCTCGCTCCAGCTATCCTCACCGCTGCTTTAGTCGCCATATACGCTGACACAGCATCAGCAAGCACGTTCAAGACGCTGTATACATTCTGTTCGGAAGCCAATTGTGCTGACGGGCGGACTCCCTTGGGCGGGCTCGTTCAGGATTCAGCCGGCAATCTTTACGGCACCACAAACAACGGAGGGAGTTTTAATTCCACAAACGCAGGCATTGTCTTTGAATTGGTTCGTGGCGGCCCAGATAACTGGAAATTCAAGAAGATCTATCAGTTCTGCGCGAAGAGTAATTGCGTCGATGGCGCCTACCCACAAGGCAAACTCATCATCGATATGTCCGGCAACCTGTATGGAACGACCGCTGAAGGCGGAAAAGTTGGAGAGGGTGAGGTATTCGAGTTGTTGCCGGAGGCGGGAACGACCAAATGGAAACTCAAAGTGCTTTATAACTTTTGTTGCGGGCATGGCAGTTTTGTATTCACCGGGCTCGCCTATTCTGGGGCCGATAGCGGCATTCCATACGATGGCGTTTCCGCTCTTTATGGAACAACGCAGCTGGGAGGCAAGTACGAAGATGGGACCGTATACGAACTCGCGCCTCACAACGGTAAGTGGTACTATAAAACTTTGTATAGTTTTTGTCCGCAACAGCATTGCCCCGATGGGAGTTATCCATCAGCGGACTTGGTCGTCGATGCTGCTGGCAACCTCTATGGTACCGCGAGCGGTGCAGGCCTGCCCTCAAATGGTGGAACGGTCTTCGAGCTAAGTCCTACGGGTAACGGATGGCGCGAGACGACCCTCTATTCGTTCTGTCCACAAACGGGCTGCCCTGATGGCATGTTCCCCTCCGGCTCCCTTACACTGGATTCATCTGGAGATCTGCTCGGCGTCGCCGACGGCGGAGGGACGGCCCAATCTTGTCCTCCTGGAGACATAGATGGCTGTGGCGTCATTTTCAGAATCAAGCTGAATGGCGCGAATTCAAGCGAAACGGTCCTATACGATTTTTGCCAACACCAAAATTGCGCGGACGGGAGCTTTCCGAACATAGGACTGACGTTTGGATCGCCCGGAAAGTTTTTTGGTGTAACGGCCCTAGGTGGCGGAAAGGGTGCCGATCCAAATGGCGGAGGGACAGTTTTCCAGTTGTCATATCGTACGGAAAAGGTGCTTCATAGTTTTTGCGCAGAGGACAACTGCGCCGATGGCCAAGATCCGCATGCGCGCTTAATCATCGACGGTTCGGGCAATCTCTTCGGTATCACTGCGACGGGAGGCAATAGCACCAACAGCGGTACGGTGTTCGAAATAACACCGTGACGTCGGGCAACTGATCGGTACTTTTAGAGCTGTTTCATGCCGGCAAAAAATCTGTTCATCGACGCGAGCGTCTAACTGACGTCGCGGAACTCTTCAATAAGGCGGCTTGTCGAGGCCCTTGGGCGAGGCTGTGAAAATCTCGTAGCCCGTTTCCGTTACGCCGATGGTGTGCTCGAACTGAGCGGAGAGCGAACGGTCGCGCGTCACCGCGGTCCAGCCATCGTTCAGTATCTTCACGCCATAGCCGCCGAGATTGATCATCGGCTCAATGGTGAAGAACATGCCGGGCTTGAGCGCGATGCCGTGACCGGCCTTACCGTAATGGACGATGTTGGGCAGAGCATGGAACACCTTGCCCACGCCATGGCCGCAGAAATCACGCACCACCGAGCAACGCTCCTGCCCCTCGGCATAGGACTGGATGGCATAGCCGATGTCGCCCGTGGTGGCACCGGGCTTCACGGCCGCGATGCCACGCATCAGGCATTCGTAAGTGATGTCGACGAGGCGGCGGGGTTTGAGCTTCACATCGCCCACGAGATACATGCGCGACGTGTCGCCGTGATAGCCGTCTACGATCACGGTCACGTCGATGTTGACGATGTCCCCGTCGCGCAGCGGGCGCTCGTCCGGGATGCCGTGGCAGACCACATGGTTGATCGAGGTGCAGAGCGTGTGGCGATAGCCGCGATAGCCCAGGCACGCTGGAATGCCGCCATGGGCGGTCGTGTAATCATAGGCCAGCTTGTCGAGATGGGCGGTGGTGACGCCGGGCGCAACCTCCGGCACCAGGAGGTCGAGCACCTCCGCCGCCAGCCGCCCGGCGCGGCGCATGCCCTCGAAATCCTTCTGGTCGTGCAGCGCAATCGCGAAATGGGCGCGCTTTGCGGGTTCGAACACATCGGCTTCGGGCATGAAAGACATCTCTCGAGACTTTTCCTAAACGCTTGATGTAGCCATCGGCTGCGTGTTTTCTAGGCCTATGGTCTTGCCATTCTCTTACACCCGGGACGTGCCGTGAGCCAGAGCGAAGGCGTGACCGCGGCAGTACTGGTCATCGGCGACGAAATCCTCTCGGGCCGCACCCAAGATACCAACACGAACTACATCGCGAAGGTGCTGGGAACCCTCGGTATCGACCTCAAAGAAGCCCGCGTTGTGCCGGACGTCGAGGACGAGATCGTGACGGCGCTGAATGCGCTGCGCGCCCGCTACACCTATGTCTTCACGACGGGCGGTATCGGGCCGACGCATGACGACATCACGGCCGATGCGGTCGCGAAGGCGTTCGGCGTCGGCATCGACTATCATCCGGAGGCGATGGCGATGCTGGCCGCGCGCTTCTCGAACCCGGCCGATTTCAACGATATGCGCAAGCGCATGGCGCGCATCCCTTTGACCGCGACGCTCGTGCGCAACAAGGCCTCGGTCGCGCCCGGTTTCCACATCGGCAATGTGTATGTGATGGCCGGCGTTCCGATGATCATGCGCGCGATGATGGAAGACATCGCGCCCGAGCTGAAGCGCGGCGCGATCGTGCATTCGCGGACCGTCGCCGCGCGCATCGGAGAAGGCAAGATCGCCGCCGGCCTGATGGCGATCCAGAAGGATTTCCCCGAACTCGCCCTCGGCTCCTATCCTTTCTACAGCGAGGCCGGCTTCGGCGTGCAGCTCGTGGCGCGTGGCCGCGACGAGGCGAAAGTCGAACAGGCCGCTATCGCCATCGAAGCGCTCATCCGCGCAGAAGGCGCGGAACCGGCACGGGTGCTGCCAGAGAAGTAGTTCACGCGGAGACGCGGAGTTCGAGCACGCCGTCGAACTTTCTACTGGGTGAATTCGGTTGGCGCGCGCAGCGCGCCGATATTCCCCGATATCGCAGAGGCTGTTTTCCTCCGCGCCTCCGCGTGGCCCTTGGTCGGCTTCAGTTTTCCAGCTTCAACTCTTTCGCTTCCGCCGACAGCGCCGCCAGCGCATCCGCGTTTTTCGCCACCGCGGCGCGGGCATCGGCGAGAGCGGCGCGCGCCTTCGCGTCGTCGCCCAGTACATGATACGCGCGCACGAGACGCTGCCATCCGGCCAGATCGTCCGGGTTCTGTTTCAGGCGCGCATCCAACCCCGCCACCATGGCGCCGATGTCGGGCGGCGCGGCGCCAGACGAAGCGGTGAGCGCCGCGATCCGATCCACCAGATCCTGACGCCACGGCGCGTTCGGCGGCGCATCGGCGACGAGGCTCCGCCACATCGCGATGGCTTTCGCGTTTTCGCCATGCGCGACAAAGGCCATGCCGAGGTAATAGCGCGCCGCCTGATCCTTCGGATTGAGCGCGAGCGTCTTGACGAAGGCGGCCTGTGCTTCCGGCGGAACGGTTCCGGTCGTGTGCGCCAGCGCTTCGCCATATGCGGAATAGAGATTGGGATCCGGCCGCTTCGCCTTTTCGGCAAGCGCGACGGCACGCGCGAAGGCCTTTGCGGAATCCTCGCCGTCGCCTGCCGAAAGATAGGCCTTGCCGAGGAATACCCAGCCCCGAAGATCGTCCGGGGCCGCATGCACGCGCTTCACCAGAAGCGCGATCAGGCCGTTAAGATCGCGCGTATTGGCGCCTTCGAGCGAGCGCACCGCCAATGCCGGCCGCCCCAGGATCAGATAGGTCCCGCCGCCGATGCCTAGGAAGAGCACAATGGTGGCGGCTACGAGCAACAGCCGGCCCCGCGGCTGCGATCTCAGCCAGAGCGGCCAGACCACGAACGCAAGGGCGGCGGCTGTGATCAGTGTAAAAATAAGAATGACGGCAAGGCTCATTTCGAGGCGTTAGCACGTCCCGGCCAAAATTGTCGAAATGATTTCCCAGACCGCTCGTCAGGCGTAGACAGGAGCGCGCTTCTCAAGAAACGCTTTCATCGCCTCTTCGAAATCCGGTCCCCGGCCGCACAGCATCTGTGCCCGCTCCTCCAGATCGATCACGGCCCTCAGATCGGTCACCTTGAGCGAGGTGTTGAGCGTCTCCTTGGTCATTCGCAAGCCGAACGGCGCGGTGCGCAGCATCGGCTCGATGTAGTCGCCCGCCGCGGCTTCCAGGTCTTCGTCGGCGACGATTTTGGAGACCAGACCAACCTCTTTCGCCCGCACCGCGTCGATGAAGGAACCTGTGTACATCAGTTCGGCAGCGATCCCGAGGCCGACGATGCGCGGCAAAAAGTAGGTCAAGCCCAGCTCGCAACCGGAGCGCCCCAGCTCGACAAACGCGTCGTTCATGCGCGCCGAGCGGCCCGCGACGCGGATGTCCGCCGCAAGCGCGAAGGCGAAACCGCCGCCGCAGGCCGGTCCTTGGATCAGGGCCACGATGGGTTGTGGACAGGCGCGCATCAATTCGATGATGTCGAAGATGTGATCGCCCGGGCGTGAGCGGCCGGCGCCGTCCGGCGTGCGGTCGCCGCCTGGCGTCGTGTACTCCTTGATATCGAGCCCAGCGCAGAAGGCACGGCCCGCGCCCCGCATCACAACCACGCGCACCTCGTGGTTCTCGTGCAGGCCGCGAAAATAATCGCAGAGTTCGCGCGTCATCGTGCCGGTGATGGTATTCAGCCGTTCCGGGCGGTTGAGCGTCAGCCAGTCGACGCGGCCTCTTCGTTCCAGAACAAGTGTCTTGAATTCCGTCATGACGCGCCCTCCTTCGGACCGATCAGGCGCGCATGGCCTCGCGCTGTTCGGCGAAATGCGGAAGGAGATGCTCGCCTGCCAGCTTGATGCTCGCCTTGACCGCATCGTGCGGGATGGAACCGAACTGCATCAGGCAGAGCAGTCGGTCCGTCCCGATGCCCTGATATTTCGCTGCCTTGGCACGGCAATGGTCCGGGTCGCCGATAATGACGGAATCGAGTCCTTCCAATGTCTCATGGGCCTCTTCGTTGGAGACATGGTCGCCTTTCGCCATGCGCTTGAGAAGCGCGATGGTCGGGATTTCATCGGGTGCGATCTCGAGGTTGGTCGGATCGTTGCCCGATAGCGCGGCAATCTCGCTGGCGGATTTGCGCACCAGATGGGGGTTCATGCCGGCGCGGATCGCGTCGTACCAGATGTTGCGCGGCACCTTGAACGCGATCGGCGCGAAATGGACATACCAGAGCGCCGACCATGCCGCGCCGTTCGCAATCGCCTGTTTGCGCGACTCCGCGACGTGCACGAAGGTGAAGACGCCCTTCTCGGGATTGGCGGTGTGACCCGCGGGCTTTTTGCAGGACGCCAGGCCCGCATCGTATTCGTCGAGCAACGCCTTCATCAGACTGACGGGACTGAGCAAGGTCGTGCCGAGGACGCCGACACCAAGTTCGCCCGCCATCCTAAATGAGTCCGGGCTGCTCGCCGTCTGCCACAGACGAGGGTGCGGCTTTTGCAGCGGGCGGGGAACGATCTCGCGTTCCGGCATCTGGAACAGCTTGCTGTTCCAACCGAACGTCTTGTCGCTCCACATTTGTGGAATCATCTGGAGCGCTTCGCGCAACTCGTCGCGCGCGGTTTCGGGATCGACGCCGAAGGTCTCCCACTCCTTGCCGCCCGATTTCGCCAATCCGAGTTCGAATCGTCCACCGCTGAAGATATCGAGCGTGGCGCCGCGTTCCGCGACCCGCAGCGGACCGTTGATCTTAAAAGGTGCGAGCACACCCGCGTGCCCTACCCTCAGCCGCTTGGTGTTCAGCGCAATCGCCGTCAGCACGAGTTCCGGCGCGGCGCTATAGCTGAACTCCGGCGCGCCGTGATGCTCGACCTGCCACCAGGTTTCGAAGCCTGCACGGTCTGCTACTTTTGCTTCTTCGATGGTGTCGGCAAGAAGCGTGCGTTCCTGCTCCGGCGTCGAGATATCGGCCCGCTGGATTTCGCAGAAGATGTCGAACTTCACCACATGCTCCTTGTCAAAGAATGGCGATGGGATTGACCGGCGATCCCGTGCCGCGTGCGATGCGTAAGGGCGCGACGGTCAGGAGAAATTCCCAGCGGTGCTCAGCCGCGCAGCTTTTCTCCAGATCGGCGAGATAAAGATTGTCGAGCAGGTGCAGGCCCATTCCCGCGAGCGCGCACATGTGCACCGGAATGCGCCAGCCTTCGATCATGTTCACGGGCGGCGAGGGGTCGTGCACGGCATCGGAACCGAGCACCGCGATGCGGCGCGCGTGCAGCCAGGGAATGCAATCCGGATCGAGACCGGCGAGTGCATATTCTTCGCCCGGCTTGTGCGGCTGGTGTTTCTTCTGTTCGTCGCGGCCGACGGAAACGAGAAGAATGTCGCCCTCGCCCACCTCAACGTGCTGGGCTTTCTCTGCCGCGTCGAGTTCTGCCGCCTTGATCGGCCGGTCGACCGCGACAAAGGGTTCGCCACGCAGCTTGGGCATATCGAGAAGCACACCGCGCCCGATAATTCCATCTTTCGCCGCCATGATGCTGTTGTGGCGCGCGCCCGTCGAACGCACCTCGGTGGCGGGGAATCCGTTATACATTTTGCCTTCCACGAAGACGTGGCAGAGCGCATCGATATGGCTTGACGCCAGCCCGTGATAGGCGATGCCGATGAAGTCGAGTGATACTTCCAGCCCCGGCACGCCATGGCCACAGGGATCGTCGCCGCCCATAACGATGTGATGCAGCGCGGGCGTGGGGTTCTCCGGCCCGGGCACCACCGGAAAATCGCGCGCACAACTGATCTGGCGTCCGGTCTTCACCAGGCGCCCCGCAGCCGCGATCTTTTCTGCGGTGAGATAATTGAGCGTGCCGCGCTCGTCTTCCCAGCCCCAGCGCCCCCAGTTCGACACCTCGTCGAACATCACGCGCATTTCTGCCTTCGTCGTCGGCGTCGTCACGGCGCTATCCTTTGATCGTCTTAAGCAAAGCCTCGTTGGCCTTGGAATGACGCTGTCCCGGATTGAGCTCGATCAACTCGATGAGATTGCCGTTCGGGTCGTAGCAGCAGCAGCTACCGACCAAGCCGAGATCGGGATGCGGTCCAAACATCTCGCGGGTGAAGCGCACGCCTTTGGCCTTCAAGGCGGCGTACGCGGCGTGAACGTTCTTGGTCCGGAATGCGATGATGCGCGGGATCGCGCCGTCGGGCACGGGAATTGTTGGGAATTCCGCTTTCGGTTCCAGCCACTCGATAAGATCGAGCATCGGGCCTTCGGGATCTACCGGCAGGTTCATCAACACGCCGCGGCCCCTGGCGCGCTTCATGTCGAACAGGGTCGCCACGAAATCGGGCCATTCGACATGGCGCCGGTCGTTCAGCACCTCCCAGCCGAGCAGGCGATAGAAAGCGACGGATTCGTCGAGATCGCGGACGTTGATGACTGTGTGATAGAAGTGCTGCAAAGCCCAGTCGGCGCTCATGACATCTCACCCCGTATTGGCGGCGTTTTTCGACCGCGTTGCGGGTAATGTAACAAGTGTTATGCAAAATGGCAATTGTGGGATGCGCTACGTCTGCGCGCCAATTTGGCAACGCCGGCCATGGCTGTGCGCATCCGCCGGTTGATCGCACTGGCCTGGGCGGGCATTGTCCGTGCCCTAACCGCTGCGCCGGAACCGGAGAATCCATGCCGAAGAAAGTCGACCACACCGAGCGCCGCGAAGCCTTTCTGCGCGCAGCCTATCGCATCATCAAAAAGGACGGCTTTGCCGGCGTGACTGTGCGCGCGGTTGCCAAAGAGGCGGGCTTCACCACCGGCGCGCTGGTTCACTACGTGGATTCGATGGACCAGTTGCTGGTGGAGGCGTCGGAATATTCCGCGCGCGAAGTCCGCGACAGGATGCTGGCGGCGGAAGCGCTGGAGGACCCGTTGATTTCGCTTCGGGAAGTCCTCTATCTCGCGCTGCCGAGCGACGAGGACAAGCGTGGCAACTGGAACTATTTCCTCGGGTTCTGGGAGCGCTCTGTCTACAACGCCGCCGTGCGCAAGGTGACCCATATCCGCTACGCCGAATGGCTGAAACGGACCGCGCGCATGATCCGCCGCTGCAAGACAGCTGGCGACCTCCCGGACGATATCGATGTTGCGCTGGCGGCGCGTGCCTGTGTGGCGATGATCGATGGCATCGCGATTCAGGTTCTACGCTCCGGCCAGCCCTTGTCTCCGAAAGAGCAGCGCACATTGATCGACGAATGGATCGCTACCTGGTTGCGTCCGACGCGCGCGATCGGCAAGGCGCCTGAGGCAAAGCGCAAGCCCAACGGCAAGACTGCCGCGGCGCGGGCGAGCGTCTAACCTGCCATCACGCCGCCGTCGATGACGAGTTCGGTGCCCGTGATGAAACGCGATTCGTCCGACGCGAGAAACACCACACCGGCGGCAATATCTTGCGGCGTACCCGCATGGCCTAGGGGCGTCGCTGCGACCGAGGCGGCACGCGCCGCGTCCATCGCATCGCCATAGCCCGCCGCATCCGGCGGTAATGTACCGTCATGGCCCATTTTCACCCAGATCGGCGTTTCGATCGCGCCCGGATGAATGGAATTCACGCGTACTTTGTTTCCGGCCTGCGCGCATTCGAGCGCAACCGCTTTGGTGAAGAGCCGCGCGGCACCCTTGGTAGCACAATAACCGGAGAGCCCGGCCACGCCCTTTAGCCCGGCGACAGAAGAGATGTTGACGATCGACCCTCCGCCCGATCGGGCCAGCAACGGCAACGCGTGCTTCGTACCGAGAAAAACGCCATCCACATTGACTGCGAACTGCCGGCGCCAGGAATCGTAAGACATCTGGGCCAGTGGCGTGGCGATGCAGATCCCCGCGTTGTTTACCAGCACGTGCAAGGTATCGAAGTGACTCAGAACCAGATCCCAGGACTGTTCGCTCGCGACATCGTGTGGGTGAAAAGATACCCGGCCGCCGGCGGACGCAATCGTCGCGCAGGTTTCCCGTCCACCCGCTTCGTCGATATCGGTGACGATGAGTGCGGCGCCTTCGCCGGCCATCGCGAGCGCACACGCGCGACCGATGCCACTGCCGGCACCCGTCACCAGCGCGACCTTGCCGCTCAGTCGTCCCATGCTACCTCCAATGCGATTTCACGAAGGCGACGATGTCGTCGATGGCCCGGTCGCCTTCGGGCAGCATGGGATGGAACATGTGCCAGACATGGATCATGTCCTGCCATACATCGAGCGTGCTCGCGACGCCGGCCTTTGTCGCGCGCTCGTGCAGACCGCGCGCGTCGTCGAGCAGCACTTCATCGCTTCCGACATGGATGAGAAGCGGCGGCAAGCCCTGAAGATCGCCAAACAGCGGTGAAGCCAGCCGATTTCTCTCGCTCGCGCCCGCGAGATAGGCATCTGCCATGTCGCCAAGCGATCGCCTTGTGAGCATCGGATCGAGATGCGCCAGCGAGTCGAAGGTTGATGCGCTGCACGACATATCGACCCACGGACTGATCGCGAATGCGCAGCCCGGCATTTCAAGGCCCTGCGCCTGTGCCGCCAGCAGCGTGGCGATGGCCAAACCCGCGCCGGCCGATTCGCCGCCGATGGCGATCTTCGCGGCTGGCACCCCGGCCGCCAACAACGCGCGATAAGCCTTCACAGAATCCGTGACCGCAGCCGGAAACGGATGCTCGGGTGCGAGGCGATAATCGATGCTCACCACCCGGGCACCACTCTTGAGCGCGAACGCGGTGGTGAAGGGACGGGATGAAGCGGGATTGCCGAGCACATAGCCCCCACCGTGCAGATGAAAGAGCACCGGTACATCCGCCGCGCCCTCGGGGATCACCCATTCCACCATGACGCCATCCAGCCGGTCCGGCCTGACCTGTACGCCGTCCGGCAGCACGAAGGCTTTCGCAAAGGCCTCGCTTTGTGCGCGGCGCTCCAGAAAGGGCGTGTCGGGACCGCCGATCAACTGTTCGACCAGCCGGCGGACCTGATCGATGGGCCTGTCGGCGGTCACAGAAAGCGTTCCAAGTGGTGTTCGGCGGTAAGCCGGATGCTCTGCATCACCGCGTCATGCGCGATCCGGCCAAATTGCATCATGCACATCATCCGGTCGGTTCCGATCCTGCGGTAGCCCTCGAACTTCGCCGCGCAATGATCGGGATCTCCGATGACGATGGAATCGATCTGTTCGAGAAACTCGTGGGCTTCCTCGTTGGAAACGTGTTCGCCCCGGGCCATACGCTTGATCAGCCCGATGATCGGCGTGTCGCCGTCTTCCGGCGTGAGCACGGTGGGGTCGACACCGTCATTGCCGATGATATCGAGCTTGTACTGATCGGAACTCTGTGAGTTCGGGTGCGCGGCGGAGCGGAACAGCGAGAAGTAAGCGCTGAGCGGCACCTGGAAATTCTTCGGCCCCGCCAGCACGTACCACAGGGCCGACCACGCAGCCCCGTTCTCGATCGCTTTGGCACGCGACTCCGCGACATGGAC